>WNFG01001605.1_pt1 | contig 18862 bp, 21 predicted proteins | sample 5400431 | NCBI WGS metagenome assembly WNFG01 (sample SAMN13153346, study PRJNA577476) | soil metagenome | isolation source: 120 cm saprolite under Douglas fir tree site 2 hole 3 replicate 2 | place: USA:California | collected 2015-04-18 | reverse complement strand
CCGGGCTCAAGCGGAGCCTGCTGCTCCATCCCGCCGCCGCGCAGGCCGGGCCGGTCGACGTCGTCGACATCGGCGTGCCGGCCGCGGACGCCGAGCGCGACGTCACCACCTGGCGGCTCGAGGCGGCCGACGTGCGCCGGTATTTTCCCGCGCGCGAGGCCGACGCCCACAAGGGCCGTTTCGGCCACCTCCTGGTGGTGGCGGGCTCGCTCGGCAAGACCGGCGCCGCGGTGCTCGCCGCCCGCGCCGCGCTCCGGAGCGGGGTCGGTCTCTGCACGATCGCGGCCCCGGCCTCGCAGCAGCCCATCGTCGCCGCGCACGCGCCGGAGTACATGACCGAGGCGCTGCCCGAGACCGCCGCGGGCAGCCTCGCGCTGGCCGGGCGGGAGCGCATTCTCGAGCTGGCTCACCGCATGGACGCGGTCGCGCTCGGACCCGGGCTCTCGCTCCACCCCGAGACGCAGGAGCTGGCCCGCGCCCTGGTGGCCGAGGTGGAGCGGCCCCTCGTGGCGGACGCCGACGCGCTCAGCGCGCTCGCCGGGCATCTGGACCTGCTGCGTCGCGCGCTCGGCCCGCGCGCCCTGACCCCGCACCCCGGCGAGATGGCGCGCATGCTCGGCGTGTCCGTCGACGCCGTGCAGGGCGACCGCCTCGAGGTCACCCGCCGCTTCGCCCGCGACCACCGCGTGGGCCTCGCGCTCAAGGGCGCGGGCACCGCGATCGGTGGCCCCGACGGGCGCGTGGTGGTGAACTCCACCGGCAATCCCGGCATGGCCAAGGGTGGGTCGGGCGACGTGCTCACCGGCATCGTGGGCGCGCTGCTCGCGCGGGGGCTCGACCCGGTCGCCGCGCTCGAGGCGGGCTGCTACCTGCACGGCCTGGCCGGGGACCTGACCGCGGCGGAGCGGGGCGAGATCGCGATGCTCGCGGGCGACATCGTCGAGAAGCTGCCCGCCGCGCTCCAGGCCCTCGCGGGGCAGACGCCGTGAGCCGGCGGACCCTCGCGTCGCGCGGTCCCGCCGAGACGCAGGCGATCGGCGAGCGGCTGGGCGCGCGCCTGACCCCGGGCGCGGTGGTCGCGTGCACCGGCGAGCTGGGAGCGGGGAAGACGTGCTTCCTGCAGGGGCTCGCGCGCGGGCTCGGCGTGACGGGCGGCGTGACGAGCCCGACCTTCGTGCTGGTCAACCAGTACCGCGGCGGCCGGATGCCGATCTACCACCTCGACGCCTACCGCACCGGCAGCCTCACCGAGCTGGTGGACCTGGGCCTCGAGGAGATGCTCCACGGCGACGGCGTCACCGTGATCGAGTGGGCGGACAAGCTCCTGCCGCTCCTGCCCGCGCGGACGATCCACGTGCACCTCGAAGGGCTCGGCGACGAGCCGCGCGAGATCACCATCGACGAGCCCGTATCCGATCCGGCTCATTGAACCCGGGCGCGGGCGCGTGCTACGGCATGCGCATGAGCGCGGGGAGCGGCATCGGGCGCTGGCCGGCGGAGGACCGGCCCCGGGAGCGCTTCTACCACAAGGGCGCCGAGTCCCTCGCCGACGCCGAGCTGCTCGCCATCCAGCTCGGCGCCGGTCTCGCCGGCTGCAGCGCTATGGACATGGCGCGCGACCTGCTGAGCCGCTACGGGTCGCTCTCGGGGTTGGCCGGGCGCGGGATCGCCGAGCTAGCCGCGGTCCGCGGGGTGGGGCCGGTGAAGGCGGCGCGGCTGGCCGCCGCGTTCGAGATCACCCGGCGGCTACGCTCGCGGAACGGGCCGGGCCGGGTCGTGCTGGGCAGCCCCGAGCAGGTGTTCGCGCGATACGGGCCCCTGATGGAGGACCTCCAGAAGGAGGTGTTCCGGGTGGCGCTGCTGGACGCCCAGAACGGGCTCCTCCGGGACGTGGTGATCTCGGAGGGCACGCTCTCGGCCAGCCTGGTCCACCCCCGCGAGGTCTTCAAGCCGGCCATCCTGGAATCGGCCGCGTCGATCATCCTGCTGCACAACCACCCGAGCGGGGACCCGACCCCGAGCCGGGAGGACCTACGGCTCACCCGGCAGCTCGTGGACTGTTCGGAGCTGCTCGATCTGCGCATCCACGACCACGTCATCATCGGCCGGCAGCGGTTCATCAGCCTGGCCCAGCGCGGCGAGCTGGGTGGAGAGGGCCGCCCGCGCTAGCCCTTGGCCAGCTTCTCGACCTCCTTCTTGGACATGGACTGGATGCGGGCCAGCAGGCCCTTCACCTTCCGCTCGGAGGCGTGATCGGCCAGGATCAGCTTCTTGGACTTCGTGCCGGTGACGATATACGCCACCCAGTCGTCGAGACTCGGCGTGCCCCGCCACGCCACCGTGAGACCGTTGAGCCGCATCCGTTTCCTGCCCTCGATCTTCGCCAGTGGCTTCCGGCTGGCCTCCATACGCGATCTTCTCCTCCTCGGAAGGGTGCACACGGTGCTGCGCCACGCAACCTTATGAACCGGTCTCGACCCTGTCAAGGCTTCGTTTGGCCGCAACACAAGCGTAATTTGGCGCCTTGGCGCGCGTGAGCCTGCGTGAATGCTGCCTGCGACGCGAGGCCTCGCGGCGGTGGACGATCAGAGCGTCACTTTTCGGGGCCCCCCCTCTCGGAGCGCGTCGTAGCGTGCGTTTTTCGCGATTGTGGATGGCGGTGGATAAGTGGATAACCTGTGGGTTATTTCTGGCGGGCGGCCGCGAGGGCGTCGAGGATGCGCCGCGGCAGCAGGGGCCCGCGGGTGATGAAACCGGTGAAGATCCCGCACGCGGTTGCGCCCGCGTCGAGCGCCCGGCGCGCCGATTCGGGGCTGTCGATGCCGCCGGTCGCGATCAGCTCCAGGCCGTCGCCGAAGCGCTCGCGGACCCGGCGCACGTTGTCCAGCGTGGTCTCGAAGAGGGCCGGCCCCGAGAGCCCGCCGGTCCGCTGGGAGAGCCGCGGCTCGTCGACGCGGCGGGTGTTGCCGTAGTTGACGATGGTGATCCCCGCGTCGAGCGCGGCCGGGATCGTGATCTCCTCGTTGGTCTCCCGGAAATCCGGCGAGATCTTGACGATGAGGGGCTTGGCGGTGGCGGCCCGGACGGCCCGGAACACGTCCTTCAACTCGGCGGGCCGCGTGGACCAGCCGTAGACCAGCTTGGTGTTGGGCGAGGAGATGTTGAGCTCGACCAGCTCGCCGAACTCCTGGAGGCCCGCCACGACCCGTACGTAGTCCTCCGCGGATTCCCCCGCCGCGGCCACGATCAGCGGCACGCGATGCGGCAGGGCGGCCAGCGCGGACCGGTAGGCCTCGAGACCGGGATTCTTGAACCCGTTGCAGTTGACGAGTCCCGGCCCCTCCGCGGTCTGGATGCGCACCAGGTTGGGCTCGGGATGGCCGGGCCGCGGGCCGGGGGTGATGCTCTTGGCGGTCACCGCGCCCCACCCGAGGCCCATGGCCCGGCGCAGGATCGCGGTGTCGTAATACATGGAGGAGAGGATCAGCGGATTCGCCAGGCGCACGCCGCCCAGCGTCGTCGCGAGCCGGGGATCGGGATTGCGGAACATCCCGAGGCGATCGAGCGGCAGGTGACGCAGCCCCCACTGGCCCAACGCCACCGCGCTGCGCTCGGGCAGCCGCGCCAGCACGCCACGGTAGAACGCGCGGTAGAGGAGATCGAGGGCGCCGACCATGTGGTGGACCGGGCGCATGATATCCTACAACCATGTCGCAAGACACCACGCGTCGATTGCTGAGGGAGTTCGGGGTCGCCGTCACGAGCTTCGAGGATGCGGTCGAGGGCGGGCAAGGCGAAGCCGCGCGGAAGGCCGAGGCGCTGCTGCGCGAGCACATGAAGGAGCTGATCGGGCTCGTCGAGCGCCTGTCCGAGCAGGCCGCCAAGCTCTAGCCCCGCCGGTGCCGGCCCGGCGCATCGTCTCCCTCATCCCCAGCATCACCGAGATCCTGTTCGCCATCGGGGCGGGGGACCGCGTGGTGGGCTGCACGATCTACTGCACCGAGCCGCCCGAGGGCGTGGCCACCAAGACCCGGGTCGGCGGCGAGAAGAACCCCAAGCTCGAGGTCATCCGCGACCTCGGCGCCGACCTCGTCATCGCCAACGTCGAGGAGAACGTGCGCGAGCACGTCGAGACGCTCCGGGGGTGGGGCATCCCGGTCCACGTCACGTACCCACGCACCGTGGCCGACGGCATCCGGCTGGTGGGGGAGCTGGGGGCGCTGCTCGAGGCGGGGGAGCGGGCGCGCGCGCTCGAGGCGGAGCTCCAAGCGCGCTACGACCGGGTGCGGGCCGCCACCGCGGCGCGGCCGCCGCGCCGCGTGTTCTGCCCGATCTGGCGCAAGCCCTACATGACGATCAACCGGGACACCTACGTCCACGACATGCTGGCGGTGGTGGGCGGGGCCAACGTGTTCCGGGACGAGACGACCCGTTATCCCCAGATCACGCTCGAGCAGATGGCCGCGACGGACGTGGAGGTGATCCTGCTCCCGGACGAGCCCTACCGCTTCCGCCGGGTCCACGAGGCGGACTTCGCGCCGTTCCCCGATCTGCCCGCGGTGCGCGACGGCCGGATCCACCTCGTGGACGGCAAGCTGCTGTCCTGGTACGGCCCGCGGATCGCGCAGGCCCTCGAGATCCTCCCGCCGCTCCTGGAGGCCTAGCGGCGGCGCTTTGGCTTCCGGGGCGACGCCTTCGCGGCCCGCGCCGGCTTGCGGGCCTTCGTGGCCGCGGGCGCGCTCACCTCGAGGATCATCTCGATCTCCACCGGAATGCCGGCGGGGAGCGAGCCCATGCCCACCGCGGAGCGGGCGTGGCGGCCGTTGTCGCCGAACACCTCCACCATGAGGTCCGAGAAGCCGTTGATGACCTTGGGCTGCTCCCCGAAGCTCTCGACCGCGTTCACCATCCCCAGCACCTTGACCACGCGCTTGACGCGGTCGAGGCTGCCCAGGAGCGCGCGCGCGGAGCCCAGCAGGTTGAGGCCGACCTCCCGCGCCACCTTGTAGGCGTCCTCGGTGGAGAGGTCCCGCCCGACCTTGCCGCGGGCGCTCGGGTTGCCCTCGATGCGGATCGGGCCGTGGCCGGACAGGAAGAGCAGGTTGCCGGTGCGGACGCCCGGGACGTAGTTGCCCATGGGCTTGGGCGGGTGGGGCAGCGTGATGCCGAGCTCCTTGATCCTGGCTTCTGCGCCCATCACGGTCTCCTCGTGGGAAAGGGGTGAGCCGAGTACTACGGCGACGTCGCCCGCGGGCCGATGAAGAAGAACGCGGGCCCGTCGTCGTCGGTGCGCCAGACGATCGCCTCGACCTCGACCGGCTGCGAGCCCGGGGGCTCCATGCGCAAGTGCGCGGGGCGGCCGACCTCGAGCGGCTCGCGACGCAGGAGCTCGTCGAGCGAGACCTTGACGCCGAGCGCGCTCACGTTCACCGCGTGGAGATGGAGGAGGCGATCGCCGGTCTGGACGGTCACAGGCCACGAGGCCGCCACCCGTGCGTGCCGGCGATGCTCCGCCGGCGAGGGACTGGTAGCGGTGTGCGGGCTCGGCACGGGCCGAGTTTCCCATCGGCCCCTGGCCTTCACAAGTGCCTTTTTTTGCCCGCCCCCGCGCCGGCGGACCGTGTCAAAATGCGAACGGTTTCGAGGACCGATTCCCATGAGCCCACCTGCAATTCCTTCACCCGCGGCGACCCTGGTCCTCATGCGCGATCGGCCGGGCGGGCCGGCCGAGATCCTGCTCATCCAGCGCCACGGGCGCAGCAAGTTCGCGGCGGGCGATTACGTCTTCGCCGGCGGCAAGGTCGAGGCCGACGATATCCCCGCGGACGTGGAGCAGTTCTGCCGCGAGCTCACCCCGGATCAGGCGAGCGCCCGGCTGGGCGGCGACCTGACGCCCCGGCAGGCCCTGGGCTACTGGGTGGGGGCCATCCGCGAGGCCTTCGAGGAGGTGGGCATACTCCTGGCGTACGACCGCCGGGGCGAGTTTGTGCGCTTCACCGCGGACAATCGCGCCCGCTTCGAGGCCCATCGCCAGGCGTGCCAGTCGGCCAACCCCGCCTTCTTCACGATGCTGCGCGAGGAAGGCCTGACCCTCGCCACCGAGCGCCTGACCTATTTCGCGCACTGGATCACGCCCGAGGAGCAGCCGCTGCGCTTCGACACCCGGTTCTTCGCCACGGAGGCCCCGCCGGGGCAGGAGCCGGAAGTCGACGGGCACGAGATCGTGGCCCTGCGCTGGCTGACGCCGGCGGAGGCCTTCGCGGCGCTCGGGGGGAAGGAGATCACCCTCCGGCTACCCACCATCAAGAACCTGGAGGTGCTGCAGGGCACCGGAGCCCGCACCGCCGAGATCCTGGGGGCGCTCCGCGGCCGCCCGGTGCCCACCATCCGTCCCCGGGTTCTCCAGGTGGACGGCAAGCCCGTCCCGGTCCTGCCCGGCGATCCTCGCTGGTACTAGCGGCCGAGGGCGCGGTCGAGCTCGCCCGCGAGGGCGTCGGACACGCGCGTGAGCGGCAGGCGGCACTCGGCCGAGCCGATCAGCCCCTGGCGCCAGAGACAGTGCTTGATCGGGACCGGATTCGGCTCCTTGAAGAGCAGCGGCACGAGCGGCTCGAGCCGCGACCAGGCCTTGCGCGCGCCCTGGTGGTCGTTGGCGGCCATGCGCTCGTACACGGTGAGGAACAGCGCGGTCTCGACGTGTGCGGAGGCCAGGATGCCGCCGTCGCCGCCGTGGGCCAGCATCGTGTAGAAGTAGGCGTCCTCGCCGGTGAGCACCGCGAAGCCGTCGGGCCGCTGGCGCAGCAGATCGAGCGACTGCGCGATGCTGCCCGACGAGTCCTTCACCCCCGCGATGTTCGGGATCTCGGCCAGACGCAGCAAGGTCTCGTTGGTCAGGTTGACCCCGGTGCGGTAGGGGATGTTGTAGATCAGGATCGGCCGGTCGGTGGCCTCCGCGATGCGCGTGAAGTGTAGGAGCATGCCGTCCTGGCTCGGGCGGTTGTAGTACGGGCAGACCGAGAGGATGCCCTGCACCGGGTGGCGCTGCAGCCGCTTCACCGCCTTGACCGCCTTGCGCGTGTCGTTGCTGCCGACCCCGACCACGATCGGCACCCGGCCCGCCACCGTCGCGACGGTGCGCTCGACCAGGCGGTCGGCTTCCTCGTCGTCGATGGTCGGGCTCTCGCCGGTGGTGCCGAGCGGGATGACGCCGGTGATCCCGAGCTTCACGTAGTGGTCGATGAGGCGCTCGTACGCGGGGTAGTCGATCTCCCCCTCGGTGAACGGGGTGATCGCGGGCAGCCAGACGCCGGAGAAGCGCATGGGCGGTACCTCCTGGATTTTCGAGTCTAGCACGCGTGCTATACTCCCGGGCACTTCCGACGTAGAAGGAGGCTCGCGATGCGTGTCGACCAGCTGACGGAGCACCTCCCGGCCGAGGAGATCGAGCGTCCGAAGGCGTGGACGCGCGACACCATCTCCACGGACCGATGGCTGATCCCGCTGTCCGAGGCCTGCGTGGCGGAGCTGGACCAGGTGGTGAGGTCGCTGCGCGAGACCCCGCGCCCGGTCGAGAGCCTGGCCCCCGCGGCGTTCTCGCTGCGGGCGTGCTCCGACCTCATGTCGGACGTGCGGGCGAAGCTCGAGACCGATACCGGCCTCGCGGTGGTGGATCGCTTCCCGGTCGAGCGCTACGAGACGGAGGAGAACCGGGCCATCGGGTGGCTGCTCGCCGCCATGCTCGGGCAGGTCGTCGCGCAGAAGGCCAACGGCTCGCGGCTCTACGACGTGAAGGACACCGGCCAGGCGCTCGGCTACGGCGTGCGCCGCTCGGTCACCAACCTGGGCCAGCCCTTCCACACCGACGGCGGCTGGCTCTGGAAGGCGCCCAACTTCGTGGGTCTCTTCTGCCTTGAGTCCGCGCTGGAGGGCGGCCTGAGCCGCTTCACGAGCCTCGTGACCGCGCACAACGCGCTCCGTCGCAGCCGGCCCGACCTCCTCGCCCGTCTCTATACTCCGTTCGCGTGGGATCGCCAGGGCGAGCACGCCCCCGACGACGTCCGCGCGAGCCACCACCCGGTGTTCGAGTACGAGCGCGGGATCCTGGCCGCGCGTTACTACGAGGACTACATCGTCAACGGCCAGCGGCTGGCCGCCACCGCGCTCGACGACGAGGGCCGGGAGGCGCTCGACGCGATGCGCGCGATCGTGGACGATCCCGCGAGCTGGGTCGAGTTCCGCATCGAGAAGGGCCAGCTCCAGTACCTCAACAACCGGCAGTTCGCGCACAGCCGGACCGCCTTCAAGGACGTGGAAATCCCGCAGCAGGGTGGGGGCCGTCACATGCTGCGGCTCTGGAACCGCGACGAGGGCTCCTGGCATCTCGAGGGTCGCCCCGCCGCCTGACCGCTTCGTGCCCCCGCTGACGCTCGAGACCGCGGCCTATTCCGCGCTGATCCTCCTGCTGGCCTACTGGGTGCGGGGCATGGCCGGCTTCGGCTCGGGCCTGATCGCGGTGCCGTTGCTCACCCTGCTGTGGCCGGTCACGGTGGTGGTGCCGCTCGTGGTCGCCCTCGACTACCTGGGCTCGGCCAGCCAGGGGGTGAAGAACGTGGAGCAGGTGGCCTGGAGCGAGCAGCTCTGGCTGATCCCGTTCATGGTGGTGGGTGTGCTCGCCGGCCTCTGGGTGCTGGCGGTGATGAGCACCGCGATCCTGGCCCGCATCCTCGGCGCCTTCGTCATCGTGTACGCGATCTACCAGATGCTGCCGCTGCCCGAATTGCGCGGCTCGCGCGCGGCCGCGAGCTACTGCGGGCTCCTGGGCGGGCTGGTCGGCACGCTCTTCGGCACCGGCGGCCCCTTCTACGTGATCTACCTGAACCTGCGCGGGCTGGAGCGCCTCGCCTTCCGCGCCACCTTCGCGATGAACTTCCTGATCGACGGCGGGGTGCGGCTCGCCGCGTTCGCGGCGGCGGGGCTCTTCGGCCGCCAGACGCTCGGCTACCTGCTGGCCGCGCTCCCCATCGCGGGGGCCGGTCTGTACGTGGGCGGCCGCATCCAGACCGGGCTCTCCCAGCGCACGTTCCAGATCGTGATCCGGCTGCTCCTCCTGACCTCCGGCCTGGCCCTCCTGCTCAAGCGCTGACCCGCGCCTGGGGCGCCGGCGGCGGCGCCGACGCCATGGCGCCGCCCTTCAGACGGCGGGGGCGCGCGGTCGTCTGAGGAGGGGGAGCGCCAGGCCCGCCGCCACCAGGCCCTGCGCCACCGCGGCCAGGGCCATGCCGCGGTAGCCCCCGTTGCCGATGGCGGCGGCGCCCACCGCCGAGCCGATGACGAGGCCGCTCTGGTTGGTGAGCGCGATGAGCCCGAAGAGGGCGCCGCGCTGCCTCGGGGCCAGCTCCGAGCCGTAGGCGAGGAAGGCGGGCCGGCTGGCCGCGTTGCAGAGGGTGAGGGCGATCGCGAGCGCGACGATCGGCGCGAACGGCAGCCCCGCGCCGAAGAGGGCCAGCCCGAGCCCGGCGCTGATGACCTGCGCGATCACGAAGATGGCCGGCTTGTGGAAGCGGTCGCCCAGCCGGCCGCCCAGCACGTTGCCGGTGATCGCTCCGATCGCGACGAGGGCCAGGACCGGGGCCACTCCCACCGCGGTCATGTGAAAGCTCAGCATGACGAACGCGGGGAGGTAGATCGCCACCATCGCGAAGAGCGAGCGCTCCATCAGGTTGGCGCCGAGGAGAGGGAGGAGGCGCGGCACGCCCCAGACCGCGTGATAGGTCGCGAGCACGCTGGTGCCGGCCGCCACCGGCGGGATGCGCGGGAACCAGAGCTGCACGCCGGCCCCCAGGGCGAGCATCACCAGCGCGATGGCCACGAACGCCCAGCGCCAGCCGAGGGCGCCGCCGACCGCGCCCATGATCGGCACCCCGCCGATGGCCGCGAAGCTGAAGCCCATGTTGAACCAGCCCATGGCCCGCGCCCGCCGCTCGGATGGGAAGAGGTCGGCCACCGATGCCATGAGGCTGGTGGGCGCGAGCGAGCCGAGCAGCCCGGCGAGGAAGCGCACGACCACCAGCGCCGCGAACCCGGGCGCCAGCGCCGCCGCGACGCTCAGGACCGCCACCGAGCCGAACGCCATCACGATCATCGGCTTGCGCCCGAGCCGGTCGGACAGCAACCCCGAGAACGGCGAGAACAGCGCCTGCGGCACCCCGGCCGCCGCAGCCAGCAGCCCCGCCTGGCCCAGCGAGACATCCAGATCCGCCGCGATATCCACCAGCAGCGGCCCGATCATCGTCACCGACGTCACGATCCCGGTGACGCCCGCGGTGATGATCAGCATGGGGTCAGGTCTTACATTCATACATTTTCGACGATCCAGCCCTCGGTCTCGCGGGCCACGCGCTCGTCCTCGTCGGTCAGGCCCGCCGGTCGGGCCAGGCCGCGAGCGAGCGCGGCCGGCTCATCGAGGGCCCAGTCGCGAACCGCGGCGACCTGGCACGCGTCCTTGATCGGGTAGGGCTGGCGGCTGCAATCGACGAGGCTCGGCCACATCTCGGCGATGACGATCGCCTCCTCGCCGATCGCCCGGTCCCACGCGGTCTCGAACGGCCAGAGACGCGCCCGGGGCCCGAGCGCGGGATCCGCGAGCAGGCGATGCACGGCGGGCAGGCCCACGAGCGTCTGCGAGCCGACCGCCCCGCGCGTGAAGAGCTTCCACGGGCTCTGGATGCCCCGGGCCCCGTGCCGGCGCTCGACGAGTCGGCCGTTCGGGAGGGCCGGAAAGGGGCGTGGCCGCTTCGGAGTCAGGTGGAGGTACGCGTGGCCCGCGGGGTGGCCCCAGAATGGCCCGTCGCCGCCCCCGGCGAGCGCGGCCTGGATCTCTCGATTCAAGCGCCCGGCGACCTCGAAGCGGTTGTTGGCCCCGTCGCTCTCGTCACGGATCATCGCGGCCAGGTGATCACAGAGGGCGCGTCCCACCGGCAGGCCCGCCTCGGCTGGATAGCCGAACGCGAAGTCGAAGCCCACGAGCGCGCGGCCCGGCTCCGCCAGCAGCTGCGCGCGGATGAAGGCCTCCGCCTCGGGCCGGGTGCGGAAGTAGCAAGGGGCCGGGCGCTCGGGTCCGAGCGGCCCGTCGGCGCGGCCCCACGCGATCCAGCACCGATCGCGCGTCGGCTTGGCCGGGCCGCGGGTGGACGCGGCGGACCAGTCCGCGATGATGACCAGCCGGAAGGTCAGGGGGTGAGGACGATCTTGCCGAACTGCTTGCCCTCCGCGAGCCGCCGCTGCGCCTCGACACCCTCCCGGAGCGCCATCACCGTGTCCACGATGGCCCGCAGGCGTCCGGCGAAGAGCTGGCCCATGACCACGTTGAATTCGGCATCGTTGGACATGGTGGAGCCGATGATCGAGAGCTGTTTCCAGAACACGAGCCGGATGTCAGTCTCCGCGATGGGCCCCGACGTCGCTCCGCAGGTGACGATGCGCCCACCCTTGGCCACCGTGCGGATCGCGCCCTTCCAGGTGGCCGCCCCCACGTTCTCCAGCACCACGTCGACCCCGCGCCGCCCCGTCTTCTGCGCGACCACCTTGACCCAGTCGTCCTTCGCGTAGTTGATGCACTCATCCGCGCCCAGGGCCCGCGCGCGCTCGAGCTTCTCGTCGCTCGACGACGTCACCCACACCCGCGCGCCGCAGAGCTTGCCGATCTGCACCGCGGTGGAGGAGACGCCGCCGCCCACGCCCAGGATCAAGAGGTCTTCGCCCGCCCGCAGTCGCGCCTGGGTGACCAGCATGCGCCAGGCGGTCATGTTGACGAGGACGAAGGCCGCCGCGTCCTCGTACCGGATCGCCTCCGGCAGCCGGATCACGTGCCGCGCCTCCACCTTCACGTACTCGGCGAGCCCCCCGTGGGTGTGCTCGCCGAGGATGCCGTAGCGCACGCACAGGCTGTGCTCGCCGCGCAGGCAGTACTCGCACCGCCCGTCGTAGAGATTGGGGTTCACCGCGACCCGGTCGCCCACCGCGACGTCGCGGACCTCGGTCCCCACCTGGGCCACGTCGCCCGCGATGTCGCAGCCGGTCCAGAACGGCATCGGCAGGGTGAGCCCGGGCAGGCCTTCGCGGACGAAGAGATCGAGGTGATTCAGCGCGGCGGCGCGGACGCGCACCAGCACGTCGCTTGCGCCGATCTTCGGGTCCGGGACGTCCTGGTACTCGAGCTTGTCGAGCCCGCCGTGCTGGTGGAACGCGAGCGCCTTCATGCGGGCCCGCGGATCAGGACGCTCCCAGCCCCGTCTTGGGCGCGTTCACCAGCACCGCCATGTTCCCGTACGGGTGCTTGTTGTCCAGCATGAGCTGGTGGCACTCGGGCAGCTCGTCGAAGCGGTAGGTCTGCGAGAGGCACGGATCGACCTTGCCCGCGTCGACCAGCTTCGTCACCGCCAGCGCCTGCTGGTCGTTCGAGAGGTGGCTGCCCTGGAAGCGCTTCTGCCGCATCCAGTGGTACCGCAGGTCGAGCGTGACGTTGTAGCCGGTGGTGCCCGCGCAGATCACGATCATGCCGCCGGTGGCGCACACGAACTCCGAGGTGGGCAGCGTCGCCTCACCCGGATGCTCGAAGACTATTCTGGGACTGACGCGCTCGCCGAGCGCGTCCCAGATGGCCTTGCCGAAGCCCCGCGCGCCCTTGGCCCAGTTGCCGTAGGCCTTGCCGTCCTTCGTGTCCGGCATCATGCCCCAGTGGTCGAACTGGGAGCGGTTGATGACGCCGGCCGCGCCGTGGTCCAGGCAGAACTTCTTCTTGGCGTCGTCGGAGACCACCGCGACCGCGCGGCCGCCCTGCGCGCGCACGATCTCGAGCGCCAGGCTGCCGAGGCCGCCGGTGGCGCCCCACACCAGCACCGCGTCGCCCTTCTCGACGGTGTGCGGCTCCCAGCCCATCAGCATGCGGTACGCGGTGGACGCGCAGAGGAGGAAGCAGCCGGCCGCCTCCCAGGTGAGGCGTTTCGGCTTGGCGATGCACTGGTGCCCCTGGGCCCGCGCGAACTGGCAGTAGCTGCCGTAGTTGGTCTGGTAGCCCCAGATCCGGGTGGACTCGGCCAGCATCGGGTCCTTGCCGGAGAGCACCCACGGGTCGTCGGGGCGCCACCAGCCGCTGTGCACGATGACCTCGTCGCCGACCTTGACGTTCCTGACGTCCTTGCCGGTGGCCCACACGATGCCGGAGCAGTCGCTGCCGCCCGCGTGGAAGTCCTCCGGCTCGCCCATCTTGAGGCGCTCCGCGATGACGTCGAGCGGCTGGCCGAGCGCGGCCCACACGTTGTTGTAGTTGATGCCCGAGGCCATCACGTAGATCAGCACCTCGTCGGGGCCGATGGTGGGCGTGGGCAGCACCTCGCGCTTCCACGCGTCCCGGGGCGGGCCGAAGCGGCTCTGTCGCACCGCGAAGGCGTGCATGCCTTTCGGCACGAGGCCGAGCGGGGGCCTGTCGCCCAGGTCGTAGAGATCCGCCATGACGTCCTCCGGGTGCCTTACTTGCCCTTGAAGTCGGCGCGCTTGCGCTCGGCCGCGGCCTTCAGGCCGGCCTTGCGGTCCTCGGAGAGGAGCGGGCCCGAGGCCTGCGCCGTCTCCCAGTCGAGCCAGGAGCGCATCTCGCCGTAGTAGGTGCCGTTGATGGCGCGCTTGGCCGCCTGCACGGCCAGCGGCGCGTTGGCCGCGATCTCGGCGGCCAGCTCGGCCACGCGGGCCTGCAGCTCACCCGCCGGGTACACCGCCTGGACGAGCCCGATCCGGAGCGCCTCGGCGGCGTCGAAGCGCCGCGCGGAGTAGATCAGCTCCTTGGCCTTCCCGATGCCCACGGTGCGCGGGAGCCGCTGGGTGCCGCCCATGTCGGGCACCAGGCCGAGCTGCACCTCCGGGATCGAGAACAGCGTGCCATCGGCGGCCAGCCGCACGTCGCAGCAGAGGGCCAGCTCGAGCCCCGCGCCCATGCAGGCGCGCCGGACCGCCGCGATCACCGGCACCCGGAGCGACTCCACCGCGGAGAACGACGCCTGGTGCCCCTCCAGGTGCTGGCGGATGCGGGCCATGGCCTGGCCGGGCGACATGGTCTCGAGCGTCGTGCTCAGCGTGGAGCCCGCCTTGACGTCGAGCCCGGCGCAGAAGCAGCCCCCCGCGCCCATCAGCACGGCCACCCGCACGTCGGGCGCGGCGTCGACCGCCCGGCAGGCCTCGCCGATGCCGTGCCACATCTCGTTGTCGAGCGCGTTCAGGCGCTCGGGCTTGTTCAGCGTGATGGTGGCCACGTCGCCCTTGATCTCCACCTGCACCTTGTCGGTCATCGCGTGCCTCCACCCTCTCCCCTCAGGGGAGAGGGCAGGGTGAGGGGTGGTTATCCGTTGAACGCCCGCACCATCGCGGGCAGGCGCGGATCGTTCAGGTCTTGCTGGTACGGCTGGTAGAGCCCGGTGCGATCCAGCAGCCCCTGGTAGCGCTCCATGATCCTCGCGTGCAGGTTGTCGTAGGTCGCGGTCACCGCGTAGGTGTCGAGCATCTCGTCGGTGATCAGGTCGGCCATGCCCTTCCAGTCCCCCTCCACCGACTTGCGGTGGAGCTGGCCGGTGACGTCCTCCCAGCCATGCGCGGCCAGCACCGGCTGGTAGGTGCGGGTGGACCCGTAGAAGGCGAGCTGCTGCTTGACGGTCTGGGCCTGCGCGGCCCGCTCCTTCGGGGTGTCGCCCACCACCGCAAAGGTGGCGGTGGCGTAGGTGAAGTCCTTGCGCGAGCGGCCCGAGCGCTTGAGCCCCTCCTCGACCGCCGGGTGCACGATCTCGCGCAGGTACTTCGGCGAGTTGAAGGGATGCACGTGCATGCCGTCGCACAGCTCACCCGCGATGCGGCACATCAGCGAGTTCACCGCCGCGATGTAGACCGGGATCTTCGGATGCTCGATCGGTCCCGGGTTGAAGAACGGGGTCATCACGTCGAAGGTGTAGAACTGCCCCTTGAAGTTCAGCCGGGTGCCGTTCTGCCAGCAGTCCCAGATCGTGCGGATGGCGCGGATGGCCTCCGCCATCTTGGGGCCGGGCGACTCGAACTTCACCGAGAAGCGCCGCTCGTTGTGCGCCTTCACCTGGGTCCCGAGCCCCAGCGCGAAGCGGCCGCCCGAGGCCTTCTGGAGATCCCACGCGGTGTGCGCGGTGATCATCGGGCTCCGCGAGAACACGGTCGCGATGTTGGTGCCGAGCTTGATCCGCGAGGTGGACGTGGCCGCGACCGCCAGGGGCAGGTAGGGATCGTGCTGCGTCTCCGACGACCACAGGCAGTCGTAGCCCATGGCCTCGACCTTCCGGGCGTAGTCCGGAATGCTCTTGAGGTCGTGGGTCAGCATGGACACGTCGAGCTTCACGGTGGGTCTCCTTGCGCGGGGGTTCGGCCAGAAGCATACCGCACCTTCCCCCCGTCGCGCCGATCCGTGATATACCCTCCGCAAGGGAGGGCGACATGGCCAAGAAAGGCACCGGGCTCCTGATGGTGTGGGCCGACGTCCCGGCCGACAAGGAAGAAGAATTCAACCGCTGGTACAACGAGGAACACCTGCCGGAGCGCATGGCGATCCCCGGCTTCCTCGGCGGCGCGCGCTACGAGGCGGTGAAGGGCGGACCCAAGCACCTGGCCTGCTACGAGCTGGAGAGCGCGGCGGTCATGGAGAGCCCGGCCTACAAGAAGGTCCAGTCCAATCCCACCCCGTGGACGAAGAAGATCGGGCCCCAGGCGATCGGCAGCCCGTTCATCCGGAACATCTACACGATGATTCATCCGACGGCGTCGACCCCCGCGATCGCGAGCGCTCCGATGGCGCCCGCGCTCCAGATCGGACGCATGGACGTGCCGGCCGCCGCCGATCGCGAATTCAACGAGTGGTACAACACGGTCTACGTGCCGAACTACGAGAAGGTCCCCGGGGTGATCCGCGGGCGCCGCTACCGCGCGGTGGAGGGCACGCCCACCTATCTCACGCTGTACGAGTTCGAGCAGCCCAAGGTCTCGGAGAGCGCGGCGTGGAACGCCCAGCGCGATGCTAGGCCGGTGAACGCCACGATGCGCGCGCACATGAAGCACGCGCCCGGCTCGCCCGGGGTCTACGTCAAGACGGTCGAACTCCGGTAGCGATGCCCTGCATCTTGGGGTCGAGCAGGTCGCGCAGGCCGTCGCCGAAGATCACGAGGGTGTAGGGGTCCTTGGCGTCCACGCTCTCCACGAACTTCCAGAGCACGCGGCCGACCGAGGCCACCCGTCCCCAGCGCTTGAGCGAGGGCACCACGTCGGCCGAGTCGGCGGCTCGCCGATTGACGCGACCTTGAGCACGCCGCCCATGCGCGGCGTCTCCTGAGCCGAGGCGACCGGGGCCGAGATCGGGCCCACGACCACCGCAAAGGCGACCATCCCAAGGCAGGCCCAGCGCGACGTCAGGTTCATGGACAGTCTCCTTGGGCTCTCCGAGTAGCATCTCGTCGCTGTCAAGGCGGAGGCCGCGATCGAGCGGCTTGACAGGTGCCGGGGGAGCGCCTAGGGTCGGCCTGCCAGGAGGCCCGCCATGTACGACTACGTGATCGTCGGCGCCGGCTCCGCCGGCTGCGTCCTCGCCAACCGCCTCTCCGCCGATCCGGCTGTCCGCGTGCTGCTGCTCGAGGCCGGCGGCCCGGATACCTCGCCCTTCATCCACACCCCCGCGATGATGGGCTTCCTGCCGGACGGCCCGCACGACTGGCGCTACCGCACGGTGCCCCAGGCGTACTGCAACCTGCGGCGCTTCCCGTGGCCGCGCGGGCGGACGCTCGGTGGCTCCAGCTCGATCAACTACATGATCTACATCCGGGGCCACGCCACGGACTACGACCGCTGGGCCGAGGCGGGCAACAAGGGGTGGAGCTACGAGGACGTCCTGCCCGTCTTCCGGAAGTCGGAGCACAACGAGCGCCTGGAGGATCGCTACCACGGCCGCGGCGGCCCGCTCAACGTGGCCGACCACCGCTTCCGTCACCCGCTCTCCGAGATGTTCGTGGCCTCGGCCCGGGAGGCGGGCGTGCCCGCCAACGCCGACTTCAACGGGCCGGTCCAGGACGGCGCGGGCTTCTACCAGGTCACCCAGAAGGACGGGCTGCGCTGGAGCACCGCGAGCGCCTTCCTGCGACCGGCGCTCGCGCGCCCGAACCTCACCGTGATCACCGGAGCGCTCGCTTGCCGGATCCGCTTCGCGGGGCGGCGGGCGACCGGCGTCGAGTACGTGCGCCACGGGCAGTCGGCCCTGGCCGACGCCGCCCGCGAGATCGTGCTCTGCGGCGGCAGCATCAACTCCCCGCAGCTCCTGATGCTCTCCGGGGTGGGCCCCGCCGACCATCTGCGTGCGGTCGGCGTCGACGTGGTCGCGGACCTGCCCGGGGTGGGCAAGAACCTGCAGGACCATCTGGGCACCTTCGTCCGCAACGAGATCACGGTGCCGTTCTCGCTCTACGGCGCCACCCCCGAGCAGCTCGCCCAGGTGCAGGCCGAGTACGAGGCGACGCGGCAGGGGCTCTTCACCTCGAACATCGCGGAGGCGGGCGCCTTCCTCCGGACCGGTGGCGCCGACGGGCCGCCCAACCTGCAGGGGTTCTTCCTGCCCTACTGCCTGACCGAGTCGCCGACCGAGGCGTTCCAGCCCCACTGCCACGGCATCACCTTCGCGTTCTACGTGAACCGTCCGGCCAGCCGGGGCCAGATCACCCTCGCCTCGGCCGATCCCCTCGATCAGCCGCTCATCGATCCGGCCTACCTGAGCGACCCCGCCGACCTGCCGCAGTTCGTGGCCGGGATCCAGATGGCGCGCGACATCTTCCGAGCGAAGCCGCTCGGCGACATCCTCGGGCGCGAGCTGGGCCCGGGCGCGGAGGCGCGCAGCGAGGCCGAGATCTCGGCCTACGTGCGCGACCGCGCCTCCGGCACCATCTTCCACCCGGTCGGCACTTGCAAGATGGGCACCGACGAGCTGGCGGTGGTGGACGCCTCCCTCCGCGTCCACGGGCTGGACGGGCTGCGGGTGGTGGACGCCTCCGTCATGCCGACCCTGATCGGCGGCAACACCAACGCGCCGACCATCATGATCGCGGAGAAGGCGGCGGCCACCATGCTGGGCGGCTGATCGGCGCGATGCAGCCGGTGACGACGGTGTCCGCCGGGCAGGCCCCGCGTCGCCTCGACGTCTTCCTGTCCACCCAGACCGCGCACCTGTCGCGGGCCGCGGTCCAGCGGTGGATCGACGGCGGGCTGATCACCGTCAACGGCCGGAAGACGAAGTCCGCGCGCCTGATTCGCCCGGGCGACGTGATCACCTGTCACGTCCCGGTGCGCGCGCCCCGGGCCGTCGAGCCCGAGCCCCTCGCGCTGCGCGTCCTGCACGAGGACGCGGCGCTGCTGGTGATCGACAAGCCGGCGGGCCTCGTGATGCATCCCGGCCCCGGCCACTGGACGGGCACTCTGCTGAACGGACTGATGCACCACGTCGACCCCGGCGATGGGCGGCGCGCCCGGCCCGGGCTGGTGCATCGCCTCGACAAGGGCACGAGCGGCGTCCTCGTGATCGCGAAGACCGATGCGGCCCACCGCGATCTCTCGCGCCAGTTCCGCGCCCACTCCGTTCACCGCGTGTACCTGGCCCTGGTGGCCGGCGCGGTCCGGCGGGGTGGGCTGATCGAGCAGGGGCTCGGACGTGATTCGCGCGATCGACGCCGGATCTCGGCCCGCTCGATGGCCCCGCGACGGGCGGTGACGGAGTATCGCGTGGCCGAGCGTCTCGGGCCCGACGCGACCCTGGTCGAGGCGCGCCCGC
>WNFG01001990.1_pt1 | contig 18867 bp, 19 predicted proteins | sample 5400431 | NCBI WGS metagenome assembly WNFG01 (sample SAMN13153346, study PRJNA577476) | soil metagenome | isolation source: 120 cm saprolite under Douglas fir tree site 2 hole 3 replicate 2 | place: USA:California | collected 2015-04-18 | reverse complement strand
CCGGCCCCGGCCAACGGCAACGGCGAAGAGCTGAGCGATGCCGAACGCGAGGACGTGGAAAAAGCCCAGAAGAAAACCTCGGCTGCGCCCAAGCGCAAGGCTGCCGAGCCGCAAACAGTTGAGAAGGGCAATGCCCGCGAACTGTTCGAGCACGTGCTTGCCGAGGGCCGGAAGGACTACACCGTCCAGCGCTACAAAGGCTTGGGTGAAATGACATCTCAGCAGCTTTGGGAAACCACTATGGATCCCGAGCGCCGAACGCTGCTCTCAGTGAAGCTCGAGGATATCGCCGCCTGCGAAGCTATCTTTACCACGCTCATGGGCGAGGATGTCGAAGCGCGCCGCAAGTTCATCGAAGACAACGCGCTGGACGTGAAGAACCTCGATATCTAGCTGTCCCGTGCCTGCCAGCAGTTGGTGACAACTCCGCCCTTGATCATCTTTCCGCAACCCTCACAGATGGTTTTTGGAGCTGAGATTTAATTATGAAGTGCATGTTGGGTGTTCGTGCCGAACCAGCGGCAATTCATTGGGCGATTGTGACCGGTACACTGAGTCAACCCATTTTGCACGCATCCGGGACCGAGAATGTGCCGAAAGCATTCAGGGAAGCGGAATCGCTGCCATGGATACGTATTCCGCGAGGTGTTCGGCGTTATCGTCTTCAGCTTTACTGTTGGCGTCGCTCAAAATCTACTCGACATGTTTACCAAACCTAAACTCCTGGCCGTCGGCGCATCCGTCGGCATCCTGCTGCCGAAGGAGATGCTAGTCCGCATGAAAATCACCAAGGGCGACACACTCTTTGCCGTTGAAATGCCCGAAGGATATTCATGGCCAGTTACCGCGACACTTTCCGTGCGCTGGCGAAGTAAGGCGCCCAAGATCTGCATCTCTGCTGCAGTCGTTTCAACTGCTAATCGGAGGCTTAGCCCTTGACACTGGCGCGGGGTATCTCGCCTGGGGGTACACCCGATCGAACAATATCCACAGCAGCGCAATGATCACGAACACGAGCACGCTGCCCTCCGGACCAACTGAGCCTCCGGTTAACCACGCCGGGCCTTGAAATGACGATTTCATCAGATGTCCGGTGACCATCCCTCCGCTGTCTGGTACCGAATAGAGGAAGCTTTGGCCCCAGTCCCACGAGACGTGGAAACCTACTGCGAACCATAAATGGCCGGTCCGGCGGAGAGTTAAGCAGAAGAAGAATCCGATAAGAGCAGCGCCCAGCCCGCCGACGTAGTTTTCTCCCGGGTTGCGCAGGTGAACCCCTCCAAACAGCAGGGACATGAGAATGGCAGCGGGCCAGAAACCCATTCCAGTCGTGACTGTATAGAGTGTGTAGCCACGAAAGAGGAATTCTTCAGCGCATCCCACCAGCAGGAAGAACGCGCCCCAATAAGCGGCGAATTTCAACACGCGTATCCCATGCAGCGCGAAGCCGCCGAAGTAGAAGGCGCCCGCCCCTCGCAACAGTACCAGCAGAACCGTGATCGAGACGATTCCCCAGATAGTCCCCATCCAGAACAACTTGCCGAATGCACTGTGTCGCGGTAACCCATAGACATCAAACTCACGTTTTTCGATGCGGGCCATGACAAAGGCCGGAAGGATGATTGCGGTCACCTGCACCAGGTAATCAGCCAGCCGGGACAACAATAGGGCCGTGCCATGCAAATCGGCGGCCAGCAGCGGGGCCAAAGCAAAACTCAGCACATAGTCAACGGTCCAAGCCATTGCGAGATAAAGCAGGATGCGCCACGCCGCGCGCAGACCTCCCGGGCCCAGGAAGATGCTATGCAAGAATGGCGGCCGACGCAGTACAGTTGAATCGAATGGTGGCGGTCCATTTTCTGGAGTGGAGGGCAGTGGAACGTTTGGCTCTTCCATAAGAAGTTTCCAGCCTGCGCCCGGACATGGTAAAACACTCACCTTCCTCATGAGCGAATTTTTCACCCGGGAGCGCTTCGGCGGACCGCAGTTTCTGGCTGGCCTCCTGCTTCTTGTCTTTCTGGGGCAGTGCCTCTGGCTTGCTAGCCGCGACCCCCATGGTGCAGCTGACTTTGGCGAACTCGCCCGAGTCCAGGAAGGATTAGGCCAGTGGCATAGTGAGCGCATTGCGGGCACTCCCTATGCAATGTCGCTCCGGAAACAGCCCAGTCCCAATGCTGATCACGTTTCCTATGTCGAAAATAATCGCGGGTATGACGCCTATCACTCGCCACTCTATTACCTGATTCCTTCCGCACCTTTGCTGTTATGGTCCGGTTCGCTTCAGCTTGGCACACAACCGTATTGGGGCTGGCTGGCGCGAGCGCCCTATCTCGTTTTCGGGATTCTGCTGGGTGCTTCCTTGTGGTACGTTTCGCGGCGCTTGTACGGAAATGCCGGCGGGTACATTGCGCTTACGATCTACTGCTTTTCGCCAGGGACAATCCATAATAGTGCGGTGTGGTTTACGCATCCTGAGATCGCCGCGGCTTGGGGCACGTTTGGAACCATTTTTACTGCCATTGCGGTCGCGCACACCTTGTATGCACCCCGTGAGGTGGTACTTTGGAACTGGCGGCGCATTTTGCTGCTCGGGCTCTCGCTCGCACTCGCGATTGGCTCACAATTCTCGCTGGTGATAACGATCCCCATCTCCCTGGCGTTCATGCTCTACCTGGCACCGGCCCGTCGCGCTGCAGCAATCGCGATCTGGGCGGCCTCGTCCGCCATAGCCTTCCTGTTGCTCTTCGCCGCCTACTCATTTCGGCCAGGTGCTTTCTGGCAAGGGCTTCGTCACGCCACGTTTTTGGGAATCAACTGGAGAGCGTTTGCCATGACTGGCGGCTACCGCCAGGTACTCACCCATTTTGTGCAGATGAGTCCGGCGCTTGCTCTAGCTCTGCCGGTTGCGTTCATAACTTACGTCGTATGGCCACGAACCCGCTATTTTGGTAATACTGCTCCATTGCTGGTCGCCGCGGCTTGTATACTTCTTGCTTTAGCGACCCCGCACTACCCTGGTTTTGGTTTCCAATTCATGGCAGTGCCATTTTTATTCGTATTCGTTGCGGGCGTAGCGGCGGATCTTCTAGAAACCCGAATGCGCAGCTTGGTAAGCGCATTCCTCGTAGGTCTTTTGGGTGCATATGCGCTGTGGAGCCTGCTGGAATTGTCACGCGTCGCGCGTGTGTGACGAAGGTGTGGAACGGCGGGTACCAAAGAAGTCCCGAACAGGTCCCCACGCCTCATGAAGTGTTTCCCTGTACAATTCTCATGCCGATGGATGTGACTGTTCATTCCTTTGCGAAAATCAATCTCGGCTTATGTATTGGTGCGCTCCGCGCCGACGGTTTTCATGAACTCCGGACTGTGTACCAGACAATAGGTGCGCATGATGTCATTTGCGTCCAAATCAGCGCCGGAACAGGAATAGAAATCCGCTGCTCCAACCCGCGCGTCCCTAACGATCAATCGAACACGTGCTATCAGATCGCGGAGCGAGCCATGCACGCCCTCGAGGTTCCTGGCAAAGTAATTATTGACATTGATAAGCGCCTGCCGGTGCAGGGTGGACTTGGAGGAGCGTCGTCGAACGCGGTAGCCGTGCTGTGGGCGCTGGAGCGATCGCTCCAGAAGTCTTTACCAGGACCCGAGAAGCTGCGCATCGCCGCCGAAGTCGGTTCCGACCTGCCTCTATTTCTGATTGGTGGAACTGTTTTGGGCGTGGGCCGCGGGGAGGAAGTCTACCCGCTGCTCGATTTGCCACCAACAAACTGTGTTGTGGCCACTCCTGAAATCGCTGTGTCCACGCCCAAAGCATTCGCCGACTGGGATTTGATGACCGCACCTCCGATAAACATCCCGACTGTACCTATCCAAGATCAGCCTGCCGGTGATGTAGCTAAGGCCGTGTATTTCCATGGCCGCCTTCGAAAGCCAGCAGCCCAGGTGGGATCGACTACTCTATCCCAGGATTCCCAACCCAACGCCAATGCTGCGGTTGGAGTGAATGTTGGTGCAAAATTGACGCCCAGAGCCCCCTCCGATAGAATGTTGGAGTTCAGTCGCGCGGTTTCTGCGTCGCTGAGTGTGTCGTCCCAAGGTAAGATCAAGTCTGGTAAGCGTTTATCCGGTGTCTCTGCTGGTAAGAGCAGGGGCCGGGTCGAGACCCCGCTTCTCGACCTCGTCCGTGCCGGGATTGAAAACGACTTCGAACGGGTCGTCTTTTCTCAATATCCCGAATTGCGTGACGTGAAGGGTGTGCTTGAGGGTGCGGGAGCGCATTACGCCTCGCTGTCTGGATCGGGCTCCGCGATTTATGGCCTGTTTCGGTCACGCGCCGCTGCGGAGAAGTGCGCGGCCACCCTGGTGAAGGAGGGCGTTCCGGCTCAGGCGACGCACACATTGACGCGCGAACAGTACTGGAAGAGAATTTTCGATTGATGATTTTTAGCTTGCTGTGTCTGCGTTTTCTATCGACAATCAGCAATCGAAATCGACAACGATTTTACTGGGCCGTCGACTAATGGTAGGTCAAGTGCCTTTGGAGCACTTTGTCTAGGTTCGAATCCTAGCGGCCCAGCCAGAACAAACTTCTCAGTTCGTATTCGGAAGATCGAACTGCAGCTCAGGGCAAAAAGCCGAGGCTTAGGGGCAAATTCCATGGCAACTCTTGCGACAGGGACGGATAAGAAGGTCCAGATGGGCGCCGACGAGAAGCCGGAGCGCAAGCCTCAGCGCGCTCGCGTGGATGACAAATTCAAGATTTTTAGTGGCACGGCCAATGAGCGGCTGGCAGATGACGTCTGCGAGTTTCTGGGACTCGCTCGCAACCAAGCCCTGGTCACTCGATTCAAAGACGGCGAAGCTTACGTCCAGATTCAGGAAAATGTGCGTGGGGCAGATGTGTTTGTCATCCAGCCCACATCGCGCCCGGTGGACGAGCATCTGATGGAACTGCTCCTGATGATCGACGCGCTCAAGCGGGCGTCGGCGCGGCGCATTACCGCCGTAGTTCCGTATTACGGTTATTCCCGCCAGGACCGCAAAGATAAACCGCGTGCACCGATTTCCGCCAAGCTAGTGGCGGACTTGCTGACTACTGCGGGAGCGGATCGGGCATTGATTATTGACCCCCACGCGCCCCAAATCCAAGGATTTTTCAATATTCCGGTCGACCCTCTGTTCGCGTCGCCGGTGCTGGTGGACTATTTCAAAAAGCTGAATTTGCCCAATTTGACCGTGGTTTCCCCAGATGCCGGTGGGGTGGAGCGAGCGCGTTTCTTCGCCAAGAAAATGGACTCCGCGCTGGCCATCGTCGATAAGCGCCGCGTGGAGGCCAATGTGGCGGAGGTCATGCACGTGATCGGAGACGTGCAAGGCCGCACCTGTTTAGTGATCGACGACTTGATCGACACGGCCGGCACGCTGGTTAAAACTGCCACCGCATTGGTAGAGAATGGTGCGACTGCGGTGTACGCGTGCTGCTCCCATCCCGTGCTTTCCGGTCCGGCGGTGGAAAACATTGCGCAGTCTTGCATCAAAGAAGTTGTTGTAACCGATACCATCCCGCTCACTGAAGCGGCGAAAATGGAACCGAAGATTGTAGTGCGTTCCGTAGCTGGTCTGATTGGACGAGCCATTCAGTCCATTCACGAAGAAACTTCGGTCAGTAAATTATTTATCTAGGACAGGACTCATTATGGCAACAGCAACTGAAAACAACACATTGGAAGCGCAACCGCGCATCCCTGGCACAAAGAACGATGCCCGGCGGGTGCGCCGGGAAGGCAAAGTTCCCGCGGTGCTCTACGGTGCGGGCAAAGATGCGGCACCGCTCAGTGTCGATCCTCGGCAAGTTCTTCGGATCTTGCATTCTGCAAGCGGTCACAACACGATTTTTGATCTCTCTCTGAACGGTGGCGAGCGCACCAAGGCCATGATCGTGGACTGGCAGTTCGAGCCGATAAAGGGGAAGTTGCTGCACATTGATCTTAAGCGGATCGCGATGGACCGGAAGCTCACCGTAATGGTGCCCATCGTACTTAAGGGCGAAGCGGCAGGGGTGAAACAACAGGGCGGTATTCTCGAGCAGGTTCTGCGCGAAGTTGAAATCCAGTGTCTGCCAGGTGATATTCCGACGTCACTGGAAGCCGACGTAAGCGAACTTGTCTTCGGCAAGGTATTACGGGTTGCCGACCTGCCGCATAGTGAGAAATTCAAATTTCTCACCGACGAAAATCAGACAGTCGCGCACGTCATTACCGTAAAAGAAGAAGTCGCCCCTGCGCCGGAAGCAGTGGCTGCCGAAGCTGGTGCGGTCCCAGCGGAGCCCGAGGTTATCAAGAAGGGCAAGCAGGAGACGGAAGAGGAAGGCGCCGAGGAAGCTGTTGCAGAGAAGGTGCCCAAACCCGAGAAGGGCGAGAAGAAAGAAAAGAAGTAGGCCCGTGTTGCGGCCGGTCATTGACCTGCCCGGCCGGGCTACGGCGCGGCAGCAGCGGCCGAGGAAAGTTCACAAAGCTTGAAACTGATAGTCGGGCTGGGCAATCCCGGAATCGAATACCAGTTCACGCCGCACAATCTGGGTTTTCTGGCTATTGATCGCATCGCTGACGATTGTGGCGTTGAGGTCAGGAATCGTCAGTGTCGCGCTCTAACGGCGCGGGTCACAATCGGAGCAGAGCAGGTAATCCTGGCCAAGCCAGAGACTTACATGAACCTGAGCGGCATAGCGGTACGTGAGCTGCTCACAAAGCACGACTTGAATCCGGCAACCGATCTGATCGTGATCTACGACGAACTGGACTTGCCGCTGGGCACAATTCGCATTCGTCAGCGAGGCAGTTCGGCGGGCCACAACGGGATGGAATCGGTGATCGGCGCACTGGGTACGCAGGAGTTTCTGCGGATTCGCTTGGGTGTCACTCCGGACGCGAAAAAAGTGTTGGAGGGTGCGCGATACCTCTTGAAGCCGCTTCGTAAGACGCAACTGAAGATCGTGGACGAAGTACTCGACCGGGCTGCCGAGGCACTAAAGGTGATTTTGACCGAAGGGGCGGCGACAGCCATGAACCGCTTTAATCGTAAGGTTGAAGCGGAAAGTTAGCTACAGGTTCGAATGGATAACCGCGGATAGAAATTGCGAGTGCAAGTTTTCGGAAACCGGCAGTAAAGAATGTGGAGAAACTAAATGAATCGCACTTATGAATTGATGTTCATCGTTCGACCTGACATGGTCGAAGAGGAACTCGACAAACTGATTTCTACTCTGGAGTCGCAAGTAACATCCTCCGGTGGCGCAGTGAAGAGTGTTGAACGCATGGGAAAGCGTCGCCTGGCCTATACCGTCCGCAGATTTCATGACGGCATGTATATATTGCTGACCGCTGAGGGTAGCGGCGCGCTCATTCACGAACTGGAGCGTCGTCTGCGCGTAACTGAGCCGGTGATCAAATTCTTGACCGTGCGGGTGGACGAGGAACAGAAACGTCTGGACAAGATCAAGCAGATCCGCGAATCCCGCAAGAAGAAGGCGCCGCCCGCTCCGGCGGAAACGAGCGCCGACGCAGGCGGGGAAGCAGCTCCGGTAACCGCATAAGAATCCAACAGGGTCCTACGTAGCGGCGTATCCAACTTTCAACAGCGTCGGCAGGTTGACCCACTGAGAGACTGACGACTTTATATGAAGGAGCATCATGGCTGAAGAAACAAGAAGTACGTTTTCATCCTCCGGCGAACGCGGCGGCGATCGCCCACCATCTCGTGGTCCCCGACCTGCCGGCGGTCCTGGGGGCGGCCGCGAAGGTGGCCGCAAGTATTTCCGCCGCAAGAAAGTTTGCAAATTTTGCGTCGAAAAGATTGAGGCGATCAACTACAAGGACGTTCGTCTGCTCGCACAATTTGTCGCCGAGAGCGGCAAGATCGTTCCGCGACGCCTGACGGGAGTGTGCACGCCACACCAGCGGCGCCTCTCCACCGCCATCAAGCAGGCGCGAAACATCGCGCTGTTACCGTTTGCGGGGCGGGCGTCCTAAGCAAATTACGGCCCGGTTCTCGGCACATTAGCCAGTCGACGCGATCATCGCAGCAGAATTCATATGGAGCTCATAACATGGAAGTAATTCTAAAAGAAGATGTAGCCAAGCTTGGCTCGCGCGGTGACGTCGTCAAAGTCGCCGAAGGTTACGGTCGCAATTTTCTTCTTCCCAAGAAGTTGGCCATCGAAGCTTCGGCGGCCAACAAGTCTGTCATCGAGCAGATGAAGGCAGCCTCAGTACGCCGTTCCGCTAAGGAGAAAGCCGGTGCCGAGGAATTGGCGAAACAGTTTGAGGGCGTCGAAGTATCATTCCAGCGCCGTGCCGGTGAACATGACCAACTCTTCGGCTCAGTTACTTCCGGCGATATTGCAGACGCGCTGGCGAAGAAGGGCCTTAACGTGGATCGCCGAAAAATCCAGATTCATGAGCCCATCAAGACTTTGGGCGAGTTCACGGTTGCAATAAAGCTCCACCGAGACGTTACCGCTCATCTGAAGGTGCTCATCGAAAAGGAAGCCACTGAGTAGTCCCGACTGCTCGAGAGCTAACGTTGATCGGCCCAGAAGCGCGTCAGGTCACCACTCTTGGGCGTCTAAACCACAGCTTTATCGCTATTTAGCGAATTACTGACCAGCGATTGACATTCCTCTCCTGTTGAGCAAGAACCCTGCCAAACTCCTATAATCTTGCTCACGGTTCTGTCCCTGTCACGTCCATAACTATGCAACCTGGAGGCAAGGGAGGGTTGCCGAGATTTGCTGAGGACAAGGCAAAATGCCGGCCGATGCGTGGGCTTTACCCTTTGCGGTTGGCAAGTGTTCCAATCCTGACGCGACAAGCGGCGGGAAAGGGCGAGACAGCAGAACCCAGGACCCCATCGCGCGGGGCCACATGGCTGGGCATAGTCTAAACCGCATAGATGACACGATGCTGATCCGCGAGGCCCAGCGCGGGAATCGCGCTGCCTTCGAGGAACTGGTTCGTCATTACGACAATGCGGTGCTCCGCCTGGCTCTCCACCTTACCGGGTCGGAACATGATGCTCAGGATATTTACCAGGAAGCATTTTTGAAGGCTTACAAGAACGTTGGAAGTTTTCGGTTCGAGTGTTCCTTCTATACCTGGATCTACCGCATTGTTACAAATCTTTGCCTGGACCACCTACGGAAGAGAAACGTGCGCAAAGAGGATGCGCCGGTGACGGTTGACTCTTCTGGCGAGGAGTACAACCTGCTCGACCAGGTGCCGGATGGGCGTGCAGCGGCCAATCCCGAACGCGATCTGATGCGGCGCGAATTAGGTGGTCGCATCAACCGTGCTCTGGATCGGCTCACCCCGCGTGAGCGCATGGTGTTTGAGCTGAAGCATTATCACGGCTTGAAGTTGCGCACGGTGGGCGAGATCCTGCACACGACTGAGGAGACGGCCAAGAACACTTTGTTCCGCGCTACACAAAAGTTGCGCGGCTCTCTGGCGGATATGCGATGAAAGCGACAGCAATTTGATTTCAGGTCTATATGTCCGCTGTGAGGGGTGCAATTATGAAATGTGATTGGGTAAAGCAAAACGTCGTACTCTACATTTATAACGAGCTGCCCGACGACGCCCGTTATGAGCTGGAGCAGCACCTGGGGCGATGCCCAGATTGTGCTGCCGAACTCAAGGCCACACGTAAGTTCCACGTAGAAATTTCGCAGCTTCCGATAGAGGAACCGACCCCGAACCTGCTGACAGCCTCCCGTATGCGCCTTCAGGAGTCCCTCGAGACCGCCGAACAAGGCGGCTTCTGGCAACGGCTAACATTTGAGCCGGCAAACTGGCTGCGCCAAGTCCGATTTTCTCCCGCCCTGGCCACAGCCATTTTTATTGTGGGCTTCGCCGGCGGAATCGCTGGAACTTATAAAATCACTTCCGGGAACAACCCAGGTAGTATCTCCAGCACAACGAGACAACAAGGTCCCGCGCCTGCACCTGCAGAGTCCTCCATCACAGGCATCCGGTCCATCAATCAAGAGCCGGGTTCCAATCAGATCGACATCAAGTACGACACGGTTTCCACCCAGGAAACTCAAGGTTCTCTGAACGATCAGCGTATCCAACAGTTGCTGCTCTTTGCCGCGCGCAACAATTACAACTCAGGTGTGCGCATGGATTCGGTGGATCTGCTAACTCAGAAGCCGGATGATAATCGCGTGCGCGAGGCCCTGATTTATGCGCTTCGCTATGATTCCAACCCTGGGGTGCGACTGAAGGCGCTGGAAGGCTTGGGATCATTTGTGAAGGATGACGTTCGAGTGCGTGATTCTGTACTGGCCGCTTTGATGAACGACACGAACTCCGGCGTGCGTACTCAGGCGCTCCACCTGCTGGAGCCGGTGAAGGCCGACAGCAGTGTGCGGAGCGTGCTCCAGCGCCTGTCGGAAAACGATCAGAACCAGTACATCCGGTCTCAAGCACGTACCGTGCTGGCTCAGTTGCCAGAGATTGACTAAGTAGTTAAGAAAAATAGTTAGAGGAGAGAAACGCAAAAATACATGTTGAAAACGTTATTAAAGTTCGCAGGGACGTTCGCGCTGCTGGCGTCTCTCGTTCCTCTGGCCTCGTCACAGCAGCAAAGCCGGGTCTATCGCGAAGGCGGCAACTGGGCCGAAGAGATGTCGGGCTCATTGACTGCCGCCAGGAATCTCCGAGTCAAAGTGGATCTCGGATCTGTCCGTATCGTAGGTGGCTCACAGCCCGCCATCACCTACGTGATTCGCAATCGTGCCTACAGTTCATCCGAAGATAAAGCCCGCCGCGAGTTCGATTCCTATAAGATCAGCGCCTATGTCCGCGGAGATACCGCCTGGATCGTCGGTGACTGGCAGGGCGGCCGACCCAGGAGATTTTCTGGCGAGTTCGTGATCAATGTGCCTCGCGACATGGAATGGGTGAAGGTGGAAACCGAAGGTGGCAGCGTGTCCACCACGGGAATCGCTGGACGAGCCGATGCCGAGAGTGGTGGCGGCAGCATTCATCTGGATGATATCGGTGGCGCAATTAATGCCGAAACCGGCGGCGGATCGATTGATGTTGGCAACGTAGGCAGTGACCTCAACCTTCACACCGGCGGAGGCAGCATCGAGATTCGCGCGGCAAAGGGCAAGATTAACGCGGAGAGCGGTGGCGGCAGCGTCGTCCTGATTTCCGGCCTGCAAGGCGCGGTGCTTGAAACCGGCGGCGGTAGTATCGAAGTCAGAAAGTGCACCGGAAGCGTCAAGGCCACGACGGGTGGCGGCAGCATCGATCTGGGGGACATCGGTGGCCCGGCAGAAATTGAAACTGGCGGCGGAAGCATTCGGCTGGGTTCGGCCAAAGGTTTTGTGCACGCGGACACCGGCGGAGGTAGCATCGAGTTGAACGGGGTTCCCGGGGCTCGCGCCGAAACCGGCGCCGGCGGGATTGTCGCCAAGTTCTTTGCCTCCACGGGGGATCGCACAGATTCTGTGCTCGAAACTTCAGCCGGCGACATTACGGTATATCTGGCGTCGGATCTTGCGCTTACCATTCGTGCCAGCGTCGAATTGGCCAATGGCCACCAAATTCGCTCTGACTTCTCAGACATTCACATTACTACCGAGGGTGGAGAGTACGGACCGAAGACGGTTACTGCGGAAGGCCGGCTGAACGGCGGCGGACCGGTATTGAAAGTGCGCACCACGACTGGCGATATTACGTTTCGGCGCGCCGGCCGGTGAAATTCGGTAAGAGGATTTTCACTAAATCTGCATGGAGGGATAAACCATGCGCAAGTGCATCATCGCAGTAAGCTTCATCTTGCTATCTTTGGTAACCGTTCCGGTAGCGGCCGAGAGTTCCTACGTCGGCTTGGGGGAAGCCTACGGTTACGGCGAAGAAGCCGGCACTGGCTCGTACCTCGGGGTTGATATCAGCGACGTCACGACTGAGCGCCTTAGCGCTCTCAAGCTGAAGGACGAGCGCGGCGTTGAAGTCACGATGGTCGATCAGGATGCTCCCGCCGGTAAAGCTGGTCTCAAAGAACATGACGTTATTCTAACGATGAACGGAACCAATATTGAGAGCGGCGCTCAATTGCGGCGCATGATTCACGAGACTCGACCGGGACGGGTCGTAAGCTTCGGCATCAGCCGTGACGGCCAGCCGCTTACCATCAAGGTTCAACTTTCCGATAAGGGCAAGGCTTTCGCGAAGAATTTTCCGCACGATTTCAAATTCGAAATGCCAGCCATTCCTGCCATGCCCGACTTAGATTTACCAATGTCGGTGGTCGTGGTGCACAGTTCCATGCGCAGCGGATTGGTCGTGGAAAATCTTTCACCACAGCTGGGTGAATTCTTCGGCGCCAAGAACGGCAAGGGAGTGCTGGTGCGCTCGGTGGATAAGGGAAGCGCGGCGGACAAAGCAGGCTTTCGCGCCGGTGATGTAATCGTCCGGGTCAACGACCAGACCGTGCATGATACAAGCGACTTTACCCATGCCCTGCGGTCGCGGAGCAATAATTCAGTAAATGTCGCAATCATTCGAGAGAAGAAAGAGCAGACCCTGACGTTGTCCTTCCCTCAACCCAAGGATTCGGGCAACATTTTTGAGGAGAGCTTTGATCTGCCCGATTTTGATGCAGAAACCCGCATCGACCTCAGCGAGATCCACTCGGAAATGGCACACTTGCGGCCAGAGTTAGAACTGGCTTCGCAAGAGGCGCGCCGTGCGGTGGAGTCGGCACGTCCGCAGATCGAACAGGCTCGCCGTGAGCTCTGCGGTCATCGGGACGAGCTCAAAAAGGCGCAGAAAGAGATGCGCCAACGAGCACGAGAAATGCGCCAGCAGGTACAGGAACAGCAACACCGCTTGCGCGAGCGACAGAAGAGATACCAGGAACAACTCCGGCACGAATTGAACGGGGATTGGATCGAGATTTAGGCAGGGCTCGCTTTTGGGTTGCAAGTCACACTCGTGTCGTCCTACTGGCCGCTGCCGTGCGCCGCACTCTTGTGCTTGGCTGTACCTTGGATGACCAGGTTTCTCCCAGCTTGCTTGGCCGCATACAAACCAGCATCCGCCGCCTTCACCAGTTCATCCCGGGTCGTTCCATGTTGAGGATAGGTTGCGGCGCCGGCGCTAATACTGACCGGGCGCGGGACCCCGGGGAACTGCCAGGTTTCTACCAGTCGCCGCAATTTCTCTGCTACCCCCAATGCTTGTTCAGCGGTCGTCTGAGATAACAAAATGGCGAATTCTTCGCCACCGAAGCGGCAAACCACGTCTATCTTGCGCACCTGCTGGTGGAAGAGTGAAGAAACTTGGCGGAGCACTTCGTCGCCCAGCAAATGTCCGAATTCGTCGTTGAGCCTCTTGAAATTGTCGATGTCCACCATGATTACGGCGAATCCCGTACCATATCGGCGGGCGCGCTCGATTTCTTCCGAAATACGGAGTTCAAAAAAACGCCGGTTGAAGATTCCCGTCAAACCATCGAGATAGGCTAGTTGTTTGACTCGCTCCACGTAGTGAGCGTTCTGAATGGCGGTGGCGCATATATCCGCGACTGATTCTAGAGATTGGGTGTCACCAAGGTGAAATGCGCCAGTTTCCGCGCTATCCAGAACCAGAACCCCCAACGTCTGTCCAAAAGAAACCAGCGGGATGCACATGCGCGATGCGGTCTCTGCGAAGAAACCGACATATTCCGAAATAGCGCGCACGTCGTGCTCTACTACGGTTTTTCCTGCCGACAAAGCGCGTCCCCACAGCCCCGCGTTTAACGGCAGTCGTCCGCCTTCGAGAATGCGGGGTGTCAAAGTTCCGTGATGCGCTCGCAATATCAGATCATCTTCCTCGCGCAACAGGACCGACACGTGGTTCACGTGGAATGCTTCTTGAATCAGTGAGCAGACTTTTGCCAGCAGTTCCTTTACATCCAGCACCGCTGTGGTTTGCTGCGCGATAGCGTTGATGGCTTGCAATTGCTGCGCTCTGTGCCGCTCCAGCGAGTACAGACGCGCATTTTGCAGAGCCATCGAGGCTTGAGTTGAAAACAGGGTTAATAGGTCAATGGTCTCTTTGTCGAAATGATCCAGGTTTTCGCTTTGGCAATCTAGCACGCCCACTACTTCGTCGCGCACCATCAAAGGGATTGCCAATTCCGATTTAGTGGCTCTCGCAGAGGAAACATACCGCGGATCTTTGCTCACGTCGGGAGCGTATAAAGGTCGTTTCAGCTTTGCTGCTGTGCCTGTAATGCCATGACCGACCGGCATGTGTATCTTGTCCTGACCTTCGTCCCAGCCGATCTGGCTGCGTACGCATAATTCCTGTACCTCTTTGTCCAACAGCAGGATGGCCACGTTCTGCAAATGAAAGTAGTCGCGCGCAATCACAAGGATGCGTTGCAAGACCTCGTCCAGGTCGAAAGTGGACAGAACGGCCTGGCTGGCGTCGTATAGGAGGGCTATTTTTTGCATGTAGCTTGGCGGATTGTACTAGTCGGCAGCGATGATTAAGAGGTTCCGAAAGTAACCACTCAAGCCGGTTTGGCATTCATATGCTTCGACGGCACGAGTACAAGAATCCCCGTCTTCAAAGTACAGCATGTGCTTGATTGGTCCGTACCGAGCCGACCTCCTAAACTCAGCTAAGATAGGGAGGATTTCGCATATGCCGGAGAAAGAAACCCTTGAACGAGCCCGAGAAGACGCCCGCGAAGGCAAGTCGCCGAGCACACAGGCAGGGGAGTTCGTCCGCGACGAAATGCACCATATTCGCGAGGGCAACCATGGCGCGGCCTCTCGTCAGCAAGCTATTGCCATTGGGCTCTCCAAAGCCCGTCGAGCGGGCGTAAGACTGCCGCCCCCACCGAAGGAAAAATCTTCGGCGAGAACGCGCAAACAGGCCACTCGCGACTCTCACAAGAGTCAATCGGCTTCCGGAAGGAAAACTTCGACTCGAAGGTCACGCGTTTACTAGAAATGCGCTCAAACGTAAAGGGCGTCAAGCCGCTCGGCATGAGGCGCTCTCTAAACAGGCCAGTAGGGCTGCGCATCGCCGGAGCTCGTCCTCTCGACGCCAAGCCGCACGAAGAGCCGCGCGCACTCGCCAATCTCATCGAAGCGGGAGAACTTAGCGCTTATCCTAAATAGCGCGACCGAGCGCCGACTTGCTGAGCTACGGGGTGCCAGCGTTTTCGTCATGCACGTATCCAACAGCTCTACTTGCGGAGACTGCCCCTGGGCAACAGCCATTCCCATAGATGAAGCATCTTCTCTCGCCCTCTTTCGCCGGGGTTCTGTTACTCTTGCGGGTTTCGTACCACACTTTCAACCGCATCGCTAAGAGGGCCAATATCTCATGCGTGCTATCGATCGCCAGCGACTCCACTCTCTTCTGCAGCGGGAGCAGAAACGATTCGTTGATGAACGTCCCAAGTCCAAAGCATTGTTTGAGCGTGCTCGCAATTCGTTGTTGAGTGGTGTTCCTATGAACTGGATGGCGAAGTGGGCAGGTGCCTTTCCGCCATTCGTTCGCGAAGCCCAGGGCGCTCACTTTTTCGATGTTGACGGCCATCATTACATCGATTTCTGCCTCGGTGATACGGGCGCGATGACTGGACATTCGCCGTCCGCAACTGTGTCCGCAATTGAACAGCAAGCGCGGCGGGGGATAACGCTTATGCTGCCCAGCGAGGATGCGATCTGGGTTGGGGAAGAACTGCAAAAACGTTTTGGCCTTCCCTTCTGGCAATTCTCGCTGACTGCCACCGATGCTAATCGTTTTTGTATTCGTCTCGCACGCCAGATAACCCGTCGACCGAAGATCTTGGTATTTAACTGGTGTTATCACGGTACCGTAGATGAGACCTTCATCACCCTCGAGAACAGCGGAACTGCAAAAGCTCGCCGCGGTAACGTTGGCCCGCCGGTTGATCCTGCGACCACCACAAGGGTTGTCGAATTCAACGATGTTGACTCGCTGGAAGAGGCGCTCGCTATGGGAGACGTTGCTTGTGTGCTGGCGGAACCAGTGATGACCAATGTCGGAATTGTTCATCCCGAAGCGGGCTACCATAATAAGTTGCGGGAATTGTCTCGCAAATACGGCACTCTGCTTATCATCGATGAGACCCACACGATCTGCGCCGGTCCCGGCGGCTTGACGCGAGTTGAAAACCTTGAACCGGACTTCCTGGTGTTCGGCAAGGCAATCGGCGGAGGGGTTCCCGGCGCGGCTTACGGATTCACAGATGAAGTGGCCCAACAGATTACTGCCCACCATAATCTTGAAGATTGTGACACCGGAGGCATCGGTGGCACGCTCGCCGGTAATGCTTTATCGCTTGCAGCCATGCGGGCGACCTTGGCGAAGGTTCTCACCAAAGAAGCCTTTGACCGCATGATTCCCCTGGCCAAGCGCTGGGCGGATGGGGTACAGAAGGCAATTGGGGAGTTTTCCGTACCGTGGCATGTTACCTGGTTGGGTTGCCGTGCGGAATATCTGTTTTCGCCAAATCGCCCGCGGAACGGACGCGAAGCTCACGACTCCATGGACTTCGAACTCGAACGCCTCATGCATCTCTACGCAATGAATCGTGGCATTCTGTTGACTCCCTTCCATAACATGGCTCTCATGTCGCCGGTGACCGTGTCGGAGGATGTGGACGAGCACAGCAGGATTTTTCATGAAGCTATCAGAGAATTGACGAGTTGATCTCACCGAAGAATGATAGCGTCGGAATACTTTATCTAGGGGCGGTATTAGCGTCTTAGGCTAATATACGGCGTTGCCAAACCCCGCTTTTGCGTGCGACTTCCTGCAGTTCCGGCAAAAAGGATTGAGGCGTTGAGCTTGTCAATCTGGCTGCAACGACGCAACCGCATCTTGTTGCGCCTGAATTTGTGCCTTTCACTGCTCCGCTGACATTAGATTATTTGCGGCGGAGGACCGCGAACAAATGCAGTCGGCGCAATCTGCAACGTGTCTGGCGATGTACAGAGTGTCTCCGCTGACACAATCTATCGAACGGTCTCTTGTTATAAGCCGCGTTTCCTCAACGGGTTACTGAACGGTTTCCACCGTGCTCCCCCTCTACCCAGCAACTCTGGAGGAGCCTATATGGCGCAGCTAACACAACTGAACTTAGAAGGTAAACCAAAAGACAAATCAACAGAGAAAATCGTGACGCAAGACCCACACGCAACATTTACCAGGACGCAAAAGGCGGCGGCGATGGTTGCCACCGTGATGTTCTCCTCGCTATTGGGAGTTTTTTTCTTGGGAACTGGCGGTTGCTCCAAAAAAGAGCCTGAGAAGCCTGCGGTGGCGTCAGCTACTTCCGCCCCTCTACCCGCAATGCCAGTTGCAGCCGCAACTCAGCCGATCGGGCCAAAGAAAACTGGCAAACGATCTGCACAGAGAAGGCTGTCTGCGGCGACTTATAGCAACCGTACCTACGGAATCTCTTTCCAATACCCGAAGAATTACGTCCTGAAGACGGGTGACGAGGCAATCCTGCATTGGGATGAGTCGTGGCCCGCTGTAATGGACTTTGTTAAAACGGGTGGAGTGTCGGTCGCTGCTATTGAGCTACCACCTGGTTCATTCCCTCGCGATTCGCACCAAGATGGCGGTCTCTCGTCAGCCTTCTTCAATGTAAGTGTGAATCCGAACCTTAGCGCTTCGGAGTGCCAGCAATTCGCGTTTCCGGAGCCGGCTGCCGACCCGGCTGGATCAGTCTCGCCATCCAAGGTAAAAATCGGTACGCTTGACTTCGATGAAGTCGACGACACAAACAAACAAGTGGGGACGGCCTATCGGAAGCGAAAGAACAGAAAACGGAAGCAAATTCCCAAGAAGTCTTTCGCAAGTTGGAAAAGATTCTTTCTACCGTGAAGATAAAAGAATCAACCACTCAGGAAGGTGCCTCTGCCGCCCAAAACACGGGACCAGCAGTCCATCCGCCTGACGGCAACAATCGATGACGTTAGGGTCGAGATTAAAGATGGAAGGCCACGCTGCTCCCTGAAGTGGCCTTTCTCCGTACAGGAAGTCATGCGGGCACATCTACCGTTAATTCAAACCTGACTGCGTCAATTTAACCGCGCACCCGCCTCCCGAAACGCCGTTCCCTCAGGCGGTATTACCCAAGGTCGTAAAGTAGATGCTCGACGCCTGCGCCGCCGTACTCACGTTGTCCACTATGATGCCGCTTGTGCCGCCTGCCTCCGCCCGCCCCAGCGTGGTAGCAGCGGTGGGAAATGCGCTCGTAATGTCGAAACTCATGATGCATCCTCCTACTCCGCCGCCGCTGGCTTGGCATCCAGTCCCGATTTACACGTTTCCGGCGGGTGATTCTGCCACGAGCAATTAGGAATCTCTGTTCTTAATCGATAGCTCGATTTCCGAGAAGTGCCATTGCAGGTTCGGCGCAGACGAAAATCACACTACAACGGCAAGGTGTCTTGCCAACTGCGACGTGGTAAAAACCAGCGAAGTAAGTCGCGCGAGGAAGACCGTGTTACCCTCATAGCTCTGCTGCATGAAACCTTTGCGCGATTGCTTTGGCCCCTGTTTCGCACTCGTGCTCGCGACCCTGCTTGCCGGTTGCGCCTCAACCAGCCCCCCACTGCCCCCGTCGCTCGAACTCCCAAAGCCACCAACTGACCTGCGAGCGATGCGCAAGGGCAACCACGTGTATCTCACCTGGAGCGTGCCCACGTTGACCACCGATCGCCAGACTATTCGCAACTTGGGCCCGACCCGGATCTGTCGGAGCCTGGAAACCGGGATAAACCCATGCGAAAACCCGGTGGGCGAGTTGCCT
>WNFG01002780.1_pt1 | contig 18874 bp, 30 predicted proteins | sample 5400431 | NCBI WGS metagenome assembly WNFG01 (sample SAMN13153346, study PRJNA577476) | soil metagenome | isolation source: 120 cm saprolite under Douglas fir tree site 2 hole 3 replicate 2 | place: USA:California | collected 2015-04-18 | reverse complement strand
CCTTCCGCGAGCTGCCCGGGTTCTACGGCTGGAACCGCGGCAAGCGCTCGATCGCGGTCAACATGAAGGATCCCGACGGTCGCGGCGTCGTCCATCGCCTCGCGCGCGACGCCGACGTGGTGATGGAGAACATGCGCCCCGGGGTCGTCGAGCGCCTGGGGGTGGACTACGAGACGCTACGAACGATCAATCCGAAGCTCATCTACTCCACCGTCACCGCCTTCGGCTCCGACGGCCCCTACAAGGAGCGCCCCGGCTTCGATCCCCTGCTCCAGGCGATGGGCGGGGTCATGACGCTCCAGGGCCTCGGCGCGGCGCCCCAGTACCTGCGCATCGCGGTCACCGACTACTACTGCGCCGCCCTCGCCTGCCAGATGGTGCTGGCCGCCCTCTTCGTGCGCGAGCGCACCGGGAAGGGCCAGCGCGTGCAGACCTCGCTGCTGCAGGCGGTGCTCGCGCTGCAGTCCGGCAACGTGCTGGCCTACCCGGGCCTCGAGCCCGCGACCTTCCGCACCACGCCCACCTACCGGCTCTACCAGGCGGGCGACGGGCGCTGGTTCTTCCTCGCGGTCGGCAACCAGTCGTTCTGGATGAAGCTCTGCAAGGCGATCGGCCACGAGGAGCTCGCGAGGGATCCGCGCTTCGGCTCCTGGCTCGCGCGCCGCGACCACGCCGACGCGCTGATGCCGCTGCTCGAGAGCGCGTTCGCGTCGAAGCCGTGCGACGAGTGGCTGCGCATCCTGGCCGAGCACGACATCCCGGCCGCCCCTACCCAGTCGCTCCAGGAGTTCATGCGGGATCCGGCGGTGCTCCACCACAAGATGGTCGTCCAGTACGATCACCCGGAGCTGGGCCCGCTCTCCCTGATGGGCCAGCCGCTCCGCTTCTCCGAGACGCAGGCCCCCGACGCGGGCCCGCCGCCCATGCTCGGCCAGCACACCGCCGAGGTGCTGCGCCAGGCGGGCTATGCCGATCACGAGATCGCCGACCTGCGCCGCCGCGGCGTGGTGGCCGGCAAGGACTCCGCCCCATGAGCGACGCGACCAAGTACGAGGCCATCCGCTACGAGCAGGCCGACGGGGTGGCCACCGTCACCCTGAACCGCCCGGACGTGCACAACGCGATGAACCAGGCGATGCGCCGCGAGCTGCTCGAGGTGTTCACGCGCCTCCGCGGCGACGACGCCGTGCGCGCGGTGGTGGTGACCGGGGCGGGCGACAAGGCCTTCTCCGCGGGGGCCGACATCCGCGAGTTCCTCGAGCCGCCGGTGCCGACCCAGTTCCGCGAGGCGCGTCGGCGGGTGGACTTCCGCCGCGAGATGGAGCGCTGCCCGCAGCCCATCATCGCGGCGATCCGCGGCTACGCCTTCGGGGGCGGCCTCGAGATGGCGCTCGCCTGCGACATCCGCGTGGCCGCCGAGGACGCGCAGCTCGGGCTCACCGAGATCAACCTCGCGATCATTCCAGGCGGCGGCGGCACCCAGCGCCTTCCGCGCCTGGTCGGCCGCGGCAAGGCGCTCGAGATGATCATGACCGGCATGCGCATCCCCGCCGCGGAGGCTCTGCGCATCGGGCTGGTCGAGCGCGTGGTGCCGGTGGCCGAGCTGCCGGCGGCCGCGCAGGCCCTCGCTCGCACGCTGGCGGACAAGGCGCCGGTCGCGCTGCGCTACGCCAAGGAAGCGGTGGTGGGCGGCCTCGGCCTGCCGCTGGAAGACGGCATCCGCCTCGAGAACGACCTCGCCACCCTGCTCCGCACCACCGAGGATCGCGTCGAAGGCGCCAGGGCCTTCGTGGAGAAGCGCAAGCCCCGCTGGACCGGCAAGTAGGGGTCAGCGCGGGGTGTCGCCGGCCAGCGTGACCCGGTGCATGAGGCGCTTGAAGCCGGCGTAGTCGTTGACCGCGTTGTGCTGGGCGCAGCGATTGTCCCAGAAGGCGATCGAGCCCGGCTCCCACCGGAAGCGGCAGCAGAGCTCGGGCCGCACCTGGTGCTGGAAGAGATACTCGAGCAGCGGCCGGCTCTCCTCTTCGGTCCATCCCCTGAAGTGCGCGGTGTGCCCGTGGTTGACGTAGAGCGCCTTGCGTCCCGTCTCCGGATGGGTGCGCACCACCGGATGCTCGCTGGTCAGCACCTTCATCTCGACGCCGGCCGCCCGCAGCCGATCCTCGCGGGTCTTCGACGCGTCCGCCTTGGTCGAGGTGTTGACCCCGACCAGCCCGTCGAGCGTCCGCCGCAGCCCCTCCGAGAGCGTCTCGTACGCCTGGTACTGGTTGGCGAAGACGGTGTCGCCCCCGTAGGGCGGCAGCTCCACCGCGTAGAGCATGCTGGCCATCGGCGGCTCGGCGAGGTAGGTCGTGTCGGTGTGCCACACCCCGCCGAAGTTCACCTTCTCGTCGGCGAGCTTGAGCACCGGGGTGATGAGCGGGCACTCGGGCAGGCCGCGGAGCTGCGGATACTCCATCGGCTCCCCGAAGCGCCCCGCGAAGGCGAGCTGCTCCCGCGGGGCGAGCTTCTGGTCGCGAAAGAAGATGACCAGGTGATCGAGCAGCGCCTGGCGGATCTCCGCGATCACCGCGCCGTCGAGCGCGGCGGCCACGTTGACCCCGCGGATCTCGGCGCCCAGCGACCCGCTCGCCGGCACCACCTCGATATGACGATACGTCCGGGCCTCGTTGCGCGGCATGGCGCCCCTCCTGGGCGGATTATAGCGAATTGAAGTGCTCGCTCATGCGCCGGCGCATCGCCGCGTCGGGCGGCGCGCCTGCCATCGCGCCCAGGTTGTCCGCCGCGTGCCGGGGATTGCGGGTGCCCGGGATCACGCAGGTGACCGCCGGGTGCCCCAGGATCCACTTGAGGAAGTACTGCGCCCAGCTCGCGTAGCCCGCCTCCGCGGCCCACGCGGGCACCGCCCGTCCCTTCACCAGTCCGAACATCGCGCCCTCCGCGAAGGGCCGGTTCACGATCACCGCGACGCGGGCGGCGGCGGCGGCCCCGAGCAGGCGCGCGTCCGCCTGCGGCTCGGCCAGCGAGTAGTTCACCTGCACGAAATCCACGTCGCCGCGGCGCAGGAGGCGCTCCAGCTCGGCGTGCCCGCCCGCGTGGTAGTGGGTGATGCCGACGTAACGCACGCGCCCGGCCGCTCGCCACTCCGCGAGCGTCGCGAGGTGCGTCTGCACGTCCACCAGGTTGTGCACCTGCATCAGGTCGAGTCGCTCGACGCGCAGCTTCCGCATCGAGTCCTCCATCTGGCGGATGCCGGCCTGCTTGCCGCTCGTCCACACCTTGGTGGCGACGAAGAGCTTCGCCGCCACGCCCAGCTCGGCGGCGAGCTGCCCGGTCACCGCCTCGGAGCTCCCGTACATCGGCGAGCTGTCGATCACGCGCCCGCCCCCGTCCGTGAACACCCGCAGCGTCTCGCGGGCCTGCCCGAGCTCCCGCGCGTCGCCCGCCACGTCGAACACCTGCCACGTCCCGAGGCCGACCGCGGGCAGGCGCTCATCCGTTCGCGGAATGCTCCGCTCGACCATCCCTTGCCCGCGCGCCGGCGGGCTCACAAGCTGCGCCCCCAGGGTCGCCGCCCCGAGCCGGAGGATCTCCCGCCGCGACCACACACTCACGCGCTCCGGTCGGCGAGGGTCGCGATCATCGCGGCGACCAGGTCCGCGTGGGTCGTGGTCAGCGCGTGGTTGGCGTCCTCGATCCGCTCGAGTCGCGCGCCCGGCACGAGGGCGGCGATGGCCTGCACGATCTTCACCATGGTCTCCGGGCTCCGGGCGCCGTAGGCCACCAGCGTCGGCACCGTGAGGCGCCGGAGCGCGTCGACCGAGTAGGTGTCCCGGAAGGTGGCGGTCACGTCGTCGATGTTGTTGCTCGTGTAGCTCACCAGGTACTCGCGCGCCAGCGCCGGGAGCTGATCGTAGGCTCCCGTCCCGAACCAGTAGTCGATCATCTTGCGCACCGCCAGGCGATCGCCCGCCTCGAACGCGGCGCGGTAGTCGTCGAAGAGCGCCTGGGCGGAGGCGAAGGCCGCCGTCTCGCCCACCGCGGCGAGCAGCGGGACCGCGACCGGCTCGAACAGGGCGAGCGCGCCCGGCTTCACGGTGCCCCGCAGCGCGAGCAGCAGGGCCACCACCCCGCCGTAGGAATGGCCGGCCACCACCGCGGGCGGCTTCATGCCGTCGAGCAGCGCCTCGATCAGCCGCACCGCGTGCCCGCTGTCGCTCGGCAGCCCCACCGGCGGCCGCGTGGGGGCGCGAGCTGCTCGGTCACCGGCTGCCAGACCCGCGCGCTCCCCGGCGAGCCGTGGATCAGCACGACGAGCGGGCCGCGCCCGATGTCCTCGTAGGCCACCGAGTCGCGCTCGCCCACGCTCAGGGCCGGCATCGCCGCGGCCTACCGCGCCCCCGCTTCCACGAAGGCAAAGCGATGCCGCGGGCCCCAGGTGTCGTCGAATCCCTCGAGGCCCAGCTCGCGGCGGCCGGCATTGCTCCAGAGACACAGCACGTCGCGGCGGCCGAAGTAGCCGAACCATGGATCGTGCAGGAAGATCACCGGGTGCTCCTGCTGCACCGAAGGGTGCGCGACCCCGAAGTAGAGCGCGTCTTCGTAGGACGGCCGCTCGAGCCCGAGGCGCACGGCCTCGGCGAGCGCCTCCGCGGCGGTGACGTCGCGATCGAATCCGACCAGGACGATGTCGCGCGCCGCCACCTCGGCCCCGTCGCCCCGGGCCGCGCCCCGGCTCGCGCCCCGCACCGGGAAATTCTCCGAGGTGACGCACGAGTGGGCGTAGCCGTAGCCGCCCGCCTCGACGAGCTGCTCGGTCGAGCGCGAACCCTCGCGCGGGATCCGGTATCGGGTCAGCTGCACGTCAGCCCACCTCGAGCGCGAGATCGAACGCGCCCGCGTACCCCGCACCCGACGGCGCGACCGCCAGCGTGAGCTGGGCACCCGCCTCGCGGTAGATGCCGTCGCGTCCGTTGCGCATCCGGCGCGCGCCGGGCCCCGCGTAGGGAGCTCGCGCGTGCACCTGGTCGGTGAGCGCGTCGTCGAAGAAGAGCTGCGACGTGAACTCGTGCGCGCGCCCCCCGCCGCCACCGGTCCGCACCTTGAAGTGGATGTGCACCGCCCGGCCGGGGTACGCGCCCGGATAGATCGTGGTGAACCCCACGAGCCCGTCGGCGCCGGTGGTCTGGTACCCGCGCAGGAACTTCCGGCCGACGGTGCTGCCACCGGGATCGGCCACGTCCGAGTAGACGCCGGCCGCGTCACAGTGCCACACGTCCACCATCGCGCCCGGCAGCGGCGCGCAGGCGCCCGCGGACAGCCGCGAGACGCGGAGGGCCAGGCGGAGCGGCGTCCCCGGGCGCAGGGTGCCGTCCGTCGGATCCGAGCGAATGTCGGAGCGCTCGAGCCGGGCGTCCACGAAGTAGGGCCCCTCGGTCAGCGCCGGCCGCGCCACGCAGGCGCCCGGAGGGGCGGCGGCCGCCGCCCGTCCCGCGCCCAGCGCGGCAAGGCCACCCGCGCCCAGGAGCGCGAGGGCCTCCCGCCGCGTGAGCACCCGGCCGATCGTGCCGTCGTCGCTCCCCATAAGTGCCGTCTAGCATACCTTGACGCCGCCGACGGCGCGGAGGCAGTATCGCGCCGATGACCACCGCCCCCGCGGCGGCGCCGCCGATCATCCACGGGCTCGACCACGTGGTGGTGGCGGTGCGCGATCTCGACGCCGCGGTGGCCGCCTATCGCGCGCTGCTCGGGCGCGCGCCCGCCTGGCGCGCCGGGGCGCACAGGGGCGGCGCGACCGTGGTGACGTTCGCCCTCGCCAACGTCGCGGTGGAGCTGATGGCCCCGTCCGGGACCGGGCCGACCGCCGAGCGGCTCACCGCCGTCCTCGACGCGCAGGGCGAGGGCCTGGCGAGCCTCGCCTTCGCGACCGGCGACATCGAGCGCGCCCATCGCCGCCTGGCGCGCCTCGGCCTCGGCCCAGAGCCCATCACCGACGGGGCCAGCTCCGACGCCGAGACCGGCGCGAGCCGGCCGTGGCGCCGCACCCGCGCGGCCACCGCGGCCACCCACGGGGTCCGCCTCTTCTTCCTGCAGCAGGCCACGCTGCCACCGTCGCGCCTGCTCGCGGCGGAGCCGGCCGCGGTGAGCGGCCTCGATCACGTGGTGATCCGCACGCCGGACCCGGAGCGCGCCACCGCGCTCTACGGCGCGCGGCTCGATCTCGACATGCGCCTCGACCGCTCGAACCCCGCGTGGGGCGCGCGCCTGCTCTTCTTCCGCTGCGGCGACCTGATCGTGGAGGTGGCGCACGACCTCGAGGCCGGCGTCGGCGACGGACCGGACCGGCTGTGGGGCCTCTCGTGGCGCGTGCCCGACGCGGAGGCCGCGCGGACGAGGCTCGCGGCTGCGGGGCTCGACGTCTCGGAGGTGCGCCGGGGCCGCAAGCCGGGCACGCGCGTGCTCACGCTGCGCGACGGCACCTGCGGCGTGCCCACGCTGCTGCTCGAGCGCGGCCGGCCCGACGACGAGGTCTAGGCGGGACGGAGCGCCGCCCGGCGCCCCGCGCCGGCCGACTCGATCCAACCCGCGGCGACCAGCAGCGCGCCGCTGGCGAGCGGCCCGAACGGGCGGATGTGGCTGAATCCGAGCAGCAGGCCCGAGACCGCGAGGAGCGCGACGATCGGCCACGGCGCGCCGGCCCCCCGCCACGCCCAGGCCGCGGCCAGCAGGGCCACCACCCAGGCACCTCCGCCCACGATCGCCAGCATTCCGGTCACGGGACCCCAGAAGAGCGCATGCAGCGCGGGCTCGATCGCGGCCATTCCGTCGGCGGACAGCGGACCGAGCGCGTACAGCACCACCCCGCTTCCCACGCCGACCGCGGCGTCGAAGGCCGGGTAGATCACGACGAAGACCGCGACGGCCCCGCCGCTGATCCGGGCCGCGCGCCCGTCCAGATCGCGGACCAATAGCCACACCGAGAGGCCGAGCAGGGCGAAGAGCGGGACCTGCGCCACGTGCAGCACCGTCCACCACGTGGCGATCGGGGCCAGCGTGGCCGCGATGGGCGTCCCCGGCATCACCCCCGGATGCCCCAGCTCGAGCAGCCCGAGCACGAGCGGTGGGCCGAGCACGAGCGCCCGGCGCGTGGTCGCCGTCACTTCACCCGCTCGAGCCTCGCCGATCCCTTCAGGTCGGCGCGCATGAACGTGAGCACCTCCTTGCCTCCGTCCCGGGACAGGGTCACGGTGCCCTCGGAGCTGGTGGAGCGGTAGGAGCCCTTGCCCGCGACCACCGCGACCTTGCCGGTGGTCTTGGCCCCGCTCGCGGCGAGGCCCTCGTAGCTGCCGTCGGGCTTGATGCGGATCGCGGCGGGCGAGGTCCCGCCCACCGCGCGCCACTCGCCGGCGAGGCTCTTCACGTCGGTGATCGGCGTGTCGGGCCCCGCGCTGGCGGGGCCCACGACGGTGGCCAGCAACAGGGACAGCGCGAGCATCAGTCGTCGCATCGGTCTCTCCTCGTTAGGGTCCACGCGCACTTCACCCGGAACGCTCTCGACCGAGCCATCGTACCCCGCGGGTCGAGAACACGAGGCCGGCGCCCCACAGGATGCTGTTGGCCACCGCGATCGCTTCGAAGCCGCGCAGCCGCTCGCGGTCGACCCGGCGAAGCGCCCACACCGCCGGGAACTCGAGCACGTCGACGGTGGCCGAGAGCGCCCGATGCGCGAGCGAGGGCGACCCCGGCCGGTCGAGCGGACCCTGGGTGAGGAACGTGAGGACCCCGAGACCGAGCGTCACCAGGAGATGCGCGGCCGCCATCAGCCCGACCGGGAGCAGCGTGCGCACGCTCAGAAGAGCCCCAGCGGCTCGAGGCCCAGGAGCACACGGCCCGCCATCTCGAGCGTCCGCGGCGCCAGGGCCACGTGCTGGGTGGCCGCGTGCACGTCGCGGAAGCGCCGCTCGAGCCCGGCGTCCTCGAAGATGGCGCGCGAGCCGGCGAGCCCCCAGACGACGTCGACCGCGGCCGCCGCGCTCCCACCCGCGTTCACGCAGCCCATGCGCACGTGGGCCCGCTGCTCGAGCGTCGGCGGCTTGCCCCGCTTCACCGTCTGCCACATGTCGTCGACCGCCCCGAGCAGGAGGCTCTCCGCCGAGCGCGCGTGGATCTCGGCGCGGGCGATCCCCTGGTGCACCGTCGCGTCCTCGGCGAGCGGCCGCCCCGCCCGCTTGCGGGTCCGGGCGAGTCGCGTCAGCTCCTCGATGGCTCCGCGCGCGATGCCGATCGGCACCGCGCCCACCGCGCCGGTCACGAACGGGATCACCGGATAGGCGTAGAGCCGCTCGGACCGCGTCGGCTCGTCGGCGAAGGCGTCGATGGCGAACGCCGCGGGCACCATCACGCCCTCCAGCGAGTAGTCGTGGCTGCCGGTGCCGCGCAGACCGCTCACCCGCCAGGTGTCGTGGATGCGCGCGCGGTCCGCCGGCACGAAGACCAGCCGGGTCGCCGGGCGGCCGCCCGCGCGCCGGCGGCCGCCCGGCACGACGCAGTGGGCGAGCAGCCAGGTGGCGTGCTGGCAGCCGCTCGCGAATGGCCAGCGGCCGGACACGCGATAGCCGCCCTTGACGGCCTCGGCGATCCCGCCCGGCTCGAGCTGACCCGCCACCACCGCGCGCCGGTCGCCGAACACCTCGCGCGCGGCTCCCGCCGGGAGGCGGCCGGCCAGGAATCCATGTGCGGAGGCGACCATGACGTTCCAGCCCACCGAGCCGTCGAGCGCGGCCACCGCCGCGATCACGCGCAGACCGGGGACCGGGTCCAGCTCCGCTCCGCCCAGGCGCCGCGGCGTCCAGAGGCGGAAGAGCCCGGCGTCGACGAGGGCGTCCACCAGCCGCGGCGAGAGCGCGCGGTCGCGATCGAGGCGCGCGCGCTCGGCCTCGACGAGCGGGGCGAGGCCGCGCACCGCCTCGAGCAGGCGCTCAGCGCGCATGCGCGTCGCGGTCCGGCCCGCGCCTCACTGGCCGCGGGACAGGAGAACCAGCGCGAGCGCCACCGCGCCGGGCAGCGCCTGCACCCACAGGATCTTGCGGCTCGCGGTCAGCGCGCCGAAGACGCCCGCCACCACGACACAGGCGAGGAAGAAGACCTTGACCCCGAGGCCGCCCGCGCCGAGCGTGAGCCCCCAGACGAGGCCGACAGCGAGGAACCCGTTGTAGAGACCCTGGTTGGCCGCGAGCGTCCTGGAGGCGGCCGAGAACTCCGGGGTGAGGCCGAAGGTGCGGCGTCCCTTGGGGGTGTCCCAGAGAAACATCTCGAGCACGAGGAAATAGAGGTGGATGACGGCCACCAGCGCCACCACGACGTTCGCCACCAGGCTCATGGGCTGCACCTCGTCATCGGTCGAGCGGGGCCATCCACGACGAACGGCGCGTCGAGATCGTCGTTGTCGACGACGATACTGGCACAGTCCCACGGTGCGCACTCGCGAAAGTAGAGCTCCTGGCCTTCCCGGTACCGGCGCGTCGAGGGCGCCTCGAGGTCCACCGGCGGCGCGCCTCGCAGCCGGTGGTTCCTGATCCACTCCACGCGCAGGAAGACCGAGAGGTCCCACGTCTCCCGCAGCTCGGGCCGGTGCAGGAAGAGGCCGTCGAAGAGCAGGATCGACCCCGGCGCCGCGCGCTCCTCCGGCGCGTCCACCGCGTGATCCGCGTCGACGTCGAAGATCGCGCGCCGGAACCGGCCGGGCCCGCCGGGCCCGAGCGGATCGAGCAGCAGCCTCCGCAGCGCGGCGTAGTCGTAGGAGTCGCGGTAGTGCCCCTCGGGCGAGTAGCGCCCGCGGCGGTAGCGGACCGGCTTCGGGTGGTGGAACCAGTCGACGCCGGCGCGGATCAGGGGCCGGCCGCCCGACACCAGCCGGTCGCGCAGCTCGTCGGCGAAGGTGGTCTTCCCCGCGCCATCGACACCGTCGATCCCGACTCGCGCGGTGCGCTCGGCCGGAAGCGCCAGCACCGCCGCGGCTACCCGATCGAGCACCGCCCGACGGGCGGGCGTCATCTAGAGCCCGGCGTGCGTCGTCGCGATCGCGCCCCACCGGTCGAGCGCGCGCCGCCCGGCGTGGATCAGCACGACGTAGCCGTAGCCGACCAGCAACACCAGGACGCCGTAGAAGATCAGCGTGTCGGCCAGGGGCGCCGTGCTCCCCGTCCACCAGCGCATCACGAAGAGGTAGAGCAGGAACGGAGGAATGAAGAGCAGCGGGGCGATCCAGGAGAGCGCCCGGTACCGCTCCGCCGGCTCCTTCCGGATCCACCAGAACAGGACGGCCGCGAACGGGACGTAGGCCGGCCCGGCTACGAGCCCGGACACGTAGAACGGGATCGCGACGCGATCGAGCAGGCTGAGGGTCGGCTCGTCCTGGTAGGCCAGGTAGGCGAGGGCGGGCGCGAGGACGGGCAGGGCGCCGGCCCAGCGATAGTAGGCGACCTCCGTCAGCCGCGCGTTCATCACTCCCCTTCTACCACACCCTCGTCCCGGACCGGTCACTACGGGTACACATCAGCCGGTGCGGGCGCCTCGCCGGAAGATGAAGACGAGCGCGAGCGCCACCACGCCGAGCCCGCCGCTGGCGAGACACACGAGATGAAGCGAGCCCGTTGAAATAGCCCCCAGCATGGTGTTCGTCTCCACGAAGGGCGCGAGCGGCTGCATGTCGGCGTGCATGATGCTGTCGAGAAAGATGTGGCTGTACGTCCCGAGGACGGCTCCGACGATCGCGGCCCGCCACGGGATACGCGTCGGGCCCACGAGCCAGCTCAGGAACGTGGAATCCGGGTCAGGCGGCCAGCGCTGGAGAAGCCACTGGCAGACCGGGCGCCCCGCCACGATCGAGAGCGCGGCGACCAGCGCCGCGCCGACGTACGTGTGCGCGAAGCCGTGCAGCACCGCATCGCCCCGGAGCACGTGCGCCACCGGCTCGACGTCCATGGCGACCTGGCTGAACGCGAAGACCATCAGGCTCACGTGCCGGCCCAGCACCGCCTTCGCGGCGATTCCGGGGCCCAGGTGGAACGCCGTCACCGGCATCGCGGGGCGACTTCGGCGGCTACCGTCCGTCAGCGGCACGCATGATCTGACCCGTCCGTCGTCTCGATCCCGTAAAGCTCGTAGAAGTCCGAAGCCGGCGCGTCGAGCGTCAGCACCTGGAACGGGAAGCACTGATCCAGCGTGTCCAGGCTCGCTTGCCCCTCGAGTCGATCCAGGAATGGACGCGTCACGCTCTCCCTGACCTCTCCGTGCCGGTCCAGGAACTGTCCCCACAGGGGCATGTGCTGGAATCGACGCGCGGCCACCCGAGCCGTCGCGAGGTACGAGCCGGGGAACAGACGACGATACGCGTCGAGGTTGTACAGCCACGACGCCCCGATCACCCGCACGGGCCCATCCGCGGTGCGTTTCAGATGCTCGAAGAGGGCAGCCAGTTCCGCCATCCGCTGACCCCGCCGGTCGCTCCCGAGCGAGGAGCGCCCATCGCTCTCCGCACTCCGGAAGTGCAGGCGGATACGGTCCCCGCTCAGCCGAGCGTAAGAGAAGGAGCCCCGGGTCGCCACGATGCCCGGCGGCTCCGTCTCCGGGCGCATCCGGTAGAAGCGATAGGTCCACTCCCCGATGTCTTCCGCATCACGCAGGCCAGCAACATACTCCCGCCAGGTCGGATGCTCAGGATCGAAGTCGCGGCCGAGTCCAAGCCGCACGTAGAGGTTGGTGTACTCGAGCAACGTGCGCTCCAGCGGCAGTCCGGACAGCGCCATGACCGTGTGGGCAAATTGCAGCTGGAGATCGAAGAACGCCTTACCGTACATCCGTCGCATCGCGCAGCGCGGCGCGGGCCAGGATTCGAGTGGAATCGAGGATGGGAAGCACCGAATCCCCTGCGCCGACGAGCAAGGGGAACTCCGTGCAGGCGAGAGCGACCGCGTCGCAGCCGCGGTGCCGGCCCTCGGCGATGACTCCGCTGAAGTACGCGCGCGTCGGGTCGGTGAAGCGGCCATACACCAGCTCGTCGAGCGTCAGCGCGTTGATCCGCTCTCGATCCTCGCGACCCGGGATCTCGTGCTGGATCCCCCTCGGCCCGAGCTTGGCCGGGTAGACGCCGCTCTCCATGAGATACCTAGTGCCGAGCACTAGAATTCGCCGGAATCCTCGGTCGGCGGCGACCGCGGCGACCTCCTCCGCGATGTGCAGCCACGGCAGGGGCGATCGGTCCCGCACGAGGTCGATGGCCTGATGGACGGTGTTGTCCGGGCAGATGACCAGCTCCGCGCCGCTCCTCTGAACGTGCGCCACGGACGAGAGCAGCATGTCACCCACCGCGTGCCAATCGCCCGCATCGATATGGCGCATGTACTCCGCGAGCGAATACGTGTGCAGCGTGACTTCCGGATGCCCGTGCCGGCCCAGGAGCTCGGCTCCTTCCACGCACACGGTCCGGTAGCAGAGGGCGGCGCCCTCCGCGCTCACTCCGACGATCCCGATGTGCTTCGGCACCTGGGGGCTTCCCGTCTAGGGCCGCGGCTCGGCGCCGCGCTTCCACAGCCCCTGAGATGGTATCCGCAGCGCGCGGTTGAACTTGCTCGAGGCGTTCTCCCAGGCGATGGTCGCGGTCAGCTCCACCAGCGCGTCCTCGTCGTAGAAGCGGCGGAGCCGGGCAAAGAGATCGTCCCCGACGTCTCGCCCGCTGATCGTCATGCAGTCGGCGTACTCGAGCGCCGTCCGCTCGGCCTCGTCATAGAGTGAACTCGTCGCGTAGTCGCCGAGCGCCAGGATCTTCTCGTCGGACACGCCCAGCTTGCTGCCCACGGCAGCGTTGATGTCCTGTCAGAACTCGCAGCCGTTCAGGGCCGCGACCCGCCGGTTGAGCAGCGCCACCAGCTTGTGGTCGATCAGCCCGGAGCTTTCGAGCCCGGTCCACATTCCCCGCACGCCCCGGAAGATCGACGGGCGCCGCGCGTAGGTCAGGTGGTTCAACAGCGGCGCTCCCCATGCCTTGGCCTGGGCCTCGAGGACCTTGCTCGCATATTCATCGGCCAGGTGCCGGGGGTCGACCCCTTCGATCCGTGTCATCGCCTCGTGTCCTCCAGCGAGCCGAGCCGAAGCGTCCACGGAGCGGTCCGCACCACCCGCAGCAGATCGTTCCCGCTCCATGGGTCCGCCGCAAGCCGCGAGCGGATCTCCGGTTCATCCTCGGCCCGCACGATCAGCAAGACCTCCGACGTTCCCTCCAGCGGACCGCCCAGCACCACGAACCCTTCGGCCTTGAGACCATTCATGAAGGCGGCGTGCGCCGGCCACTCCGGCTGTCCCTCCAGGGGCCGCGAAGGGTCCCAGGCCGGTCCCCGCGCACGAATGACGGCGAAGAGCGGCTTCATCGGCCCGCCACCTCCAGGTTCCGGTAGTACACCGTCGTGGCACAGAGCCCGCCCCGGGGCAGCAGGGCAAAGTCAGGGATCACCCCCACCCGCACCCATCCCTGCCGCTCGTACAGGCGCTCGGCGTCGGCGCTGGCGGTGTCGAGCACCAGCAGCGTCTTGCCGCACTCGCGCGCGGTGGCTTCCGCGGCTCGCATCAGGGCGGCCCCCAGGCCCCGGCGACGGGCGCGGCGGTGCACCAGCATCTTCGACAGCTCCGCGCGGTGCGGCTGGTTCTCGGGCTGCTCGAGCACGAGCTGCACGGTGCCGCACACGCCCCGCGCGTCCTCCGCGATCAGCAGCGCGCGCTCGCCCGCGGCCACGCCCTGCCCCACGCGACGCCAGAACGCCACCGCGCGCTCTCGCGGCAGCGGGTGCATGAAGCTCACCGAGGCGCCGCCTTCGACGCAGTCTATCAGCACGTCGGCGAGGCCGTCGATCTGGGCGTCGTCGACCGTATGCAGGCGACGCGGGGACCAGGCGGGCGTCGTCATCGTCGCGACGGGGTGTCGGACGCCATCACCACGGCATAGCGCGTGGGTTTCCGGGTCGGGTTGTGGAACATCGTCGGACGGTCGAGCTGCATGGCCAGGCAGTCTCCTTCGCGCAATCGGTGGCGCTCCACGCCCACCGTGACGTCGATCGACCCTTCCAGCACCCACACCTGCTGCTGCACGCGCGCCTCGCGCGCGCCGGTCTCGAACGCCACGCGCCCCCCGGGTGGGAAGCGCACCTCGACGATCTGCATGGGCTGCGGCACGCCCGGCGGCGAGACGTTGCGGCGCAGGTAGCCCGAGGCCGGGTCTCGCCACAGGGGCTGGTCGTCACGCCGCGCCACCGGCCCGCTGGGCGCCTGGGCCGCGGCAACCGGGGGATCGAAGAGCGAGGCCAGCATCACGCCCAGGCCCGCGGCGAGCTTCTCCAGCACCACCGCGGTGGGGCTGCTCTCACCCCGCTCGACGAGCGAGATCATCGAGCGGCTCACGCCGCTCTTGGCGGCGAGGGCGTCGAGCGACAGGCCCTGCGCGGCGCGCAGCTTGCCGACGCGATCGGCGATGCGCTGGTTCAGGTCGGATGCTGACTCTCCCATGGTGGACACAGTGTCCACCATGCTGGATAGGGCGTCAAGCCCCGTCAGCGTGCCTCCCCGGGGAGCACGTCAGGTGGCCCAGTCGCAGAACTCCGCATCCAGCCCCGCGACCGCCCCGGATTGCCCGTCCGGGGACGGAAACGGCGTCCTGAATGTGAAGGCGTGAGCCGACGGCCCGTGCTCCTTCAGGTGTCCGAGACGCTCCTGTGCCTCGGCGACGGTTGGCACGTGCCCGGCAGGGATCCACCACAGCACCAGGATGGGGCCCTCGATGGGCTCGAACCACTGCTTCCGGTCGCGAAGGGGCCCAACGTGCGCGCTCCGGTAGACGAACTGCTGGAGCGCCTCGAGGGACTCCCACACCGACATGTTGATGGCCATGCGCTCATCGGCGAACGGTCGGATCGCCATGGCATTGCCGTCCTCGGTCTGGAGCCGCCACACGAACCCCGGGCTGCGATCGGCGAGCGCGTTGATGGGGTCCAGCTGGGTCCGGAAGCCCTCCATGATCGGGTCCTCGAGCGGCGCCCGAATTCGCCCGATGTTCGCCTGAGCCAGATGGAAACGAGTCATGCCCGGTGCCTCCCTTCTCTTGCCTAGTCTCCGCGGGTGAGGTGCGACCACGGCGCTTCATACACTATCAATGCATCACGGGCGGCATCATCGGCCTGGGCCACATGGGAGGCAAGCGGCGAGCCGGCTACTTGATGGCGCACGAACGTCGCAGGCGAGGCGAAACGAACCATCCGCACGTCTGCACTCACGCGAACCGTACGAAAGCCCGCCTTCACGAGCAACCCACGAAGCTCGTCGGTGGCATCACCGAGCACAAACGGGGCTCGCATGACGGCGGCCGCTGCGGGACCAACGTGGCGTTCCAGAGCCGCCGCGAGCGCCGCAAAGCCCGGGCTATGAGCGAGAGCTCGCCAGACCAGCACGACGAGACGTCCACCCGGCTTCAGAACGCGATACATCTCGCAGGCCGCTTGCTGGCGGTCGGGAAAGTACTGCAGTCCGAGCTGGCACAGGACCGCGTCGAAGGTCGCCCCGTCAAAGGGCATCGCTCCCGCGTCCCCTTCCTGCCACTCCACCGCGGCGCCCCCGGCCGGCGACGAAGCGCGGGCACGAGCGAGCATGCCGGGATTGAGGTCGAGACCGACCACGTGACCTCTCCTGCCCACCTGTGCCGCGGCCAGGCGCGCAACCACGCCGGTCCCACACGCCACGTCGAGCGCGTGCTCGCCTTCAGGAACAAGGTCAGACGGGAACAGTAGATGTGAGTCGGCTTGACCGCCTTGGTTTTGCAAGGCAGGATTGCGCGATGCTGGCCACCGTCGCCGCCGAGCGTCCCGACACCCCCGATGCCCTGCTTCTCATCGACGAGCTGCAGACGCATCTGGAGTCGTTCTACCCTCCGGAGAGCCGGCACGGGTTCAGCGTGGAGCGATTGATCAAGGAAGGCGTGGCGTTCTTCGTGTTGCGGGTCGACGGCGCGCCGGCGGGCTGCGGCGGGATCAAGCTCTTTGGCCGCGAGTACGGCGAGCTGAAGCGCATGTACGTCCGGCCGGAATTTCGCGGCCGCAAGTACGGCGAGGTGCTCGTCGATCATCTCGCCGCGCACGCGCGAGCGAACGGGGTCACGCTGCTGCGCCTCGAGACCGGCATCCAGCAGCAGGCCGCGATCCGGCTGTACGAGCGCCTCGGGTTCCGGCGCATCCCTCCGTTCGGGCCTTACACCGACGACCCGGTGAGTCGCTGCTACGAGAAGTCACTCGCGCTGGGCTAGCCCGGAACCGCTAGGGTCCGGGGAAGAACAGAGGGACGAACCAGACCACCCCTCCGTACGCGCTCACGGCCGCTTCCATCACGGTTGCCCCGAGGAACGCGAACCGAGGGAAGCGGTGCGGCGAGAAGATCGTGCACACGAGAAAGGTGAGCGCGAGCAGCGGCGCGACGAGGATCCGGAGCACGGAGAGCCCGGCCCATGTCGCGAGGGGCGAAGCGGTCGCCTGCCGGCCGACCGCGAAGAGGATCACCGCCGTGACCCCCGTGACTGCCACCGCCAGACCCAGTGCCGCAAGCACGGTCCAGAAGCGACGGTAGGGTCGGAGGAAGAAGAGGGCAGCGCCCGTGGGCGCGAGAGCGACCACCCCGAACACGGCGACGAAGAGAATCGCATCGCCGAACGCGTACATGCCGCTCGACGCCTGGGCGTCGGGGCCGCTCGTGCTCGCTACGCGGATGGCGACCACCGCCGATGCCACGAGGAAGGCGGCAATGTACCCGCCGGCGACCACCGCCACCTTGAGGAACGGCTTCAGGCCGCGTCCGGTCACTGACATTCCTGGCGGACGTCCGCCGGGAACAACAGGTGGCGCTTCCCATCCAGCAGGTAGGCGCCGCGCCACCAGGTCACCCGCTGCCACCAGGTCCTCGGCCCGGAGACGACGCCGGTCGTCAGCCACCCACGACGGTGACCCAATCGTCCCGGGGGCAACGGCAGCTCGAGCCCGATCCAGGCTTCGCGAACCGCCTGTGGAGCCTCGCCCGGCGGGCAGGCGACGATGCGAATCTTGGCCATTACCTTCCTATCGGTTCACCTCCGAGGGTCTCCGGCGCCTCCTCGTTCAACGCCCGGCTCTGATGGGTTCGTGCGCCTTGAGGAAGCGCCGCGCGTGCTCCACGACCTCGTCGATATGCGCCGGCGAATCCTTCCAGGGGTAGATGGTCACCTCGGCCTTCGGGGCGAGGCTGGCCACCTCCATCGCGACCTTGTACGGATGCGCGGGCACGTCGTCGGGCGCGATCAGCAACGGTGTCTTGATCGAGCTCACGAAGTCGCGTGACACGGTGAACACGAAGTCGGCGCGGTTGGTGTACATACTGGTCAGGAAGTCATGGACCATGGCCATCGTCACGTCGGAGCGCTTCTCGCACAGCGCCGGCCCCCAGCCCTTGATGTTGTTCTGGTAGAACAGGTCCCGCATCTCGGGCCTGGAACCGCTGGGCTGCATCATCGCGGCCGCGACGACACGCTCCGGAGCCCGCCTGATGAGGTTGTGGATCATCGGCCCGCCGATGCAGAAGCCCATGACCAGGAACTCCCGGATGCCGAGGTGGTCCATCAGCCCGAGCTGGTCGTCGGTGTAGGCGTCCCAGGGGCGGTCGATCTCCAGCGGGCCGCTGGACCGGCCGGGGTTGGCGTTGCGCAGGTCAGCGCAGATACAGCGGAAGTCGTCCTTGTACCGCTCCATCGGGTTGAAGGGCGAGGCCGTCTGCCAGGATGAAAGCGCCGAATTGAGCCCGCCGCCCGGGATGAGCAGCAGGGGGAAGCCGGAGCCGACCTCCTCGTAGTGGATGCGGACCGGGCCTCTTTCGTGGAAGGGCATGGCGGTTCTCCTTTCTCTCAGCGAGTGACCGCTACTCTACCTCACGGCGAGGCTTTCGCGCATCTGAGTGTGGTGGTGGGAGCTCGACGATGCGCGCAGACACCGAGCTTCCGGTGACGGTCAGCTCACCAACCGAGATGGGTAGCTTGAAGCGACGCGGACCGGCGCTACCGGGGTTCACATACAGAACGCCATCCCTCCGCTCGACCGACGGCTTGTGCGAATGGCCTGACACGACGACTTGAACGCCGGCGGACCTTGGCTCTATGTCGAGGTGCGCGAGGTCGTGGATCGCATAGACAAAGACCTCACCGACCTGAAAGAGCTCGGTCTCGCGGAGCCGCGAAGCCCACGACCCGTGGTCGTTGTTGCCCCGCACCGCGGTAACCGGCGCGACAGCCGCGAGCGCCTCCAGAACGCCGGCATCGCAAATATCGCCGCCGTGGACGATGTGGTCGCTGCCCTCGAGGAACGCGAGGGCCTCGGGACGCAAGAGACCATGTGTGTCCGAGATCAGGCCTACGCGAAGCATGGCCGGCGCGCTAGGTCCACGCGACCACCAAGCCCGCGATGTAGCACACTGTCGCGATCACAATCCCGCGAAATGGCACACTGAACCAATACAATCTCCCCAGCACGACGTAACCACCCAGGAACAGCAGCCCGAGGACGCATAGAAACCGGGACTCGAAGAGAAACTCACGACTAGTGAGCGCTAGATAGCCATACACGCAACCAAATAATATGGCGCCATAGCTATGACTTGCATTGAATCCGACCCAGGCCTTCCACATCGTCGTTTGACGCGTGATCACCGGTGACACACTTTTCATCTGAGTCTCGAGCGCAGCTTCACGCGGATGCAATTTCGGCCCGCGGAACGTATATAGCAGATGAAGCAGCCCGAGCGTGAGGATGATTGCCGCGCTGGC
>WNFG01001600.1_pt1 | contig 18891 bp, 16 predicted proteins | sample 5400431 | NCBI WGS metagenome assembly WNFG01 (sample SAMN13153346, study PRJNA577476) | soil metagenome | isolation source: 120 cm saprolite under Douglas fir tree site 2 hole 3 replicate 2 | place: USA:California | collected 2015-04-18 | reverse complement strand
TTAGTACAAGGTGCCGAAGGCGGATGAGGGGGCGTTGGTTCTTGCAGAGCAGTGAACTATTTTTATGAACGGGCGTGGGAAACTCATGAAAACACTCAACTTCAGCGCGAGAACCGCCCCCTCATCCGCCTTCGGCACCTTCTCCCCCCGCAAGAAACCGCGTGGGGAGAAGGACTCTCGACGAAGGGAGTCGCAAGTGGTTCAAGCAGACTGTGAGAAATGCGATAGTAACGATGGTGGTGGCAGGATTGTGCCTGTTCGGATTGCACCGCCACGAGCTCTCGCTCAGCAACCCAGCAACCCAGCAACCCAGCAACCAAGCAACCCAGCAACCAAGCAACCCCAACCGCGAGACCCCGCAACCTCGTAAAACATATACTCCGACCCGCATGAACCTCGTCACCCTCTTTCAGGCCCTCGGCGATCCGACGCGGCTGCGGCTGCTGAACCTGATGGCGGCGGGGGAGGTCTGTGTCTGTTACTTCGTCGAGATCCTCGATGAGACGCAACCGAAGATCTCGCGGCACCTCGCCTATCTGCGGCGGGCGGGACTGGTGGCGGCACGGCGCGAAGGGAAGTGGATGCATTACGGGATGGTCATGCCGCAGGACCAGGCGGTGGCGGAGGTGCTGAAGACGGTACTTCATGCCGTCGCAGCCGATCCGAAGATGCAGCGCGATCGGCTGGCGCTCGAGCGCGTCTGTTGCGCGGTGCGGTTGCCGGCCTCGCTTCAGAACGCTCCCAGGCCGGAGCTCTCGAGGACGCGGACGACCTGATGCTGTCGGCGATCCTCATCGCCATCGCCGCCTTCTTCGCCGGTGCGGTCTCGGCGGTGGCGGGCTTTGGCATCGGCAGCATCCTGACTCCGCTACTCGGGCTGACCATCGGCGTGAAGCTGGCGGTGGCCGCCGCGGCCATCCCGCACTTCATCGGCAACGCGCTTCGGCTCTGGACGCTGCGCGACAAGGTCGACAAGCAGGTGCTGAAGACCTTCGGACTGATGAGCGGCGTTGGCGCGCTTGCGGGCGCTCTGCTGCATGCCGCGGCGGCGACGTCGGCGTTGAAGGTCGTATTCGGCGTGGTGCTCATCATCGTCGGAGCTTTTGGCGTTACGGGTTGGAGCGATCGCTTGCGCTTCGGCCGCCGAGGAGCGTGGGTGGCGGGTGGGGTGTCGGGGATGCTGGGCGGACTGGTTGGAAATCAGGGCGGGATCCGCGCGGCGGCGATGCTGGCGCTGGACGTCCGCAAAGAGGTGTTCGTGGCCACGGCGGTGGCCATCGCCCTCGTCGTCGACGGCGCGCGTCTGCCAGTCTATGCCTTCAGCACCGGACGGCAGTTGCTCACGGTCTGGCCGCTCATCGCCGGTGCCAGCGTCGCCGTCATCCTCGGCACGTTCCTCGGCAGGACGCTGCTCGGCCGCGTTCCGGAGAGGTTCTTCCGCCGGCTCGTCGCGGCCATGCTGATCGCGCTCGGCGTAGCGATGCTGCTGTCACGATGAGTTTTCACGCCCTTTCGTCGAGAGTCCTTCTCCCCCGCGCTTTTCAGCGGGGGAGAAGGTGCCGAAGGCGGATGAGGGGGGCGGTTCTCGCGCTGAAGTTGATTGTTTTCATGAGTTTCCCACGCCCGCCCATGAAAATAGTTCACTACTCGGCAAGAACCAACGCCCCCTCATCCGCCTTCGGCACCTTCTCCCCCAGCTGAAAAGCGCTGGGGGAGAAGGGCTCTCGACGAGTAACAGGGTGGCGACGATTCCAGTGAGTGTGAGAAATGCGCTAACGAAGGGAACGAAGTGCCTACCGAGGGAGTCGAAGGCCCTAACGAGCGGGGCAGGGGTCCCAGGCAAGGGAGAGGAAGTCCCTTCGGGTGTCTCTCGCAGAGGACACCCGCGCGAGAGGTTGCGTGACGACTGTCATCAATCCTTGCGATCAGCCGTCTGTATCATTAACTGTGCGTCCGCGATTCATCGTTCCCCTCCTCGTCCTCGCCTGCACCGCCCACGCGGCCACCTTCCTGGCCCCCTCGGACCGCGAGCTGGCCACTGCTTCGAAGGCAATCGTCGTGGCCACGGCCGGAGAGTCGCATTCGCGATGGGCGCCGGGGGGGTGGATCGAGACGGTGACGGAGTTGCGCGTCGAGGAGGCGATCAAGGGCTCCATCGCCGCGGGCGGGACGATCCAGGTCACGGAGCTCGGCGGGAAGGTCGGCGATATCGGGTATGTCGTCGCCGGCAGCCCGAGGTATGCGAACGGGGAGAGGGTGCTGCTGTTTCTGGAGACGAACGGCCGCGGGGAGTGGGTGGCCAAGAACATGGTAGTCGGCAAGTTCGAGCGCGCCGAGGATGTGCGGGGGAGGCGGCTGCTCGTGCGCGATGCCGGGGAGATCGCGGGATGGGAAGAGGACGGCACGACGCATCGCGAGCCGGTGCGGTTGGAGGATGCGTTCGTCGACTTCGTACGTGCGGTGGCACAGGGGCGTTATGCGGGCGAGGATTACATCGTTCGTGATCCGGCACCGTTGCGGGTGAGACCGTTGTCGGTTGGCGGCGCGACCGCGCCGGCACCAAGCACCTACCTGTTGCAGGATGCTGGAGGCCTGGGCATCCGCTGGCCCAGCTTCCCGACGCCGGTCATTTTTCTCAGTCACGGTACGCAGCCGGGAGCGGTGAACGGCGGACTGACGTCGCTGCAGCGCGGCCTGGCCGCGTGGACCAATGACGGCGGATCGAACATCGTCTACAGCTACGGCGGTACAACGGCCGTTGCCCACACCGGCTTCAACGGCGGCACCTCGGATGGCGTGAACACGATCCAGTTCAACGATCCGGCCAATGAGATCCCCGGCTCGTTCACGCCGACCGGCGGCGCTACGCTGGCCATCGGCGGCGCCTGGTTCGGCAATGCAACGCATTCGGCGAACGGCGAGCAGTACTTCTCGATCGTCGAAGCCGATCTGGTCGTGCAGGATGGCATCAGCGGCGCCGGATTGACCGGCAACGGATTCGATCACGTCCTCACGCACGAGCTGGGTCACACGCTCGGCCTTCGCCACTCGGACAAGAACCCGGTCGACAACTCCCCTTGTAGCGCGCCGCTCGACTGTTCGAGCAGCGCCATCATGAATTCGAGTGTTTCCTTCAACTCCGACCCGTTCGGCTCAACCTTGCAGGCGTGGGACATCGCGGCGATCGATGCGGTCTACGGTTCCGGCGTCGTGCAGCCGCCTGCCTGCGTGTCGCCGAAAATCGTCTCCGCGCCGCAGACGGTGAACGTCGGGACGACGGCGGTCACGTTCTCCGTGACGGCCACCGGCGACGCGCCGCTGTTGTTCCAGTGGTACGCCGGTGCCTCCGGGAACACGAGCTCCCCGATCACGGGAGCCAATACATCGTCGCTGACCGTGAAACCGGCAGTGACGAGCGCCTATTGGGTACGCATCACGAATGGATGCGACCCTCCCGCCGACAGCGGAACGGCCTTCGCCATCGTCAACAACTGCCCGCCGGTGACGATCGACTCGCAGTCGGGTGTGGCCACGATCCTGGAAGGGAAAACGGTGACGCTCTCCGCCGCCGCCAGCGGTGGGACAGTGTCGTATCAGTGGTACGCCGGGCCGAGCGGGAGCACCTCGGCGCCGATCACCGGCGCCACCGGCACCAACCTGACGGTGACGCCATCGACGACGTCGAGCTACTGGGTGCGGGCATCGAACACGTGCGGCTCGTCGGCGGACAGCAACACCGTCACCATCACGGTGCTGCCGTGCAACGCGCCGAAGATCGTGGTGCAGCCTTCCGGCGGCGACGTGGTGACCGGCTTCGGCGCGACGCTCTTCGCCGGCGTCACCGGCACGCAGCCGATCGCGTTCCAATGGTACGAGGGGACGTTCCCCGACACCTCGCGGCCGGCGAACAACGGGACCTCGGCGCTGCTGGCGGTGCCGTCGCTGGTGTCGCCGTCGTCGTACTGGCTGCACGTGTCGAGCGAGTGCGGCCAGGCCGACAGCACCACGGCCCGCCTGACGATCGTGCCGGGCTGTACGTCGCCGTCGATCGCAGCGCAACCGCACGACCAGAATGTGGCGGCCGGCGCGAACGCCATCGTCTCGGTCAGCGCGACAGGACCATCGCTCAGCTATCAGTGGTACCAGGGCCCCAACTTCGACTTCACCCACCCGCTCGGCGGCAACGCTCCGTCGGTCTTCACCCCGGCCATCATCGGCCCGACGCAGTTCTGGGTGCGGATCAACAACCCATGCGGGAGCGTGGACAGCGCGGTGGCGACGGTAGCGGTGGGGGCGCCAGCGAGGAGACGGGCTTCAAAACCGTGAATCGAAGAACCATCCGCCAGATGGCACAGATGAACGCGGATAAGACCGTCTCAATTGCAGTCACCTGCCTCATCTGCGGGCATACCTCCGCCTGCTCCGTGTTGTAACGATCAGGTGATCAGCGACACAATTAGTGGAGCTGGCCTCGGCTAGAATCGTGTGGTCCACCCCCTGGAGGGTTCCCTTGAATGCGAATCGTCGTTCGGACGTTGATCGTCTTGTCGCTGGCTGTGGCGACGTCGCTACATGCGATCACGTACATCGTTCCGAACGACAGGGATCTGGTGAAGCGCGCGGAAGCGATCGTAATCGCTACAGCGGTGGAGTCGCACGCGGAGCTGCGCGATGGACAGCGGATCGTGACGGTGGCCGCGCTGCAGGTCGAGCGCGTTCTGAAGGGATCAGTCGGCCAGACCGTGCAACTTGTCGAGTTGGGGGGCGCTATTGGCGGGCGTGTAAAACTCATCCCAGGCTCACCGCGCTACGAAAACGGGAAGCGCTATCTCGTCTTTCTTCGCACGAACAGCCTCGGCGAGTGGATGACGTACGGTTTCGCACTTGGGAAGTTCGAGTTCATCTCAGATTTGAAAGACCGCGAATTGGTGACGCGCGGTGGTTCGGACGAACAGATCTTCGGTCTTGACGAGGCAGACGGTTCGCTGCACGTTGAGCACCTTCGCGGAGCACCGGCGTTTCTCTCATTCGTTCAGAGCCGTGTCGCGTCCGATTCACCGGCCAGCGAAGACTACTTTGTCAGTCAAACTGATGTGATCTTCGCGTCGTTTCCGGAGTTCCAACCACACACGAACACGCTCATTCCTCGCATCGAGACAACCCGGCCCGATTACATGCTTGACTGCGGTGGCGCGCCATGTCGCTGGCCGAGCCCAACTGCGTCATTTGTCCATTGTTGTTCGGCACAGACCGGCGGCACTGGATTGAACGGACCATCTGGCGCTGCGTCCGCAATGGCAGCTTGGAACGCGGCAGGTGCCGGCGTTGGTTATTCGCTGACGGGTCAGGACTTGGGGGCCACCGCAGGACTTTCGGGTCCAGACAGCAGGAATGGGATTCTGTTTAATGATCCACAGAACATGATTCCTGCTGGCGCGGTCGCAGTAGGCGGTATAACGGACACCTTTCCCGGTCCTACTCCACTTGGGGATGGGTTCTCCTACTTTTCGACAAAGGAGGTTGATGTTGTAACCGGCAAAAACCTTCCGTCGTTTGTTGGTCAAAGCCTCTACATCCAACTTCTCACGCACGAACTCGGCCACACGCTTGGCTACCGACATGCGGACGGAACATCCAGTCCAGTGAGTCCGCCTCCTAGTTGCCAATCGCCTTCTCCGTGTGCATCGATTGGCCAAGCGATCATGGCCTCCGTTCTGCCATCAGGAAACAACATCGGCAGCCTCGGGCAGTGGGATATGGACGCCGTGAACACCGTCTACGGCCACGGCCCTGTCTGTAATGCGCCGTCGATTACAACCCAGCCAGCCAGTCAAAGTATCTCTTCAGGTTCGGCGGCGAATCTCAGCGTCGGTGCCAGTGGCACCGCCACATTGACGTACCAGTGGTTCATCGGAAACTCACCGCCCGCGGGAAGCGCTGTCGGCGGCGCTACGAGCGCAACCTTCCATCCGACTCCCGCGACGACGACGAGCTACTGGGTCCAAGTCTCGAATACCTGCAATGGTACCCAGACCGCGAACAGCAACACCGCGGTCGTCACGGTTACCTGCACCCCGCCCTCGGCGCCTACGCCGATCGCGGCGCCAACATCGATTCCCAACGGACAGTCGAGCACCATCTCCGTCAATGCGACAGGCAGCGGACCGTTGACCTATCAGTGGTTCGTCGGCAATTCCGGTGATACCAGCAGTCCGATCGGCAGCGCGACCAACTCTTTCGTCACCGTCAGTCCCACGGTCACCACCAGCTACTGGGTGCGGGTCACCGGTCAGTGCGCGCCGGTCGCCGACAGTCGGAATGTGACCGTGACGGTGACCTGCTCGCCGATCGCATCGCAGGGCGTGATCGCACAGCCGTCCACCATCAATTCCGGCCAATCGTCCACCCTCTTTTTCTCGACTACGGGCAGCGGACCGTTCGCCATTCAGTGGTACACCGGCGGCCAGGGCGATACCTCCAACCCGATCCCTGGCGCGACCAGCACGAGCACCGTCGTTTCACCGGTTGTGACCACCGGTTACTGGGTGCGCGTCTCTGCCCCCTGCGGCTCGCAGGACGGCAGCACCGTCGTGATCGTCAACGGCACGGTCTGCACCGCGCCGTCGATCACCACGCAGCCTGCCAGTTCGTCCATCAGTGCGGGCTCACCGGTGACGTTGACAGTCTCGGCCAGCGGCACCGCCCCGTTTACGTATCAGTGGTACATCGGCGATAAAGGTGACGTCTCCCATCCCATCCTCGGGGCGACGTTGGCTTCGTTGACGCAAAGTCCCGCGGCCACGACGAAGTACTGGGTCCGCGTCTCGAACTCCTGCAGCGGAACGCAGAGTGCCGACAGTAATGCCGCAACAATCACCGTCACGGCCGCAACCTGCACGAACCCGTCGATCACGGCGCAGCCGGCCGACGTCTCTGTTGGGATCGGTTCCACGGCCACGCTGAAGGTTGTCGCAGCCGGTACCAGCACGCTGCACTACCAGTGGTTCCAGGGAGTGAAAGGCGACACATCGAAACCGACCGGCACCGACTCGGCCACTCTCGTCACTGCCGTGATCAAGAGCACCACGTCGTACTGGGTTCACGTAACGAACCAGTGCGCCGGCGGCGCTCCTGCCGACAGCAACGCCGCGATGGTGACGGCGGTGGTCACGAGGGGCCGCGCGGTGCGACACTGATTGCTGGAGGAGCCGAACCGAACACAGGTTGCTTGAATCTGTCCGAGTTCCAGCCAGTGCCTGCCGTCGCAAGCCGGGGACCAATGTGGCACAGACACTCTTGTCTGTGCCCCGGCCGGAGCCGCCCGCCCCTGAGGGCTTGCGATCTTGAGTCGTGGCGAGACCCGGCACAGACAAGAGTGTCTGTGCCACATCGGTCTCCCCTACATCGTATCCAACTGTTTCTTCATCGACGCGATCATTCCGGCGCTGCGCTGCTCGGCCGGCAGCGACTCGGCATACGCAATCGCTTCTTCGATCGTCTTCCGCGCGGATGCCTTGTCGCCTTTGGCGAGATAGGCGGCGGCGCGGTTGCGATAGATGCCGATTTTCCGCGGACCGTAGGCCAGTTTGAGAGCGCGGTCGGATGCGGCGAGCGCATCGTCGAAGCGGCCCGCTGCCCGGTACGCGGAGATGAGACGTGCCGGAGGGTTGTAATCCTTCGGCAGATCGCGCTCGGACTGTTCGAGCATGGCGATCGCTTTCTCGGGCTGCTTGAGGCCGAGGTAGACCGTGAGGCGATGCGAATCGTAAACGGCGCGTTGATCGGGCGTCTTCGCCCTGGCCGCTTCCTTCTCCAGGAAGGCCGCCCACTCCTCGCGCAGTTTGTGCGCGGACGCGTCGTCTTTCGCCTGCGCGCGCGCGTCGACGAGCGACTCGTACAGGCCGGAGCGGTCGTCGGCGGACATGGCGATCCTGTCGGCCGCGGCGAGCGTTTCCCGCGTCGCCTTCTCCAGTCCGGCCGTTAGCTCGGAACGGTTCCACGACTTCGCATCGAGATCGGTCGCGCACGACAGACCGGTGCTGGCGACGTTGACCGCGGAGCCCGTGCCGCGCACGCGCGGGTAGAGCGCGAGCGCGCGCTCCGCGCAGCGCTGCGGATTCTGACTTTGCAGCAGCGCGAAGACGAGCGACTCGGAGGCCCGCCCCAGGCGCGGCCAGCCCTTCGGCGCCTCGGCGATTGCTTCATCAAACGCCTCGGCCGCCTCGGCCTGTTTGCCTTGCGCGGCCAGAGCGTCAGCCCGAATCAGTGTCGTGTCCGCCTTCGCATGCGACCCGTGCGCGGCGTGCTGGCCGTCATCGAGCAGCTTGCGGATCTGCGGCACGGTCCCCCCGCCGGCGTAGCGGAAGATGACCTTGTCTTTCGGATCGAGGATGAGCAGCGTCGGCCAGACGCTGATCGGATGCGCCTTCAGGAAGGCCGCGTTCGTGGCGTTTTCCGTATCGATCGAGAGCCAGACAAACTGTCCGGCGTACCGCTCCAGGGACTTGTCGGTGAAGACATAGGCCCTCATGGAGCGGCACGTGTGTCACCACGATGCCCACGCCTCGACGAAGACCGGCAGGTCCGCCGCCTTGGCATGAGCAATCGCTTTCGCGTAATCGTTCTCGATCCATGGCAGGACTTCTTTCGCCTGCGCCGCGGAGGCGATGAGGAGGAGGGATGCGATGAGGAGATGTTTCATGGGGGGAGTTTAGCGGATTCGTGCGCAGTGGATTAGTAGATTAGTAGATTGGTGGATTCGTCGATCAGGACATCAGAAACACGCCTGACCTGGCTCATGTCTAATCCACTAATCCACTAACCACTGATCGACCGATCCACTATCGCAGACTGCGAAGCACCCGATCCCGGTACACCTTCGCTTTCGCCACAGCAGCCGGCACATCCACCGTCAGCACCTTGTGATTGCGCATCAGCACTTTGCCGTCGCAAATGGTCGTGATGACGGAACTGCCGGAGGCGGCGTAGACAATCGCCGATTCGACGGCGTAGACCGGTTGCGATTTCGGTTGCTGCAGGTCGATGACGATGACGTCGGCGCGTTTGCCGGCTTCGAGCGTGCCGATGCGATCCTCCATGCCGAGGGCGCGGGCGCCGCCGAGCGTGGCCATCTCCAGAACGTCGCGGGCGCTGAGCGCTTTCGGATCGCCGCGCGTGATCTTCTGCAGCCGTGCCGCGCTGGCCGCCTCTTCGACCATGTCGAGATTGTTGTTCGAGCCAGCCGGACCGTCCGTGCCGAGGCCGAGGGCGACGCCGGCGTGGCGCATGTCGACGACCGGTGCGACGCCTGAGGCCAGCATCATGTTGCTTTCGGGACAGTGCGCGACGCCGACTCGCTTAGCGGCAAACGTCCTGATGTCGTCCGCGGTCAGCCAGACGCCGTGTGCGGCGATGACGTCGTGACCGAGGAATCCGATCGAATCGAGATAGGCGGCGGGAGAGAGGCCGGCGGTGTTGTCCTTGATCTGCAAACCTTCATTCTTGGTTTCGGCGACGTGGATGAGGATCGGCGCGTGCAGCTCGGTGGCCAGCGCGCGGACCTGCTCGAGGTGCGCGCGGGAGACGGTGTACGGCGCATGAGGCGCGAGCGCAGGCGTGATGAGCCGGTCGCCGTGCCAGCGTTTGACGAAGTCGCGCACATAGGCGACGGCGGCGTCCCAGGTCTTGTTGTCGGGCGCCGGAAAGTCGATCATCGTCTCCCCGACCACGCCCCTCAGCCCGGCCTTCTTCGCCTCGGCGGCGATATCGCTTTCGAAGTAGTACATGTCGGTGAACGTCGTCGTCCCCGAGGCGATCATCTCGGCGGCGGCGAGACGCGTTCCCCACCGCACGAACTCGCGGTCGACGTTCTTTGCCTCGGCCGGAAAGATGAAGTGCTGCAGCCAGTCCATCAGATCGCGGTCGTCGGCGATGCCGCGGAAGAGCGTCATCGGCACGTGCGTGTGGGCGTTGACGAAGCCGGGGAGGACGGCATTGCCGCGGGCGTTGATCGTCTCGCGTCCGGTAAATCGCTTGGCGATGTCGGAGGCCTTGCCGACGGCGACGATGTCGCCCTTGTCGATGGCCACCGCACCGTCGTCGATGTTCGGTCCCGCCATCGTGATGACCGTGCCGCGTGCGATGACGATATCTACCTGTCGTGGAGCGGCATTGGCCGTCAGCGCGAAGAAAACGAGAAGGAGCGGGAGGAACCGGCGTGGCAGCATGGTGGTGAACGTTAGCGGAATCGTGGGGCGCGTACAATTCGGCAAATGAAGGCGCCGAGCCGTAGGGCAGCGACGTATCAGGATCTGCTGGATGCGCCGGAGAACATGGTCGCCGAGTTGATCGACGGCGATCTGTATACGTGGCCGCGGCCTGCCGGACCGCATGCCGACATGTCATCGGTTCTCGGTATGTTGATCGGGTTCCCCTATCGCCTCGGCCGCGGTGGGCCGGGTGGATGGTGGATCGTCGACGAGCCCGAGCTTCACCTCGGTCAACAGGTCGTCGTTCCCGATCTTGCGGGCTGGCGACGGGAGCGGATGCCCCGGATCCCGAAGGACCATCGATTTGTCATTCCGCCTGACTGGGTTTGCGAGGTGATCTCGCCATCTACCGCGCGCATCGACCGCGGCAAGAAGATGGACATCTACGCCGAACACGACGTGGCCTGGCTATGGATCGTCGATCCCATCGCACGGTTATTCGAGGTGTTCACACTTGAAAGCGGGCGCTGGAGCCGGGTTCACACGTACAGCGGCAACGACGTCGTTCGCGCGGAGCCGTTCCCGGAAGCGGAGATCGACCTCGTCTCGATCTGGGGAGCAGACGAAGAGGTCAGCGAATGAAGGTGCTGCTGCGCGAGCATGCCACGTACGACGATCTGGTGAAGGTGCCAGAGAACATGGTTGCCGAGTTGATCGACGGGGATCTTTACGGGTGGCCGCGGCCAGCCGGACCGCACGCGCGTTTCTCCTCCGCGCTCGGCATGGACATCGGCACGCCGTACGACCGCGGCCGAGGAGGTCCGGGCGGATGGTGGATCGTCGATGAGCCGGAGCTTCACCTTGGCGAACAAGTCGTCGTTCCTGACCTTGCAGGCTGGCGCCGGGAGCGGATGCCCCAGATTCCGAAGGATCATCGCTTCATCGTCAGTCCTGACTGGGTCTGTGAAGTTATCTCGCCGTCCACCTTTCGCATCGATCGTGGCAAGAAGATGCGTATCTACGCCGAGCACGACGTGGCGTGGATGTGGGTCGTCGATCCAATCGGCCGCGTGCTCGAAGTGCTGACGCTCGACGGCGACAACTGGAAGTACGTCGCCACGTTTGCCGGCAGCGACGTCGTTCACGCCGAGCCGTTCCCGGAAGCGGAGATCGATCTCGGGTCGATCTGGGGTCCGGACGAGGAGTAAACGCACCCGCTCACAGTGCTTTTCTCGGTGCGACAGCCTTGCCTTCCCTACTTCTCCCGACTTGCCAGCTCCCCCTCCACCTCACTCCACTCAATCCCCTCATCCGCCATCAGCACGCTGACGTGGAAGACGAGGTCGGCGACTTCGCTGACGAGGCGTTCGCGCGTTTCGCTCAGCGCGGCGATGACCACCTCGGTCGCTTCCTCGCCGATTTTCCTGGCCATGCGTCCTCGGCCGCCGTTGAACAGTTTGGCCGAGTACGAGCCCTCGGGGCGTTTCTCGCGCCGGTCGCGGAGGACGTTCATCAGGCGGTCGAGCGCGCGTGGCGGGACGCCGGTGAAACATGACCGGGCGCCGGTGTGGCAGGCGGGCCCGTTCGGGATGACGCTGACGACGAGCGCATCGTGGTCGCAGTCCTCGCTGACGGCGATGACGCGCTGTGTGTTCCCCGAGGTTGCGCCCTTGTGCCAGAGCTCGTTGCGTGAACGGCTCCAGAGCCAGGTCTCGCCGGTCTCGCGCGTTTTCTGCAGCGACTCAGCGCTCATATAACCGAGCGTCAGCACCTCGCCCGTTCGTGCGTCTTGGATGATTGCGGGAGTGAGTTTGTTTTCGTCCATTCGTTTGTCCTCGGAGTGGATTAGTGGATTAGTCGATTAGAGCCGGTGATCGACGGAATCCCGAATCAACTAATCCACTAATCACTAATCCACTGCCTCACCTCACCGGTATCCCTTCGCTTGCCAGAAACTGTTTTACATCGCCGATCGACAGCCGGCGGTCGTGAAAGAGCGACGCGGCAAGAACCGCGCGCGCGCCGCCGGCTTCGATGGCGTCGCGAAAATGTTCCACGCTTCCGGCGCCGCCGGAGGCGATCACGCCGATCTTCACGATGCTCGTCACCGCGCGCAACAGCTCGATGTCGTAGCCGCTGTTGGTTCCGTCGCGGTCGACGGAGGTGAGCAGGATCTCTCCCGCCCCCAGCTCCTCGGCACGGCGGCACCATTCGACGGCATCGACGCCGGACGATTCCCTGCCGCCGCGCACCATGGCCTCGAAATGATCGCCGGCGCGTTTGGCGTCGCAGGACAACACCACCGCCTGCACTCCGAACTCGCGCGCGCAATCGGCGATGAGCCGCGGGTCGCGGATGGCGGCGGTGTTGATGGCCACGCGGTCCGCCCCGGCGCGGAGGAGCGCACGGAAGTCCTCGATGGTCCGCACTCCGCCGCCGACGGTGAGCGGGATGAAGAGCGATTCGGAGACGTGCCGCACGACGTCGAGCGCCGTCGATCGGTTCGCATCGGTGGCGGAGATGTCAAGGATCACCAGCTCGTCACCTCCCTCAGCTTCATAGCGAACCGCGCATTCGACCGGATCGCCTGCATCGCGGATGTCTACGAAATTGACGCCCTTCACCACGCGTCCATCGCGCACGTCGAGGCAGGGGATGACGCGCTCGGGGATGGCGTTGGGGGCAGCCACCAGTGCGCGCGCCTCGGCCAGCCGGATCCGTCCATCCAGTAGCGCGCGCCCGATGACGCACGCGCCGACGCTCCCAATGCGGCCGAGCGAGACGACGTCGCTCATCGTGGAGACGCCGCCGGAAGCGATGATACGCATCGTGGTGTGCAGCGACCGGTAGAGCGCGAATGACGGTCCGCGCATCGCACCATCCTTGCTGATGTCGGTGATGAGCACCTCACCGATACCCATCTCTTCGACGCGTGCCAGAACCTGAGCCAGCGACGCGGTCGCCTCGCGCTCCCATCCGCCGACGCGAACGATGCCGTCGCGAACATCGACCGCGGCGACGACGCGATGGGCGCCGAGGTCGCCGACGATGTCGCGCAGGACATCAGGCGCATCCGCCGCGACCGTGCCGATGACGACCTTCTCCGCGCCGGCGTCGATCCAGCTTCTGGCGCCGGCGAGCGATCGGATTCCGCCGCCGGCCTGGATGCGAAGGCCGCGCGACGCCAGCCGCCGCACGATTTCCGTCTCCACCGGCCTGCCGCTCCGCGATGCTTCGAGATCGACGACGTGCAGTCGCGAGCCGCGGGGCAGGTCGAGCCTGTCGAGAACGGCTTCCGGATCGCCGTACGCCGTTACCCGCGCGAAGTCGCCGTGCAGGAGGCGGACAACCTGTCCGTCAACAAGATCGATCGATGGGATCACGTCCATGCGATGTAGTTCCTCAGGACGCGCAGCCCGGCCGCCGACGATTTCTCAGGATGAAACTGCACGCCGAAGACGCGCTGATGCTGCACCGCGGCGGTGAATGGACCGCCGTAGTCGGCGCGCGCGATCTCGTCGCGTGCGTCGACGGCCGCGTAGGAGTTGACGAAGTAGAAGACGCCGTTCTCGACGCCATCGAAGAGCGGTCCGTGCGCGGCCACGCGATTCCAGCCGATCTGCGGCACCGGGAGAATGCCGCCGTATTGCCGTACCTCGCCGCGTACGAGTCCGAGTCCGGGGGTGGTGCCCATCTCGTGCGAACGATTGAAGAGAAGCTGATGCCCGACGCAGATGCCGAGGAGTGCTGCGCCGCGGTTCACGGCTTGGTGGATGGCGGCGTCGATTTTGTTCTCCGTCAGCCAGCGCATGGCGGCGATGAACGAGCCAACGCCGGGGAGTACGAGCTTGGGGGCGTTGGCGATGATGTCTACATCACGAGTGACCTCGAGCTCCGCGCCGGCGGTCCTGAGAGCGCGGGAGATGTTGGCGACGTTCGCGACTGGCGAGTCGATGAGGGTGGTTTTCATGGTTGGTTGCTGGGTTGCTGGGTGCCTGAGTTGCTGAGTTGCTCGGTTGCTAATGTTTCTGTTTGCCGGCAACCGAGCAACTCAGTAACTCAGCAACCCAGAACCCCAGCAACCTTAAATCACTCCCTTCGTCGACGGAATCTCGCTCCCCACCACCGCCTTCGCCTCGCGCAGCGCGATCGCAAATGCTTTGAAGATCGACTCGGCGGCATGGTGTCCGTTGCGGCCGCGGATGAGATCGACGTGGATGTTGCAGGCGCACTTGTTGGCGAACGATTTGAAGAACTCCTCGACCAGGGCGAACGGAAAATCTTTGTGGATGAGCAGCATTTCGCGGTCGATCGGCACCTCGAAGACCAGGTACGGGCGGCCGGCGAAGTCGACGACGACGCGCGCCAGCGCCTCGTCGAGCGGAACGTACGCGTGGCCGAAGCGGCGGATGCCTCGCTTGTCGCCGAGCGCCTGCGCGAAGGCCTCGCCGAGGACCAGGGCGGTGTCTTCGACCGTGTGGTGGTAGTCGATGTGCGTGTCGCCCGTTGAGATGACGTCGAGATCGACGCGTCCGTGCCGGGCGATGACGTCGAGCATGTGCGACAGAAAGCCGACCGGCGTCTCGATGCGTGAGTGGGTCCCGTCGCCGTCGAGATTGACCGTGACGGCCACATTCGTTTCTTTAGTGGTGCGGGTGATCGTCGCTACGCGCATGACCAGAGTGCCTCCAGGAATGAATCGTTTTGTTGCGGAGTCCCGACTGAGACGCGCAGGGCATTGGCCACGGCGGCGCCGATATCGCGGATGAGGATGCCGCGCGCGTGCAGGTCGTTGAACACGTCCTTGGCATTGCGTGCGGTGGTGAAGGCGATGAAGTTCGAGCGCGACGGGAACGGAGTCACGCCGTCGATCTGCTCCATGGCCTCGAACATCCGCGCGCGCTCGTCGATCGTGTTGGCGACATTGCGCGTGCGGATCTCGCCGTGATCGAGCGCAGTCGCCGCGACCGCCTCGCCGACGATATTGAGCGAGTAGGGCAGCTTCACTTTGCGGATCTCGCGGCAGGTCGGCGCGGTCGACGCCAGCCACCCGACGCGCAGCCCGGCCAGCCCCCAGGCCTTCGAGAAGGTCGAGAACGTGACCAGACGGTCGTGCAGCGCCGGCATCGCATCTTCCGCGAAGTCGCCGTACGCCCGGTCGAAGAGTACCGTCGCGCCGGTGGCCAGGAGCGCATCGACCCCGCCGTCGGGCAGCACCCCTCCGGTGGGATTGTTCGGCGAACAGACGATGACGATGGCGTTGTCGCAGCGCTCGATGGCACGGAGCATCTCGTCGAGCGGAAGAAAGCCGGTCGAGGGATCGATGGCGATCGGCAGAGCGATCCCGCCGGCGACGGCGATGAGCTTTTCGTAAAGGGCGAACGACGGCTTCGGAAAAACGACCGGTGTGCCGGGCCCGACGAAAGTGGGGATGGCCGCGGCCAGCAATTCGTTCGAGCCATTGCCGACCAGAACGTTCTCCGCAGCGTAACCATGGGTTTTTGCCAGCGCGCCGCGAAGGAGCATCGACTCGAAGTCGGGGTAGATGTTCCACGGCCGTTCCAGCACGCGGGCCAGCACCTGCTCTTTGAGCGCGCGCGGAAAGTCGGCCGGACTCTCGTTCTGATTGAGCTTGATCGCCGCCTCGCGCAGCTCCAGCGTGTATGCGGTCATGGCCGCTACGACATCACGCGACATGGCTCCTCCGTGCCGCGATCGATGCGGCGTGTTTTGGCAGTCCTTCGAAGTTCGCGATACGCTCTCCCGCCTCGCCGACCTTCGACAGCTCCTCGGCGGTCATGGTGATGACGTTCGAGCGCTTCACGAAGTCGTACACGCCGAGCGGGGAGAAGAAACGCGCGCTCCCTCCCGTCGGCAGCACATGATTCGGCCCGGCCACGTAGTCGCCCGCGGCCACCGGCGAAAACGGCCCGCAGAAAATCGCGCCGCAATTCTCAAGCCGCTCCGCGATCTCCGCCGCTCCGCGTGCATGAATCGAAACATGCTCCGGTGCGATGCGCTCAGCGAGCGCGATGGCATCATCGACGGAAGAGACCTCGAGGTTCAGCGTCGCGCGCACATGGAGGCGCGTTCCGATCGAGATGCAGATCACCGCCGAGTCTTCACCGTGCTCCGCCTGGGCGTCGAGATCGGCCTGGACGAGCGTCACGTCCGACGACGCATCCGCGATGACGACGAGCTCGGTAGGGCCGGCGGTCATGTCGATGCCGACCGTGCCGACGAGCTGCGCCTTCGCCGCGGTTACGTACTGATTGCCGGGGCCGACGATCTTGTCGACCCGTTTCAACGATTCCGTTCCCAGCGCCGCCGCGGCGATGCCGGCCGCGCCGCCGCAGCGGTAGATCGCGGTGATGCCGAGGCGGGAGCAAGCGTAATGCAGCTCATCGCGTGCCGCCGCGGCGGGCGTCGTGATGACGACCAGCTCGCGAACGCCGGCGATGCGCGCCGGAACCGCGCACATGATCAGCGTCGAGAGATAGACCGCCCGGCCGCCGGGAGCGTAGATGCCGGCGCGCCGCAGCGGCCGGACACGGTGCTGCATCCCTTCCCATCGATACGACTCCGGAAGCTGCGGCCGGTGAAAGGCCTCGATCCGCTCGATGGCGGTCTCGACGGCATCGCGCATGGTCGGATCGATCGAGACATCACGCGGTGTGATGAGAATCTCATCGAGCGTCACGCCATCGAAGCGCGCGATCTGTTCGCGGACGAAGGCATCGCCGCGCGCCCGGACTCCCGCGATCATCTCCGCCGCGACGCGCATGGCGTTGTCGTTCGACGCGCCGCGGCGGGCTTCGAACTCGCGTAGAGCGGTTTCTATCTCGTCAGGTTGCATCATGGTCTCCACGTGCCTCGAACGTCTGCTGGAGCCCTCTTACCTCTGCATTTCGTCGAGAGTCCTTCTCCCCCCGCGGTTTTTGCGGGGGGAGAAGGTGCCGAAGGCGGATGAGGGGGGCCTTTACAGGAGATGTGTGGTCTTGCGACGCTTGCCGGACGCCGGTTAGTTGCCATTTTGCTGGTGCGCAAATTACGGATGCGTGAATCGCCCCCTCATCCGCCTGTCGGCACCTTCTCCCCCGCAAAAACCCGCGGGGGAGAAGGGCTCTCGATTTAAGAGGGTCCCGAGCGCTGTTGCCGCTCGACGTTAGACGGTGTCCGTGATTCCATGTTGTTGGTGAGAAATGCAGGTCATCGCGCCACATTTACCGCCTCCTCCACCTTCGCGATCAACTCGCGCACCTGCTTCGGCTCCGTCCGATAGAAGTTCTTCCCCACGATCAGGCGCGGCGAGATCTCGGCGATGACGTCCTGCAGTTCCAGCTTGTGCACGCGCACCGTCTCGCCGGTCTCGACGAGGTCGACGACGTGCGAGGTCAGCTTCAGCACCGCGGCCAGTTCGACCGAGCCGCCGAGGGGAACGATCTCGGCGCGGACGCCGCGGCTGTCGAGGAACTGGCGAGTGATGCGCGGGTACTTGGTGGCCACCTTCGTCAGGGGGGGTGCGCCGGGGGCGGCGATGAGCATCATCCGGCAGCGGCCGAACGGGAGCTCGACCGGCTGGTAAGCGGTGCATTCGTGCTCGAGAATCTGATCGAGGCCGGCGATGCCGGCATCGGCGGCGCCGTGCTCGACATAGACCGGCACGTCGCAATCCTTGACAAAGATCCATTCGATGCCGCCGCGGTCGAAGACGAGCTTCCGCGTCTTCAGATCGGCGTCGTCCGGCACCTTGTATCCGGCGCCGGCGAAGACGCCGAGGGCCCGGTCCTGCAATCGTCCTTTGGGAATGGCTATGCGCATATCGTTCAATCCAGGTCGTCGATGGTGAATGTGAATCCGATCGCCGCGGCGCGCTGGCCGAAGCGTTCGTAGAGGGTGTCGTAGCGGCCGCCCTGCGCCACCCTGGCGCGGGCCGCGCCGGCGTAGACGCGGAAGCGAAGGCCGGTGTAGTAACCGATGTCCTCGATGTCGTCGAGGTGGAGGGCGAAGGTGGTATCGCCATCCAGCGCGTCGCTGATCGCACTCAGCCGCGCCGCGGCCTCGGGAGCGAACGGTGCCACGTCGTCGAGCGTTGCCTCTCCCGAGATCAGTTTGGCCACGATGGTCTGCAATGCTGCCGGCACGCCGGGGGTCATCCGCTTGGCCGACAGTGCCTCGCGCACCGCGGACGACTGCGCGATCAGCACGGCGGCGATGGAGACGTCGTTGTAGACGATGGCCGGATCGCCGACGAGACCGGCGGCCAGCCGGAGCATGGCCAGGTCCGCATCGACGGAATCGTCGCCGATGATCTCGGCGCCGATCTGGAACAGCTCCCGGTTCGCGCCGAGCCGGGACGCTTCGACGCGGATGACGTCGCCGCGGTAGAAGAGGCGAAGCGGCAACTCCCCGTCGGCGATCGCCGGCGCCAGCGCGCGGGCCAGCATCGGCGTGAAGTCGGCGCGGATGGCGACGAGATCGCCTTCGCGGTCGACGAAGCGATAGCTCTGCTTCGCCGCCGTGCTATCGACGAGCGAGGCGTACGGTTCGACATAATCAATGATCGGCAGGACAACCTCGGCGAAGCCGGCGCTGCTGAAGGCATCGACGAAGCGCGCCTCGATGCGCCGCCGCCGCGCGGTCTCTTCGACCAGCAATGGGTGAACGCCTGTCGGGTATCTCG
>WNFG01005580.1_pt1 | contig 18897 bp, 17 predicted proteins | sample 5400431 | NCBI WGS metagenome assembly WNFG01 (sample SAMN13153346, study PRJNA577476) | soil metagenome | isolation source: 120 cm saprolite under Douglas fir tree site 2 hole 3 replicate 2 | place: USA:California | collected 2015-04-18 | reverse complement strand
CCGGCGCTCTATTTTTATTATTTCGCCATGCAGGCAATCGCGTTACTATTCGTTATCTATAGGTAAGGTCGCCGTCGCCGGAGACCAGTGCTGAAAGATGCGAGGTGCTTCGCGGTGCATTTACGTCGAGTGTCGTTCATATTCTCCGTCTGCTGTCTGCTGAGTCTTTTGGGACCTTCATCCGCCGCGCAAACGGCCTCTCCCTGGCTGCCGATAACGAAGGAGGACCTCGAACTGAAAGACAACCCCGACCGACCGGGTGAACCCGCCATGATTCTCTACCAGGAAATACAGGCTGACAGCGCGCAGTCGGCTGAAACACACTACACCCGAATCAAGATCTTCACTGAAAAAGGCAGAGATTATGCCGACGTGGGCATTCCCTATGTCGAAAAGAGAACGGAAGTAAGCGACATTCAGGCGCGCACCATTGGCCCCGACGGGCGCGCGGAAGACTTCACCGGCACGATCTTTGACCGTTTGGTGATTAAAACCCGGCGGTTCCGTTTTAACGAGAAATACTTCACCTTTGCCAATGTGCAGCCCGGCAGCATTCTTGAATATCGCTATCGCATTCATATTCAGGAAAAACTTCCGGATGTCTTCAGGCACCCGAAGGACTACATCGTTCCGGGCGCCTATGCCTATCCCGCGGCCCAATGGACGATTCAGCACAATCTGTTTGTCCGCAATACGCATCTGGTTTTTCAGCCAAACTCTTCCCGCGCGCCCATGATTGTGCGGGCGATAAGGCTGCCGCCCGCCGCCCAGGCCGGAATGAAGCCCGACGGCACATGGCAGGCGGATATCGCCAATGTTCCGGCGTTTCATGAGGAGGAGAAATCCCCTCCCAAAGAAGCTCTCCTTGGCCGGATATCCCTGTTCTATATTGTCGGGAACTATTCCAACGAAGATTTCTGGCGCGATCTCGCCTCCGGGGAGTCCCATGAGTTTGAGAAATTCATCGGCAAATCCCGGGCTGTGCAGGAAGAAGCCGATCGCCTGACCGCCGGCATCAACTCCGAAGAGACGAAACTGCGTAAACTCTATGACCGGGTCCAGCAGCTCCGTTATGTCACCTTCGAACGCTCGCGCACGGAAAAAGAGCAGAAGAATGAAAACCTCAAACCGAACAAAAACACGGAAGAGGTCCTGACCCGCGGCTATGCCTTTGGCAATGAAGCCAACCTGTTGTTCGCGGCGCTGGCGAGGGCCGCTGGTTTCGACGCCAACATCGTGCGACTGGCTTCGCGCGACCATGGTTATTTTCTGCCATCTGTGCCTGACGTGAGCCAGTTGGATGCGGAAGCGGTGGGCATACGGACCAAATCGGACACACGCTACTTCGACCCGGCCACTCTTTACTGCCCTTTCGATCTTCTTCCCTGGGAAGAAACGGACGCCGGCGGAATCAGAGTGGGAACGTACAGCGCGCAGGTCCATACTCCCAGGGCTAAAAGCGCCGACGCTGTCATTGAACGCCGGAGCAGTCTGAAGCTCTCACAGGATGGCACACTGGGCGGAAGGCTGGAGGTACGTTTTCTTCGCCAGGAGGCGCTCAGCCGAAAGCTGCGCGCCAACAGCCAGGATGAAGCCGGACGCAAAAAGATGCTCGAAGATGAAATCAAGGAATGGCTCCCGCAAAATTCGACCGTAAAATTTATCTCCGCCACCGGCTGGACGGACTCCTACACCCCTTTAACCGCAGAGTTTGAAATCCAGTCGCCCGGCTTCGGCACGGCCGCCGGCTCACGCATGCTGGTTCCCTCCACAATTTTTTCAAGCCGACTGAAAGCTTCATTCCAGGCATCCCGCCGCGAAAACCCGGTTGACCTCAAATACAGCCACCAGGAAGCGGATGAAATCTCTCTGGAAATCCCGGAAGCATTTTCCGTAGAGCACCTGCCCGCCCCCATGGAAGAGCAGCAGAAAATCGGCAGCTACGCGATCTCGGCAGCACAGTCGGGATCGGTCATCAAGGTGAATCGCCGCCTCGTCATGGATCTCTATTATTTCGAGGCGCGGGATTACCAGGCGCTTCGCGATTTCCACGATTTTGCCCGCAGTAACGATGAAGAACAGATTGTGCTGCATACGGCCGCGGGGAAATAAGCCCTCAAGACAATAAAAACAGTATCCACCGCAAAGGACGCAGCGGTCGCAAAGGAAAAACAAGAGCAAAACCTTGAAAGACTCCAAAAAACTTCCTTTTTGTTTTCCCTTTGCTTTTCCTTTGCGCCCGTTGCGTCCTTTGCGGTGGATACTGTCTTTTACGATTCCCGCAATGCCGTGGTGATGGGCATACGCGCTGCGCGCAGAGCGGGCAGCAGGCCGCCGATCAGGCCCATGAGCATAGCGAAGACGATGCCGCTTTCCAGAATGTCAGGCGTGACCTGGAATGCGAATGCCACCTCGCTGAAACTGGGAGTCTGGCCGGAGGCGGTGCTGAAGCCGTTGATGGGCAGCGCCAGCAGGCATCCAAGCAGGCCGCCCGCGACCGCCAGCAGAACCGACTCCAGCACAAACGAAGACAGGATGCTGCGCCGCGAGAAGCCCAGCGAGCGCAGAGTGCCGACTTCGCGGGTGCGCGCCGCCACGATGGCGTACATGGTATTCATGGCGCCGAACACCGCGCCGATGCCCATGGTCAGCGAGACGAAGCCCACCAGGAACAGCAGCGTGCCCGCAAGACCGCCGGCCTGGTCTTCGTAATATTTACGCTCTTCAACGGCCTGGAGCTGAACTTCAGGGTCGCTGCGAATCCAGTTGTCGAAAGCTTCGAGCGTCGAAGGGTCCTTGAGACGCACGACCACGGAATCCGATCCGCCCTGCCGGCGAAAAGGCCCGGCCATGGTATCGAGGTCGCCCCATATCTCGCTCTCAAAAGCGCCGCCCCGCGAAGAGAAGACGCCGACGATCTTCCAATCGTGTTTCTGAATGGGAATGGTTCTGCCCACCTCGAGGCCTTCGATGCGCGCGGCCATGCGCTCGCCGACAATCACCTCGTAGAGGCCGGGCGTAAAGGTGCGTCCCTGCCGGATTTCAATTCCTCCGCGCACCTCAAACGCTTTGGGTGTGACGCCGCGAATGGTGACGTTGGTGGGATCGCCGGTTCCGCGCCTCGGCATGCTGCCCACGATCACGATCTCCGGCGAGGCCAGCGGGCGGCCATCGGCGCCCGTCGCCACGCGGGAATCCACGACGATCTTGTTGCGATGGTCCAGCGATATCCATGAGGTCAGCTCCGAAGCCGAGCCTCGCTGGACGACGATGGCGTTTTCATGAGTGCCGGTGGCGCGCAACGCGCGCGTAAAGCCGGTGCGCATGGCCATCAGCGCCACAAACACCGCCACCACCAGGCCGATGCCGACCACCGCCAGCAAACTCACCTTCCAGCGGCTGCGCACGTTGCGCACGTTATAGGAAAGAGGAAGCGCCATTTTATATTTGCCTCAGCATCTCGGTGATGCGCGAACGGTAAGCGGCGAGCGCGGGAATGAAGCCCGCCGCCAGCCCGATGAACAAAGCCATGCCCAGCCCCTGGCTGGAAACCTGCCAGTGCAGTCCGAAGTTGGGCAGGCCATTCACGAATCCGCTCAGGCCCGGCACTTTGGTCATGGCGCCGACGATGAACGCGCTCAGACCCAGGCCGATCGCTCCGCCGAGCGCGCCGATGACCAGCGCCTCCGAGAGAATCAGACCCATGACCTGGCGGCTGCGGAAGCCCAGCGTCTTCAGCACCGCGATTTCCGTGCGCCGCTCGCGCACCGCCATGCTCATGGTGTTGGCCGTAACCAGCAGGATGGTGAAGATCACGGCCAGGCCGATGCTGTTGAGCAGCAGCCCCAGATTGCCGATCAGGGCGATGAAGTCGGCGCGGAATGCGGCCTCCGTTTCGCTTTTGGTGGCCGCGTCGCTGTTTTCAAAAAGCGCATCGATGGATTTCGCGACCGTGGCCGCCTGACCCGGATCGTTCAGCTCCACCACGTAAATTCCCGCTTCCGTCTGGTGTCCGGTGGCTTCGTAGAGGTATTTATAGTGGAAGTACATGACGCGATTGTCGGCCGCCGGGTCGCGCACCATGTCCGCGTCGTAGATCCCGCGCACCACAAACTCAAAGGGCCCTTCGCGGCGGCGGTAAGGAGGAATGAAACTCTCCAGATAAAAAGTGTCGCCCACCTTCCAGCCATATTGTTTGGCGAGGCCGCGTCCGATGAGGCAGCCGCGCAGGTCTTCGCGGTAGGCCTTCATCTCATCCGCAGGAGCTACCAATTCAGGATGCATCGCGAAATACGGCTCGTCTTCCACGGAAAGGTTGGTAAAGAAGTTGCTGAAATCGGGGCCGCCCGTGCCGCTCTTGCTTTCTTTTTTCAACGGCAATGCGCCGCCGAACCACGTGGAGATGGCCACGCGCTTCACACCCGGCAGCCTGCGGATGCGCTCTTCGTAGGAGAGCGGGATGTTATAGACCAGGCTGACCGCGTGGCGCGTAACCAGACGCGTGACGCTGCCCAGTTCGCGGGCGGAATCCATGGCCGTGAGCACGGTGCGGAGTGTGCAAAAAAGAAAAATGCAGACGGCCATTCCGACAATGGTGCTGAAGGTGCGCACCCAGTTCCGCCGCAGATGCTTGAGGACAAAGGGTACGAATTTCATTTCGTCTCCGCCATCATGACGCCTTTTTCGAGGTGCTTCTGCGTGTGAGCGTGGCCGGCCGCGCGCGGGTCGTGCGTGACCATCACGATGGTCTTTTTGAACTCGGTGTTGAGCGTGACCATGAGCTGAAGAATTTCTTCCGCGCTCTTCGCATCCAGATCGCCGGTGGGCTCGTCGGCCACGATGATGCTGGGATCGGCCACGATGGCGCGGGCGATGGCGACGCGCTGCTCCTGTCCGCCGGAAAGCTGCCGGGGATAGTGGCTGGCGCGATCGGCCAGGCCAACCACCCGCAGCGCGGTCAGGGCACGCTCGCGACGCTGCTTACGCGAAAGCGACGTCAGCAGCAGTGGCAGCTCGACGTTATCCAGAGCATTCAGCACAGGGATGAGGTTGTAGAACTGAAAGATGAAGCCAACATTGCGGCTGCGCCAGCGGGCCAGAGCGCTTTCCGAAAGCTGTCCCACGTCGGTGCCTCCGACTCTTACCTGTCCGGATGTCGGACGGTCGATTCCCGCGATGAGATTGAGCAGCGTCGTCTTGCCGGAGCCGGAAGGTCCCATCAGGGCCAGGAACTCGCCCTCGGGCACCTGAAGGTTCATGCCGTCGAGCACCAGAATTTCCTGCGAATCGCGGTAGTAGACCTTGCGAACGTTTTGTACGTCAACCGCGGTTTTGGCGGCGGGTGACCCGTTGGTGGCCATTGTGGTTCTCCTTATAGATGTTGAGCGCGACCCTTTGTCATCCTGCACGCAGTGAAGGATGACAAAGGGTCTTTGAGTAACGTGAAAATCAGCCGCCGCTTTCAGCCTCTAACCCTTCACCCGCACCGCATCGCCATCCTTCAACTTCTCCGGAGGCTTCGCTATCAATATCTCTCCGCCGGCCAGACCTTCCCTTACCAGCGACCGGCCTTTCCATTCCGCGCCGGGCTTGATCTCGCGCTGCATCGCTTTGCCGTCTCGGAGTTCGAAGACCACCTGTTTGCCGTTGCGTGTTGTGATCGCATCGGCGGGGACGGAAATCACAGGAACGGCGGCCTTTGCCGGCGTCTGTTTCTTCGCGGCCTCAAGGAACGTCACCTTCGCGCTCATCTCCGGCCTCAGGTTCTTGTCTTTTTCAAGAATGGTAACTTTGACCTGCACCGTCGCCTTGGTGCGGTCGGCGGTGGGAATCACCTGGCGCAGCACCGCCTTCCACGTCCGGTCGGGAAAGGCTTCGACCGTCACTTCAGCGGGCTGGTTCGGGCCCAGGCGGGCGACGTTCGACTCGGCGACGTCGGCCTCCACTTCCAGCGTATCGAGATCGGCCAGGGCGACAATCGCCCTCGGCCATCTTCTTCACCACGATGCCGCTGAAAGGCGCGAGAATATACGTGTTCTGCAACTGCGCCTCGGCGAATTGCAGATCGGCGCGCGCCTGGGCCAGCGCTGACTCCGCCAGGTTCACGCGGCTCTGAGCGGCGTCGGAGGCATCGCGGGAGCCCACTTCCTGGTCGGCAAGCTTTTTTGCAATGCGAAACTGCCGCTGACTTTCCCCAAGATCGGCTTCCGCGTGCTGCACATTCGCTCGCGACCGCTGGACCTGCGCTTCGAAGTCGGCGCTTTCGAGGCGCGCCAGCACATCGTTTTCCTTCACGCGGCTTCCCTCTTCGACCTTGAGCGCCGAGAGGCGTCCCTGAATCTTGGCCGAGACCACCGCTTTGCGCCGCGCCACGACATAGCCGGAAGCGGTCAGAATGGGTGAACCGGCGCTCGCCTGCTGCGACGTGGCCACCGCCGCCTGCACGGTTTCAACCTCCAGGCTGTTCAGTTCGGGATTCGTGCGCCACCGATAGACGCCCGCCACCGCGATCACGACCAGCAGCACCAGCACAACGAGCGGCCAGCGCTTCCGCCGGCCTGGTTCGTCGTCCAGACGCAGTGACGCCAGTTCCTGTTTTAAATCGGTCATTTTTGGGATTGCCTGGCTAACGAACAATTATATATACGGGGTGGCGGCAAAAAGCGATTCACCGCAAAGGACGCGAAAGGAAAGAACAAAAACAAAGAGAAATAATGCCTGACTATTCTTAACTGTCTATTCTCTTCCGAAAACATCTAGAATTCAGGGCAGGCACAAATGTTGCGCTTCGACGGAGGTGCTGATGAAATTTCACCTGCTCGCTCCTGTTATCCTCACTGCTCTCTCCGCCATTCCGGCGGCTGCTCAAACCCACGGCGCCAAAAAGGAAGTGATTGACGCTGACCGGAGCGGCGTTTATATGCTGAACTGGACGTCCCCGCCCGGCCAGCCTCTTTTACTTCGATTGAATGAAAACCTCGACACGAAGAAGGCCAGAGCCGGCGACAGGGTTACCGCGCAGGTGATCATGGCGCTCGCAGGCGACGGTACGCGATTGAAGAAGTCCATCCTGATCGGGCATGTAACCGAAGCGAGCGCTTTCTCCCGACAATCGCGGGCCAGAATCGGCATCGTGTTCGATCAGATCCGGTCGCCCGATGGATCGATCAGAGAATTTAACGGAAGACTTCAGGCATTGGGTATTGCAGCCGATCCCACCCCAAGAGAAATTTGCTATCCGGGCGCTGAAGGCGGCCCTTACACGGGCTGCTCCGATCTCCCGCGGGAAATTCAACTCACAAAAGAGACAGTGGGGATTTTCAACCTCGACGATTCTTTCGACCTGCACGACTTTCTTTATAACCAGATAATCGCATCGAATCGGAAGAATTTCAAGCTGCACGCGGGAACGCGCATGGTGATAATCGCGCAAGTTGCGGATACGGCGCCTGCGCAATAGCGGATGGGTTAACAGGCTTTAGCCGCCGCGGGGGCAACAGGGCACGACTTCCGGTCGAACCCTGTTACAAAACTGCGGCCCGGAGAAAACTCCGGGCCGCATGATCGCACAAGTAAGATGTCTTTCCGCTATCGTCCCAGGAAGCTCACGTGAACATAGGACCCGAGACGGGCGTTGAACGCAAGGTACCAGCCCACATGGTCGGGATCGTTATAGATGACCACGCGATCGCGGTCCCAGTACCAGTTGTCGGTATAACGGTAGTCGTATTCGGAAACTCTGAAGTTGTAGCCGTTGAACCAGAAACGCTCACGGTTGCCGCCGCTCAGCACCCAGACATGTTTGGGGCCGCAATCGCGAAACCGTCCATGCTCCCAGGGATGATCGACATGATAATACCGAACATCGCGGTCGTGGTCACGGTCATGGCCAACCCAGTGGTTACCGCGGTCGACGTGCGGTGAATAAGGATGGCCTTCGTGGTCGCGCCATTCACGGTTGTCATGGTCTTCATGATGCTCGCCCCGATCGTGCTTCGGTCCGTGCGAAGGAATGTATTCGTGCTTTTCATGTCCCCGGCCACGATCATGATCGCCGTCATGGTCGCGGTCCCGGTCCCGGTCGCGGTCCTGGGCCGCCATACAAACGGAAAGAAGAAACAGAGCCGCCAGAAGTCCGAAAAAGTTTCTCTTCATTTTGATCCTCGCTGCTAAAAGGTGCGGTTCAGTCAGATGCGTGATATCTCACTTTAGCAATCCGATGGAGCGGAATCCATATCCGAGAGCCTTACGAAAGTCCATCGGCTAATGGAAGCATGAAAATATTCCCGCATTGAGATGCGATTCAGTCAATGAATCTCCGCCACGGCGGACGCCACATCCAGCGGCTCGCCGCAGGCCGGGCAGATGGACGCGCCGAAGAGATGGCATATCCACTCTCCCAGGGCCGGGTCGCCGGCATTGACACAAACTTCACAGAGCCATTTTCCGGGCGGCGTCAGTTCCTCCGCCTTCCCCGGCAGGATTGGCGTCCGGCGGGCATCGGGGTTTCCCACCCATTCTTCCGTGGTGCAAAAAAATCCAAACTCACCGACCGCCAGATACAAATCGGTCCGGCACGCCGAGCACAACCCGGAGAATTCGCCATGATTCAGGTTGTCCAGAACGCGTCCCCACGGCCGGTTCCCTTCCATCGCCAGCACCGATTGCATGACATAAACGCGATCGGCGCGGGAGAGCTCACGGGATTTCAGAGTGTCAACCGCCAGAAGGTGCAATGCTTCCACCGACGATTCATAGCCGGCAAGGTTCGATTCCTTTGCGGCCACGATGGCGCCGGCAAGGGATAGAGCCATGGCGCGCTCCGAAGGGGCCCAGCCTGACGCTGTGGTGAGCAGAAATGGCAGAATCGCCGGACTGGCGCTGTAGGTCGTACCCTGGTGGCATACCCTTTGCCAGAGTTCGTCCCACACCGGCGCTTTGCGATCCGGTTTTATCTCCTTCAGGATCTTTGGAAGGTCCTCAGCCGAACCATGCGCATGCCGAAGTTTTTTCCAGTCAGTCATTAATAAGTCTCCTGGAGAGGAACCATCAACGATTGCCGGATCAATCCTCTGACGCCCATCGCCTTCCATTCATCTGGGGTCCATGATGTTGTCATGACCGGGGCGGAAACTCAAGGCATTTCCGGAACTATTTATGGTGGTAAACCCGACTCCACCGGGGTATCCTCGTTAATCCTTGTTAATCTTCTGTTAATTTCCGGAATATCCGGGAGTTTGACTCTGACCGAAGGCGCGACCGCTGACGTTCAACTGCAACTCACGGTGGGCGCGGTGGTCACAGAATCGTGGTTACCGGGGCCGGAAGCGGGCCTCCCGGAAGACTATAATTCCGGCGAAGAAGGCAGGGGACGCGGGCAAACTTCACAGGAGAGAGATATTTTGAGGAAATCCATGTCATTCAATCGCAGAGATTTTTCCATCGGACTGGCCGCGTCGTTTGCGGGACTCGGCATTGTTCCCTCCGCATTGGGCGCCGGCAAATCGTCGCCGGATGAAGAAATTTCCCTGACCGCTGAAGCCATCCATCAGGAAGTAATCTTCAAGGCGACCCCGAAGCGCGTCTATGAAGCCCTCACCGATGCAAAGCAGTTCGACAGGGTGGTGCATCTCAGTGAAGCCGGCATGTCGCTGGGGAAAGCTTCGACGGAAATCAGTACCGAAGCGGGCGGCACATTTTCTTTATTTGGCGGATATATTTCAGGGAGGCACATCGAACTCGTCCCCCATGAACGCATTGTTCAGGCATGGCGCGCCGGAAGCTGGAACCCGGGCAGCTATTCGATAGCGAAGTTTGTACTGACCGCGCAGGATTCCGGAACCAAACTAATATTCGACCACACCGGCTTCCCTGCGGGACAGGCCCGGCACCTCGCCGACGGCTGGAAAGCGAATTACTGGACGCCCCTTCAGAAATACCTGGCGTAAAAACAAAAAAGCAAAACCAGAAATCCTGAAACACAGAGGAAACGGAGGGGGAAAGATTTTAAATTTGAAGTTTAGAGTTTGAAATTTAAAATCTTTTCTTCCCTCCGTTCCCTCTGCTTTTCCTCCGTTTCCTCCGTGCTTCAGGATTTCTGGTTTTGACTTTGGCTGCTGAGCACCAGCTTCGAGCGCAGTCCGCGATTCAGCGGATCGGAATAGTAGCGTTCGACCGCGTATCCAAGCAATCCTGCGAGCGCAGCGGTTGTTACGAACAACAGCGGCATAAAATTCAGGCCGAACTTCCAGTGAGCGAAGAGAAAAAACATCGGCCAAATCACGAACATGTGCGTGAGATAAACCTCGTAGCTGTTACGTCCAAACCAGCGCAGGAATCCCGTAGCTGTCAGGAACCACCGGGAGCCGGAAGTTTCCGGAGAACCTTCGGCATTCGCGGCCCGCTTCTCAAAACTCAGTTGCAGCGCGATCAGCAGCAGCGCCGTTCCGACTTCCAGCACGGTCACGTCAAGGCCGAGGTTATACAGATGGAACCGGTCGACGGTACCCCGAAACGCGACAACAAAAACGCAGAGAGCTGCGCCGGAAATCCGCAGGGCCAGGTTTGCCCTGTCGCCGAGCCTGATCCGCGTGACCAGCATGGCCGCCAGGCAACCGAGGGCGATTCCATCCATATTCGAGGGATATCCGTATTCCGACCAGAGCTGATTCTGAGTGTGGACGCGGGCGTATGGCCCGAACAGAACGAAGCACGACAGGAATCCGGCAATGAGAGCCGGCTTTCGCAGCAGCAGGCACACCACCGGAAAGAGGAGGTAAAACACCTCCTCGACGGAAAGCGACCAGAGCACGTCCCAGGACGCCGGAAGGTAGCCGGTCTTTGCCTCGAGCCAGTTGATGTGGAAGGTGGAGGCCGCCACCAGAGCGCGCGCCAGCGAGGTATGTTGCGTATTGATGACGAACCTGGGCACGCCCGCCCGGTCGAGAATGGCGAGAATCACCAGCAGCCCCGCGAGGCAGGGGACGATCCGGGCAAAGCGCATCAGATAGAACCGCCGCGCGCCGATCTCGCGCAGACTGCCCCAGCGCCTGAGCGTCCACGTGGTAATCAGAAAGCCGGAGATCACGAAGAAGACAATCACGCCGTAGTAGCCGCTCCAGAACAGAACACGGTCGGCCGCGCGCCCGATCAGCCTGCCGAAACCGCTGTCATGAAACCGGATGCGCAGATTGATGTGATGCAAAACCACGAAGACGATGCACAGGCCGCGCAGAAGATCGATGCCCTGAACGCGTGTGTCTTTTTTTTCAGTGGAAGGCACGTCGAAAGTCTAAATGAGAGTGCGCCGTGGCCGGCAAAAATCAAAAGCTTCACTACGGAGCCACAGAGTCACGGAGTCACGGAGACGTTTTCATTTTGGCTGCGGAACCTGCTCAGGCTGGGAGAGCGCAAGCGGTGGCTGTGCGGGCCGGGACTCGAGGGCGCCCGACCAATAACTCTTACGGGTTTGGATTACCGCGTCGGGATGGTCAGGGACACGAACCTTCAGCGAGTGGAAATCCCAGGTTGGAGTAGATGCCGTCTTGAAGCTGAGCAGATAGTAATTATGAATCTGGTTGGAGATGCGCTGGAGGCCCTGGTCGAAACCTTTTTGCGTGGTGAAGTTGATGTACTCGCCGCCTGAAAGAGAGGCGAGTTCCGACGCTGTATTTTTCCTGAGCGCATTGATCATCTGCACCAGTACCTTGGGCAGGGCAAAGTTAGGCGGACGTATCGCGTAGACAGGCTCCTCGTCCGTTGTCGCGGTGGAGCCCGAATCCGATGCGGCCGGCCGGGCGCCGACGGAAGGCGGCGGCGTAAATTTGTAGGGTCCCTTGTCGGTTTTATCGGAGGGCTTAAGAACGTCGATGATCTGGTCGCGGGCTGGGGAAAAAGCGACGCAATAAATCACGGTGTCACTGCTCCCGAGTTCGGCCACCACATCCTGGAGCCGCGACTTGCTGCCGTGATCCCGCGTCTCGCTGATAAGAAGGATAGCGCGGCGATAGTGGTTGCGGCGTCGTTTGAGTTTATTGATGGCGTAGTACACGGTATCGATGGTGACCGCGTGAAGACTGCCGCAGGGTTTGATCTTCGACAATCCGAGACGAACATCGTCCGGGCTGTCGGAAAAGTCGCTGAGCACGTACGGCCCTTCACCAAAGCTGATGATGGAAACCTCATGCGGAGCATCCCCCACAATAGCGTCGATCATCGCGGCAAGGCCTTTGAGTTTGCTGAATTCAGAAGGCGCGGACATGCCGCACTGCACGGCCACGACCAGCGACAATCCCGAAGCTTCGGGACTTTCCTCCATCTTGATATCCTGAGGCACGCCATTGTCTTCGACAATGAACTGTTCCGGCTTGAGGCCGTAGACGGTTTCGCCATTCTTGTTCCCCACCCGTGTGGGCAGAAACACCAGGTTCGAATTGACGGTTAGCTTGTATTTGTCAGCCTCGCTCTGGGTGGCCGGCACAACGGGCTCAGCGGTCTTTTGACCGGACTCCGAAGACTGCCCCTGCATGGCCACCACGAAGATCGCGACAGCCAGTACCGCCGGCCAAACCATCCTCTTAACATATTTCATCCAGTCCCCCCCGGATAACACATATAGATGAACGGCAGAATCGGGATTTCTTGCGATCAATTGTACTGTCCTGTCGGGGGAGGCGGCGGCAGGAGGAGGGGTACAGGAGGAGGGGTAAATGCTTGCGGCCTGGAGAGGTGATCTCTCCAGACCGCCGGGGTTTCGGAATCGTCTTCTATCTTCCCAGAAACGTAACGTGCACGTAGGTGCCGAGGCGCGCGTTATACGCCAGATACCAGCCCACATGATCGGGATCGTCGTAGATCACGACACGGTCGCGGTCCCAATACCAGTCATCGACATAGGGATAATCGAAATCCGCAACTCTGAAGTAAAAGCCGTTGAACCAGAAGCGTTCTCTGTTTCCGCCGCCCAATACCCACACGTGCCGCGAACCGAACCCGCCGCGGAACCGGCCATGCTCCCATGGATGGTCAACGTGAAAACGCCGATCGTCGGCATCGTGTCCGACCCAGCGATTATCCCGGTCAACATGCGGTCTGTCAGGATGGCCTTCGCGGTCGCGCCAGCCCGGTTCGTGATGCTCCACCCGTCCGCGTTCCGGCCCTCGCGATGGAATGTATTCGCGCCGGTCATGTCCCCGGTCACGATCATGGCGGTCGCGGTCGCGGTCCCGGTCCCGGTCATGATCCTGCGCCATAACGGACATCGAAAGAACGAAAGGAAGCGCCAGAAGGCCGTATAAGATTTTCTTCATGATTGACTCCTCTTATTCTGAGATTCCCCGCACACACAAGAGTGCCTTAATCTGTTAGATGCAAAGGAAGGCTGATTCGTATATTGCCCTCAAGTGAGCAATTCGATACTCCGGCGGCCGGCGGTGAACATTCCCCGCGAAGCATATCGTCAGCGATGTTCGTCCTGCGCGTGAACCATATGCGGCTGGGTTTGCGCGTCTTTCCAGGCGCTGGTCTGCCAGTTGTCTTTCACCGCTTCCTGCTTGATCCACGGAGGCAGCCCCAGGCGCAGATACCGCGCCAGAGCAATCGCGTAGGGCTCGTAGAGCGCCCGCAGGCGCTGCAACTCGGCGTCAGCCGCATCGCCGGTGGTGAGTTTCATACCGGCTTCCAGCAACTGACGGCGAATGGCTTCCATGTCCTCGGGCCGCACGCGCGCCGACGAACCATCATGATCGGGCGCCGCGCCGAATACCTGGCTCAGATCGACCAGCGCGTGCCGGGCGATGGCGAAGGTCATGCGCGCCTGATACTGGCACATGCCTTCGAGGCCCACCATGGCCAGCGTGCACACATCCAGCACGGCGGTCAGGGAGGCGATCCACGACTGGTTGTCGTGCTGCGAACGAAAATACGCGAGAACCGGATACGACAGATGGCTCTCCATCAGGTCTGCGGACCAGTGCTCCCATTCATGCAGCACCGTGGTCAGCGCGTCCAGTCCATAGTCGTCGGAACCGGCGTGCCGGCGCAGCAGTTCAAAGGCCGTGGGCGGCGAGCCGGCACGCGCGTCCAGCAGAGAAATCGTCACTTCCCGCCGCGAGAACGCCTGATAGAGCACCGGCAGATAGCCAATCACCAGAGCGAGAAAGCCGAATCCGATTCCCGATTCCATCACCGTAACCAGGCGGGCCAAAGGAGAAGACGGAGTAATATCGCCCAGACCGAGAGTGAACAGAGTCGTGCCGCTTAAATAAAGAGAGTTGCCAAAATGGCCAGGGAGCGGAGCACCGTTGAATGGCGCCCCGTCGCCATAGTGAACCAGAGCGAAGCCGAAAACCAGTGCGACCGCCCAGAAGGCAAAGAGCAGCAGCAGCGACAACGGCCCGAAGTAGCTGAGCAGGGCGTCGCGCTTCTTTGTGTCGCGCCGGGCCGCCGCCAGGCAGCGCCACACGGTCCAGGTGGTGCGATAGAACGCCCGCGTCAGCCGGAACTGCCGGGTCACGCGCCGGGGAAGAACGATGGTCTCAAAGGCCTCCCACAGCACCATCAGGATGAGAAGAATGCCGGAAATGACGGAAACAATGTTCAGCAAAGGCTTTGCCTCTCTTATGCAGGTATTAGATTACAGGAAACCGGAAAGGCTTCACCACAGAGACATGGAGCCGTAGCGAAAAGCAAAGTCAAAACCATAAACCTGAGAACGCAGAGGAAGCGGAGGGAGCGGAGGTTTTTGGGGGTATTGCCGCGAAATCAGCAATAATCTCTCAGGCCGACGAAAAGGTTTGGCCAACGTTACAACCCCGAAAATCCTCTGCTTCCTCCGCTTCCTCTGCGTTTCAAGGTTTATGGTTTTGACTTTGTTTTGGTTGTCGGCGCCGTGGTGAAGCCTTTGGTTTTCGGTATATCATTTGATGCTATGTCGGAGTTCCCCATTACTCAGGTTCGCGCCGCGTTTCCCGCTCTGCAGAACGAAGACAACTTCATTTTCCTCGACAACGCGGCGGGCGCGCAGTCGCCCCGCGCCGTGCTGGACGCCGTGGCCCACCATCTTCTTCATTGCAACGTTCAGCGAGGCGGAAGATACCGCCATTCGATGGAGGTGGACCAGGCCATCGCCAACGCCCGGACCACCGTTGCCCTGCTGGTCAATGCCCGCCATCCCGAGGAAATCTCATTCGGCATGAATGCGACCTCTTTCATGCGGCTCATCAGCCTGGCCATTGGTCAGTCCCTGAAAGACCGCCGCGAGATCGTCATCACCGACCTCGACCACGAATCGAACATCTCGGTATGGCTGGCCCTGGAGCGCGAGGGAGCGAAAATCCTGTGGTGGCACTTTCGCGAAGATGGCCGGCTTCATCCCGAAGACCTGGAGAAGCTGCTCTCTCCCCGGACGCGGATTGTGGCCTGCACCCTGGCCTCGAACGCCCTCGGATCGATTCTGGATGTCGCCGAGGTCTCAAATCTGGCTCATGCCGCCGGCGCCGAAGTCTTTATCGATGCCGTACATTACGGCCCGCACGGCCCCATGGATGTTCAGGCCTTCGGCTGCGATTACCTGGTGTGTTCCGGTTACAAAATCTTTTCGCCGCACATGGGCTTTCTCTGGGGCCGCCGGGAAATCCTCGACGCTCTGCCCACCTTCCGCGAAGATTTTGTCCCCGACACCACGCCCTCCAAGCTGGAAATCGGGACCTTTATCTATGAAAACGTGGCGGGCATGGATGCCGCCGTGCGCTACCTGGAGGACATCGGGCGGACCATCAACCCCGCGGCGACTTCGCGGCGCGCCGCGCTGGTAGCATGCACGGAGGCCATTCGGGACTATGAGGCGCAGCTGACCCTCGCCATGCTCGACGCGCTGGCCAATGCGAAAGCCACCGTCTACGGCGTTACCGCAAAAAACCAGATCTCGCACCGGACGCCGACCTTGTGCTTTAATCTTCCTGGTTTCTCTCCGGCTGCGGTCACCGAAGAGCTGGCAAAACAGAACATCGGCGTGCGCGACGGCCACATGTATTCGCCGCGGCTGATGCAGCGCCTGGGCCTCTCCAAAGAGAGCGGCGCGGTGCGGGCCTCGCTCGTGCATTACAACACCCTGGATGAAGTACGCAGATTTGGAAACGCTCTGGCTGCAATGCAGATCGGGTAATCGGGAGATCGGAACATCGGAACTGCAAACTGCTTCTTTACCTACATTACTTAATTAACCAATCACGGTGATGCTGAATGCTGAGTGCTGAGTGCTGAACCAGAGATTACTTCCGGAGAATCGTGGAAAATCCATGCTGAGCGACAGTCAAATCCAGGAAATCCGGTCCCGCTTCCGGATATTCCGGCGCAAGATCTATCTCAACAGCTGCTCCCAGGGTGCGCTGTCGAATGCCGTGCAGATCGGCCTCGAAGATTACATCGCGAGCTGGCACGAGCAGGGCGCGGGCATCAACAGTGTCGCCAGCGCGCTGAGTTTTCAGGAGTGCGGCAAAGTCGTCATGGGCGAATTCGAGTTCCCCACCATGGGGCACGTGTGGCTCGCGCAGCGGGCGCGGGGCGCGGACGTGCGGTTCATCCCCGCCGAGGGCAACACTATTCCATCCGCCGCCTACGAAAAAATGGTGGACCGCAATACCCTCATCGTGCCGCTCACGCATGTCTGTTTCAAGAACGGCTATCGTTCGGAAGTCAAAGCCGTCGCGGAAATCGCCCATCGCGCGGGCGCGCTCGTCATGCTCGACGATTATCAGGATTGCGGAACCCGTCCTGTGGACGTCAAGGCCATGAACCTCGACTTCTATGTGACCGGAACGCTCAAGTATCTGCTCGGCCCGCCCGGCCTCGCCTTCATGTACGTCCGCAAGGGCCTGATCGCATCGCTGGCCCCCACGGTCACCGGATGGTTTGCGCAGACCAACCCGTTTGCCTTTGATCCGCAAAACATCAACCTGTCGCCCACCGCGCGAAGGTTCGAGTCAGGCTCCCCCGCGGTTCCGAATATCTACGCGGCGGCCTGCGGGCTGCAATTGCTGCGGGAGATCGGCATGGAAAATATCGCGGCCCACATCAAAGATCTCACCCAGGCGCTGCTGACCTGCGCGGCCGAATTCGAACGCACTGGTGCAGAAGCTGGCCGAGAACGATATCGTCGCCTCGAACCGCCATGACGGCCTGCGCATCGCTTTCCATGTTTACAACACCATGGATGATGTACAGGCGGTCGTGGAAGTTCTTCAGAAGAATATCGACCTCCTGGTTTCTGAATCGGCGAACGTTGGCAGCCATGGGTGATCCAATGAGCGAACAGCAGTTTTCAGCGGTGGTTGCGGTTCCCGATGCCGCGCCCGAAGCGGAAGGTCTCCACCGCCGTCTGGGCCAGAGGCAGCTCACCATGATGGCCATTGGCGGCGCCATCGGCGTTGGGTTGTTCCTGGGAAGCAGGCTGACCATTCGCCTCGCCGGCCCCGGAGTCATTGTTTCCTATCTGCTCGGGGCGTGCATCGCTCTCATCATGTCGTATGTGCTGACGGAGATGGCGGTCGTCCATCCCGTCGCCGGCGCCTTCGGAGTGTACGCGGAAAAGTACCTGAACTCCTGGGCGGGGTTTTCGATTCGGGCGACCTACGGAGTGGCACAGATCATCGCCATTGGCGCGGAGGTCACAGCCGCGGGCATTTATATTTCCTGGTGGTTCCCTCATGTTCCGCAATGGATCTGGGTGGTGCTGGTTTCAGCCGCGCTGGTGGGTCTCAATTCCATGCAGGTGAACCGGCTGGGCGAGTTTGAGTACTGGTTCGCGATGATCAAGGTCACCGCCATTGTCGCTTTCATCATCGTGGGCATAGCGCTGATTTTCGGCGTTGGCGGCCGGGAAGCGGTCGGCTTCGGTAATCTCACGCGGCACGGAGGCTTTCTACCCTCCGGCTGGAAAGGCGTCTGGCTCTCGCTCACCATCACCGTCACCAGCTTCATGGGCGTGGAGATTATCGCGGTCACCGCGGGAGAGGCTGAGCGTCCTGAGGTCACCATTCCCCGCGCCATGAAAAACATCGTTTACCGGCTCATCCTGTTCTATGTGCTGGCCATCGCGATCATGGTGATCATGGTCCCCTGGAACCAGAGCAGCGGCGCATCCGGCCTTTCCGGCAGCCCCTTTGTAACCGCATTCGCCGCGGCCCATATACCGTTCGCCGCCGCGATCATGAACTTCGTCGTGCTCACCGCCGCGCTGTCAAGCGTGAACACCAACCTTTATCTTTCAACGCGCATGCTTTTCTCTCTGGGCCGGGGAGGCTACGGACCGGCATGGATGGGCAGAGTAAGTCCCAATGGCGTGCCGCATCGCGCCCTGCTGGCTTCGACCGCCGGAATCATCGCGGCCATTTTGCTGGCCATCTTTGCGCCCGAGAACGCTTTCCTGATGCTTTACGGCACAGCGGTCGCCGGAATGCTTTTTGTGTGGCTGGTGATTCTCGCCACGCATCTGCGTTTTCGCCAGGCCATCACCAGCGAGCGCCTAATGAGTCTGCCGATGCGCCTGCGGGCGCATCCGTTTTTCACGGTGCTCGGTATTGGACTGTTACTGGCGATCTCGGTGACGACTTTTTTCGTGGAGGGGCTGGAGTGGTCGGTACCGGCATTCTCTGTTTTCCTGGCGATCATCTCGGTTGTCTACCTGGTGGGCCGAAGCGGTAAAGCTGTTTAGGCAAATGCGTTTCACCGCAAAGGACCCTAAGGGCGCAACGGAAAAACGAAAAAGAGCAAAGAAAAAACAGGCGCGAGTCCCATGTCCTCAATTCTTTCTCCGTGACTCCGAGTCTCCGTGGTGAAGCTTTTGACCTCTGAGGAGAGAACGTAAATGACCAGCTCCGGCGAAGAGGTTTACCTCTCGCT
>WNFG01024021.1_pt1 | contig 18898 bp, 20 predicted proteins | sample 5400431 | NCBI WGS metagenome assembly WNFG01 (sample SAMN13153346, study PRJNA577476) | soil metagenome | isolation source: 120 cm saprolite under Douglas fir tree site 2 hole 3 replicate 2 | place: USA:California | collected 2015-04-18 | reverse complement strand
AGCGTCGACGAAGATGGCGAGTGCTCGCCGGTAATCGGTCTCCTTTTGCACGGCCGCAAACCAGGGTCTTTCAACTGGGCGTGTAGGGATATGGTCGCCCTTGACCGCGAACTCGAACGCGGCACGCATTACGGCGGGCTTGCTGTGAAAGGTGAAGTACACCGCCTGGACGGACACCCCGGCCTCGGAGGCGATGTCAGCCATCTTCGTCTCCATGTAGCCCCGAGTAGACATCAGCCGATAGGCCGCCGCCACCATTCGCTGCCTGGTGGCGGCGGACCGCTCTCGGCGGCTCGCTTCTGGAGCCGCCGTCTTACGGGTCATTTCAATATCCTACTAGAGGCTTGACTAAAGGCAACTCTAGTATTACTGGCGTGGAGCGGCGTCACCGTCGCCCGGTTGAGGAGGTAGGCAGTGGTCGCTCTTCCGTCCGTGAATCTTTTTGCGGTCGTCGTCGCCGCTGCAGTCGTGCTCGTAATTGGGGGGGCCTACTGGGCGCTCTTGGCCCCTGCCTTTTCGCGCCGCCTCGGCCGGCCGTCAGAGGATGCCCGTCCAACGCCAGCCCAGCTGAGCATCGCCTTTGTCACTCGGGCTGTGGTTGCTTACTTTCTTGCGGTGTTGGTCGGGTGGACGGCGCTAAAGGGAATCGGCGGGGGAGCAGAGATCGGATTCCTGGCATGGCTGGGCCTGGTCCTCCCGTTGATCATTGGTCAAGCCGCCTTTGAGCGAAAGCCTTGGCAGACAGTAGTGATCGCGCTGCCTGAGTCGCTGATGGGGTATGTCGTGATGGGCGCCATCGTGGGAGTCTGGAGGTAAGGCCTCAGCTTTGATAGCCGGGGTTCTCGTCTCGCTTGGATCGGATCCGGCGCCTCAGCGGTCGCGCCGGTCAGGGATTTAGTCGAGTTCGTAGAAGGCTCTATCGAATACGTCGGGTGGGTTCGCATTGTGGGAACTTGGGTCCAGATTGAAGGAGCCGCACTGAAAACCGCCACAGGACGATCACCTTTGAGATGCCAAGTGGTCGGCCGTGGTGTCCATTAGCCGGGCATGTTCCAGAATCTCGCGCAGTTCAGAGGCTGGGCCGAGGAGACAAGTTCGAAGAGCGTCCACTAAGGGGAGCCAAATCTGTGGAGCCAAAGCTCTGAAATTCATGACCGATAACGCGGCGGTCTTCAGCTGCACCCCATGCCCCCAGCCGCCTCAGCGAGCCCTACTTCCTACGCTGCTCGTATCTGCTCCTCGCGATTACTGCCCCATACGTTGCGAGCAGTCCGTCGACGTGCGCGTTGAGTGGGAACAGCTCAAGGGCGCGGGCGCGTGCGCGTGAGCCCATCGCGCGGCAGCGCTCCGGAGAATCGATGAGGTCGCGCATGGTAGAGCGAAGCTCGTCCCAAAGGCGGTCCGGATTCAGCGCCGCCCCTACCCCGTCGAGAACTTCCGTGTGGTTTCCGACCGCTGTAGCGACTACTGCGAGCCCGCAGGCCATCCCCTCCAGAAGCGCCAGCGACTGTGCCTCCACCAGCGAGGGAAGGAAGAGGGCATCAGATGCGCGCAGGATCTCGATCCTTTGCTGCTCGTCGAGGATGGCGCCGGTGAAGACGATTCGCGAGTCGGTGTAGCGCCGCCTCAGTCTCGCGAGATCGACTCCGTCCCCGACGATCGCAAGACGGGTGGATGGCGGCGGCGACACGTCGAGAAATCCGCGCACCAACGTCTCGACACCTTTTTCCGGATCGATGCGGCCTAAGAAGCAGAACAATCGTTGCGCGCCAAACGCTTCCAGCGCGGTGGACGGGCCTGGACTGTACTTCTCGAGGTCGACTCCGTTGGACAGGACCGTGATCCGTCCCCCGGGAACACCGAGGTCGAGCAACAGCTTGCGCTGCGCATTGCCGAGCACGATCACACGGTCGCAGTCGGCGAGCGTGCGGGCGTACAGCCTATACACCGCGGCTGAGAGTGCCGACCAGATCGACGGAGCGGCGGCGAACGGCACGTGGAACGTAACCACGACGGGAACGCCGACCCGGTGGCATAGCCGTGCAATCCCGAAATCGAGGGTCGAGAACGGTGCCGACAGATGTGCTACGTCGACCCGCTGCTCGCGCAGAATGTGCTCGAGCCTGGCCCGAGAGCGCCCGCGCGCAACCACCAGCCGGCGTTGAAAGACCGGGGTACCGCGCAAGGAGAACGACGACCTCCCGTCGTCGAGTTCTCGTTCATGGTGTAGGAAGACGATATCCGCGCCCCGATTCGCCAGGCCGGCGGTGACGTTACGCGAATAGGTGCGCAGGCCATCGCCGATGGTTTGCGATTTGTGGCCGAGCCATCCGATCCTGAGCTTTGGCGCCACCCCCGGCGTCATGAGATTCGCAGTTGCGGCCACGAGGTCGGTCACGCGCCCACCGTTGTCGAATCACCCTTCGTTGAATCCCGCTGCAGGTTGCCAGCCATACTAAAGGTCCGTTTGACTCAGGTTCGGGTCCGGCTACCCAGGCTCCCAATCGCCTTGCTGAGAGCGGCCGCCTCGGGCGGACGGTTCAGCATCTTGGGCCTGTGGCAGCGCTGGGAGCCGGTCGCCATGCGGCTGTGGCGAGTGCGGGCGGTGCAGGTCGGCGCATTGCTCCAGTTCGGGGTCTCTCCGTATCGCGGCCCTAGCACCGTGCTGGCGGATGGCACCCGGGTACCGAGCGGAGCCACGATCCTTCACCTGCACCTGGACAACCGTCGCGTCACCGAGGCGATCCAATCTTCGGGCGGCAACGTCTGGGCACTAGCACCGCGGATCAACGCCGACCTCGACGCGCTTGGCGAACTGGTGGTCGCGGGCTCCCTCGGTCCGGTCGCGGCGCTCCGAGGGATCACTGTTCTCGCCGGGATGGCGGCCCGGTTCGGCTTCGAGGTGCGTCCGCTGCCTCACAACCTGCGGTGGAGCCTGATCCACATGTTGGGCGGGTTGGTTCTTGCCTCATACCAGCCGGACAAGAGGCGATCTCTGGAACAGGGCCTTCCGTGGCCGGGCGAGATCTGGATGAGCGCCGCCGCGCTGCGCACGCGGCTTCACACGAATCGCGAACCGTAAGTGCAAAGCGGGCGGCGGTCCTGAGCAACCCATAATTCGATCATGTCGGTGGGGCGTGGAACGAGGGCCTCCAAACCAAGCCCGGTGCGGTCGTTCGGCCGGAGGACCACGAACCTGCCCGACGAGGTAAGCAGCTTCCTCGGCCGCGATGTCGAGCTTGGCAACCTCAGGCAGGCGCTTACCAAGCACCGCATGGTCACGGTCACCGGCGCGGGTGGGATGGGCAAGACGCGCACCGCCTCGCGGCTGGCAGCGGAACTGCTCGATGAGTTTCCCGACGGCGTCTGGTTCATCGGACTGGAGGCCCTTGTTGACCCGGCCCTCGTGACCCAGGAGGTGGCCAACGGCCTTCTGGTCCGCGAAGTCCCTGGCACCGAGCTGATCCAGACGCTGTGCACGCAGCTGCAATCGTGGAGTTGCCTCCTCATCCTAGACAACTGCGAGCACGTCGCCGAGCCGTGCGCGGTAATAGCGAATCGGCTGCTAGCGAGCTGTCCGAACGTCAAGATTCTCGCCACCAGCAGGCAGCCGACGGGCGCGGTAATGGAGCGGCCTTGGCGCCTTCCGCCGCTGTCCCTGGGCGTGCCGCCTGCGGCCGAGGCATCGCTGGGGTCGGCCCTGAGCGAAGCAGCCAGGCTGTTCATCGAACGCGCATGGCCAGACCTCGAACCGAGCCGGATCGACGCCGACAGTTCCGCCGCGATCGCACAGATCTGCCGCCGCCTGGAGGGCATACCGCTGGCGATCGAGCTTGCCGCGGCGCGGGCGCGGGTCATGTCGGTGGGCGAGCTGTTCGCAAGGCTCGATGACCGACTCAAGGTGCTGAGCGGCGGCCATTCGACCGCGCCTCGTCACCAGACGATGCGCGCCACCGTGGAATGGAGCTACCAGCTCCTGGATGCGGTTGAGCGTGCTCTTTTCCGGCGCCTGGCCGTGTTCTCCGGCGGTTTCACGGTTCGTGAGGTCGAGGAGATCTGCTCGGGTGATGTGGTGGATCGAAACGACGTGATGAACCTGCTGGCTCGGCTGGTCGACAAATCGCTTGTATTGCCAGTCGAGGTGGGCGATACGCAGAGCCCGATGCGGGTGCTAGCAACCCTCCAGCAGTTTGCCCAAGAGCGGCTCGCGGAGTCGGGTGAGGCGACGAGTTACGCGCGCCGCCACGCAGAATATTTCCTAGACATCGCCGAGCAGGCGCGCGACCTCCAGAACAGTCCTGAGCACGCCGGACGCTTGGATGTCCTCGAACGCGAGCAAGAAAACCTGCGCGCCGCGCTGGCGGCGAGCCAATCTATTTCGGCCGAGCTCAACCTGCGCCTGGCCGCTGCGCTGATCGGCTTCTGGGATGAGCGAGGACATCTCACGGAAGGCGGCGACTGGCTTGGAAAGGCGCTCGTGACGTGGCCGGAAGAAACCGCCTTTCGAGCAGACGCACTTGGGGCGGCCGGCTGGCTGGCTCAGCGCAGGGGGGACTTCGAACGAGCCTCGGAATACCTCGGGGACAGCGCCCGCATTGCGGCCGCAGTGGGTGAGTTGAGCGTACGGGCTCGCTCGCTCCGCAACCTGGCGTTGGTCATGGTCCTGGGAGGGGGCAGCCGGCAGGCGCGCCCACTCGTCGAGGACGCGTATTCGATCTCGGAGCAGCTGAGCGACCGCGCGGGCACCGCGGGCGCCCTGCTGGTGATGGCACTGGCGGCTTACTTCCAGGGCGAGCTGGAACCCGCGCGAACGTATGGCGAACAGAGCCTCGCCCTTCACCGTGCGCTCGGGGACGAGAAGGTCGCGGCATTCATCCTTGCGTGCCTGGCCACCCTCGCGCTCGACCGGGACGATGTGGAAACGGCTCGGGCCAACCTCAGGGAAAGCATCGAAATCTCGCATCGGCTGCACGAGAAGGTAGACGTCGCGTTCGTGCTCGAGAGCAGCGCGCGACTGGCCGCCACGAGTGCCGAACCTGCGCGGGCAATCAGGCTGGCCGCGGCCGCTGCGGGCATCCGCCGGGCGGCCGGCGCGCCGGCCGCCCCGGTCTGGAGCGTCGTGGTAGATGCCGGCCTCGCTGCCGCACGCAAGACGGTCGGAAAGCAAGTCGCCGACATCGCCGCGAAGGAAGGCGCGGCCCTGACTCTGGAGCAGGCCGTCGACCAGGCGCGCGAGTGGCTGGTCTCCGACAGCCGCCCACCAAGCCACGACGGAAGGGGCGAGCTCGAGATCGCAGCCCTCGTGGGGCGAGGCCTCCGGAATCGGGAGATCGCCGGACGGCTCTTTCTCTCGGTTCGCACAGTTGACGCCCACGTTGAGCACATCCGCGACAAACTCGACTTTCATTCCCGCGCCCAGATCGCCGCCTGGGCCTTTGCCCAGGGCCTGGTCACGGATTAGGTCGCGAATTTAGGTAATGCCTTAGGCGATTTCGCCGATGGCGACGATCGTAAAGGCCCATAGGCTGCTCTAAGCGATTGGCCTCGGCCACATCGATTCCCCGACCGGGGCCATCGCATTTCTTACGAGGAGCACGCCAATGGATCTGAGCCTGGAGACAGCACTGTCTGGCCGAGAGCGCGAGGTTCTCGATCACATACAGCTGGGACTCACCAACCGCCAGATCGCAAGTCAGCTCTTTGTCTCGCCCAACACGGTCAACAAGCATGTCCAGAGTGTGCTGCGGAAGCTCGGTGCCACCAATCGCGTGCAGGCTGCGATGTGCCACCGCGGAGTCAGGCTATGACCTGGGCGACAGCATCTGCGCAAGCCGTCTTGATCGGGCTCGGTCTCGCAGTCGCGATCTTGAGCCTGGCGGTCGACATCACCTTCAGGCTGCGGCCGGCGGCGGGCGAGGAGGGCATCGATGGCTGATCCCACGACGATGACCCGCTTTCCATATGCGGGCAACTTCGAATATGACGCGGGCCCGACCACGGTCCCCGCGCCGGGCGAGTTTCCCGACCCGGCCCCGCTGGAGCTGAAGGCAGTCGTCTACTTCCCCGCCGACATCGCCGGCGCCACCGACCCGTCCCAAATCTCGGATCTCCGGGACGAATACCCGATGGTGGTGGTTGTACACGGAAATAGCGGGTCGCTGCTCAGCTACAAGGGGTACAACTACCTGCTGGAGCACCTCGCGCGCAACGGCATGATCGCTGCATCCATACATGTTTACCCGGGCGCTGCTGGGGTCTCGAGGGCGCGCGCGTTGTTCAAGCACATCGAGATCCTGAAGACCAAGTTCGGCGACTCGATCGACATGGACCGGCTTGGCATCATGGGGCACTCGCGTGGGGGCGAGGCGGTCGTCATTGCGTCCAAGCTCAACGTCGATGAGAACCTGGGCTACAACTTCAAGGCGATCATCTCGTTGGCCCCGACCGATCAGTACGGTCCGTACTCGCTGGCCGGTCCATACGCGGTCCCGTTTCTCGTCGTGTACGGCGGCCTCGACGGAGACGTCGCAGGCGGCTGGCCGAAGTCCACCGGCTTCAGCCTGTATGACCGGGCCGATCCCGTCAAATCAATGATCTTCGCGGAGCGAGCGTGCCACGACCGCTTCAACACCCAGTGGGACTCCAACGACTTCTATTTCGGACAGCTCACCGCTGCCGACCAGGTGCAGGTCGTGAGCGACGATGCGCACCGGAAGATCGCCAAGGGCTACATGAACGCCTTCCTTCGCTGGCGGCTGTTCGACGACGATCAGATGCGCGACTATTTCACCGGGGTCGAGATTCCGGACCAGGTCGAGCATGCCGACAGCGGCGCCGTCGTTATTGACACGCAATACCAGGAGCCGCACGGGTTGCGAATGGACCGCTTCGCCAACAACGACTGGCACAAGAACGACCTCGGCGGTGCGGTCACAGCGAACCTACCGTCAAATCCGGGCGAGGGCGATCTCTTTGGGCTGGACAACCACTCGCCACACGACCACACCGGCGGCGAGATGGTATGGACCGCGGGCAAGCATCTCTATACCAGCGCCTTGCCGGCCGGCGACCAGGATCTCCACAAGTACCGCATGCTGTCCTTCCGAGTGACCCAGCGATACAACAGCGCCTCGAACCCGGCCGGCGTCGACCAGGACTTCCGTGTCGTTTTGACAGACGAGGACGGCAACTCCCACCATGTGAAGGTAAGCCGGTTCGCCAACATCGATTATCCGTTCGTGCGCAGCTACAGCAGCCTGATCAAGTCGTCGTTGAAGACCGTCCGGATTCCGCTCAAAGCGTTCAAGCACGAGTCGAACGGACAGGAAGAGGTCGACCTCAAAGAGATCGTTTCGGTGAGCTTCGACTTCGGCCTGAAGGCGACGGGTGACATCGAAGTCACCGATATCGAGTTCGTGCCTGACGCTAAGGAGGCCTGAGACATGGCAGAGCACTCACACGGGCCGACAACACTCGAGTCGTTCGACCTCGAGGAGGTCGAGGTGCCCCTCGGAAAGAGGAAGGCGATGATCAAGGCGACGCGCATCACCATCCACGGCCAGAATGTGTTCCTGAGGGCTCTCGAGCCGATCGTACGGATCGCGGACGTCGAAGTCCTCTATCCGCGAATCCAACCCGACGAGCGGACCATCGTCGGATACCTCACCACGACTCCTCCGGAGGGAGCGCGAATCCGGCTGGAATACCGCGGCCAGGAGCCTATCCACGTAGAGGAGCGGTTCACGAACAAGAAGCTGAAGCGGCGCTAGAGCTCGGTCTACACACATGGGCCGCCGGTGTCGAGGACGGCCAGATCGACCGGACCTTGACAGGTACCAACCGCCTCATCCGGCGCGCCTCGGTACAGCAACGCCAGCCACTCCATGCTCGGTGATCACGCCGTTTTTGCGCCCCAAAATACCTGGCGTGCGGCACAATCTGGCACAGCACTGACTAGCCAGGTTCCTGCGAGGTTTGGCGCAATGGCTGATCTGTCCGGGAAGGTCGCGGTCGTGACGGGGGCGGCAAGCGGAATCGGATACGCCCTTGCGGAAACGTGGGTCACCAACGGCATGAGGGTCGTCCTGGCTGATGTCGAGGAGGACGCCCTGGAGAAGGCGGCGGACAGGCTCGGCGAGCTGGGCAAAGTCATGGCCGTGCCGACAGATGTTTCGCTGCCCGAGTCAGTCGACGAGCTGCGGCGGCAGGCTGAGGCCTTCGGCCAGGTTCGCGTCGTGTGCAACAACGCCGGCGTCGGCGGGGTCGGAGGCGATCCGGCTTGGGACAAAGCGTTGCCGGAATGGCACTGGGTGTTGGGGGTCAACCTTTGGGGGGTGATCAATGGGATCCGCGCTTTCATGCCTGGAATGGTCGAGCGCGATGAGGGCAATATCGTCAACACGGCATCTGCGGCAGGACTTCTTCCGTTTGCTTTCGCGTCTCCCTACGCCGCAAGCAAACACGCGGTGGTCGGCATCTCACTCTCCATGTACCAGGAGCTGGCCACCCTGGGATCGCATGTTCACGTGTCGGTCCTTTGCCCCGGCGTCGTGCGTACGCAGATCGCCGACTCAACTCGCAACTGGCCTGACCGCCTAGGTAGTCCTCCGACGGCGAATTCCGCCGAGATCTCGCAGGCGCTCGCCGCAATGCTGAGGTCGCTGATCGAGACCGGGATGGAGCCGGCCGAGGTCGCGCGGCAGGTGTTCCACGCGGTGCGGGAGGACCGTTTCTGGGTTCTACCGAACGCTGAGGGCTTCGGTCCGGCGATCAAAGAGGTGGCCGCCAGCGCGGTGGAGGGCCGGAACCCGCCGATGGTGCGGTCCTGAATGACAATCGCCATCGACCCTGAACCGCTGCGACAGAAGTATCGGGAGGAGCGCGACAAGCGATTGCGCGCCGACGGCATCGAGCAGTACATCCGGATCGCCCACCACTTTCCCGAGTACCTCGACGATCCCTACATGCCCGTCGTCGACCGCACCCCCATGTTGGACCACGTCACCTTTGCCTTGGTCGGCGGCGGCTTCGCCGGCCTGCTGACAGGCGCCCGCCTCCACGAGGTCGGTATCTCCGACGTGCGAATCATCGACAAGGCGGGCGACTTCGGCGGCACGTGGTACTGGAACCGCTACCCGGGCGCGCAGTGCGACACGACGTCATTCATCTACATGCCGCTGCTCGAAGAAACGGGCCACATGCCGACGGAGAAGTACGCGCACGCGCCCGAGATCCTCGAGCACTGTCGGCGCATCGCCATGCAGTACGGCCTCTACGAGAGCGCGCTGTTCCATACCGAGGTGACCGGACTCGACTGGGATGGTGCGCGTGATGTCTGGGTGATCAGAACCACTCGCGGCGATCGGTTCACCGCCCGGTACGTCGCTCTCGGTATCGGCCCGTTGCACGTGCCGAAGCTGCCTGGCATTCGAAGCTGCCTGGCATTCCCGGGCTGGAGTCCTTCCGAGGCCACTCGTTCCACACAAGCCGCTGGGACTACGAGTACACGGGTGGTGATTGGTCGGGAGGGCCGATGACCGAGCTCGGCGACAAGAGGGTCGGCGTCATCGGGACGGGGGCCACCGCAGTGCAGTGCGTGCCGCACCTGGCGCGCGCGTGCCGGCGGCTTTACGTCTTCCAGCGCACGCCTTCATCGGTCGACGTGCGCGGCAACCGGCCGACTGACCCGGATTGGTTCAATCACATGGCGACCCCTGGCTGGCAGCAGCGCTGGCTGGACAACTTCGCCGAGAACCAGTCGATCGGCTTCCCCGACGAAGACCTGGTCATGGACGGCTGGACGGACATTGCGCGCCGCATCCGTGCCCGCGTGCTGGAGATGGACCCGGACGAACGCACCCTCGACAACATCATGGTCGCCTTCGAGCAATCCGACTTCGAGAAGATGGAAGAGATTCGGGCGCGCGTTGACTCGATCGTCAACGACCCCGCCACCGCGCAGAAGCTGAAGGCGTGGTATCGCCAGCTCTGCAAGCGCCCGTGCTTTCATGACGAATACCTGGAGTCGTTCAACCTGCCCAAGGTGGAGCTCGTCGACACCGACGGGAAGGGGGTCGAGCGGATCACGCCGGCGGGCGTGGTTGTTGCGGGTCACGAGTACGAGGTCGACTGCATCGTCTACGCGTCCGGTTTCGAGGTCGGAACCGACTTCACGCAACGGGCCGGCTTCGAGATAACCGGACGCGAGGGGCGACGCCTGTCGGACCACTGGCGCGACGGCATGCGAACCCTGCACGGTGTGCACGTGCATGGGTTTCCGAACCTGTTCATCCTCCAGCCGTTCCAGGGCGCCAACCTTATCTCGAACGTGCCGCACAACCTGTACGACGCGGCCCGCACCATCGCCGCCCTGGTGCGGCGCGCATCTGACGAGGACTCGATGCAAGTTGAGGTCAGGCAGGAGGCGGAGGAGGCCTGGATGCAGCTGCTCGCAACCGGGCAGAGCATCCTGCAGGGCCCGGACTGCACCCCGGGCTACTACAACAACGAGGGCCATCTCGAGGACTCCCGGATCCGCTTCCTGATCGGATACCCGTTCGGAGCTAGCGCCTACTTCCAGTACATCGACGACTGGCGGTCGAACGGCAGATTCGAGGGTCTCGAGTTCAGGCGCGGAGGCGCGTAGTCACCATGCGGATTGTCGCGCGCAACCATGCTGTCGGCAGCCCGAATAAGGTCCACGATCCGGAGTTTGCTCGGAGCGCAGGCTTTCGAGGCGGCCTGGTGCCGGGGGTGGATGTCTACGCATACCTGACGCGGCTGGTCATGGAACGCTGGGGCCGCGCCTGGCTGGCATCCGGCGGCGGAGAGGTTCGGTTTGTCCGTCCCGTGTGCGACGGCGACGAGTTAGAGCTGGCTGCGAGACTCCAGGCCGATCAGACCCTCATGGTTCTGGCGCGTTGTGGCGGTGAGGATCGAGCAGTACTGATAGCCAATCTTGATCAGCCGCTCCCCGATCACGAGCTCCGTAATTTTCCCGAACGTGCACTGCCGGAGCCGAAGCTCAGGGCCCGCCCCGAATCATTTTCACCTGGCGACTGGCTGGGTTCAATGTCGACGTCGATCACGAGGGCAGACGCGATCAGCCAGCTGACCGAGGTCGGTGAAACAAATTCTGTTTACGTGCGCGAACAACTCGTCCATCCTGGACACCTACTGCGGTTCGCAGATTCGCTCATTGCGGCCAATGTCAATCTCCCGCCCTGGATGCACGTGGGCAGCGTGGTCCAGCACCACGGTCTTGTGCACTGGGACGAACGCATCAGCGTACGCGCATGCGTCGTACAGACCTTCGAACGCAAGGGTCATGACTTCGTGCAGCTCGATGTGCTCTTACTTGGCGAAGATAAATCGCCACGCTTCCGCGTGCGGCCCTACACAGCGATCTACCGGCCAGCCTTCGTTGATCGAGCCACCGTTCCATCTAATCGATCCAGCCAAGACGGGGCAGGCCGCCAGAGCTAACCTACGGCAGCGTGATCGATCTCCCCGCCCTCCTCGCTCCCAAATCGATCGCCCTCGTGGGTGCGTCGGAAGCCTCCTCTTGGTCGGTGGCCCTCGTCACCAACTTTGCCAGTCTGGGCTTCCAAGGCCGGTTGCATCTGGTCAATCCACGTCACTCCCAGCAGTTCGGTCTCCCCTGTCACGGCTCTGTGAGCGCCATCCCCGACCAGGTCGATTTCGCCTACGTGGCTTCAAGGAGGTCGGCGCCGAAGGCGAAGAGCGAGAGCGAGCCCTCGTCGAGCGCTGCCGCGACCTGGGGATCACCTTGCTCGGCCCGAACTGCCTTGGCTTCGTCAACTACCGCGAAAGGATCCCCGCTTACGGGCTGCTGCTCCCAGGGCCGCTGCTCGCGGGCGGGATCGCCATCGCCAGCCAGAGCGGGGGAATGGTTTTGCCATTTCATCGCCTGGCCATGTCCCGCGGGATCGGGCTCGCGGTCGCCGTCTCGATTGGCAACGAGGCGATGTGCACCGCGAGCGATTTCCTGGCCCATTTCGTCGCGCGCGACGACGTCCGGGTGGTGGGGGCGCTGCTCGAGGGAATCCGCGACCCCGCCGGGTTTCTGCGTGCCGCCGAGCTGGCTCGGGAGGCGGGCAAGCCGCTCGTCATCCTGAAGGTCGGCCGATCGGAGGCGGCCCACCGCGCCACCATCGCTCATACCGCCTCGCTGGCTGGCGCCGACGCCGTGATGGACGCGGTCTTTGCGCAGCACAGCATCGTCCGGGTCGACAGCCCGGAAGACCTGATCGAGACCTGTGCATTGCTGGCCACCAGCGGCTGGCCGTCCGGCGGCCGCACAGCGGTGGTTTCCACCTCGGGCGGCGCTGCGAGCTTGATCCCCGACCTTGCGCTCGGGACCCGTATTGAGATCCCGGACTTCGCTGCATCAACCAAGGCCCGACTCGGGGCAATTCTGCCGAGCTTCGGTCACGCCCAGAATCCCCTCGACACCACCGGAGTGATCGTCAACCAGCCCAAGCTGCTTGCCGCCTGTGTCGAAGCGGTGGCCGCCGAAAACGGTTTCGACGCGCTGCTCATCAACTCCGACGCCCCCCGCGATCCGGGCTCTAACCCGGCGGGCATCGAGGAGCGGGTGGCGTCGCTGGCCGAAGTCGTACACCGAGGACCTCTGTTCACCGCTATCGCCGCCACAGTGGGTACCGAGCTCAGCCCTTTCGGCCTGGAAACGCTGGCGAGGCATCGTCTCCACTTCGCGAACGGCCTCGCGCTGGGCATCAAGGCGCTGGACCATGCCATCTTCTACGGGCAGGCGAGAGCGCGCCGGAGACCGGCGCCATCGTGGAGGCAGCGGCCCGCGCCCAATTTTCTCAACCATCACACCGGCGTTCTCGCGGAGCCGTTGGCCAGGCGCCTGCTCGCCGAGTACGGTGTCGTGGGGCCGGCTGAGCAGCTGACACACTCCGTCGACGAAGCGGCTGCGGCCGCCGAAGCAATCGGCTTTCCCGTGGTGGTCAAGGTGGAGTCGGCGGACATCCCACACAAGACCGAGGTCGGGGGCGTGAAGCTCGGTGTGAGCAGCCCGGACGAGGTCCGCGAGGCGTTCGCGCTTGTGTCGGGTTGCGCTCAGGGTGCGCGGGTGGACGGTGTTCTGATCGCGCGCCAGGTCTTCCCGGTTGCGGAGCTGATCGTGGGAGTCAAACAGGACGACCACTTCGGCCCGGTGGTCCTGGTGGGCCTGGGTGGGATCTTCGCGGAAGCGATTGACGACGTCAGCATTCGGCTCCCGCCGATCGACGATGAGACTGCCCAGGGGATGCTGAGCGAGCTGCGCGTAGTGGAAGTCCTACGGGGAGCGCGGGGTCGCCCGGCCGCGGACCTGGCGGCGGTCTCGCGCGTCTTGATAGCGCTGGGCGACCTCGCGCTGGACCTGGGCCGACGCCTGGCCGAGCTTGACGTCAACCCACTGTTCGCGATGCCCGACGGGGCGCTGGCGGGGGACGTACTGGTCGTCTTGCGATGAGGGTGGCCATCGCCGGGGTGGCCGAGTCTGACCTCGGAGAAGTGCCCGACAAGACGATTCTTCAAATGCAAGCGGAGGCGTCGCTGGCTGCATTGGCGGACGCCGGGCTGCAGCTTCGGGATGTTGACGGTATTGCGACTGCCGGCGGAGAGGGCATTTATGCACCCGGGATGTTGATGGCGGAGTATTTGGGCCTGCAGCCGCGATACACAGACGGCACGAACATCGGCGGTGCCTCCTTTGTCGCCCACGCCGGGCATGCGGTTGAAGCCATCCGGAGCGGTCAGTGCGAGGTGGTTTTGATCACGTATGCCAGCCGGCAGCGGTCCCAGCGAACCCGTGCCCTGGGCAGCAGCGGGGCTGTCTCGGGGCCCCTCCAGTTCGAACGCATCTGGGGTCTTCCCGCCCCGGTGGGCGCCTACGCCCTGGCCGCCACCAGGCACATGCACGAGTACGGCACAAGCCTGGAGCAATTGGCCGAAGTGGCGGTGGCGACGCGGAAGTGGGCGGGTCTAAACCCCAAGGCCTTCATGCGTGACCCGATCACCATCGCGGACGTCCTCGGCTCGCGTTGGATCTCGGAGCCTCTACACCTGCTGGACTGCTGTCTGGTCACCGACGGCGGGGGCGCCGTCGTCATCGTGAGCGAGAACAGGGCGCGCGACCTGGCTCGCCCCCCGGTCTGGATCCTCGGCCACGGCGAGGCGCACACGCATCTGGGCATTGCCAGCATGCCGGACCTCACCACCACTCCCGCCGCACTGAGCGGCCGCCGCGCATTCGAAACCGCAGGCGTGCGGCCGGAAGAGATCGATGTGGTCGAGGTCTACGACTCCTTCACGATCACAGTCCTGCTCACGCTCGAGGCGCTCGGGTTCTGCCGGCCGGGCGAGAGCGGCGCCTTCGTCTCGGGCCAGCGCACGGCGCCGGGCGCCGACTTCCCGATGAACACCAACGGCGGCGGTCTTTCGTACTGCCACCCGGGCATGTAAGGCCGCGCGCCAGCTTAGGGGTGAGTGCGGCCCCCGCCAGGTCGAAGGCGCGCGGCTCGCTCTGGCCAACGGGACCGGAGGCGTGCTCAGCTCGGCCGCTACGTTGGTATTGGGGCGCGACTGATGGAGAGGCCTTACCCGGTTCCCGACGCCGAGACCGCACCCTTTTGGGAAGCGGTGGCCGCGGGCCGGCTCGACCTGCAGCGCTGCCGAAGCTGCAGTCGGCATGTCTTCTACCCGCGCTCGCTTTGCCCACACTGTGGTGGCGCCGACCTGGACTGGGTCACCGTGAGTGGCAGAGGCACGGTCTACTCGTTCACCGTCGTCCACCGGGCACCGGCTGAGTTCCAGGATGAGGCGCCATACGTGGTCGCCCTGGTGGAGCTCGAGGAGGGTGCGCGAATGCTCACCCGGCTCATCGGCGTGGAACCGGCCGCGGTTCGGGTGTCGATGCCGGTCGAGGTCACACTGCAGGGCGAGCCCCGTCTGCCCTATTTCCGGCCGCGGCCCTGACGTGAGAGACGCGCGATGGAACTATTAACTGCCCACCGCTACAGGTCTTGCGGTCACTTACCGCGAGGCGGTAGCGCGGGGCTCCAGAGCGGGCTTCGATGTGTTGCTCATGAGCGAGATCCAACCAGACCTCGTGCGCGCGTCATCCATTAGTGGGGCTGGGTCAGTCGACTTCGATGCTTCCGATTACTGACACCGAGCATTGCGTCCGACGACCGAGCGCCCTGCAGATGCTTGACGACAGGATCCGCTAGCGTCAGTCAGGCGGAGCGAAGCGCTCGCACGGCCAGGCGTCGGCTCGTGATTGGTCCGAAGGCGTGGTCAATTCGGAAATAGGCCGGTTGGCCAGTATTGCGACCATCAGCGCGATGAGCTGCGATTCCGTCGGCTGGCCGTCGCCGAGAATAGCTCGCAAGAGCATGGTCGACTTACTCGGCCGGTTCTTCGACCGTCGTGTTTTGCGTGCCATAGATCGGTCCTCCGTCGTGTTGATGCGGTTGCCTTGAAAAATCGTTCGAATAATTCGAGGTGAGCTCCCTACACGTCCAGGCTCACAACGCCAACCTAGGCGGCCAGGGCGGGCGCCGCATCGGGGCCGTCCTCGATTCGAGTAGGGGCTAGCCCTGTGCCGGGCCCGGGATCGGCGGTGCAGCAGCGATCGCGACCACGCGATTTGCCGGCCGCCAGCCATCGGCAGATTCGGCCCAGTTCCATCCAGCCCGCGAACTCTTCTTGTGCTTATGCGCCCCTTAAGCGTCAGTACCCTGTAACGATCGCCCCGTTGCGTCAGGCTGGCAAGAAGTCCTTGGTCGAAACCTCCAATGCCCGAAACAGGCACCGGCCCGCATCGAGGACGACGTTGGTTCCCATCGGCATAGTCAGCATTGGATCTGTATGGCTGCAGTCGACATTGCCTAGAACAGGCACGCCGCTGTGGGCTGTCCTCTCAGCAACGACCGCCCAGAGCTGTTCAGTCTGCTCAGCGCTGTAGCCCGTTGGTCGTCCTATTACGAGGCCACGGATCTGTTCGAATACCCCGAGGTTCTCGAGGTCAACCAGATAGGCATCTACGTGCGCAGGGGATGGGGCTTCCTCCGATGTTTCTAAGAAAAGCATTGCACCGTCGAGATCGAGCCACGCGTCAGATCCTTTTACGTGCCAACAGAGGGTCTCGATACAACCGCCCATAAGCCAGCCCTCTGCCACGCCTGGGCGCACGCACACCCATCCAGCAGTCGGCTTCATTGCGCGAGGTCGCATCAAATCGGCCTTGTCGGCCCACTCCATAAATTCGTCTGTCGATTCCGTCGCGGGCTCGAACTCAAGTGGCGACTCGCCGAACCATGCCGCCCGCAAGAATGTATCGGTGAACGTCAGAACATTCGGGTATTCCGCCATTTGCGTCACCAGCGCCGGTCCGTAGAACGTGCGCAGGTTGGCCTGCTTTGCAAAGGCCCAGTGCAGAACTGTGATATCCGAGTAGCCCTGAAAGATCTTAGGGTTGCGACGAATCAAGTCGTAATCCAACAGCGGCAGAAGCTGGTTGGAATGGTTGCCGCCGATACCACAGACGATGGCGGTGACTTCATCATCGCTGAAGGCTTCGTGGATGTCTGCGACTCGGGACGTGGCCGCGCTTGATACCCAACCCGCGGTCTCGGCTGCGTGTGACATCAGCCGTACGCGCAGACCTAGCGACTCCAAATACGCGAGACCTCGCTCAGTTCGATGCGGAAATTGTCCGACGGCCCCAAACGAAGGCGACACGATCGCAACGGTGTCTCCAACACGTATGCGCCCAGGCACGAGCATGGGTCGATCACCCGTATTGCCTGTCATGTGGACCGATTATCGATGCGACAGGCCCGAATGTTAAGCACGGTAGCCGCCGAGGCCAATGGTTCGAGACATGCGCTGAGCGATCGGCAATTCTTCCATCTCGCACGCGCCGTTCGGGTTCCAGTCCTGCTGTTCGCCCTCTTGCTCCTCGCCCTCGCACTCATTGATCTGGGGAGCGTTCTGGTGGGTCAGACGATATGAACAAACTCCGGAGTGATGGCTCCCGTACACGTCGAACGTCGCGTTGTACAGCAACTCTGGCCTGGTTCAGAATCTGGCGAATGTCCACGTAAATTCGCCGAATGGCGTAAGCTGGCGGAGTGATAAGCCGCACCGAGATGGTCTGGCGCCATCTTCTCATCGCTGCCCTTGATCTAGGCATCCGGCGCAGTTCACTGACTGAGTTGAGCGTCGAGTTGGAATTACCCGTGTCCACCATCCATAAAGCACTCGAGCGCCCCCGAGCTATCGGTGCTGTACGCGGTAGCGCCAGTGGCTTGCGCATTTTGGATCCCAAGCGGCTCCAACTCATGTGGGCCGCGCAGCGTGACCTCAACAAAGACATCGTCTACGCAACCCGAGTCCCAATGACCGTCAATGAGATCGAGGCACGACTTCCGGTCTCGGCCATCCCAACCGCGTATACGGCTTTCGTACTGCACGAGGGGCGCAACCTCGTCGCCGATTACGAGCAGGTGGTCGTGTACGCGAACGCGAATGAAGTCAGGCGGCAATTTCCATCTCGGCGCGGCAACGCCAACCTTCTGGTTCTCGAGGCGGATCCTCTGCTGAGCCGGTATGGGAAAGTCGCGCCCCGCTGTCAGGTTTACGCGGACCTCTTCAACCTTCCAAGCTGGCAGGCGCAGCGATTCCTCGAGGCCCTGGACGGCAAACTGCTGCCCGATGTCGCCTGAGGGTCGCACTCGGCCCAACGAGGATTACGTGCAGGCGGTCATGAATAGGTTCGTGCTGGAGTTTCCCGATGCCGTTCTCATTGGCGGTTGGGCCACCTACCTGAGGGCCCGCGTTGCCAAGAGCCATGACATCGACCTCATTGTCGACCAAGCGACGCTTGCCAAACTAGTCGCAAAGTTCGAACTATCACCCAGCCGCCACATCAGCGGTCAGAAGTTTGCAATTGAGGTGGAAGGCGTTGGAGTTGACGTGTACCCCGTCTACCAATCGAAGCTTGGCCGGCGCTTGCAGATTCCGGTTGAAGTGCTGATCAACCACACCGAGAGAATCGACCAGACCCGAGTACTTACCGCAGAAGCACAGTTCGTGGCCAAAATGGCCGCTCTGCTCGACCGTCCGGACACCCTGCCCGGGGACAAGGACCGGCGCGAAATGGTCGAGCTCATCAGGTCTAGTCCAGGTTTCGATTTCAAGGTCGTAACTGGAATCCTCCTACGAGGGGGCTGGGAGGGCAACCGCCAGACCGAATTGCTTGACCAGACATTTGACCTTCTAGGCGAGGCGGCCGATCTGAACAAGCAGGGCCGCGCGATGCTGAGGCTGAACCGAGCTCGTGCCCACCAAGCTGCGGTGTCGGTGAATGCGCACGATCAGGAACTCGAGAGGTGAGTTTATGAGGGCACCAGAAATGAAGCGCCCGATACGAAGACCGTCCTCGCGTCGTGCCGTCCCGATGTCGATGCGCACTTGGTTATCGATCCGCGTCGAGTTGGTCGAGGGCCGAGGCGTTCGTTACTGGCCGCGACCTGGCCGCTTGTTCGCTGCGGCGAAGAGCCATTCCTATGCACAACTAGCGACAGCGATCGACGACGCCTTCGCTCGCTGGGACCGCTCCCATCTACATGAGTTCGAGCTGACGGACGGCACCCGAATCGGCATAGCTGACCCCGAATTGGACGACGAGGGAGTGCTCGACGAGACCCGCGAGAACCTCGCACTTCTTGAGACCTCCCAGCAATTCATCTATGTCTTCGACTTTGGTGATGACTGGACTCACCTCTGCACTGTTATAGATGCGAGCATCGATCCCCGCGAAGCTCTAGGTGTGATTCCGAACGCGCCTCTGCCTTATTTC
>WNFG01007156.1_pt1 | contig 18906 bp, 16 predicted proteins | sample 5400431 | NCBI WGS metagenome assembly WNFG01 (sample SAMN13153346, study PRJNA577476) | soil metagenome | isolation source: 120 cm saprolite under Douglas fir tree site 2 hole 3 replicate 2 | place: USA:California | collected 2015-04-18 | reverse complement strand
CACCGCTTCGGGCTCTTCGACCACGGACTCGACGGCGGCGGCTTCGTGCTCCTCGCCATCCGGCGCGGATTCAGTACGGATTTCCTGGGGACGATCGGCCGGGCGGTCGCCCGGGCGGTCCGAGGACCGATCGCGGTCTCTGCCACGTCCGCGACGGCGGCGGCCGCGCCACTTGCGCGATCCTTCGCGATCGCCTTCTTCACGACTTTCACCGGGAGCGGCTGCACCACGTTCCTGCTCGCCGCCGGCTTCATCCATTTCGACCGGCGGAATAATCTCGTCGGCTTCGATGGGACGAACCTGGGCTTCGCCGCGAGGCGCGGGCGAACGAGAGTCGCCGGAACGGGAGTCGTGAGACCGAGAATCGTGGGAACGGGAATCGCGGGAACGGAATTCACCGCGAGAGTCGTCCGAACGCGAATCGCTTTTTCGGGACGGGACCACGACCTGATCGAGAGAGTCGGACTCTTCGTCTTCTTCCAGAAGAAAGTCGGAGACATAAAGGAACGCGTCGCGTTCCAGTCCGACGTTGACAAAAGCCGATTGCATGCCGGGAAGGACCCGGGTTACACGGCCTTTGTAAATGGAACCTGCCAGAGTGTATTCATTTTCACGTTCGAAATAGACTTCGGCCAGCTGATCTTCCTCGACGATGGCCACTTTGGTTTCATGGGGAGTCGAGGAAACAAACAATTCTTTTGACATGTATTACTCCGGCCTGGAATCATTCCAGGCATACCGGCCGGAGCCACGAGGAGGGGATTCAGAACGCCTGCCGGGAAAGATTCCGGCCCGCGTTGGTTCGGTTTTCCAGTGCGCAGAAATTCAAGTCGACAGCGAACAACAGACGGAGACCTGCCCCCGGACTTCCATGTTCTTTGGAGGCCGCTGTTGGTTCTTTGTGATTGTTTTGAAAAATCTTTAGCACCTTCGGCATCACCGGGGTTGTGGCCACTCTGCCGCTTCGCGGGGCCGTTACCCGCCCGGTCATGCGCTCTCTGAATTCTCTCCGGCGCTCCTTATTAAGGGCCGGCCGCCCGTTTCCTTTTCACGCAAGGGCGAAAGCGTTAATCTTATTGTCCTGCTAATCTTGTTGTCTTACATTCAACGCTCAGTTCACGAAACGGCGCATACGAATGTTCATCACAATTCCCAGCGCCAAAAACATGAACAGCAATGACGAGCCTCCATAGCTCATCAGCGGTAGCGGTATACCGGTGACGGGCATAAAACCCACCACCATGCCGGCATTTACCAGGATGTGGAATAGAAGCACCGCCACCACACCCATCACCACAAATCCCCCGGCGCGGTCGGGCGCCGTCTGGGCGTTGTGGATCAAACGCATCAGCACCAAAAAGTATAGCAGCAATAACGCCACCGCGCCTATAAACCCGTGTTCCTCGGACCATGCGGCAAAGATGAAATCGGTATGGGGTTCCGGCAGAAACGACCCCTGGGTCTGGGTACCTCTTCCGATACCCTTCCCCCAGATGCCTCCCGAACCGACGGCGATCTTGGATTGCTGCAGCTGATAACCGGAGGCCTTGGAGTCGGCCTCGGGATGGAGGAAGGTCGTCAGGCGCTCTTTCTGATAGGACTTCAGCCCGAACTTCCAGACCGTGGGCATGAGCACCCCGGCCACCAGCAGGATCATCAGGGCGTGGCGCGCCTGAATTCCGCCCAGAAACAGGGCCATGGCCGCCACCGGAACATAGGTCAGGGCCGTCCCCAGGTCGGGCTGTTTCAGAACCAGGGCCATGGGAATAGCGGCCATCAGGCCCGCCTTGACGACGTCGCTGAGCGAAGCATCGCGGTCCCCGGTTTCGCTGAAATATTTGGCCAGTGCGACGATCAGCACCAGCTTGACCCATTCCGAAGGCTGGAAGTGCTGGCCCCCGGGCAGCTGGATCCAGCGCCGGGCGCCCAGATATTTCTTGCCGAACAGCGTCACCGCCAGCAGGGAAACGATCGCGGCCAGGTAGAACCAGTGGGAGTTCTCGAGCAGCACCTGGTAGTTGATCATGCTGACCAGGAACATCAGCCCCAGTCCGAAGAGAATCCAGTAAACCTGGCGGATGTGGGCCCCGGCAAACTTCGTTCCGGAAGTTGTGCTATAGATTTCAAGGACGCCCAGGGCGCAGATCGCCAGAACAAAACTCAAAAGCACCCAGTCAAAATCCCTGAACGAAACCAGCCTCCGCATCAGTGGGCTCCGGGCAGCACCGTGGCCAGGGCGCGCCCCGAACGAAGGGCCGCGCTTTTTGCTGAACTCTTTCCCCCAACGGGAACTTTGACCAGATACTGGCCGGCCTGAAACTCGCCATCGTCATTTGGCGGATTCAGAGGATCGAGCTGCGAAAGCTCGCCCTCCTCGGGCGCGTGCCAGAGCGCGGCCACCGGTACCGAACCCGGATCGATCTTATCGCTGAAAAGCATGGGATTGTTGCGCAGCCGGCGCTGCTTATCCACGTAGGCTTTGATGACCTGCGAGGCAAGGCGCGCGGCGAAAGTGCCGTGCTCGCCGCCCTGAAAGAGCACGGCGACTACGATTTCCGGATTGCGGCGGGGCGCGACACCGACGAACCAGCCGTTGTCATTGAAATCCGACCCCAGTTTGACCTTGCTGGCTTTGCGCAGGGCGTTGCTGACCACCTGGGCGCTGCCGGTCTTGCCCGCCATATCGACACCCACAATATGCGCGCTGGAAGCGGTGCCGCCAGGCAGCAATACCTTCGACATTCCATCGGTAATCCTGACCCAGTTTTTAGCGTCAATTGCGACCCGGGTTTCTCCGGTATTCGGGGGAATGCTTTTCCTGAGTGGCTCGGGAAGCTTGCTGAGATCGACCACATGCGGGCGGTAGAGAATGCCGTCCATGGTAACACCGCCGATGGTGCGGGCCAGTTGCAGCGGCGTCGTGGTGACCGCGCCCTGTCCGATGGCAACCGAAATCGTCTCCCCGGCAAACCACTTCTCGCGGTAGTTCCTGATCTTCCACTCTTCCGAAGGCATGATGCCGCTGGCTTCGTTGGGCAGATCGACCCCGGTCTTCTTTCCCAGCCCCAGGGCGGTCGCGTATTTGGCGATCCTGCCGATACCGAGCCTCTCGCCCAGGTTATAGAAGAACGTATCGCACGACTGCGTAATGGCACGGTCGATATCGACGCCGGCGCCATGCACCTTATGGCATTTGTGAAAGTGCCCGTAGAATGTACCGCCGCCAGGACAGTTAATGCCGTTAATCAACTGGTTCCACTCATCGCGGGAAATACGAACGGCAAAATCGTTGGGGTCGAAGGTGGGGCGGCTGGCCATCGCCAGAATCTCGCCGGTGCGCGGGTCGAGCGCCACCACCGCGCCGCTCTTGCCTTCCAGCGCCTGCTCGGCCGCTATCTGCAAATCGAGATCGATGGTCAGGGTCAGCGGACTGCCCACAGTGGCGGCTTCGGTCACCTGCTTGCCCGCGTTTTTCGGCAGCGGGACTTCCCTGCCCTTGCTGTCAACCACCACGTGCCGGGAGCCGTCGCGCCCCATCAGGATTTCGTTATACTGCTGCTCCACTCCGGACTGGCCGACGATGGCCCCGCGCGAGTAGACGTCATACTTTCCCGAACTCAGCATGTCTTCGCTGACTTCGCCGACATAGCCGATCAGATGGGCCATGAATCCGTTGCGGGGATAGAGACGCCGATAGACCTTGACCGTCTCCAGTTCCGGAAACTCGTCTTTGTGGGCTTCGATGAAGGCGTTTTCATCGGGAGTGATATCGTCTTTGATCACCAGCGGCTGATAGACGGGATCGCGCGCCAGCTGGGCGCGGCGGACCTTGTCAAGCACCTCTTCCGGAGTGATATGGAGAGCGACGGCGACCTTGCGCGCATCGGAGGGGGTATCGCGCAGCTGATCGCGCAGCAGGTATACCGAGAACGAAGGATAGTTGTCGACGATGAGCCGGCCTTCGCGATCGAGAATCTTGCCGCGCGGCGCGAGAATCGGGACCTTATGGACGCGGTTCTGCTGCGCCATCGATTCATATTCGTCGCTCTTGCGGATCTGAAGACTCCACAGCCCATAGGACAAAATCAGAAAGATCGCCAGCGCAGCATACTGCACCACCGACAATCTCATGTGCGAAATTTTTTCTTCGCGTCCCGACATAAATAATGCTTCTCGCTGTTGTCTTGCTTGTTTAGTTTGATTGGGGGCCATCGCGAAACGGCGATGCCGTCGTTCCCGGCCTGCCGGTCAATCTTTGCTTCTCATTAGAGTACCGCATTTCCGCCGGTACGGGCGCGCCCGGACCGCGACGCTACGTTACTGAAGGGCCGGTTTCGCGACGGAGGCTCAACTTCGCAGCTTGAACCGGTCCAGCCCGGCAAACAGCGCCACCGACAGCAGTCCGTTGCTGAACGCCCCCAGGAGCAGATGGGCCAGACTGGGCGGAGCGTGAGCGCCCACCACCACCAGCTTGAGGTCGATCACCGTGTATATGAACTGATGGACCAGGTAGAACCCAAAGGTCATCAGAAACCGGGAGCCGGGGTTGTCCACATCCAGCTTGACCCCGACCGATGAGGCGAGATAGCCGATTATGGTCTTGGAAATGCCATTCAGGTTGATCAGGCCCCGTAGTTCGTAACGCGCCCCCATCAGGGCGTCCTGCAGGGTGCCGATGAGAGCGCCGGTAATCAGGCCGGGGATGGGCCGGCGGCGGGAGACGGCGAAAAAGATGGTCACCAGCAGGGGCAGGTCGATGATCTCCATGAAGCGCAGCCGCTTTTGCGGAAGAAAGGCCTGCAGAAACACCGCCAGCAGCGGAATGCCGATGGAAACCACCCAACTGAACTTGTGGACTTCAATTTCCTCGCGCGAGGTATAGGAGACGGTCACGCTCATTGGGGGGGAGCCTCGGAGGGCGGCTTTGGATCGACCGCCACTGGCGCCTTTTTAGCGGGGCTGTCTTTAGCCGGGCTATCGACGCCCGCTTTTTTCTTCTGGCCCTGCACCTTCACCGCCGGTGTGCCGCCTTCGGGAAGCACAGATTTGCCGGTTGTAAGCGCGTTCACCGGATTACCGCCTTTGGGAACCTGGGGCTTCGGCTTCGTTGCCGGAACTGTCGTCCCTGGAGTCGTTGCCCCGATTGTTTCGGCGGGCTTTCCCGTGCCGGCAACCGTCCCGGTTGCAGGCTTGTTTTTCGCGGCTTCATCGGGAGTTTCCACCTTGCCTTTGGGTACCGAGGGCAGACGTTCCGAGAGAATGTCGGCGGCGCGGACTCGCCCGCCGGATTCGGGAACCGCCGGAGTCTGTTCCGCAATATCGGTCACCACCAGGACTTCCTCCAGCCTGGAGAGATCGGCCGCCGGCTTGATCCTGATTGCCAGGAAGGGTTGATTGTCCAGATCGGGCAGGAAAGAGATGACGGTACCCACCGGCAGACCCCTGGGATAAATGCGGTCGCCGCCACTGGTGACAACTTGTTCTCCGCGTTCGACCTTCTCGTCGGACATGATGTTGTTCACCACCAGTTCGGTCGGACTAATGCCATGCAACACGCCCACGAGACGAGATTTTTCCAGAATTACTCCCGCGCCGGTTTCATGGTCGGTGACCAGCAGCACATGGGAGCTGAACTTATAGACTTCCTTTACTTTGCCCACAATTCCATCGGGAGTAATGACCGCCATATCGGGTTTGAGGCCGGCCTGGGTGCCCTTGTCGATGGTGATGACCCGTGACTGCTCGCTGCCGGTAGTGCCGATGACCTGGGCGGCAACCGTGTGACCGACATACCGCTCTTTGAAATCCAGCAGATATTTCAGACGCTGCGATTCGGAGATGTCTTCCTTCCAGCGCGCCTGCTCCAGGCGCAGGCGGTCGATTTCCGACTGCAGTTGGTAGTTCTGCCGGCGCACGTCATGCAGATCGACGTAATTCCGCCAGGTATCGCGGAAGAAATGGCCGGTGGAAACCAGACCGCGCTCCAGGGGAGAAATGGTGTTGATGGTCCAGACCCGGACCAGCGATGTCCGGCCATGGGTCGCCGCGCGGGGATTGTCCCGTTCCACGTTGGAAGCGAGGACGATCACCTGCACAAACAGAACGCCCATAAGCACCAGGGCATTCTTGTAGCGGCTGAAAAAGCTCTCCATGATTGGCGACCAGATTGAATGGCGAGGACGAGGCGGCCACCAGGTTCAGGCCGCCCCGCCGGGCCTGGTTATTCGATCGAAATCTTGCGCAGCAGCTTGAAATCGCTGAGCATTTTGCCGGTGCCCAGCACCACGCTGGCCAGCGGATCGTCGGCAATGGAAACCGGCAGACCGGTCTCTTCACGGATGCGCTTGTCCAGGTTCTTCAACAGGGCGCCGCCGCCGGTCAGCACGATGCCGCGATCGCTGATGTCGGCGCTCAACTCGGGGGGCGTGCGCTCCAGGGCCACGCGAATGGCGTTCATGATGGTGCTGATGCACTCGCTGAGGGCCTCGCGAATCTCGCTGTCGTCGATGGTGATGGTCTTGGGAACGCCCTCGATCAGGTTGCGGCCCTTGATTTCCATGGTCAGGGGCTTGTCGAGCGGATACGCCGACCCGATCTCGATCTTGATCTGCTCGGCGGTGCGCTCGCCGATCAGCAGATTGTACTTGCGCTTCAGATAGTTCATGATGCCTTCATCCATCTGATTGCCCGCCATGCGCACGGAACGCGAGTAAACGATGCCGCTGAGGGAGATGACGGCAATGTCGGTGGTGCCGCCGCCGATATCCACGACCATATTGCCGCTGGGCTCGGTAATCGGCAGTCCGGCGCCGATGGCCGCCACCATCGCCTGTTCCACCAGGTGGACTTCACTGGCCTTGGCGCGGTAGGCGGAATCCATCACCGCCCGCTTTTCCACCTGCGTAATCTCAGAGGGCACGCCGATCACGATGCGCGGATGCACCAGCATCTTGCGGTTGTGGGCCTTCTGAATGAAGTAGTTGAGCATCTTCTCGGTGACCTTGAAATCGGCAATCACGCCGTCTTTCATCGGTTTGATGGCCACGATGTTACCCGGCGTTCGGCCCAGCATCTCCTTGGCCTCTTTGCCTACGGCTTCAACATCGCCCGTATTTTTGTTGATGGCCACGATGGAAGGCTCGTTGACGACAATCCCCTTGCCCTTGGCGAATACAAGAGTATTGGCCGTTCCCAGATCGATCGCCAGATCGCTGGAGAACATGCTGAAAAGCGAGCGCAGGTTGTGGATGCGCGAACTGTCTGACTTGAATCCGTTTGAAGACATACTGAATTTCCTAATCTGTTTCCGATGATGTGACTGAAAAATTCCGGCCACTGCGCGCCGGTGCCTCTTGTTGCCTGAACTTTCGATCTGAGATAACTGTCATCCGCTCAAGATAGGTCTATAAGATACTTTGGAGCAAAAACCCGATTGGAGCAAGGCCCTGGATCACTGAATGACAACTTTTGTTGTTTTTGTGCTGACCCGCCCCTTGTTGTTCTGAGCGGTCACGGTAATGACCTGCTCGCCAGGATCGAGTTTGGTGGTAAAGTGCGAGAACGTACCGTCGGGATTCACCACCGCCGACTGGCCGTTGACCATCACGTGGGCCCCGGGCTCGGTGTGACCGCGCACCTGCATGACCCGTCCGAACTGGGTCAGGGCATCCACATCCAGCATGAGGTCCGAGGTCTCGTCACCCTTCTTATAGACGATCTGGAACTTGTTCCTTTCGCTTTCCACCGATTCCTTGCCATTGGGTCCGATCGACTGGACCGACCAGTAATAGGCGCCCTCCCCAAAGCCTTTCATGGTCACCTTGGTGTCCGGAACCGAGCTGGTCACAATGAGCGATGAAAAATAGGGATTTCTTGAAACCCTGATGTGATAGCCCTTCACGTTGGGCACTTCGCTCCAGGAGAAAACCACATCCTGCGCCTCGCTGGCTACGAATACCGATTGCATATTCGGGGGGTCCACCAGGGTGGGAGGACCGATTTCGCGGGTCTTGATCAAGCCCGGCTGGTCCTGCTTGAACGTGGCCCGCTCGTTTTCAGCGATCTTCTCGTCCTGACCGTCGCGGTTGATAACGCCGCTGCCCTTGCGGATCGTGACGTCGTGCTCATCCGTGCGAGGGTCGTTGTGCGCCACCGCCGAAGTCTCGGAACCCACGCTGAGCGAGGCTCCGGAAAGGGTGACCACCGATTTCGACCCGGACTTCATGACCGGGGTGACCAGATCCACGGTCCCGGTGGTCAGCGTCACAGAAACCGAGGTGCGCTGCGAAGAGTCCACGGAGTTGTCCTGCACGACGATCAGGGAATCCGGCTTGATGGAGTAGCTGGTGCCATCGGGAAATGCGACCTTGGCAATGCCTTCCGGCCCGGTCTGGATCATGTCGCCCTTTTCCAGGGCAAGAGTATAGGAGGCATCAAGCATCTGCTGGGTGCCGCTCTTCCGAACGCGGACCATGCCGTCGATCGCGGTGAAATGCGCCTGCTGCGGCCCGGCCTCCCCGCCTCCGGAGCCCTGGGCGGTGACTCCCAACCCCGCCTTTTCCAGCATTTTTTCGAGAAAGTTGCCGCCCGCGCGGGTCCATTTATCCGAAACTGTGGGAAACGCCACGTACGTCACCAATGCGGCGAGCGCCACTACTCCCAAAATTCCCAGCAGAACGCTGCGGTAAGTAATGGTGACATAAGAGATGTGGAAGCCGGATTTTCGCGTTTGAGCCACTGACGTCGATGGAACAGAAAAGATTTACTAATGTCGCTACAGAGTACCACAATCGGCGCAGACAATAATGAGCGGAAGGTGATGGCTGAGTGAGCCCGCCAGCCGGTCCCTGAACAAGGCTCAAGCCCCATGGAATCAATAAATTAGACCCGCTTCATTTCAGTCGGAGAACCTGGTTCAGCACCTGAACGGGTGCGGGTTTGATACCTTCGTTACTAACTCGCGCGTCTCCAGGGTTAGAATTCAGACAGCATGTCAAATATTGAAAAAGCAGTTGCGCAAAACCTGACGGAGTTTCGCGCGCGCATCGAAAACCGCACCGCCAAAGTCGGGGTCGTGGGACTCGGGTATGTGGGCCTGCCCCTCATGTTGCTGTTCAGTGAACAGAAATTCCGGATTACCGGATTCGATATCGACGCCGAGAAAGTGCGCACCCTCAACGGCGGCGGCTCTTATATCTATCGCATTCCGGCAACGGAAATCTCGGCCGCCCGCGCCGCCGGATTTTCCGCGACCAGCGACTACTCCCTGGTTTCGACGATGGATGCGGTCATCATCTGCGTGCCGACTCCGCTCAATGAATATCGCGAGCCCGATCTGAGTTACATCCGCGCCACCGCCGAAGCCATTGCTCCGCACCTGCACGCAAACCAGCTGATTGTGCTGGAGAGTACAACCTATCCCGGCACCACGGAAGAAGTGCTGGCGCCGATTCTCGAAGCCGGAAATCGCCCGGGCCTGAAGGCGGCCCACGAGGGCAAGGGCAATGACCAGGGCAATACTGGTCGGAGGACTCAACAAGGCCGCCGCCGAAATCGCCGGAGCGCTGTATAACACCATCTTCAACCGCGTGGTGCCGGTTTCATCGCCGGCGGTCGCGGAGATGACCAAGCTGCTGGAGAACATCTACCGCTGCGTGAACATAGCGATGGTCAACGAACTCAAACTGTTGTGCCTGCGCATGGGTATCGACATCTGGGAAGTCATACAGGCGGCCTCGACGAAACCGTTCGGGTTTCATCCGTTTTATCCGGGACCGGGGCTGGGAGGGCACTGCATTCCCGTCGATCCTTTTTATCTTTCATGGAAGGCCAAAGAATGGGATTTCCAGACCCGCTTCATCGAACTTGCGGGTGAAGTCAATACCGCGATGCCGTATCACGTCGTCACCTCCGTGGCGTCGGCTCTGAACCGCCACAAAAAAGCGCTGAACGGCTCGAAGGTCCTGGTGCTGGGCGTGGCCTACAAGCGCGACATCGACGACCTGCGCGAATCGCCGGCGCTCACCATCATCGAAGAACTGCAACGCCAGGGCGCAGAGGTCAGTTACAACGATCCTTACTTCCCCACCGTGGGACGAGGACGCAAGTACAACCTGCAGATGAAATGCACGCCGCTCGAAAATCTGGGAAGGTTCGACTGCGTGCTCATCGTGACCGACCACTCGGATTACGATTACAAACGAATCGTCAGTGAATCGCAGCTGGTGGTGGATTCACGCAATGCGACCAAGGGGATTGTTTCGGAGAAGATTGTGCCGTGCTGAGAAACCATCATGCACAAAAGTGCGGGTGATTCCCTCCACCGCAAGACGCTCTCTCTTTTGTCATTCCGAGCGAAGCGAGGAATGACAAAAGAGAGCGTTTCGTCAGGCCGGCATTTGCCACACACGATAGAAGCTCTCACTCCGCAGGCATTAAGCTTTCGAGCGGCTTCCCCCACGCTTCAGCAAGGTCCACCCACGTCGGATTCATCTGCCCAATCAATGCAACCTTCTTCGCCCGGGTCCAGCCTTTGATCTCTTTCTCTCGTGCGATGCACCTATTCACGTAAGTGTAATGCTCGAAGTAAACGAGGCGGGTGATGTTGTACTGCTTCGTAAAACTGTCGTATGTGAGAGATTTGTGCTGTCCGACGCGGGTCACGAGAGAGTTGGTCATACCAACATAAAGACGGCGGGACTTGCTGGCCATGATATAGACCCAGAAATGGTATTCACGCTTCATGATTGCCCCGACGAGAGCCGACCGGGACACTGTAAGCAGGTTCCTCGCTTCGCTCGGAATGACAAAAGAGAGCGCTTCGTAAGGAAGGCAATGGGCTGCAAGCCGCAGCCGCAAAATCTTGCGGATAATCTACAGCGAACTCATATTCGCCAGAAACTCCGCATTCGAGCCGGCCATGCCCAGCCGATTGTTCAGCAGTTCCATGGCTTCCACCGACGACAGCGGATGCAGCACCGTGCGCAGCACGCGAATGCGCTGGAGGTCGGCGCGGTCGATCAGCAGCTCTTCTTTTCTGGTTCCTGAACGCTGGATGTCGATCGACGGGAACACGCGCTTGTCGGCGAGCGTCCGGTCGAGACAGATTTCCATGTTGCCGGTGCCTTTGAACTCTTCGAAGATCAGGGTATCCATGCGCGAGCCGGTATCGACCAGGGCGGTGGCGATGATGGTGAGCGAGCCGCCGTTTTCGGTGTTGCGGGCCGCGCCGAAGAGGCGCTTGGGGCGCTGCAGGGCCGCGGAATCCACGCCGCCGGAAAGCACCTTGCCCGATTGCGGGACGATGGTGTTATAGGCGCGGGCGAGGCGCGTGATGGAGTCCATCAGCACTACGACATCTTTCTTATGTTCAACCAGACGACGGGCTTTGTCGATCACCATCTCAGCCACCTGCACGTGGCGGGTTGCCGGTTCATCGAAAGTTGAAGAGACGACTTCACCTTTCACCGTGCGCTTCATGTCGGTCACCTCTTCGGGGCGCTCATCGATCAATACCACCATCAGCACTACTTCCGGATGATTCACAGCGATGGAGTTGGCGATGCTCTGAAGCAGCATGGTCTTGCCGGTGCGCGGAGGGGCGACGATCAGGCCGCGCTGGCCTTTGCCCAGGGGACACATGAGATCGACAATGCGTCCGCTCAGATTTTCTTTGGTGGTTTCGAGGCGCAGCTGCTCCTCGGGAAAAAGCGGGGTCAGATCTTCGAAGGCCTTGCGTCCGCGCGCCGATTCGGGCGCGTCGAAGTTGACGCGTTCGACCTCCGCGAGAGAGACATGTCTCTCACCCTGATGCGAAGTCTTGGTGGGACCGCTCACGGTGTCTCCGGTCCTTAGATTGAAGCGGCGGACCTGGTTGGCCGAGACATACGTATCGTCGGGGCTGGGCAGAAAATTGTTGGCTGCTGACCGCAGGAATCCGTAGCCGTCGGGAAGTACTTCCAGTACTCCTTCGGCGAGATTCACTGCGTTTTCAGTTCGAGTACTCATGTTGGGGGGATACCTCAGTATGTAAATTGATAAATGTTGATGTGAAGGCAGCGGCTGGGGAGGATTCGGAATGCGGGGAATGCGGCCGAACAGCCGGCGCGGCGGGAACCTGGATCATAAAATCAAAATAAACTTTCCGCATCGGCGGACTGGGACCGGCGGGATTCTTCCCGACCGATCGCCCTCCGCCGATTGCTAGAGCGAACTCATGTTCGATAAAAATTCTCCGTTCGAGCGGGTCTTGCTCAGCTTGTCGATCAGTAGTTCCATGGCTTCCACCGGAGAGAGCGGATTGAGCACCTTGCGCAGCACCCAGATGCGGGCCAGATCTTCCCTGGGAATCAGCAGCTCTTCCTTACGCGTGCCGGAGCGCTGAATATCGATGGCCGGGAAAACGCGCTTGTCGACCAGCTTGCGGTCGAGAATGATTTCGCAGTTGCCCGTGCCCTTGAACTCTTCGAAGATCACGTCATCCATGCGCGAACCGGTATCGATCAGGGCGGTGGCGATGATGGTGAGCGAGCCGCCTTCTTCGATGTTGCGGGCGGCGCCGAAGAAACGTTTCGGCCTCTGCAGGGCGTTGGAATCGACGCCGCCGGAGAGCACCTTGCCCGAGGGCGGAACGATGGTGTTGTAGGCGCGCGCCAGGCGAGTGATCGAGTCGAGCAGAATCACCACGTCGCGTTTGTGTTCCACCAGGCGCTTGGCTTTTTCGATCACCATCTCGGCCACCTGCACGTGGCGGGCGGCGGGCTCGTCGAAGGTCGAGGATATGACCTCGCCTTTCACCGAGCGCTGCATGTCGGTGACTTCTTCGGGACGCTCGTCGATCAGCAGAACGATCAGCACCACTTCCGGATGGTTGGTGGTAATGGAGTTGGCGATGTTCTGCAAAAGCATGGTCTTGCCGGTGCGCGGAGGAGCGACGATCAGGCCGCGCTGCCCTTTGCCGACCGGGGTCAGAAGGTCCATGACCCGGGCGCTGCTGTTTTCACGCACGGTTTCAAGTTTCAGGCGCTCCTGCGGATACAGCGGGGTCAGATTGTCGAACAGAATCTTGTTGCGCGCCTCTTCCGGGGACTCAAAGTTGACCGCTTCGATCTTCACCAGCGCGAAATATTTTTCGCCTTCATGCGGAGGCCGTACCTGCCCGCTGATGGTATCGCCCGTCTTTAGGTCGAACTTGCGGATCTGCGAGGGAGAAACATAAATATCGTCCGGACCGGGAAGGTAGTTATAGTCCGGTGAGCGCAGGAAGCCGTAGCCATCGGGCAGAATCTCCAGCACTCCCTCAGCAAAGATATGCCCTTCCTTCTCGCTCTGGGCCTGCAGGATCTTGAAGATCAGGTCCTGCTTGCGCAGGCCGCTGGCGCCGGGAAGATCGAGGGTACGGGCGATCTTGGTGAGTTCGGTTATGTTTTTCTCTTTGAGTTCCGCGATTGTCATTCATTCACCTACGGGAGATTTAGGATCGATAAGGGGGGAGCGCCATTCAGACTTGAGGCAAGGGAAAAGATTGCACTCGGGGTTTCCCGAGGACCCGCCCGGCCCTCGGCCTGGCGGGATTTTCAGGAAGTCCTATTATGCAGCCTTACGGTGCTGTTCCGCAACCTTGTCGGACGAGACAGAGATCACCGATTGCGGATCGCCAGCCTTGCTGACACGCGACAGTACTTCGTTCATGGTTTCCTGGATGCGCGTGTTCGGCCGATGAAACTTACGGGTGGCCTTCGACACCAGCTGGCAGAGCATGTACCGGTTCCTCACCGGTGTCAGTGATTTATGAATCAAATGAGAACGCATAAAATGTCTCTCCTGTTCTTTCAATCCATTCCCGATGGATCGAAATTTTCGATTTTGGGTTCCGGGTCGGCACAGAGAAAGCTCGCAGGAAACCCAGCCCCTATTCAAATACCCTACAATCTGCTTGGTTGGATTGATCCGCGATCCTGCAAGACATTAGACGCAAATAGCAGCAGGCAAGTTACAAGTATTTTTTATACTCTGGAACCGGCTCGGCTTATCAGTGTTTCCTGGCCGTGACCTTTGATCTGTTAGATGCTATTACCGTAAACGGGGACACCCCTGCGCGTCAAGATTTTTTTCAAGACTCCGTGTAAAGTGTTGAAAAGTATGGGGTTGTCACTTTTTGTCGTTTATTTTTCGGTCCAAAGGACAGCCCCGGACCTGCCCTACATTATTATTAGGAAGGAGACCGACCCTTATGCCCGACGCACGCTATCCCATCGGCGCTTTCGTCCCCGATTCCAGACCCACCCCTGAAACCAGAGCCCGACACATTGAATCCATTTCGGGAATGCCGGCGGCATTCCGTCAGGCGGCTGCGGGATTGAACGGGGAACAACTGGACACCCCGTATCGTGAGGGCGGCTGGACCGTCCGCCAGCTCATTCACCACGTGCCCGACAGCCATATCAACGCCTATTGCCGGTTCAAGCTGGCGCTGACGGAAAACACCCCCACCATCAAGCCTTACAAAGAAGAAGCCTGGGCCAAACTCCATGACTCGGAAGTCACTCCCGTGGAAGTATCGCTGACCCTTCTGGATTCCATCCATGCCCGCTGGGTCAACCTGCTGAAATACATGAAGGAAGAAGATTTCGAGCGCAAGCTCAATCATCCCGAATTGGGAGTGCAGACCCTCGACCGGATGCTGGCCCTGTATTCCTGGCATGGAAAGCACCACACGGCTCACATCACGGCGCTTCGCACAAAGATGAAATGGTAGAGCCCCCGTAGAGACGTAGCTTGCTACGTCTAAAAGCCATGGGCTTAAACAGCGTGAGAGGGCAACAATGGATTCGAAAGGCCGCGCATCGATTTCCGATACGCGGCCTTTTTAGATCGACAATCGCTCCGCCTTACGGCAGCGGGAACGTGTGAGGGAAGCCCAGGTCCTCAGGCAGAGTGACCACCGGCGTCTCGAACAACGACGGCAACGGCGGCGCTCCCAGCGCTGGACCGAAACTGTCCGGATCGAGAGTGATCGCGCCATCACTGGCCAGAAATACTCCGATCTGGAGCTGACCCTCAATCGCAACCAGCTTGGGCAGCGATGTAAGGAAGGTATGGGGATTGCTCAATCCCAGACCCAGAGGAGCGGCGATGTCGTTGCGGAAGAACGTGGCGCGATCGGCCAGGTCACCCGACCGGATCAGCGCGGTCGCCGTTGGATTGGGTACCGTCTGATCGCCGCGGGCAAACTGAATAATCACGCGCTTGGGAGCGTTGCCGGGCAGCGGATTCTTGCGGATAAACGGCGCCCACGCGACCGGATCGCCCGGCTGTCCCAGCCAGCTTGCGGTGTCTTCCACTGTCTGGATGGCAATTGCTCCGGGAACGGTGTTGATCACCGTCGCTTCGTCGCGCAAAGGTTTGTTGTCGTTGAACGGGAACAGATTGGGAACGAACGGCAGATTTTCAAGACTGGGTGAACGAACCAGAAGAATCGCGCCCAGCAGCGGACGGAACCCGGGGCTCATGCGAACGATGTCGATGATCGATCCGCCGGGAACGTTGGGCACGCCTGCCCGAACATCCGATTCGATGCCCAGGAACATGGTGCCATAGATTCCGCCGAACGACTGACCGGCGTAGTAGATGCGATTGGCGTCGAGGTCGGGCAGGCCGTCGCCATCAGCGTCGATACCACCCTGGATGGCGCGCACGAGCTGCATAAGATCGGCGGTCGTCTGCTGCAACGCATCGCGGGAACCAATGCTGGCTTGCGGGCTGAAAATACTGGTCGAAGACCCTTCCGCGGAGGTAATCGCGCCGTTGCCATCCTGATCGAAGCCGCGCCCGCCGGCCGGCAACACAACGGGCGTGCCCGCATTGTTGACCGTCAGCGTGCCGTTGGGACCAAACCCGTGACCCACAACGTTAATGGCGATGGAAGCAATGCCGTTATGCGCCAGCGCGGAAGCGACCGCGAATGGAGCGCCCTGCTTGCTGTCAGTGAAACCATGGCCGAAGATAGCGACCGGCCAGCCATTGGCCGGGCGCGGTCCGGCGGGAATAAACAGATTGAAGAACAAATCTTCCGTACCCGGCTGGGGCGGAACGCTTGCGCCCGTCGGAACAGCGGGAATGAACACGCCCCCGTTCTGCCAGTGCTGCCCGGTAAATTTGCCGAACGCGAGGGTTCCGATGGATCCGGGAAATGCCTGCAACGCCAGCAGATTTCCGCCGAGATTAACCGGCGCCAGCGGACCCACCGTCGTCACCTGCACGTTCCAGGTAAGGCCGGCCACATGATTGAGCGGAAATACGGTGGTCTCGCCGCCGCTTCCCAGCTTGAAGGTGACGGATGGCGCGGGGGCCGCCTTGATCTGGCTGCGAATGCTTTCCAGCGTGGCCGTGACACTCTCGGTGGTAAAGACACTGGCGGCAACCACATCTCCGCGATGGAGTCCCAGTCCTTCCAGCACATCTTCATCCAGAGCATTGATCAGCAGTTTGCGATAGGCCTTGAGTTGGCGGTCTTTGGTCTGTCCAAAGTTCTCATCGCGCCGGAATTGCCGAAAGTCGTCTGAAGCCTCGATCGGATCGCCGGCGGCATCGTGGACACCGGAGGTCACCACCACCAGATAGTTTGAGTCCTGATCGAGATGATCGTTGGATTCGACAAACAAAGTCAGCGACGCCGGGTCCCAGACGATCTGGTTGATGCCAATCACCTGGGGTGTGAAGTGGTCAAATTCCACCTCGCCCAGCCCTGAACCTGGCAGCTTCACCAGAAATACCGTACGGCTGTTCACTGTGGAAGGATCGATCGCGCCGTCGAATGGGATCGAAATCCGCGGCTGAAGATTGAAACCGTCAAGCTGGTTCAAAAGAGCAACGTCCGCGCAATCCGACGGATGGGTAGCGCAATTGGGCGAAGGCAGATTCACGTGCAGGCCGGTCCTCTGCAGGGCGTCTGCGGCGGTAAGCCGGTCACTGGGAAACGGCGACTGAGTGTTGGAATCCACATTGAACAGCGGATGCACGCCGCTGGCCGCAGCCAGCACCGGCATAACCATGACTGACAATAAGAACAGGAAAAGGGTCTTCGAAAAGGGCGTTCGGGCGAGAGGTCTTTGACTCATTTAGGGAGTCCTCCTGGGGGAAATGCAAGGGGACAACAGTAGTCCACAGGGGCACATGGTGTCAATGAATGGCGGCTCATTTTTGAGGAAAAACCTGGAAGCTGAATTGCTGATTCAGAAACGCAATTTCGGGGTCTTCCGTTGAAGTTGCGGCCCTGGGGCGATAATGGATGTCCTTAATCGGCGAGATCAGCTGCCGCACGCCGGGCGGCGACGGGGCCTTCGCACCAGTTCACCCCCGCAGTTGGGGCAGACGGTCTTCATCTCCAGTTTGCATGCCTCACAAAAGGTGCATTCGTAGCTGCAAATCCAGGCAATCGATTCAGCCGGCAGGGCCGCCTTGCACTTCTCGCATTCGGGTTTCATGATCAGAGCCACGGCTGATTCTCCACTCGTTTCCACCGGCGGCGGTCTTTGGTATTTTCCATCCCCGGTTTTATTCGCGTTCATTCGCGTTAATTCGCGGCTAATCTTCTTTTGTTCCTTTGCGTCCTTAGCGCCCTTTGCGGTTCAATCTCTTCCTAAAAGATCTTCTGAATTTTTATATTCACCAGGTAGGGGCTCCCGAATTCCGTCATGTCCCCCACACTCTTCCCCGCCACCGGCAGCATTCGCACCGAGAGCGGCTTGTGCCATTTGACCGCGAGACTGGCCATGTCGCCGATGATGTTCGCCAGATCGTGCTCCGAGACGTCACCCGGCAGCGGAATCGCATCGAGCCCCGTGCTGCACACCGACGAATACGACATCAGCGAATCGCGGTTGATCGTACCCGCTTCCCACCGTTTAGCGAGGACGCCGTCTTCCAGCACCGGCAGCATGAGTCCGCTGTATCCGGCCTGCTTCACTTTCACTTTATGCACGGCGGTGGTGATCACCAGGGCCGCAGAAAGGCTGCCGGGCGAGCCAATGGGATTGCCGATCAGCGACTCCATGGCCGCGCCGATGGAGATTTCTTTGAGCGGCACCGGAGTCAGATCGATGCCTTCATATTTCCATCCGCTCTGGGCCTCGATGCGATGGGCGATCTCTTCGACCTTTCCGGCCGCGCTGCCGAGGGCTTCAGACAACCGGTCTCCGGCGGTAGCGAAGCCGCCCTGCGGGTTCGAAAACGCCTGCTGCGCGATATTGGCGGACTCCATCCCGACGGCAAACTGATGCCCAGCGCCTGAAGTATGCGATACCGGGAAGAACGGCGCGATGGCGGGCGGAAACGCTCCGGCGGCAAAGCGGAAGTTGCCTTCGCTGTGCGTGGTGTGTTCTTCCAGATGCTTCACCACGCGGGCCGCCGCACGAACGGCATTCCAGTGAATACCCTGATCGTCGGCCACCAGAACGAATCCATTGATCGTCTCGGTGGTCTCGATGATCTTCGCCAGCAGATCGGCCTGCGCCGGGTCGTCCGTATCTTTCATCATGGCCGCGCCGATGTCGGGAGTGAAGCCTTCTTTCTGCGCCAGCTTGTCGTATTCATGGAAGAAATCGAGCGCCTGCTGTGGCGCCAGACCTCGGGTGATTTCCGGAAAGGGCTGGGTCGTGATGCGGATGGTTTCAACCACGTACCCCGCCTTCACGAACTCAGCCTTGGCGGCATTGAGCATCTTCAGCGCATCCGCCACCTGGGCCTTGTAGTTCTGGCGGTCCATGCGGATGAAGGCGGTGACGGTGCGGATATTGGGATTGGCCGGCTGCTGTGCGGATGCAATCATGGACAAAAGCAGGAGGAACAAGACAGGAACTCGCATCGGTATTCGACAGCGCATAGCGCCTCCGGGGTTAACAGGTTTTG
>WNFG01001595.1_pt1 | contig 18907 bp, 19 predicted proteins | sample 5400431 | NCBI WGS metagenome assembly WNFG01 (sample SAMN13153346, study PRJNA577476) | soil metagenome | isolation source: 120 cm saprolite under Douglas fir tree site 2 hole 3 replicate 2 | place: USA:California | collected 2015-04-18 | reverse complement strand
CGCCTTACCGCAGCGATGGCCCAACAGCGCGAGGCGCCTACCCGCCTGGCCCGCAGATGCCGCCTTACCGCGGCGATGGCGCAGTAGCACGAGGCGACTATTCTCCTGGTCCGCAGATACCGCCTTACTACAACGCCGATCCATATGTCGACGGGCCGGGACGGCGGCGCGGCGATAACAGCCAAATGGCGACGAGAGGGCCTTACCCGGCGAACCGGCCGCCCGCGCCGCGTCTCGATGCGCAAGCGTCGATCGACCCGACGCTCGGCCCGCGCGGCAGCTATCGGCCGCCGGCGACGGCGAAATCCAATTCGAAATGCCCGACCTGTTCGCCTAACCGCGCATCCGATGAGCTGCCAACTCGCCGCGTGAGTGCGAGCGAAACCGCCCAGTCGCCGCCACCCACACCGTCGCCGCCTGCGAATGCGCGCGGCCCCGTAGCCGATGATGGTTTGGTGCCCGAATTGCAAGGGAGAATTGTCGCGGTGCTTGAGCGGCGCAACAAGAAATGCAAAACGTTTCAATCTGCACCCGCAAAATTCTTTGACGTTCGCCACGGCTTGATTATTCGGTAATGCCTCAAAATGAGGCACTAGCGATTATGCACTTGATTTTGAAATTCGACGATGTCAGGGGATATTTACGAAGAGGGCATCATTCGGGAATGCGCCCCGCGATCCAGCTCACATCCGGCCATCTGAAATAACGTCAAACATTTCGCGGAGAATAAGGCCGCGTAAGCTGCCCCAAGAGATAGAGGCCAATGATCAATCAATTATACCATGGTGCGGGCGCGGACATGGCGCCCCGGAGTGACGCGAGCTTGGCGGACCAGGTGATGTCCTCCGGACAGATCAGGAAAGGCGAAGCTTTGCAGTCGATACAGCCGGAGCGGATTGCGGTCTCACCGGCGCCGAAGGTCATGGGCATCGCCGATGTGCGGGCGCTGGAAGCTTATATCGAGCGGCGGAGAAGGCTTGCGGCGCGGATCAGATTGGAAAACCCCGCTCGCACCGAAGAAGAAATCGAAGCGCGCCTGGAACAATTTGGAGCGTAGAGCCGTTCAGGGGCCGGCCGCGGCCTGCACGCGGCCGACGGCAGCTGCAAGAGCTCAGGCCTGTGTCGACCAAGTCTATGCACTGCTATCATTGCCTCCTCGCGTTAACTCACCCAGCTTCAACGCGCAACGAGGACACGTCGCAATGGCCGCAGCGCCTGAATTCCAGCTCTACTGTTTCGCCCAATCCGGCAACGCCTATCGCGTCGCCCTGATGCTCAACCTGATCGGCGCAGAATGGCAACCGGTCTGGGTCGACTTCTTCGCCGGGGCTGAGTCGCGCACGCCAAAATTCCGCACCGAGGTCAACGAAATGGGCGAAGTCCCGGTGCTCGTCCATGGCGCGAGAAAACTCAGCCAATCCGGCGTTTGCCTCACCTACCTCGCCGACCGCACTGGCAAGTTCCAACCCCAAGGCGAGGACGAGCGCCTGGAATCGCTGCGCTGGATCATTTTCGATAATCAGAAAATCAATGGCTTTCTGGGACCCTACCGCTTCCTGCGCAATTTCGCCCCGGCGCGCGATCCCGCCGCCGAGGCGTTCCTCAAAGGCTGCCTCGCCAACAATCTCGGCATCGTCGACAAGCGGCTCGCCAACGCCCCCTATCTCCTGGGCGCACGTCCCACCATCGCGGACATATCGCTCACGGCCTACATGTATTACCCGGCGGAAGAATTCGGCTTCGATATCGCCAAGGATTATCCGGCGATCGGCGCCTGGATGGAACGCATCAAGGCGTTGCCGGGGTGGCAGCATCCTTACGAACTGATGCCGGGGTATCCGTTGGTGAAAGGCTAAGGGAAGCGGGGACGGGCGATTTCGAAGCTTCTGGTCCGCGATAGGAAAATGGCCGGACAAACGCATTCGAGGAGTGGCTATGGAATTAGACGATGAGGCTACAAAGCTGACGGATTTAACTCATGGAAAAACCGTGAAAGTTGTAAAGCGTCACAGACCAGCAGAGGTGATGATTGAGTTCGACAATGGCACGCGTCTATTTATCAACGCTATTCCCGATGGATTGGAGTTCTCTATCACCGGAGCGCCGTAGCTGTCATTTCTCGATGTGAGCTTCAACCGGGCATCCGGCTCGTGATTTATGATGATGTGCTCTTAGGTGATTGGTCATGGTCTCCATGACCGTCATGGTGATGATGAGCGTGCGCATGCCCATGATGATGGTCGTGGCCGTGCCCATGATCGTGCTCATGCGGGCCATCGTCAGGTTCGAACGGCGCCGCCATCTCGATGCCGGTAAGTCCATGCTCCGCGACCAGCGCCTCAATCTCGGGCCGCTTCTGCAACCTGATGCGGTTGGCTAGAACTTGCACCGGCACGTGGCGATTGCCGAGTGCCAGGAGGAGGCGCGCGACCGCTGCGAAATCCTTGGCCCGCACCTCGATCACGGGCTCGATGTCGGCCACGACCTCGGCGAGCTTGCCGTCGTCGAGCACCAGGAGATCGTCGGTGCGCAGGCGCGGCGGCGCCGGAAAATCGAACTCGATACATGTGCCCTTGCCGCCGAACACAAAACCCTGCTGCTTGCACCGATCGTCGAACTTCAGCAGCAGCGTGTCGACGACCTCGCCAAGTGGGGCTTTAAGTGGTGCGTTAAGTGGTGCGTGACTTGACGCCCGATTTGACCCGTCCTTGGCAACAACTTTTTGCGCGCGCGGCACGATGCGGACTCGATGGTCAGCGGTTGGTCGGGCGCTCGCCGCCCCGTTCGAACGGCAAGACATGGCTGTTCGATGGCGTCGAGACACCGCCAGCCGTTTCGGGGGTCTCGTCTGGCCGCCCGGCCCTCTCGCCCTCGGCGTTCGCCTCGACGTCGCGGCGCACGTAGCCGCGATGGGATAGCCAGCCGAACGGCAGGCTCGCGAGGTATACCAGGGTGCCGATCGTCAGCACCGCCCACGGATAGGCGATGAGCAGTGCAAAGAACACGACGACGCCGATGAATACGGGCAGCACAAGATCCGGCGGCACGCGCTTTCCGACCTTCTTGCCCGAATAGACCGGCAACCGCGATACCATCAGCAACGCGATGGCAAGCGTATAGACGAGCGTGATCGGAACCATGAATGCCGGCGCGGGAATTCCGAGAAAATGAACGTAGACCGGCAGCAACACCGTGATGGCGCCCGCCGGCGCCGGCATGCCGACGAAAAAATTGGCGGCCCAGGAGGGACGATTGGGATCGTCGATCGTCACGTTGAAACGGGCGAGCCGCAGCCCGGCCGCGATCGCAAACACCATGGCCCCGATCCAGCCCGCCGCCTTGGCCTCATGCAGGCTCCAGAAGTAGAGCGTCACCCCAGGCGCGACGCCGAAATTCACGAAGTCGGCGAGGCTGTCCAACTCGGCGCCGAAACGCGAGGTGCCTTTGAGGAGCCGCGCCACCCGCCCATCGATGCCGTCGAGCACGGCGGCGAATACGATTGCATAAACGGCCCACTCGAATGTGCCTTCCGCGGCAAGGCGGATTGCCGTCAGGCCCGCGCATAGCGCAAGCAAGGTGATGACATTGGGCACCAGGGTGCGCACCGGGACGGCGCGGAAGCGGCGCGGCCGCCCCGGCGGTCCGGGCTCAAACGGGGAACGCAAGGAATATCGCATGTCCAGAATATAGCGACTTGCGCGCCGATTTCCCAGCCGTCTCACCTCTCCCCGCTTGCGGGGAGGTCGGAATTTGCGCGCTCTTCGCGCAAATTCCGGGTGAGGGGGCGTCTCCCCAACCCTTACCCCAACCCTCTCCCCGCGAGCGGGGAGAGGGAGCAGGGGTCTGTATCCACATCTGTGCATAAGGACTGGCCCGGTTGTTTTACAAATCGTGCTCGCGGGAATACCTTGCCCTTACGTCGGAGACCCGACTTGGGTGCCGCGCTGAAAAGCGTGATGATTCCGGATCATTCGAGCCATGCGGGCCTACATTGCCCAGCGAGACAAGTGGACGCAAATTCGCATCGGCGCCTGCGCGCTGCTGTTGCCGCCTTTGACTCTTGGCGCAGCCTTTTATTCGATGCTGTCCACCCCCGAGGAGGGCGCGGCTCGCCCTCCCGGCACAGCCGCCAAGGCTCAGGTGGTCCGGCCCGAGTTGCTGCACGACACGGCGCAAGCACGTGCCGTCAGCCCGGACCAGCAACCAGTAGCTGAGACAACCCAGCCGATGGCGGCCTTAGCCAAGCCGGCGCCCGAAAGCGGCGTTTCAGTGTCGGCGGCTGGCACGCGCCACGCGGTCGTCGCCGGATCCGCCGAAAAGGCGGCACGGGTATCGGACCCCGTTCCGGTCCAGGTCCAGTCTGCAAGGGCGAATCCGTCCCTGCCGGCAAACATGGACAGCGCCCCCCCGGTTTCTCTAGGCGCGGAGCTGTCGCAGTCCGCCCCCGTGGAGGTGTCAACAGCTCTTCTGCCGCGGGCGCTGCATCCTTCCCCTCCAGCACCGCCACAGATACAGCCGCCCCGCATCCCGGCCACTCAGATGGCCGCCGCTCCGGTGCCTGTCGCGGCCGATCCGCCTTCCGCCGAAGGCGCTCCGGCGCCGACGGCGAGCAAACCTGCGCGTCCAACCAATCTGGCGAACCGGAGTGAGAACCCGGCGGTCCGCCGGAACACCCAGCCGCAGCGCCAACATGCATTTTCGTTGAAAAATTGGCTCCAGCAACTCGGTATTCTGCCGCGCAACACGCGCGGCTGACGTGAATGGCCGTGGCCTCCCGGTCAACGCTTGCGACACTTCGCTTCAGGCCGCGATCGGTGTATTCTCATCCTCTCAAAAATGCCGGCCCGTAGAAGCGTAGCCCGGATGGAGCCACCGGGTCCGGCCGGAGCCTGCCATCGGGCCGGCCCACCGCTCCGGCCTCTGGCCGGCCCGATGGCAGGCTCCGGCCGGACCCGGTGGGCCGGCCCGATGATAAACTTAAGCGTAGTCCGGGAACGGCGTTTCAAGTGAGAAGGCGACCCCGGATTACGCTGCGCTCCATCCGGGCTACAGCGCTCGCTCCGAGGAGGAAACATGGTCGACCGCCAACCGCTAGCTCTTTTCGCGCTGATCACCGCCTTCGTGATGACGACGGCGTCCGCCGTGGCTCATGATGAATCGAAATATCCCGATTGGGGCGGGCAGTGGAAACGGCCGCGCGGCGTCGCCACCCAATGGGACCAGACCAAGCCGTTAGGGCTGGCCCAACAGGCGCCGCTTAAGCCCGAATTCCAGTCCGTGCTGGAGGCGAGCATCAAGGACCAGGCAGCCGGCGGCCAGGGTAACGACCCCCACGTCACTTGCGTCAGCAACGGCGTGCCGCGGATCATGACCGCGACCTTTCCGATCGCTTTCGTGATAACGCCGGCCGTCACCTACATCCATTTCGAAGCATTCATGCCGCGTCGCGTCTACACCGACGGCCGCGCGTTCCCGAAAGATGAGGAACCGAGCTATCAGGGCTACTCCATCGGCAAATGGCTCGATACCGACGGCGACGGCCGCTATGACACGCTCGAGCTGGAAACCCGCAACTTCAAAGGCCCGCGCACGTATGAGGCGAGCGGCCTGCCGCTGCATCCGGACAACGAGTCGATCATCCTGGAGCGGATTTCACTGGACAAGGACAATCCGGATCTCATGCACAACGTGGTTACATCGATCGACCATGCGCTGACGCGGCCGTGGACGATCACCAAGACCTATCGGCGTGACCGCAACGAATTGTGGCAGGACTACAATTGCGATGAGGCCAACAATCATGTGGTGATCGGCAAGGAAAATTATTTCCTCTCCGGCGACGGCTTCCTGATGCCCACCAAGAAGGAGCAGCCGCCGCCGGACCTGCGCTATTTCAAGCAGACCAGGAAGTAGGCCGCGGCGCTCGCACAAGGGAGGACAACGATGCTTGGTCGAAGCACGATCGGCGCCTTGGCGCTGAAAGTTGCGCCGCTCGCAGCAGCGCTGGCAATGGTCGTCGGCGCCGTCGCGGCGGGCGAGGAGATCAAATACCCCGATTGGAAGGGGCAATGGAGAGGCGTGCTGCGCATCGGCACGTTCGGGGGTCAACCCTCCTTCGATCCGACCAAACCATGGGGCAAGGGCCAAGGGGCGCCGCTGACGCCGGAATACGAGGCGATCCTCGAGACCAACCTCAAATCGCAAGAGCAGGGCGGCTTCTTCGATTGGCGCGGCGCTATCTGCCTCGGCTTCGGGATGCCGCTCATCGCCTACGGCTTCCAGCCCATCGAGTTTATCGTCACGCCGGAAACCACCTATATGCTGATCGATTGGGTCGAGCACACCCGCCGCATCTACACCGACGGCCGCGACTGGCCCAAAGAAATCGAGCCGACGCTCGTGGGCTATTCGATCGGCAAGTGGATCGATGAGGACAGCGACGGTCGCTATGATGTGCTGGAGGTCGAAACCCGCGGTTTCAAAGGTCCCCGTCATTATGACGCTGCCGGCCTGCCGCTGCATCATGACAACCAGTCCGTCTTTAAGGAGCGCATCTATCTCGACAAGAACGACAGGAATATCATGCGCAACGAGATCACCGTCCACGATCATGCCTTGACGCGCGCCTGGACCGTGACCCGCAGCTATGTTCGCAATCCCAACCCGCGGCCCGACTGGAACGAATTCATCTGCGAGGAAGGCAATTCGTGGACGAAGATCGGCAATGAAGCCTATTACCTGAGCGCCAATGGGCTCTTGATGCCGACCCGCAAGGATCAGCCGCCGCCGGATCTACGCTATTTCAAGCAGACGCGGAAGTAATGGGATGAACCGTAGCCCGGATGGAGCCACCGGGTCCGGCCGGAGCCTGCCATCGGGCCGGCCAGAGGCCGGACCCGGTGGGCCGGCCCGATAATAAACTCCGCGTAATCCGGGAGCAGCGTTTTGGGTGGAGAAGCCGACCCCGGATTACGCTGCGCTCCATCCGGGCTACGCGGCTCTGCGGCTGGCGTCTCGTCCTCGAGCCCGGCCAGACCGCCGACGCCATTACCCAGTCGGCCCCCGGCCTGCGCGTCGTCCTCGACGGCGGGGTGATCGCCGAACTGGTGCCGGGTCAACCCGATCGCGGCATGACCATGCGGCAGGGCGAGTTCTATTGGCAGGATGCAGGCGCCACGCGCGCCATCAGAAAAATCGGCACGACCCGGCTGGAACTCGTCGAATTCGAGCTGAAGTGAGAGAATAGTCTTCGGCGGACAAGAAAGACCCCGCCCGGGGGCGGGGTCAAAATTGGGGGGGCTCTCTTCAGGCCAATCCTCTTCCGGTGTGGACGGAAGTGTGGGGGGATTAACCCCCGAGGTTCAACGCGGCGACGTGGCCGCGTTTGTTTTTAATGTGACCTCGTATCCGGCAACGTAACGCATCGACGGGCCACCTCAACCCGGGACGAACCCCTGCGGGAAAACCCTGGGGGAAAACCCTCGGATCGGAAATTTTTGCCGACCTCAAGCCCGATCTCCCTGCCGGCGAAGCGCGTCGCCGATGGGTGCTGTTGCGCAACGCGAAGATGACTTGCCCCATTTGCCGAGATAAGTTCCGTGTGACGCCAGTCCATTGGACGAAATTCTCAGGCTGCCGTTTCTCAGGGACCACGGACGACAATCCGGCAAAAATGCGACTGATACCGGACATCGGAGAACGGTGATGAACGAATCCGGCCAGGCGACGGTCGAAGATTGCCGCCCGGCAGTCGCACCGGAGCCCTCCACCGTGGTGTCTCGCCGCGGGCGTGAGGTCCCGACCGCCGTGGTGGGCGCCGCGTATCTCGCCGCCTACGTGTTCCTCGACTGGATCGGCTCCCTCGAACAACCGTTCGCCAACTACGCGTGGAATCCGAATTCCGGTGCAAGCATTGCGTTTGCCGTGATGTTCGGGCGGCGGATGATTCCGTTCATGTTCGTCGCCCCCCTGCTCGACGACCTTATCGACGACCTTACGATCCGGCGATTGCCGTTTCCGCTGCCCCTGGAACTTGCTGAGGCCGTGCTGATCGGCAGCGTCTATGGGGCCGCCGTGCTGTTCCTTCTACACCCTAAACGGCGCTTCGATCCGTCGCTGCAGTCGACCTACAGTCTCTTCCTCATGACTGCCACAACTGCCATAAGCGCGGCCCTGGTGGCGCCGAGCTATGTCGGACTGATGGTTGCGTCTGGCGTGCTGCCGGCGGCGGATTTCACCGGGGTGGCGCTTAGTTACTGGGTCGGCGACACGATCGGCATCATGGTGCTGACGCCGTTCGTGCTGGTTCTGTGGACTCGCCGATATGCGGTGTGGATGTCGGCCGAAACCTTGTTGCAACTTGTCGCCATCGCGGCTGCGCTCATGCTGGTGTATGCTTATTGGACCGCGCAGCACCTGCAACTTGTTTATGTACTCTTTGTGCCCATCGTGTGGATGGCCGTGCGAACTGGAATCGAGGGCGTCTGCCTCGGCATCCTCGCGGTTCAACTCGGTTTTATTCTAGGCTTTCATATTTTCCCGCACGAAATCTCTGAGATGCCGAAAGTCCAGGCGCTCATGCTGGTCCTCGCCTTGACGGGCCTCTTTGCCGGAGAGCTTGTGACGGAGCGCCGCCGCACCGAGGATCAACTACGCCGGCATCAGGAATCTCTTGCCCGGCTCGCGCGATTAGGCAGCGTCGGCGAGCTCGCAGCCGCGGTGGCGCATGAGCTAAACCAGCCGTTGATGGCGGCCGGCACCTATACGCGCCTGGTCGATGACGCCATTCGGACCGGCAGCGCAGACGCCCGCGCCGTGGCGGAAACCGCCGCGAAGGCGGTCGCGCAAGTCGAGCGCGCCGCCGCGGTGGTGCGGCGGCTGCGGGCGCTGGTCCGCCTCGACCGCAGCAACCGCATCGCTTGCCGGGTCGATCACATTATCCGGGAAACAATCGATTTGTGCCGCCCCGATCTGGAACGCCTGAGCGTGAGCGTCTATCCGGCCATCGCGGCCGACCTGCCTCTCGTGATGGTCGACATGCTGCAGATCGAGCAGGCGCTGCTCAATCTCATGCGCAATTCCATGGAGGCGATCGGCGATGTCGGACGCGGCACGATCGCGATCGAGGCGGTTCTTGCCGGCGCCGAATTCGTCGAGATTCACGTAGGCGACACCGGGCCAGGCTTCCCGCCCGATCTCGCCGCCAATCCGTTCTTGCCGTTTTCGTCGACCAAAAAGGAAGGCCTCGGCATCGGCCTGCCGCTGTGCCGGTCGATCATCGAGGCCCATGGCGGCCGCATCTGGCTCGACACCAACGCGACCGGTGCTGCCGTTCATTTGACCTTACCTGTTGCCGACTCGACGGAGTCTGGATCGCCCCATGGCTGATCCGATCCATATCGCGTTGATCGACGACGATTCGGCCGTGCTCGATTCCTTGCAGCTCTATTTCGCGCGCCGGAACGTCCAGACCGCGTGCTTTGAGTCGGCAGAGGCGCTGCTTGCGGCACTCGACCGTGGCGCGGAGCCCGACTGCATCGTGTCCGACGTTCGCATGCCGGGGATGTCGGGCCTCGATCTCGTCCGTCGTCTCAACGCGCGCCGGTCTATTGCGCCTGTCATCCTGATCACCGGCCTCGGCGATATCGACATGGCGGTCGCCGCCATCAAGCTCGGCGCGTTCGATTTCATCGAAAAGCCGTTCGACGAGGGCCGCCTTCTCGCCAGCATTCGCAACGCGGTGGCGGTCGGACGCCAGCAGGCAAAAGACGCAGCGGAAATCGAAAGGCTGCGATCGCGCTTCGAGATGCTGTCGGCGCGGCAGCGCCAGGTGATGGAACTTGCCGTCGCCGGGCTGTCGAACAAGGAAATCGGATCGCAGCTTAATATCAGCCCGAAAACCGTAGAAAACCACCGCGCCTGGGTGATGGAGCGCATCGGCGCGAAGAACCTCGCCGAGCTCGTGCGCATCGCCATGCAGATCGATCGGCGGCCGTAGAAGGGACTTTTGAAATGGCGCCGTCATGATCAGGATCGACGGCAAGGCCAGGCTTGCTAAGCCGCGTGCGCCTGCGCATCGAGCCCGATGCCGGCAAGCCTCACTGTCTTCGGCAGGAGATGGGAGCCAGCCTCGTAGTAGCGCCACATCCGGGGACTTACCCCAAGTGCCGACGCGGCTTCAGCCTGCGTCATGTTGTGCGTGGTTCGCCATGCTCGCAGCCACAAACTTCCTTGTTCGAGCGCAAGGCGCCAAAGCGTATCGGAGGAGATTTCCAAGTCGTCGGACCAATGACTGCACCAGCCCCATTCGCCGACTGTCACGTTACGGAACAGGTCATCATCATCCCGCAACGGCTCAAAGACCGCGAAATCCGCGAGAAGCATCGATACGTCAACAAGGCTTTCTGCTCCACCCTTCCAGGTGATCACGAGACGGCGGTCGCCATCGGGGCGAACAGATCTGATATTCGGAGCAGTTTTCTCCATTCTTATGCTCTCCGGTTGAATCGGAGCCATTCGCTGCGCAGCAACTGGACAAAAGCAGGCACCAACCAGCTGTAGACGGGATTAGGTGAAACCGTAATCCGCCGCACCGTCGCGGCGCAATACGCTGACGCTATTGCGCCTCTGCTGGTGAGGTGTCCGGTGCCCAGCCTCCGGAGACGTTTGGCCGCGCTATTTTTCACAGTTGTGTTCAGCGTGCCTTATAAATCTGCGGGTACCTTCTTCCCATCTCCAGCACCCGCTGATTTCATGATGATCGGTGAAGGGGCCGCGATAGCTCAAAATGATCCAAAGGAATACATCCTTATAAACATTCTTAACCGGGACGACATCATCAATTGTTTGAAGTGTGAAATGTTCGTCCGTAGTAAATTGCACGGAATTGGCGGCCACATCCTCCCTTATGCCTCTCCGAACCTCCCCAGCCTGGATGATAGGCGAACCCACTAAGGGATGGTCGTGATCAAATGCCAAGGGACGGTCAGGTCCGGTAGCGATGCGGTAGTCTACGCCGTGGCATATGCCTCTGCCCTGTTCGATTATTGCCGGTGTCTTTCCGTAGTTAGCGACGGAGTAAGTGACGTAGACGACCGGATCATTCAATGGCGACTTGCGGTCAAACTTGAACGAGCCGACATCGGTTATGTAAATTAAGGGCCTCTCTAGCCCTTCGCGAGATTGCTCCGCGGGCGTAGCGTTTTGGGTTGTGGCACCAGCTGCTTCCTTAGGGGCATTGGCCACCTCGCTCAACCGCAGCTGCTTGATCAGCCGCTCCACGTCAGCCTCGAACGTACGGTACTCCACGAACCCCGCCTGCCGATCAACTAGCGCCTTCAAATCATCTGGCAGCCGGTGGATTTCCGGCATTGGTGTGCCGTCTATGAGCACTGGAACTACCGGAATGCCGCGGGCTAGCGCTTCGCCAATTTCGATGCGTGCGAAGTCGCTTGGATTGTCCAGTCGCCGTTGGCCGGTTTTCGGGTCCCTTGCATCGATCCATCCGGGACCAAAACCAGCACAGTGATTTCCTACGAAAGGCGAGGGGGTGGTCCTCATATCGATTGCAAGGGGAAGTGCGACCCGGCTGCACCATGGGTTATTGGCAATGTAAAGGCACGCACGCCGACGTGATGTGCTTTCTTACCTGTACCCCCATACCGCGCCCTCAATGTATCCCCTTCTAACTATTGCGCCCAACGCCCCCGAGCCCCTTCCCCGCTCACAACCCGAACACCCACACCACCGTGGCGTTGCCTTGCGCGCGCAACTCGGGCGTCTGGGCGACACGCGCCCGGGTATTGCGCGGCGGCGCCGCACCCGGACCGGCGCAGCACAGGCCGGACGCGATGGCGATGTACTGCTTGCCGTTCACCGCGTAGGTCATCGGCGGCGCATTGAAGCCGGAGCCGACGTTGATGCGCCACAATTCGTCCAGCGTCTGGTCGTCATAGGCAAGGATGGTGCCGTCGATCAGTGCCGTCACCACGATGCCGCCCGCGGTCGAGAGCACGCCGGCGGAATCCGGATACGGCAGGTCGACGCGCTTTTTCAGTTCGCCGCTCGTCGGGTCGAGCATGACCAAGCCACCCGTAATAGGGCCAGCCGCGCCGCCGCGACCGCCGCCGAACCTTCCCTTCACGTGGGCGCTGGTGTCGACCGTGATCTGCGAGCAGCCTTCATGGGTCGGGATGTAGAGGAGGCTGGAAGCGCGGCTGTAGGAAGCCGGCCAGTGGTTGGTGCCGCCCGCGATGGCAGGACATACCGAGCGCACCGATTTGTCGACGCCCACATTTTCGGTCTCGGCATAGATCTGAATGTCCTTGGCGGGATCGTACTCAAGCGGCTTGCCGGTCTTCGGATCGATGCCCTTGGTCCAGGTCACGCTCTTGACGTGCTGTGTCGCTTTGAGGAACTGCCCGTTGAGGCGGTCGAACGTGTATTGGAAGCCGTTGCGTCCGGCGTGCGACAGGATCTTTCGGTCCTCGCCGTTGACTTTGGCGTCGATGATGATGTGGCTGCCCGTCTCATCGTAGTCGCGGTCATCGTTCGGCGTGTATTGGTGGTGCCACCTGATCTTGCCGTTGGCCGCGTCGAAGGCGATGGCACTGGAGGTGTAGAGATTGTCGCCGAGCCGGTAGCTCGGATCATAGGCCGGTACGGGATTGCCCGATCCCCAGTAGGTGAGGTTGGTGGCGGGATCGTAGGACCCGGTGACATAGAAAGCGCCGCCGCCGGTCTGCCACGAATTGTTGTTCTTCCAGGTCTCGTTGCCGGGCTCGCCTGGGCCTGGGATCGAATACGTCTTCCACACCATGTCGCCGGTCTTGGCGTCGAGCGAGGCGACCCAGTTGCGCAGGCCGCGATCGCCGCCTGAGCCGCCGATCACGATTACGTCCTTCAAAGCTAGCGGCGCCGCTGTCAGCTCCAGATCGGCCTGGTCGAGCAGATTCTTGTCCCACACGACCTTGCCGGTTTCCTTGTCGGTCGCGATCACCCGCCCCTCGTAACCGGTCACCGAGATGACGAGGTTGTTCCACAACGCGACGCCGCGATTGCGGTCCTGCTTTTCGAGCTTCGGATTCATCTGCCACACGATCGGCCCTGAGGTGCCGGAGCGCACGTCGATCTTCGACACGATGCCCCAGCTGTCGACCATGTACATGAAGCCATCCTCGACCAGCGGCGTCGCTTCCAGGCTCTCGTTGTTCGAGGTGCCGCCGAGCCCGATCGCGAAGGCGAGCTTCAGATTCTTGACGTTGGTCCGGTTGATGGCGTCGAGCGCCGAAAAACGCTGCGCGCTGTAGTCATGATGGACCGTCAGCCAGTTCTGCGATTCCGGATTGACGAGCCGCTCAAAGGTGGTGTCGGCGGCGCGCACCGCCGACGTGCCGGCCAGCAGGGCGCAGGCGAATGCCGCAAATGAGCCGGCGCGTTTGGCCGATTTGCGATCCTCAAATCCGTTCATCATCTCCTCCCAGGTGTGTTCTCGTGTAACTCGCAGCTCGTAGGATGGGTTGAGCGACAGCGAAACCCATCATGGCTTGTCCGCGCGGCGCGGCCGCTGATGGGTTTCGCTGAGTTTATCATCGGGCCGGCCGAAGGTCGGCCCCGGTCGCTATTGCGCCCTATGCCTTCCTACGGCGCTACAGCGTAAACACGAAGATCATCGTGGCGCTGCGGCCGAGATTGCGCTTCTCCGGCGTCGTCGCAAGACGGCCCATGGAGTTGCGGGTGAGGCCGGTGGCGATGGCGATGTATTGCTTGCCGTCGACCGCATAGGTCATGGGCGGCGCGTTGATGCCGGTGCCGACATTGAAGCTCCACAGCTCTTCGAGGCTCTCGTCGTCGAGCGCCATCACGGTGCCTTCGATCAGCGCCGTCACCACGATGCCGCCGGCGGTGGCGAGCGCGCCGCTCGTGTTGGGATACGGCATCGGTTTGCGCTGCTTGAGCTCGCCGGTGGCCGGATCGACCACTGCGATTCCGCTTGAGAGCCGCCCGTCATAGCCGAAGTCGCCGCCGTCGAACTTGCCGGGCACATGACGGGTCTGGTCGCGGGTGATATTGGTGCAGCCTTCGAGTTCCGGGATGTAGATGAGCCTGGTTTTCTGGCTGTAGGCGGCCGACCAGAAATTGTTGCCGCCGGGTACTCCCGGGCATACGCCGGGCGTCTTGGCGCCGGTAAGAATCTTTGCCACCGGGTCGGCGTAGGTTTGCAGCTCCTTGGCAGGGTCGTAGTCGACGGGTTTACCGGTCTTGGGATCGATGCCCTTGGTCCAGGTTACGCTCGACACATATTGGGTGGCTTTCAGGAACTGGCCGTTCAGCCGGTCGAACGAATAATGGAAACCGTTGCGCGCCGCATGGGCAAGGAGCTTGCGATTCTCGTCGTTGACCTTGCCGTCGATCAGGATATGGGTCCCGGTCTCGTCGTAGTCCATGGTGTCGTTCGGCGTGTATTGGTGGAACCACCGGATGCGCCCGGTCGCGGCGTCGATGGCAAGCGCGCTGTTGGTGTAGAGATTGTCGCCAGGCCGGTACGATGAATCGTATTTCGGCGTCGGATTGCCGGCCCCCCAATAGGTGATGTTGGTCGCCGGATCGTAAGAGCCGGTGACATAAAAGGCCCCGCCGCCGGTCTGCCAGGCATTGTTCTTGTCTTTCCAGGTCTCGCTGCCAGGCTCACCCGGCGCCGGGATCGAATAGGTCTTCCACAACACGTTGCCGGTCTTGGCGTCGAGCGAGGTCACCCAGTTGCGCGAACCGCCGTCGCCCCCAGAGGCGCCGATAAGGATCGAGTCCTTGAGCGCCAGCGGCGCCGCGTTGAGCGTCATGGTGGGCTGGTCACGCAGGTTGCGCTCCCACACCATCTTGCCGGTGTCGCGATCGGTCGCGATCACGCGTCCGTCCTGGCTTGTCACCGAGATGACGAGATTGCCCCACAGCGCGACGCCGCGGTTGCGGTCGATCTTCTCCTGGCCCGGATCCATCTTCCACACGATGTCGCCCTGCCGGCCGGAGTGCACGTCGATCTTGTAGACGACGCCCCAGGCGTCGGTGACGTACATGAAGCCGTCGTCAACCAGGGGCGTCGCCGTCAGGTTCTCGTTGCCGCTGGTGCCGCCGAGCGCCACCGCGAAGGCGAGCCGCAGGCCTTTGACGTTTCCTTTGTTGATGGCCGCGAGCGCCGAGTAGCGCTGCGCGGAATAGTCGTGGTGGTTCATGAGCCAGTTGTGCGGCTCCGGATTGACAAGGCGCTCATAGCTGACGTCGGCAGCGCGTGCGGAGGCACCGGCGGCGAGCGCAATGCCGGCCATGAGTGATATCGAGATTGTCTTGTGCATGATAGGCCGTCACCTTCCCGGATGGAGTTCTTTGGAGTTGGGGTGTCGAGGATGCAGCGTCGAATAACCGCTATATTAGCGCATCGAGGAGGGCGATGCGAAGCCGCATAGCGCTGCTCCCTCTCCGCGCTTGCCAGCAGGGCGTAAACGCCCTGATGATAATCGGGGTCAAGGCGCTGCGGCGAGCGGTGGGGCGCTTGCCGGCGGACGCCGGTGTCGGGTCGCCTGCTCGTATGCGTAACCGATCCTGATCAGTGTCGGCTCGCCCCAGGGCCGCCCGAGGATCTGGAGGCCGGCCGGCAAGGTCCCGCGCACGAATCCCATCGGGACGGTGATCGCCGGAAACCCGGTCGGCGGCGAAATCCGCGGGCTGTTGTTGCCGTGCGGCGTGTTGAGATCGCCGATCAATCGCGGCGGGTTGTTCCACGACGGATAGACGAGCGCGTCGAGCCTGGCGTCGTCCATCGCCTTGAGCACGCCTTGCGCGAGGCGCCGCCCGTTGTCGTCCGCCTCCTGGCATCTGGCGTTCTGATCCGGCGGCGGCTCCGCCGCGGCGTCGAGCATCCGCTTTTCGATCGAGGGATGAAACTTCTGCGAGGCGAGAATCTCGTCGAACGTCCTCACCGGCGCCTGCGGACCGAGCCGCGCGAGGTAGGCGTTGATGTCGTGCTTGAAGCGGTTGCAGAAAAGTCTCCCCGGGGGGATTTCAGCGATTTCCGGAACGTCGATCCCTTCGACGATCTCTGCCCCCTGTTGCTTCATGTCGGCGAGCGCCTGCTCGAAGAGTCTCAAGACGTCGGGATCGCTGTCGGGCCCCATGAAGAGCTGTCGGACCGCGGCGACGCGCGCGCCCCTCAGTCCGTTGCGATCGAGGAAAGCCAGGTAGCTGTCGGGCCGCTTCCCAAGGGCTGCCGCGGTGACCGGATCGGCCGGATCGTAGCCAGCAATCACGTCGAAGATGGCCACGGCATCGGCCATGGTCCGCGCCATGGGCCCGCCGATGTCGCGGTTGAGAAACAGCGGGACGATGCCGTCGCGGCTGGTAAGCCCCATGGTTGAGCGGATGCCGACGAGGCTCGTGTGCGACGACGGCCCGCGTATCGAGTTGCCGGTATCAGTCCCGAGGCCCACCGCCCCGAAGCTCGCCGCCACTGCCGCCGCAGTGCCACCGCTGGAGCCGGCGGGGACGCGGTCGAGCGCGTAGGGATTGCGGGTGTAGCCGGGTACGAGCGAGTTCACCGTCTCGAACGGCGACCACGCGAATTCCGCCATGTTCGATTTGGCCAGCATGAGCGCGCCGGCCTCGCGCAGCTTGCGCACCTGGAAAGCATCGCGCAGCGGGGTTGATCCCTTCAACGACAGCGATCCGGCCGAGGTCGGCATGTCAACGGTGTCATAATTGTCCTTCACGATCACCGGCACGCAATGCAGCGGACCGGCGAGCCCAGACTGCGCGAATTTGGCATCGAGCGCATCCGCAGTCGCCAAGGCGTCGGGGTTGACCATGACGATGGCGTTGAGCGCCGGCCCCTTGCGGTCATAGGCCTCGATACGATCGAGATACATCTGGACCAGCTGCCGGCACGTCAGCTCCTTCGCCTTGAAGGCGGCGAGGATGTCAGCAATCGTGGCCTCCTGGGTCCAGATCAGCCGGAACGCACCAGCCTCGGCCGGCATCACGGCGAGCAGCAGCAAGAACAGCGCACGTCCGACGAGACGAACGGGCTCTTTGTACATTTTCTTCCCTCAATCGCTCTGTGACACGGGCGAGATGGCGTGCAATCACGCCCCACCGTCGCCGCGGTGGTAAGTCTATCCGGCCGGCACAACGAGGTCACGCACCAACATGATCAGAACGCGTTCTCGCCTTGCAACAGCAGACGACGGGCCTGCGCGATGGTCGCGCGCGCGTATTGCGCGAGCTCATCATCCGAAGCGCTGCTGATCGGGTGGCCGATGACGACGAACCTGTACTCCGGCATGCCGGCGACCCGGCACATGAGCTCGGCTGCGCTGACGAACCGCTCCGTCATCACGGCGATGGCCGGCACACCTTGCCGCTCCGCTGCTATCGAATCATGCAAACTGCACGATGAGCAGCTGCCTCAATCGCCGACCCCGGCGACGACGGCGTCCCATTGCGGGATTTCGTCGATGATGTGGGCGTCGGCCGGCGCGCTGTAGTTCGACTTGGTCCGCCACACGACGTGAGCGACTTCAAGTTCCTCGCGCAGCATGCGTTCGAGTTGCGCGAAATAGCCCTTGGTTCCCTCTTTGCCGTTCGAGATGAAGCCGATGGTCTTGCCCTTCAGCGAAGACGGCCGTGCGGCCGGCCGGCCGCCGGCTCTTCTCATTTCATTCGTGGGATCGAGCACGCGAAGTATCATCTGCCAAACTCCCGCTCGCTCATTAGAGTGCATTCTGATGAAATCGAATCATCTCTCCGCCGTCATGCCCGTCCCCGGACTTGATCCGGGGATTGTCGCGGGCATCCACGCCTTTCTTGCGGCACCTCAGCAAGCAAGACGTAGATGGCCGGGACAAGCCCGGACATGACTCCGGCAAAGTCGTTCGACATGACCAGAATGCGCTCCAAGGTCCTATGGTCGCAACTCCCCTTCAGCCCTTTGGCGGCTCGCAATCGATGCAGGCGCCGATCGCTGCCGTTACCGCCTTGGTCTTGCTGCCCATCCATGGCGGAATGACCGCGCCGAAGCCGCCGGCAGGGCCTCCCGCGGCCACGACCAGGAGATGCTCCGGCGATTCGAGCGCGGCGTGGATACGCTCGCCGCGGTCGCGCACGATCGCGCCCTTCCCCACGCCGGCCCATTCCGCGCGGCGCACACGGGCGCGCTCGTACAAGAAGTCGGCGATGTTACGCTTGGTCCAGCCCGCGCGCTCGATCGGCTCGCGCAGCTGTTTCGGGATCACGATCGCATAATTGCCGCCATAAATCGAGTAATGGCGCTGGTTCGCTCGCATCTCTGCAGCGAACGTCTCCAGAATCTCCCGCGGGTCCGTGGTCCACTCGTTCATGATCTGACGCGGCGCCATCGCCGCCATGACGGTGACGGCGGAGACGCCGTCCGGGACGCCGCGGACGACCGACAGCGGCTGCCATAAGGTGTCCTCCTCGTCCTCGGCAACGCAGTACGAGAACTTGCCAGGATGGCCGAGCGTCGTGCGGTCGATGCCGCCGGGGCGCACGTCGAGCAGATTGATCAGCGCGAGCCGCAGGGCGCGGCCGATGACGGCGGTTGCCCGATCGCTGTTGGCGAGCGCATTGAAGCCTCCGCTTGCTCCGATCTCGAGACGGACAGGCCCGTTGATGATCGCCAGGATGGCGCATCCTCCCGTGCTGGAGGTCACGCCATGCAGAAGAAACTCCTCCTTCATCATGGCCTGCCACGCTGCCGCGACCACGGGAAAGTGCATGGGCAGACAGCCGGCCATGACGGCATTGACGGCGAGCTTCTCGGCTGTGATCGGCTGGGCGCGAACCGGCTCGATCCCGATGAGCTGGTCCGGCGGCATCAAGGCCCATTCCAGGCAAGCCTCGA
>WNFG01001593.1_pt1 | contig 18912 bp, 16 predicted proteins | sample 5400431 | NCBI WGS metagenome assembly WNFG01 (sample SAMN13153346, study PRJNA577476) | soil metagenome | isolation source: 120 cm saprolite under Douglas fir tree site 2 hole 3 replicate 2 | place: USA:California | collected 2015-04-18 | reverse complement strand
ACCTCATAGCTGAGCAGCTTGCCCGGCTCATCATCAACCATGAGGACATTGACCTTGTTCTTGGAACGACCCGATCAGCATGTTCTGCGGATTCCCCGTGATACTCGCCACGCTGCCAATATTCGATGCCGTCGCCACTGCCAACAGATACGGCAATGGTTCCAGTCGTAGCCTGCGCGTGATGCTCAGCACAAACGGCACCATCACGAGGCAAACAATATCATTCACGAAAAATGCGGAAAGCACTCCCGACGTAAAGACTACTGCAGGCAACAGCCGCGACGGCTTCAGCCGCCGCAGCACCATCTCCGCATTCCACTCGAAGAATCCCACCAGATGAAGATTGCCTACAATCAACATCATCGAGAACAGCAGCACCAGCGTGGGGAAATCGATGAATCGCAGCGCATCGTCCGGCTGCACAATCCGGAACGCCACCATGCCCACAGCGCCAATAATCGCCGCGCCCGGACGGTCAATTTTCAGTCCGGGGAATTTTCCCAGTGCAAAGACCAGATAGCTCGCGAGAAAGATGACGTAAGCGGCCAGAGTTTGAACCTCGGAAACCGTCGTCGGCGAGAGGTGAGCCATACTGTCCGCAGCCTCGGATTGGGAGATTCAGGGATGCGATAATACTCACCCAAATGGCTTCGGTGCTGCAAACAGCTTCTCCAGACGCTATCCGGCGAATCCAACGGGTGCAGACCGTCACAATCGCATGGATGAGTGTGGAGGCTGTAGTGTCCCTCTTCGCAGCTTGGCGGGCACGGAGTTCCGCTCTGCTTGCATTCGGTGGAGACAGCGCCATCGAACTTTTCTCAGCGGTAGTGGTGCTGTGGAGATTTCGTGCAAGGGCAACCCACGAGCACGCGGAAAGGCAGGCGGCTCATGTCGCGGGGGCTCTACTGTTCGCACTGGCTGCTTTTGTCGCAATCACTTCGGTCACGAGTCTGCTGGGCTATAGCGAACCCAAGCCCACACTTCTAGGGATAGCCATTTTGGTCGCAGCCGCCGCCGTCATGCCGTGGCTTGCGAGAGAAAAGCGGCGGCTGTCAGGAGCTACAGGCAGTGCTGCGTTGAGGGCGGACGCCGCACAGTCGGCGCTGTGCGCTTACCTTTCGCTGATCGCCTGAGCGGGACTGGCGATCAGCGCGATCTGGCACGCGCAGTGGGCGGACCCGATTGCGGCTTTAGCCGTTCTCCCTCTCATCGTTTGGGAGGGTCGAGAAGCCATGCACGGGAAGACCTGCGATTGTTGTTAGCTTCCGCCCGACTCGGTACCGACAGGAGTGTGTCATGCCAAAGTCAAAGGACGACCTCAAAGAACGCCTTGCCCGCTACCGCCAGATCAAGATCGGCGTCATCGGCAGGAAGTCCGGGCAGACGATCTCGATTCCGGTCTGGTTCGTGCTGGAAGGCGAAAAGCTATACCTCTTGCCCGTTCAGGGCTCCGACACGCAGTGGTACAAGAACGTTCTTCAGAAGCCGTCGATAGGGATTGATGCGCGGGGTGCGGAGGCGGGGTTCCAAGCTGTCCCTTTGACTGATGCCAAAGCTGTGAAATCTGTGGTCGAGAAATTTCGAGAGAAGTACGGAGCAGGAGATGTAAAGAAGTATTATTCGAAATTCGACGTGGCGGTTAGCGTCGAGTTTGCCTGAAAAGCCGCAGTGCTTATGGAGATGTCTCACAAATTAGATGTTGTGGCTGTATACACGTTCAAGGCTGATGGAGAACGCTATGCTGGAGCGAATAGCTGACGGACGAACCGATCTGGTTTTTGATTTTTTAGCGCAGGGACATCCGCACACTTCTAAAACGAGCGACGGTGCATCGCTGCTCCAATGGTGTGCCTACTACGGCGATGTTTCTGCGATGAAGTTTCTGCTCACAAAGGGGGAAGACCTTCAATCGCTGGGAGCAGACATGGGTCTGAATGCTGCGGCGTTTCACGGGCACTGGCGACTCTGTCAATTTTTGATCGAGAGTGGTGCGGACGTTAATGCTCGTGAAAAAGGAAGTGGAGAAACGGCATTGCATGCAGCGCTCTCGTCGCATCGAATGGCTCAGCATCTTGTCATCAACGTTTTACTGGATGCTGGTGCTGATCCGAATCTCACAGCGAATACCTCAGCCGAATCAGGAGCTTTCATGCGGGATGTGCGTACACGAGGAGAATCACCTTTGCACCGAGCGGCGGCTTTCGCGAGCGAGGATACGATTCAGCTTTTGCTGGATGCTGGTGCAAGGATTGACGCTAAAGACGTCAACGGTGACTCGCCTCTAACGTGGGCGAGTTGGTACTTGCGACCTGATTCGATTTTAAGAAAGCTGCTTTATGACGGATTTTCGATCAACCCAGCCAGACGCACGATGGACTCGTATTTGCTTGGAATACCTCATAGCGAACCTCGGAACGAGTGACGATGACTCCCATCAAATCTGAGTGCGTTAAAATCGCTTCATTCTGACACGTCCCATGAGCAAGACAATCGAGGAACTGATCGACCGTGCAGTACAACATCGTCGGGAAAGCAAGCTAGCCGATGCAGGACGTGAATGGGCTGAAGCGGTCGAGCTTTCGCGGCAGGATAGTGACATGCCTGCCCTAATCCGCGCCCTTAACGGAGTCGCTCAGATCGAACGCGATCTTGGTCGGAATAGCGAGGCGCTGGCTCCCTATGAAGAAGCCGTGCTGCTATGCCGAAAAACCAACGATCCACTTCTGCTGGCTCACACAGTCAGACACTTGGGTGATGTCCGACGCCACCTTGGTCAGCATCAGGATGCGAAAGCCTGCTATGAGGAGGCACTGGGTATTTATCGCAGCGAGCCGAAAGCTAATCCTCTGGACGTGGCAAATGCGCTCCGTTCCTTTGCGATTCTTAAAGAGAAGATGGGGGATTTCGACGGGGCAAGGGCATTCTGGCGCGAGGCACGCGGACTTTATGAATCGCTCAGTATCAAAGCGGGAATCACCGAATGCTCTGAGCATCTCGCCGAACTGGGCGAGTCGCGAAGATAAAAACGATGATGTTGCTTTGACCACTTACCACGGTTTAGTTTGTCAGAGTCAGAACGCTGCAAGCGGAGAAGCTTTATGTCCGATTCGTCAAACAATTTCGGCAAGCCTGTCCCCGTCTTTTGGGTGAACGATGTGGAGGCTAGTTTCGTTACTACACCGAGTCACTCGGCTTCAAACTCTTGTTTCGCTTTGGGATAGGGTTCGCCTCCGTTGCACGAGAAGACTGCAACATCTTTCTGACAACCAACTGTCAGAGTCAACCGCGCATGTGGATATGGATCGGGGTCGAGGATGTACGGTCGCTGCACGCGCATTATGTTGGGTCTGGCGCGAAGATTCGCAATCCACCCAATAACTTCGAATGGGCGCTTGAGATGCAAGTGGAGGACTTGGACGGAAACGTTCTGCGGATTGGCTCCGATCCGGAAAAAGACCAGCCATTGGGAGTGTGGGCTGGCGCAGACGGTGTGCGTTGGCGGCGCCTTGCAGATCAAAGATACGAGAGCGTTGAATAGACCTCAAGACGATCAATCGGTTTGCAATTAAGTTTTCCCGCGCAGGTCTCGCTTGTTCCGCCTCAGAAGGTATACCCGGCTGACCAGCAAGGGCGCGAATTCCTCGACCAATCAAATCATCCACTTGGGGCTTGCTGCGGAAAAGCTCTTTTGGACCACCGGGGCTAAGAGCCGATTTCTCGTTGATTCGTCTGGCTGTTTGTGGCATCTGACGCAAGGGGCCCCCAACAAATTTCCAGACATATTGGTCGAATCTGCCGAACTCTTCCTGCACTCGCAGGAACGCCTTTGCGTTTTGCACGGTTGAGGCAATTTTGAGCTGGTTGCGCACGATACCTGGATTGCGCAGCAGTTGCCGAATCTTTCGCTGGTCGTAGCGAACTACAAGACTCGGGTCAAAGCCATCGAAGGCACTACGATAATGCTCGCGCTTGTTGAGAATCGTTTCCCAGCTCAGTCCGGCTTGAGCTCCTTCCAGAATGAGAAACTCAAAGAGCGTGCGGTCATCGTGGACCGGCACGCCCCATTCTTCATCGTGATAGCGGACGGAGAGCTCGCTCCGCGCCCATGCGCAACGGATCACGCTTGTGGATTTTGCTGCCATCCGCGCTCGCCACGCCTCGTACGGGTCTATTGCAGCGACTTTGGCTCCGACCTGTTCTTGGGCGATTTTTTATTCAGCAGCGAATCCAATTCCCTCGCGGCGGCTGGAACGCCTACCTTACCCTCGCGGATGATCTCTTTGGCAGTCAATTTTCTGCCATAGAGTTTATCATTTGCGCTGCCATCAGAACGCAGCGTAGAACCTTCCAGTGAGACTCCGGCGAATAATCCTTTGTTGCGCGAATAAGAAAGAATCTCAGCGCTCATGACGATGTCGGTCGCGCCCTCAGCCGTACGGCCTTTTGGGCCAGCGGCGGCAGAGGCATCAGCTCCCAGCTTTACTTTGCTGGTTAGCAACGATCGCGCCCCCTTGGGATTCATGACCAGCAGAACAAAATCGGTGGCTTGACCGCCAAGCTGAAAACCAATGCTCAAGCCTTCCAGCGCGTAAAGTGCGGGCGCTCCCCAAGGCCCGGTGTAATGTTCACCTCTGCGGCAAACCATGACGCCGCGGCCGTAGCTTCCACCGACCCCAAATGCGCCCTTCTTCACCGAAGGCAGAATAACCACGCACTCCGCCTTGTCCAGCAGGTCTTGAGGAATGTCGTCGGGAATGTTCAAGATCTCTTTCAATACTTCGCCGGCTTCCTTCACACGCTCAACTTCCTTTGCATCATTGGCTGCCAGCGCACCGCTAGTGAGCAAAAGCAAGGCGGACAAACACGCCATCGACTTTTTCATGAATCCTCCTAAGGTGAGCGAAATAGCATATACCGGCTCGCAATTCATGTGACATCTTAAACCCTGAAGCATTGGGAAAATGCTGTAGAAGAATCTCGGTAGTACCCTGGCGTTATTTTTTCAGATGCGCCAAGACTTTGGGGCATGACCCTCATTGTGCTCCTTTTGTAACTTGGTATTTGAGCGATCCGCCCCTAAAGTCTTAAGGAAGTAGAAGGCCGAACTGGCGATCACCTTCGGCACTTCGCGTGCATCTAATAATTCAGAAGTGCGTTTAGAAGTGCGTTTCGCCATGTTTGGGCGTGAAAAAATTGGACTTCCTAGGTATGAAGTACACGCGACGCATCCTTTGTCTCTCGGTGCTGGTCCTGCTCATCGCAACCTGCGCGATCCCCGCCCTGAGTCAGTCGGCTTCCTATATATCCGGAATGTCGAGCGCAGCGACCTATCCCGCCGTTGCGTCTGATGCCTCGGACGATCCTCAAGGCTCCGTTCTGACCATTCGTAAACGGGTAGATGAGGTTAATGTCCTCTTTATTGCCACGGACAAACATGGCAAGTTCGTGCGGGATCTCAACCAGACTGATTTCGCCATCCTGGATGACCACAAGCCTCCGCAAGCGATTGTAAATTTCCGCCGCGAAACCGATCTTCCGCTTGACCTTGGCCTGCTGATTGACTCCAGCGGTTCGGTGCACGGACGGTTCGACTTCGAACAGACCGCCGCCACTAGTTTTCTGGAACACACAATCCGGCGGGGCTTCGATAAAGCCTTTGTCGTCGGCTTTAACACCAAGAGCCAGATGACACAGGATTTTACAGACAACGTCACGCTGCTTTCCGCCGGAGTGCATAACCTGAAGGATGGCGGAGGAACAGCACTCTATGATGCGGTTTACCGCGCCTGCCGCGAAAAGTTCTTGAAGGATCGGCCTGATCATCCTGTTCGCAAGGCCATTGTCATCGTCAGCGACGGCGAAGACAATCAGAGTGAATTCACCAGGGCGCAGGCCATCGAAATGGCGCAGCGGGCTGAAGTCATCATTTACGCGATTTCCACGGACGACAGTGGCTTGATTCTGCGCGGCGACAAAGTTCTCGAGCAGATAGCCGAGGCTACCGGCGGCCGGGCATTCTTTCCTTTCAAGATGAAGGACATCACGCACTCCTTCGCTGCGATTGAAGACGAACTACGCAGTCAGTATGTGGTTTCCTACCGTCCAGCTAACTTCGATGCAGATGGCCGCTATCGCTCGATCGAGATTTCTGCATTGAAGAAAGACCTACAAGTCCGCGCCCGCAAAGGCTACTTCGCACCCCAGCAGTAACTCCGGTGTCCGCCGCCCGACGAACCAATCGCTAAACCCTCGCGAGCCTCGCGAGCCAGCCGTGATTGCGCCTACGGCCTCGCTGTGCTACCGTCCCAATGATTCCGATATCCACGGAGGAGACGTTGATGAGCGCCATTATCCTTCTGGTTATTCTGGTCGTGATCGCCGCCGTCCTGGTCGGCATGTACAACACGCTGGTGCAGTTGCGCGTGCGCTGCGACTCCGCCTGGTCTGACATTGATGTACAACTCAAGCGCCGCCACGACCTCATTCCCAATCTGGTCGAGACCGTGAAGGGTTATGCCGCCCATGAAAAAGGCACCTTCGAGAATATTGCAAAGTTCCGCTCGCAGGCGATGCAGGCGACCACCCCCGAAGACAAGGCCGCAGCCGAGAACCAGCTCACCGGGGCGCTGAAAAGTCTGTTCGCGGTCGCGGAGAATTACCCGGAGCTGAAAGCGTCAGAGGAATTTACGCAACTGCAGGGTTCATTGAGCCAGACCGAAGACTCGATCCAGAACGCCCGCCGTTATTACAACGCAGTCGTGCGCGATTTGAATACTAAAATCCAATCATTCCCAACCAATATCCTTGCCGGCATGTTCAACTTCCAGGCGCGTCAATTCTTCGAAACCGCGGCTACAGACCGCGAGCCGGTGGCGGTAAAGTTCTGAGGCCAAGTTCTGAGGCCAAGTTCTGAATGAACGGGCGGACAAGCTTTGTGAAGACGTTGCTTGCGACCCATGGAAGCGGCGGCGGGCGGCGTCTCTACCCGGCCGCCGTGGGCTTGCTCACGTTCCTTGTTGCCCTAGCCACTCCCGTCGCGGCCAAGAGCTGGCGAATCGCCGACTTTAGCGACAACATCACTGTGAACGCGGACGGCAGCGCGGTAATCACTGAGCGAATCAGTCTCGTTTTCGAAGGCCAATGGCACGGCATTCACCGCACGATTCCTGTCGAATATCCCGGCCCGAATGGGACGAACTACGAGCTGTTCATTACCGTCAACAGCGTCACCGACGGCAGCGGCGGCAAGCTCAAGTACGATTCCTCAACTTCCGGCGCTTCTCGTGACCTGAAAATCTACATTCCCGACGCCGTGGACAGCACGCGCACCGTTGAGATTGCCTACCGCGTACGCAACGGAACGCGCTTTTTCAATGACTATGACGAGTTCTATTGGAACGTAACCGGCAACGACTGGCCAGTGCCGATCGATCACGCCAGCGCCGCGGTGCACTTCCCGGATACCGCCGCAGGCTCGCTGCGAGCGCAGGCATTTACCGGCGTATATGGAGCAGCCGGGCACGATACTACGGCAACAGTCAACGGTGCGGAGGCTGAGTTCGAGACCAATAGCCCGCTACCCATGCGCGGTGGAATGACCCTCGACGTTTTCATTCCTAAAGGAATTTTCAAACCACGCGGCGCATTCACAGAACTAGTTTGGTTTATCGCGAGTAATCCAGTCGTCTTTCTGCCGCTGGTCACGTTGGCCGTCATGTTCACGCTGTGGTGGTACAAGGGGCGCGATCCCGATCCTGGCGAGTCGGTGGCGCCGATGTATGAGCCGCCTGCGGGGATCTCGCCCGCCGAGGCGGGCACGCTGCTTGACGACACGATTCATCCTCGCGACATCACTTCGACGATCGTGGACTTGGCAGTGCGAGGCTTTATAACCATCGAAGAGAAGATGGATAAGGGGCTGGTATTCAGTCATAAAGATTATGTTTTGCATCTGCTCCAGAAGCGTCAGGACTGGCGGGGCCTTGTGCCGCACGAGCGTGTGATGCTGGAAAATATTTTCGTAGGCGACGCCCCGGAGGTCCATCTTTCCAACCTCAAGAATCGCTTCTACACTGCCGTTCCCGTGATTCGCCAAGACATTATGTCGGCACTAAAGAGCAAAGGAATTTACCTGCTCGATCCGGAGTCGGCCAACGGCTATAGCATCGCCGCGGCTTTCGGTATCCTCATGATCTTCGCCGCTCTGCAATTCTTCCATGTCGCGGACTTTTTGAGCTCAGTGCCGCTGCTGGTGGGATGTGTGCTGATTGCAGCTTTGATCTGGTGGCTGTTTGCACGAGTGATGACGGCGAAAACCACGAAGGGGGCGCGCACCCAGATTGCGGTGCTTGGCTTCCAGGAATTCATGAACCGCGTGGATGCCGACCGCCTCAAGATCATGCCGCCAGATACTTTCGAAAAGTTTCTGCCTTACGCCATGGCTCTCGGCGTCGAACACCATTGGGCGCAGGCCTTCGCCGGCATCGTGAAAGATCCGCCAAGTTGGTACGCGGCGCCTGGTGGATACGTGCCCGGCATGGGCTTCAATCCCATATTGTTCTCCAGTGCGATGCATGGCATGGCCACGGATATGCACCAGACATTCGTCTCCGCGCCGCGCGCGAGTTCGTCCGGTTCCGGCTGGAGCGGTGGCGGTGGTTTCGGCAGAGGCGGGTTCTCTGGCGGTGGCTTCGGCGGTGGTGGCGGGAGCGCATTTTAAAAGAAAAAGGGCCCGCTTGGGAGCAGGCCCCTTCAGTCCAATTCAGAGTTTCTTATTTCTCTCCGCCCGAAGCATTGCTACCCCAGAGGGCATTGCTACCCCACAAGGCATTACTGCCCCAGAGCGCATTGCTGCCCCAGAGTGCGTTGCTGCCCCAGAGTGCGTTGCTGCCCCACAATGCGTTGCTGCCCCAGAGTGCATTACTCCCCCACAATGCATTGCTGCCCCATAATGCGTTGCTTCCCCACAGCGCATTGCTGCCGGAAACTTCCGGCATGCCAGTCATGAACTCGGCAGATCCCCACACCGATGAGTATGCCCAGGTACTCGAGCTGTTCCAAACCGCGGAGGGATTGTTCGAAATGTATACTTTGCCGGTGTTCGGATCGTAAGTGGCAGTGGGAGACATTGCGCTCCCTTTGGCTACGTCGGTGTTGATCAGGGCGGCCTCGAGGTCGACGTACCCTGCGCCAACGGTAAAAATGTCGTACTGATCGGTGTAAGTGATGCCTGTGGCAGGATCCGTAACACTGCTATAGGCTGGAAACGATTTCCAGGCTGTCTTCATCAGCCGAGCCTTCACTTGGTCCGGAGTAAGACTGGGACTCTTCTGCAATAGGTCCGCCACGACTCCGCTGACCACGCCAGTAGCCATACTGGTTCCGCTCAACGTGAAGTAGCTCGAGGACGAGGCGCTGCTCCCTCCATTGACGTAGTAAGTGTACGGCACGCGATTGGCCGGGTATTGGTTGTAAAGCGCAGAACCGGGTGCCTCCAGCGATACCAGAAGATTGCCGGGTGCCACGAGATCAGGCTTCACGATCCGGTCTACCACCGTCGGACCTTTGGAGCTGTAGCTGGCAATCAGGTCGTCGACGCGCGTCGGCGTGCCCATGGTCTTCATCGCGCCGACCGTGATCACATACGGATCGTTGCCCGGCGAAGTCACAGTGGCGTAGCCACTAGTCGGCTGATAGCGTCCATTATTTCCCGCTGCCACTACCACCACGATTCCATTGTGCCAGGCCACCTCGACCGCCTTACAAAGCGGATCAAGCTGGTACGTTTCATATACCCCGCGGCCAAGCGAAAGATTGATGACGCGAATGTTGTACTGCGATTTCAGAGAAATCGCCCGGTGGATGGCAGCGATCACCTGGCTGTCGGTGGCGCCGCCGTTCGCATCAAGTACTCGCAGGTTGACGATATTTGCCCCCGGAGCAATTCCCTTGAAAGTCTTGCTGAAGAGCAAGCCGGTTGAACTGAGACCATCTCCGGCGATCAGCCCCGCGATGTGAGTGCCGTGCCCGTACTGGTCACTGGTGCTCGAGTTTCCGGGAAGGAAAGACTGTTGATAGAGGACTCGCGAGAGCGGAACAATACCTTGATTGAGATCCAGGTTATTGCTCACCCCGCTGTCGATCAACGCAACGCCAACACCGGCACCCGTATAATTCGACTGCCAAGCGAATTCCGCATTCACCGCGGAGGCGGCATTGTTGAGCGATGGTGTCAATGGCCGGTCTTGGCTGATGTATACGACATTCGACTGACCCGACAGGCTCACGATGCCGTTGCCGTCGAGCAAAGCGACGACGCCATTGATCAGCGGCAACTGCCCCAGGATCGTGCCCCCAAGTGTCAGAATGTTGTTCACCACGCAACCGATGAAGCCGAACAACCCGCTGCAATTCAGCTGCGTGCCGGGCGCGTACTGCACAATGACTTGCGCCTGCTGGTTGGAAGGCAGATTACGCAACTCCGGCGAAATTTTCGAATCGTCGGCGCGGGCAACCGTCACCGCGGCCAGCAACAACAAAACTAGAAGTCTTTTCATATCCCCCTCGGTCATTCCACGGAATCCCGGCACTCACTAAGGGCCAGAGATCGCACCCTCACTAGAGCAGGTAGGAGTCCACGACGAGAGGAATTGCGCCTTAGTAATCAATGATTTAGAGAACCCCACGACATTGCCGACCGGACACTTTGTCCCACTCGCATGGCCATGGGACAAACCGTCCCGAGACTGGGCAAACACGAAGGTAACCAAACCATATTGAATTGGGCGGACATTGGCCTCCAGTTCAGCAAGAATTTAAGATTCGATGCTGCAAAAACGACAATCTGGCGCAAGTGGGTTCATCGCTCTGATGGTGTTGGCAGCTCTCGGTTGCTTCGCCCTGGCTCTCACCCACTGGCAGACTAGCGACCCGGTCAAGTTTGCCTGCTACCTGGGCGCAGCATTGCTTGCGTCATCGTTAAAAGTTACCTTGCCCGGCATCGAAGGCACACTGTCGGTCAACTTCCTATTCACGTTGTTGGGAATTGTGGAGCTGACTTTGCCCGAGACGCTGCTGATCGGGCTGGCCAGCACCCTGGCTCAGTTCTATTGGAGGCCCGCCCGCCGCCTCAAGTTTATTCAGCTCGTCTTCAATGTGTCGCAGGTGACGGTTTCCAGCGCCGCCGCATATGGCGCATATCAACTGATGGCAACTCGCGTTCTTCATGGTCCCGGACCCCTGGCTCTGCTGGTCGCGGCGATTACTCACTTCGCCTTCAACAGCACAGCCATGTCGGCGATCATCGGGTTGACGGAGAGCAAGCCGGTCTCGAAAGTCTGGACCGAAAGCTACCTCTGGTCCTTTCCTTATTACATGGTCGGAGCCGCCATCGCCGGTCTGGTCCACTTCCTGAACGGACACATCGGATGGCAATCCTCTCTTTTAGTTTTGCCTCCGATCTACCTCATGTACCGGTCGTATCGTCTTTACCTCGGCAAGCTCGAGACAGAAAAGCGCCATGCCGAGCAGGTTTCCAGTCTCCACCTGCGGACGATCGAAGCCCTCGCTCTAGCCATCGAGGCCAAGGATCAGACCACGGGGGAGCATTTGCAGCGGGTGCGGGTGTATGCCATGGAGCTGGCCAGAGACCTGGGCTTGACCGAGGACGAGACGGAGGCCTTGCGCGCCGCGTCAGTTCTGCATGACATAGGCAAGCTTGCGGTCCCGGAACACATCATCTCGAAGCCAGGAAAACTGACCCCAGAAGAGTTTGAAAAGATGAAGGTCCATCCCATCGTTGGGGCGGAGATTCTCGAACAGGTCGACTTTCCCTACCCGGTGGTGCCCATTGTTCGCGCACACCATGAGAAATGGGATGGCAGCGGCTATCCTAGCGGTCTGAAGGGCGAGGCCATTCCAATTGGAGCGAGAATTCTCTCCGCCGTCGATTGCCTCGACGCACTGTCTTCGGATCGCCAATACCGCAAGGCGCTGCCCCTGGATGAAGCCATGCTCAGCGTAGCTTCGGAAGCCGGCACCAGCTTCGACCCGCGGGTCGTAGAAATCTTGCAACGGCGCTACGTGGAACTGGAAAAACTCGCTCGTGAGCAGCCTCTGCAGGCTCCGCCCAAGCTGTCCATTGACATTCGAGTCGAGAGAGGCCTGGCTCCGGCGACCGGTTTTGCGGAATCGGCGGAGTCGGTAGGTGAGGTACCGGTAAAAAACCATACCGCAATCATGGCCACAGCTCGCCAGCAAGCGCAGGCACTGCGTGATCTTTGCCAACAACAGGGCGCGTCGTTCGCACTTGAAGACATTCTTTCTTTGCTGGCGGTGCGGTTGAAACATTCTGTACCCTACGACTCCATGGCCGTGTATTTTTCGAAGCACAATGTTTTGGTTCCCGAATTTGTGAGCGGGGAGAATCTGAAACTGTTCTCGTCTTTGCGGATTCCGCTCGGCGAAGGAGTGTCGGGCTGGGTGGCGCAGAATCACAAGCCGATTTTGAATGGGAATCCGTCGGTCGAGCCCGGCTACCTCAATGATCCAACTAAGTACAGCACATTACGCTCGGCCCTGGCCCTACCTCTCGAAGGGTCCACGGGAGTCGCTGCGGTGCTGGCTCTCTATCGGGCCCATCAGGATGCGTTCACGAAAGACGATCTTCGGGTGCTGGAAGCGTTCGGCGCGCAGCTGGGACCGGTAATCGAAAGCGCTGCCCGGCCGAAGGCCGCGGGAATTGGGGCCGGCGCACACTGAATGTTGCTCCGGTGCCCGCCTCTGGACCGGACACCCCCGCGCCCCCTGGCTCCGAGCCCTACTCCATCTCGAAGCTCTCGTACCTCAGTCCATTATCGCGCTCCACCTGCAGTGCCACGGAGTCGCCCGCTTTGAGTAGTCGCACCGCGGTCTGCAACGCCTCCATGGATTGGATGGGAGTTGTGTTCAACTGATGAATCACGTCCCCAGCCTGAAGACCGGTTTCGGGCCTGATGAGATCAGCGGCTCGGCCCACTACCAGAACGCCGGAGGGGATCCGCAAAGCGCCGACTGCCGAGCTCAAGTCCGTGGTGAAGTCGATCGCCAGAATGCCCAGACGTGGGATCAGGCTTCGCTCAGTGTTCACCGCGTCAAGAAGCTGGTCCATAGGATCATGGTGCTCGACGGCAGGGACATAAATCGTTTTTCGGTCCTGGCCGCGTAATACTTCCAGCTTCAACACTCGATCCAGCGGGTGTAGATAGAGCGCGGCGGTAATGGACGGCAGCGTCTCGACACGCCGGTCGTCAGCAGAAAGCACAATATCTTGAATTTCGAGGCCGGCGCCCGCAGCCGGGCCATCGGGCTTGACGTCGTCGACCAACACTCCCCAGGATTGTGGCAGGTGGAGACCCTCGGCCAACGTGGGAGTAATCTCCTGCAGGCCGGCGCCTATTTCCACGCGGTGGACGTGGCCGTACTTGCGCAGGCTGCGATAGACAAACTCCACGATTGGGGCGGGAATGGCAAAACCCAGACCTTCGCTGCCGCCGCCCTCCGACAGAATGAAGGTGTTGATTCCGACCACGGTGCCATTCATATCTACCAGCGGACCGCCACTGTTGCCCGGATTGATCGGCGCGTCGGTCTGTATGTAAGTCATGGGTTTGCTGGGATCAGGTTGTCGCGCTACGGCGCTGATCACCCCCATGGTGACTGAGTTCTGCAGACCTTCGGGACTTCCGATGGCAAAGACCAGTTGTCCGACATGAGGCCGCTCGTGCCTTATGAAGGGAAGCGTCGGCAAGCCCTTGTCATCGATCTTGAGCAATGCCAGATCGGTCTCCTTGTGGAAACCCAGCAACCGTGCTTCACGAATCTGACGTTTGCCCACAGGCACTAAACCCGCAGCATCGCCCACCGGAATCGGCAGAGCAACGCGGATACGCTGCGCGCCTTCGATAACATGGGCATTGGTTACAATGTAGCCGTCTGCATCGACGATGACTCCCGAGCCCACCGCGTGCTGACGTACGATCAACGCGGTCTGCGAACGGTTTTCCTGGCGCGCGGGACCGTAACCGGTCACAAGAATCTGCACCACACCCGAAGAAACCTTAGCAGCCAGGCCCTCTAAGGCGCCGTTCAGCTGCACCAAAACGTCCCGGGCCTGCGTGGAGGATTCACCGGTGTTTTGAGTCGCCCTCTTCTCCCCGGACTTGCTGGCCGAGGCCTGGTTGCTACTCGCACTCCCGGCTACTTGCTGGGGCGCTGATTGTGCCCGTGCGCCGGCGATTGCGATAGAGGTTACAAGAAGCAGCGGCCAAACCGGCATGCGAATCTGCCGGGCGCTGATACGGGATGGAGGTGGCATGGGAACCTACTTTCCGATCGTCAGTGATTATCTCTAGAAACTAACACGCGCCCTTAGGCCCCGGCGTGAATGCGTCGCGCCAACGCCTGTGCCCCGGGGGAATCTAGTTCCTACCCTTAACTAGTCAGTTATCAGGCTTTCTTAGCGGTATCATCCGTGATATAACGCCAGCGTAAGCAAAAAGCGGGCGTGCGCCCGCTGGGAGCTTGTTTCGATGGCGCTGGCCCAGTCTAAACAAGGGCGGGGATGAAGCCACGGCAGAGGAGGCATTGTGTCCGAAGCACGGACCGGAAAAAGATTTCCGCTGGAACTACCCATCAAGATTCATCAGGATGACGCCGGCAGCGACTCCAAGGGAATAACCGGGAATCTCAGCGCCGCCGGGGTTTACATTCGCGCTGAGGCCTCTTTGGCGATGGGTTCGCCGGTGGAATTTGAAATCACACTGCCGCCGGATGTTACCGGAGGCAAAGAGAATGTAACCATCCAGTGCAAGGGGCGGGTGGTGCGCACCGATGAAGCTGGCAACGAGGGCCGAGGTGTGGCCTGCGTGATCGACTCGTATGAGTTCGTGAGGAACTCCTAAAATTTTGGAGCGATGACAAAATGCTCAAACTGATTTTGGCCGATAACCAGGCAATCTTCCGGGCTGGCATTGCCAAGGTGCTGGCGGTGGAAGACGAGATGCGTATTGTTGCCCAGGCGCAAACGCCGGAGCAGATGTTCATGGCTTTGGACAAATTCCGTGCCGCGGTGCTGGTCGCGGCGGCGGGATTTCACAACGATTTTGCCGCCATCGTGCAGGCTGCGAACAAAGCGAAGACTCGCGTGATCGTCCTCGCCGATACCGGCGAGAGTGCGCAGCGGCACATGGCTAACGGCGCCCATGGCGTGGTCTACCGCAACGTGACCAGCGCAGCCTTGGTGGACTGCGTGCGCAAAGTCGCTCGGGGCGAAACTTGGGTGCAGGACGTGGCTGTGCCCAGCGAACTCACAGAAAACGATATGGTCGGATTGCGCGTGCGCGATCGCCTTACGGCAAAAGAGCTGCGCATCGTCGCCCTTATTGTGCAGGGCTACAAGAATAAGGAAATCGCTACTCAACTCGGCACCACCGAGCAGGTCATCAAGAATTACCTGCGCAATGTATATGACAAGATCGGCGTCTCCGACCGGCTGGAGCTAGCGCTGTTCACGATTCATCACCGAATACTGAACGAGGCTGCCGCAGCCACGGCTGCGGGCAGTGTGCCGCAACCGCCGGCGGGAGTCGCGCCCTAGGAACTTTTCGGTCCATGAAACAAGGCCGCCCCTCGGGCGGCCTTGTTTTCTGCAGCCACGGTCACATGCCTAGCTGACTTTTTCCGCCACCGACTTACCCTGCGTGAACAAATAAAGATAATCGGGGCCGCCAGACTTGGAATCCGTACCAGACATATTGAATCCGCCGAAGGGATGCGCGCCCACCATGGCTCCCGTGCATTTGCGATTGATGTACAAATTGCCGACGTGGAACTCGCGCACCGCGCGATCAATCCTGTCGCGCGATTGGGTATAGACAGCGCCGGTCAGGCCGAACTCGGTATCGTTGGCGATTTCCAGCGCGTGGTCGAAGTTTTTCGATTTAATGACGGCCAGCACCGGGCCGAAGATTTCCTCCTGCTCGAGTTTCGATTTAGGTGGAATGTCAGCAATCACCGTGGGCCGGATAAAGTAACCTTCCCCCGCCTCGCTGGCGCGCTCGCCGCCGGTGATGAGCCGTCCATCTTTCTTGCCCTGTTCAATGTAGCTGAGGATGGTCTTCATCGATGCTTCGTTGATGACCGCGCCCATGGTTGCGTTTTCCGCGGGATCACCAACCTTAATTTTCTCCACGCGCGATTTGAGTTGGTCCAGAAACTTGTCGTAGACGCGCTCGTCCACAATGGCGCGAGAACAGGCTGAGCACTTCTGTCCCTGGAAGCCGAAAGCAGCCTGCGCCACACCTTCGACGGCAGCGTCGATGTCGGCATCGGCGTCTACCACGATGGCGTCTTTGCCACCCATTTCGAGGATGGTGCGCTTGATCCAGATCTGTCCCGGAACCTGTGCCGCAGCGCTCTGGTGGATGTGAAGGCCAACTTCGCGAGAACCGGTGAACGCCACGTAGCGCGTTTTGGGATGAACCACGATCGCGTCCCCAAAACTGGCGCCCGAGCCTGGACAAAAATTCACCACGCCTTCCGGCATCGCAACTTCTTCGAGCAGTTCGACGAATTTCGCGGCGATGGTGGGCGAATCGCTCGAAGGCTTGAGGATCACGGTGTTTCCGCAAACGATGGAGGCCAGCGTCATGCCGGCCATGATGGCACAGGGAAAATTCCACGGTGGAATCACGGCTCCGACACCCAAGGGAATGTAGGTCAGCGAATCGTGTTCCCCCGCCATCTGCGCCGGGGTCTCGGTTTTCGCCAGGCGTAGGGCTTCGCGAGCGTAGAATTCGCAAAAGTCGATGGTCTCGGAAATATCTGCGTCGGCTTCTGCCCAGTTCTTGCTGACTTCGAAGACCAGCCACGCCATGTATTCCATCTTGCGCTGGCGCAGAAGGTCACCGACGCGGAACAGCAGATCGGCACGCTCTTTGACCGAAGTGCGGCTCCAGGATTCAAACGCCTTCAGGGCGGCGTTCATCGCAGGCTCAACGTGCTCTTTGCCGGCTTTCTGGTGGATGCCGACAATCTCGGATGGTCGCGTTGGATTTAGCGAGCGAATCTTGTCTGCTGTCTTCCCCCGCTTACCGCCAATAATCAGCTCGTACTCGCGCCCCAGTTGGCCGCGGACTTTCTCGATGGCAGCCCGCATCTTGCGCGCGTTTTCTTCGCGGGTGAAATCAAAAAACGTCTCATTCACGAACCGGCCTTCGCGCGGCATTGTGCGCGGACGGGAAGCTTCAAGGGTTGCCATGTTGTACCTCGTGGAGGAAATAAGTCAGATCTTCGATGGACGACGGAACAAATTATTTTAGCACCGGCGGGAGGACTCTGGCTGCCGAGGGAGCTCTCTCGGCTCTCTCGTGCTCTCTCGTTGAGCGGGCGCAACCATCCCAGGAGCGATACCATGCCCACGTTTTCCGGATGTGGCGGCAGGCTGGATCGCTACTCGCAAGCGGCTTCAAGCGAAAGCATCCGACGCTCTGGGTGAACAGAGCCAGGCCGCTGAATTGCCTTTTCCGGTTAACGCCAGTCGTCCCGGTCATGCCCGCGGTAGTAGTCGTCACGATCGCCGTCCCCGCCGCGGCGAAAGCCGTACATGCCATAGCCCAGCCGGTACCCGTTGACGTATCCGTCGCGATAGGCATTCTTGTAGCGCCCACGCGAACCCATCCAATGTTGATAGCCGCCGTCGGCATCCTCCCACTGATCGCTCTTGTAGTTGTAGCGATAGCCCTGCGTCCGGTCGTAGCGCCCGTGGTCTATGCCGTCTCGGTATCCATTCTGATAACCGTGCTCGCGAGCTTCATCGTGGCGATAATAGTAGTCATCGTCATCGTGCGCCCACGCCATGGTGCCGCATGCGAGCGACAGCGCTGCTGCCAGAGCGGCCATCCTGAATCCCTGCACCATTCTCCTGTGAAACATGATCCCCTCCGTTGTCCGAAGCTTCCGCAGAAGCCTCGGTTCTCTTGTCTTGTGGGATGCGAGGCATGCGCTGCCGCGATGCCCCAGCGCGAAACACAGGGAACCGTATAACCCGGGAGGAATTCCGCGCATATCCATGATGCGCAACTTTTCTTCCGCTTGCGGGTTTGTTCGCCGTTCAATCCTTGCTCCTCGTCGACTCCGGTGGTGTTAGACTCGAACGTTTTCAGGCTGGCACAACTGCCGCTTGTAAGAGGTGGACTCATGGAAATGAAGCGAGTAGGAGTCATTGGCGCGGGCACGATGGGCAACGGAATTGCCCACGTCTTTGCCCGCTACGGCTATACCGTGGTGCTGTGCGACGTGGAACAGCGGTTCCTCGATCGGGGACTTGATACCATCGGCAGAAATCTCGAGCGCCAAGTGGCGAAGAACAAAATCACAGTCGCCGACAAGGAGTCGGCGATAAAGCGAATCGAGCCGGTGACCGATCGGGCGAGGCTCGCGGATTGTGATTTCGTCGTTGAAGCAGCCACGGAACAATTTGAAATCAAGACAGAAATCTTCCGCGACCTTGACCGACTGACGCGCGCAGAGGTCATCCTCGCCTCGAATACCTCTTCCCTCTCCATTACCAAGCTGGGGGCATCCACTCAGCGTCCCGACAAGGTCATCGGCATGCACTTTTTCAATCCCGTCCCGGTGATGAAGCTGGTGGAGGTCATCCGAGGACTGGCCACCTCGCAGGACACCTTCACAACTGTGCGGGACCTTGCGATAAAACTGGAGAAGACGCCAGTGGAGGTCAACGACGCTCCTGGATTTGTCTCTAACCGGGTCCTGATGCCGCTGCTCAACGAAGCGATGTTTGCGGTCATGGAAGGAGTGGCTACACCGGAAGCGGTGGATGAGGTGTTCAAACTGGGCATGGCACATCCCATG
>WNFG01001590.1_pt1 | contig 18915 bp, 17 predicted proteins | sample 5400431 | NCBI WGS metagenome assembly WNFG01 (sample SAMN13153346, study PRJNA577476) | soil metagenome | isolation source: 120 cm saprolite under Douglas fir tree site 2 hole 3 replicate 2 | place: USA:California | collected 2015-04-18 | reverse complement strand
GTGTGGTGCCGCTTTTTCGAAAACAGGGCGGCGGCGTGATTCTGAACACCTCTTCGGCGGTTGTGTTGCGAACGGTGGCGGACCGCGCCGTTTATACCGCCGCGAAGGGCGCGGTGTTGGCGCTGACGCGCAGCATGGCGTTTGACTATGTGAAAGAGGGAATTCGAGTGAACTGCCTTTGTCCGGGAACGGTGGATACTCCTTCGTTTCATCAGAGATTGGCGGCACTCGGGGGCGATGTGGCCACGGTACGCAAAAAGTTTGAGGCGAGGCAGCCCATGGGGCGGCTTGGGACCGCGGAGGAAATTGCCGAGGCGGCGCTGTATCTCGTTTCGGATGCGGCAGCGTTTGTGACAGGCGGAGTATTCCCGATTGATGGAGGCTTTTCGCTTTGAGGCGGAGAATCGGGAAACCGGCGAGCCCGTCGATCGGGGCAAAGCGCGTGGAGTGGCGCGGGCGGCCGGCTATTCGATTGTCAAATGGTGTCGTGGAGTTGACGGCGCTTAGCGGAGGAGGTCACATCACGGGATTTTGTTTTGCGGGTGACGCGGCAAAACCGAGGACGAATGTACTTTGGGAGTGTCCGTGGGAAGGCGCGGCGCCGGGCACGGCAAAGGCACGGCGGCTTGCGGCAACGTACGGCCCCAAGGGAGTTGGGGAATTTCTTGCGAGCTACACGGGCCACGCGCTCTGCCTGGATTATTTCGGCATGCCGTCTGGTGAGGAGGCGCGGCAAGGGCTCCCGTTGCATGGAGAGGCCGGGTGCGCGAACTGGCGCGTGATGAAGGGAGCGACGCGCTCTGCAGCAGCCCGCGCTGAATGGCGAGTGGATTTGCCTGCGGCTGGATTAGCGTTTGAGCGGGCGGTTGAGCTTCATAAAGGTGAAAGTGTGGCGGTGTTCCGGGAAAGTGTGACGAACCAGCACGAAGCCGACCATTATTTTCATTGGGTGCAGCATGTGACGCTTGGTCCACCATTTCTCGATCCGGAGTGCAGCCGGGTTTTTCTCTCCGGGACGCGAGCTAAGACCTGGCCACTTGGCTACGAGAAAAAGAGTTTGGTCTCTGCTGATCGTGAATTCCGGTGGCCACGCGCACCGCGAGAAAAAGGGGGAGTTGCGGATCTTTCGATTCCGTTCCGCGAGCGAGGAACGGGATTTGTCGCATCCGTATTGCTCGATGCGGAGCGAGATACACAGTTTGTTGCGACCCTGAACTGGCAGCTGGGTCTTGCAGCGGGTTACGTTTTTCACGGCAAGGATTTTCCGTGGGTGGCGGTGTGGGAAGAAAATTGCGCGCGGGAGTATGCACCGTGGATGGGCAAGACGCTGGCGCGTGGCCTGGAGTTCGGCACCACGCCGATGCCGATTGGAAAAGAGGCCACGTTTCTGGCGGGGAAGCTCTTTGACACGCCGGGCTGGAACAGGATTGCTGCGCGAGGCACGGAAACCGTTGCGTACGCCGTGTTCCTGGCCGAGGTGCCGAAGAGCTGGCGCAGCATTCGAGATATTCGTGCCGCGAAAAACAGTCTGGTTATCAGGGGAAGCGGCGCGCCCGACACGGTCACTATCGCGGCGGACGGGATTTCCGGGTTGCAGGGCTAAATATGGATTGCTGTCGCTAGACGAAGGGGAGTGGAACCGTTCATGTCAGACACCACGTTAGGATTGGCTCTTCTATTGGTCGCCGGAATCATGAATGCGAGTTTTACGCTGCCGATGAAGTTTACACGTTCGTGGAGTTGGGAAAATACGTGGCTGGCGTGGTCGATTTTCGCGCTTATTCTTCTGCCCCCGGTGGTCACCGCACTGACGGTTCCGCGACTTGGAGACGTCTATCGCGATGCCGGATTGGGCCCTAGCGTCCTCGCGGCGACTTTTGGCGTGGGCTGGGGAGTGGCGCAGGTTTTTTTCGGGCTGGCCGTGGAGTCGATCGGCATCGCGCTTACCTTCTCTATCGTTTTGGGAATTTCCGCGGCGGTTGGCAGTCTGCTTCCGCTGCTTCGCTTGCATTCGAGCCAGCTTTTCACGGCCGCAGGTGGCGGGATTATCGCCGGGGTAGCCTTAGTGATCGTCGGAGTGAGCATTTGCGCGGTAGCGGGGCGGCGGCGCGAGGCGGTTCTGAGCGGCGCGGCGGGACGCGCCAGTGCTTCCATGGGGAGAGGATTGATACTTTCGATTTTGTGCGGGCTGGGAGCATCGTTCGTAAATTTTGGGCTCACGTTCGGGCATCCGCTTCTGGTGAGCGCTGAGAAATTTGGAGCGCCGGCCTTGTGGGCGCCGAATGCAGCGTGGTTACCCTTGATGCTGGCTGGCAGCATTCCCAATATCCTTTATTGCTTGTATTTACTTTCGAAAAACAAGAGCTCTCGGAAATTCGCTTCGGCAAATTTCGTGAGCCACGCGTTGCTGGCGTTGGTGATGGCTATTTTCTGGTTTGGCAGCACGCTGCTGTACGGGGTTTCGGCGGGAAAGATGGGCGTGCTGGGCCCCATTCTTGGATGGCCGCTGTTCATGTCGCTGATTGTGATTACCGCCAGCATATTGGGCATTCTGACGGGCGAATGGAAGAACACGGGCAAGCAGCCGCTTCGGATTCAATTGACCGGAGTGGCCTTTTTGGTTGCGGCGGTCTTTGTGCTGGCTCTCGCCAGCCGGTGGGTGTGAGGAATTCTTAGGAGCGATTGATGAAGGCTCTGGCGATCGATTTGGGCGGGACGCATGCCGCGTTCGCACTGGTGGACGGCGCGAATCTTGTGCACTCGGAAACGCTGGCGACGGACCGCGCCAAAGGATTGAAACCGCTGCTTCCGAAGTTCACGGAAATGCTTTGCACTGTGCTGGCAAAGACGGGGACCAGCGCAAAAGAATGTATCGGCATTGCCATGGGATTCGCAGGACTTGTGGACACTCGCACTGGCTTCGTTTTATCCACCAACGCGAAATACGATGATGCGTTGAGTGTGGATCTGCCTGCTTGGAGCCGTGAGGCGTTTGGCCTGGCGTTTCGTATTGAGAATGATGCCCGCATGGCGCTGCTGGGCGAGAATTATGCCGGGGCGGCACGGGGTTTTTCCGATGCGGTGATGATCACGCTGGGCACGGGAGTTGGCGGAGCCACATTGATCGAAGGAAAACTTCTTCGCGGCAAGCACATGCAGGCAGGGTGCCTGGGCGGCCACATTCCGATTTTGTTTTCCGGAAGGCGGTGCACTTGCGGAAACATCGGTTGCGCGGAGGCGGAGGCGTCCGGATGGGCGCTGCCGCTGATTGCAAAGGAGTGGGCAGGCATCGAGAAAAGTTCGCTGGCGCGGCATCCGGCGCTCGGGTTCAAGGAATTATTTGAAGAAGCGCGCCGCGGCGATGCGATTGCGGTCGCGATCCGAGATCGCTGCTTGAATGTCTGGGGGGCGGACGCAGTAGGGTTGGTGCACATGTACGATCCCGAAGTGATCGTAATTGGGGGTGGAGTGATGAAAAGCGCGGATGTGATCATTCCGTACGTGCAGGAGTACGTTTCGAAATATGCGTGGACACCGTGGGGCAAGGTGCAGGTCCGCGCGGCGGAGCTTGGCAATCATGCGGGGCTTTTGGGTGCGATTCCGTTGCTGACTGAGAAAGCCTGATGGCGAGACGCTCGAACTATGACAAATTTCCGTTTGTGGCGGTTTCCGAACGCGAAGCGGATTGCCACGTAGGTTGGGCGGCCGTCGCGCGGCAGCTTGATGCTGCGTTGAGTGGAAAACGCTCCATTTTGTGCGTCGAGGGCTATCCCGGCGCCCATCTTGATGAGATTGAGCGCGGGTTCGCCTCCCACTTGAAGCCGCGGCTTGTGGTTCGCGTGGAGTCCTGCCTAAAGAGCGCGCAAGAACTTGATGCCATGCTTGCGCCCTATCTTGGCGGCAACGATCCCGTTTTCGGGCGCATGAGTGGAGTGACGTTGCAGGATTTTCTGGATCCGCGAAAAGTGGCCGAGGCGCGAGAACTGATTCGCGCGAATACTGCGGAAAATGGCCGGATTCTTGTCCTCGGAACAGGCGCGGCGCTGATTGCAGAACGTTTTGATTTGCTTGTTTATGCGGACCTTACGCGTTGGGAGTTGACGCTGCGCCAGCGTCGCGGAGAAATTGGGAATCTTGGCGCGGGGAATCTTGCCGAACTCCCGAATCTGAAATACAAGCGCGCCTTCTTTGTGGATTGGCGGGCGGCGGATCGGTTGAAAAAAACACTGCTCCCTAAGATTGACTTCCTCCTGGACACAAACACTCGAGAGACTCCGAAGCTAATCAGCGGGGAATTATTTCGACGTGGCCTTGCAGCTGCGAGCGTGCAGCCCTTTCGCGTGGTTCCTTACTTTGACCCGGGCGTTTGGGGCGGACATTGGATGGAAGAGGTTTGCGATTTGCCGAAGGACCAGCCGAACCATGCCTGGTGCTTCGACTGTGTTCCCGAGGAAAACAGCCTGTTGCTTGGCTTCGGATCGCGACGCGTGGAGATTCCTTCGATCGATCTGGTATTTTCCCACCCGCGAGAGTTGCTGGGCGGCGCTGTGCACGGGCGGTTCGGCACTGAGTTTCCCATCCGATTCGATTTTCTGGATACGATGGGAGGTGGTAACCTTTCGCTGCAGGTCCATCCGCTTACCGAATACATCCAGGATAAATTTGGCATGAATTACACGCAGGACGAAAGCTACTACCTGCTCGATGCAGGCGAGGATGGCACCGTCTATCTCGGATTGCTCGACGGCGTGGATCGCAGCGCAATGTTTCGTGAATTACGCGAAGCGCAGGAAGGCGGGGCACCTTTTGCGGCGGAAAAATACGTGGGCCGGTATCCAGCGAGGAAGCACGACCACTTTCTGATTCCCGCGGGGACCATTCATTGTTCGGGCAAAAACAGCATGGTGCTGGAAATCAGCGCGACGCCGTACATTTTCACACTCAAATTGTGGGATTGGGGCCGCGTTGGACTCGACGGCAGGCCGCGGCCTATTCACATCGATCACGGCGAGGCGAACGTGCAGTGGGAGCGCACGCCGGAGTGGGTGAAGAAGAATCTGATTGGCCAGGTGAAACGACTGGCGGAGGGGCCCGGTTGGCGCGAGGAGCGTACTGGACTCCACGAACGCGAATTCATCGAAACTCGACGTCACTGGTTCCGTGACGTTGTCCCGCATGAGACGGGTGGCGGGGTGAATGTGCTGAATCTTGTGGAGGGGGAAGAGGTGGTAGTTGAGAGCCCTGGCGGGAAATTCGCGCCGTTTATTGTGCACTATGCCGAGACCTTCATTGTTCCGGCGGCCGTGGAAAGTTACACGATTCGTCCACACGGGGCGTCAGTGGGCAGGGAGTGCGCCACCATCAAGGCGTTTGTAAGGACTAAAGCATGACTCCCAAAACTCTCGGCCGGTTATTCCGGCTATCAATTTGCTCGCGAAGTGTGAGCGACGCAACAACCCTGGTTCTGATCAGCTTGTTTTGCACAGTCATTCCTTCCTTCGCGCAGGACAAACAGGATGAGCAACGGACCACAACCGCGGGACACTCCGCCGCCACCCTGCGTGATGGCAGCTTTCACAGTCCCAACCTGAACCGTGAGATGCGGTACCTGGTCCTGTTGCCGGCAAATTACGATGCATCGGCGCAGCGCTACCCCACGCTGTTTCTTCTGCACGGACTCTATGGCGATTATCAGAATTGGTCGACGCTCACGAGCCTTCCGAAATATGCGCGGCAGCTCAATCTGATCATTGCTATGCCCGACGCCGGAAATTCCTGGTACGTGAATTCCGCGACGGATCCGGCGGACAAATACGAAGACTACTTCGTGAAGGATTTCATCAACGAGATAGATACGCACTTCCGCACGATACGCAGCGGATCCGCGCGCGCCATCGCAGGCCTATCCATGGGCGGTTACGCGGCGGTGAAATTCTCCCTGAAATATCCGAGCTTGTTTGCATATGCGGGCGGTATCAGCGCGGCGCTCGATGCCTCAGCGGACCTGGATACAACGCATCCCGCATTCCGCGATGGCTTGCGAAAGGCGTTCGGAGAAGCCGGCGACCCGACGCGCTCGCGGAACGATGTGTTTGCGCTGGTGGCGCACGGTGAATTCGGGGACCTGCCGTATTTCTACCTCGATTGCGGTTCGGACGACATGTTTCTCGACGTGAATCGCAAATTCGTTGCGCGCTTGCAGCTATCGAGGGTTCCATACGAATTTCACGAACTGCAGGGGAACCACGAGTGGAGCTATTGGGACGGAGCCATCGAGCGATTCCTCAACATGCTGGCAGGGCACAACTTCGCGCACCGTTCGATTGACGCGGGCACAGCCCCGAAAATCGAACTTAAGCCTTAAATTCCAACACGCAAGGAGTCTTGCGAGTCAGATGCCAGTTCAATCGCCGTCGAGGTATCCAAAAGTCCGAGAAGTTTGTCGCCACTCTTTCGAACTCCGCGGTTCGGTGGGCGCCTTGTTCATCTCGAGTTGCACAAAGCGAGTTGGTTTCGCACTTGTCCGATAACCTCATCGTAGAGCACGTGCTTCCGGAGCATCCGATCTAAGTCCGCAATCTGCTGCAACGGTCTTATAAACCGTTGCACATCTGGGCCGATGTCGAAAATCAGCAGGTGCAGTGCGTTTCGTCAAACTTCGATCTGTGCGATGTGCGACGGTGAGGTCTTTCCGTCCGTTGGTTGTGCAGGCTACGTAGTTTACGGTATTGCTTAATGTTCCAATTGAAGACAGTGTGTTCTCGCTGGGTGGGTTCACAAGGTTGAGTCGGAAACTGGACCGCGGCTCAATTTTGAGAATATCTTTACGCCCGACCTTCCCATGCCGAAGCAGTGGAGGGGGCGCCCGCTAAACATTTGTTGCTCAGTGAGATGTGGGTGTCCTTGGAATTCGGAACTTGCGAGATCCAGTCTGTCTTCGATTACTACGGCGCTCAACCGGTTGGACGACATAGTACACCGGTTGATTCTAGACGTGACCCATGAAGTCCCTAAGATAGAAGGAGATGGAGATTCCCATGCTTGACTCAAACTCGGAACTTGACGAGACGCGGGATCTAAAGGGATGCATAGTAGTCAGCCTGCAACAGCTTAAAGCGTTCCATCTTACAGTCAGCGCAGTAATGATTGACTTAGCCGCCCTTCGAGAGACAGTATTGACAAGGCCAGGGATGAAATCCAGGTACAAGAAAAATCTAGCGCGAGCCGCAAAGAAATCAAGGCCACTCGTTCGGGAAGCGATGCAATCGTACGATGACTTAATCCAGAGTACGCTTGAAGATGGGACGGCCGCTGGGAACCCGTCGACTGTCGGGATGAACATCCATTAGCGGACTGTTGTCGGAGATTTGGCAGTCCGCATAGATATCGATTTTCTCCTAACAGACAGCATTATCCGAGCGACGCGAAGCAGCATGTCTCTGTCTTCTGGACTCATGCGCGAAAGGCAAGCTCGGAGTTTATCGAAATAGTATCCATCCTTTCCTGAACTACCCCATAAGCTGACAGTTCTCTTGCCAGTTGTGAATTTGAGACGCGTGGGTGGAACTTCACCGTCGTAGAGAAATTGATAAAGCGGTAGGTCTAGAGAATGCGCGAGTTTCTCCAAGGTTTCGAGCGAAGGAATCGTGCGGCCTCGTTCAACCCTCGAAATGTAGCAACGGCGCAGCCCGGTGCGGCTCTCAATATCGCCTTGGGTAAAACTCTTTTGCTCCCGGAGGAGTCTTAGTCGTTCAGCAAGAACGAGCATCTGATCACCTGCTTTCGCGTGGGTTGTTCGATGTAAAGACTGCATTTGGTGACAGAAAGCGCGTGGGATGCGTGCTGGTCTGGGATTTTTGTTCGGGTATTCCGTTGCGTTCTTCCTGCAAGCTGTCGGAAACTGGAATGATATTGTTGCGGATCGCGTAGTGAACGAGTTCGGCAATTAAATGAATGCCGAGTTTGTCCATGATTTTAGCCCGATGGGTCTCCACCGTTCGTACTGTAATTCCCAGATCCAATGCTACTTCCTTGTTGACTCTTCCTAATGCCAAACGCCGAATCACTTGCACTTCACGAGGTGTTATTCGGGAATCCATTCGTTTGGAATTCTCAGATCTTCTGTTTGCGATCCTTTGTTCCGACGACTCGCTTATCGAACTTCGTGGAATCAATAACCGCTTGCCCAGGCTCACGTCTTTGACCGCCTTCACCAAGCGGTCCGTGAGATCGGATTTCAAGACAAATCCGTGAGCGCCGGCATCGATCGCTCGACGAACGATCTGGTCTGACTCGTGCATCGTAAGCACAAGAAGTTTGGCCGTTGGGATTGTCTCTCGGATTTGACGCGCGACTTGCAACCCATCGATATCGGGTAAGCTTATGTCTACGATGACAAGATCAGGTTTTAATTTCTTCGCTTTTGCTATTGCTTCGATTCCCTTACCCGCCTCTCCGACGACTTTCCATGCCTCATTGTTTTCAAGAACTCCCCGCACCCCTGTTCGCAACAAAGCGTGATCGTCGGCCAGTAGAATGCGCAATTTCTTCATGATGGTTCGCCTAGATGGGGTACGCTCACGCTCACTGTTGTCCCGCAGCCGGTGAAACCAATGTTGAGATGTCCCCCAATCGAATTAATCCGCTCTTGCATGCTTGGGATACCAACACCGACCTCAAAGGGGATTTCGAGGTTTGCGCTGGCTCTCCTGATAGACCGTCCCCGTGCGGTGTCGCTGATCTCCACCCTCACGTTGTTCCCCTCCCGTTGGAGCTCAATCTTGACCCGAGAATTCCCTGAATGACGCTGGACATTGGTAAGACTCTCTTGAACTACCTTGAAGAGGGTCAGCTCGACATCTTTGGGCATCCTCCCGAAATTCGGAGTGACTTTGAGCTGCACGCGAATTCCAGAGCGCTTCGTGAAACCTTCGGAAAAAAGGCGAATTGCATCTGCGAGTCCAGTTTCATCCAGTAAGGGTGGGTGCAACAAATAGGAAAGTGTGCGGACTTCGCGAACACACTGATCTGCCAACTTCCGGCACGAGGCGGACAACGCTCGAAACTTGGCAGGGGGCGAAGGAAGTGATGCATCAAGTTGACTTAGATTGGTTGACAAAACGACGAGGTTTTGTCCTGTAGAATCGTGCAAGTCCCGGGCGATTTTCCGCCGCTCCTCATCCTGTAATCGCAAAAGCTGACCGGAAAGGCGTTGGAGTTCCTCCTCAGCAAGTCGCCGTTCGGTGATATCCTCCCCCGAACTCAAAATGCCAACGATGTGACCCTCGGCATTTCGCAACAGGGAATTGCGCCATCTGATTAACCGTTCCTGGCCACATTTGGTGAGGACCGGATTCTCGACCGAGGAAGTGTCTCCCAAGAGCAGGTTCTGGAATTTCGCCTTTAGCGGGATCCTGGTTCTGGGGGGAAGGCAGGTCTCGATCCAGTTGCGCCCCAGTAGGTCACGCTCTTCCCATCCGAGCGTGGAACATCCCTTGCGATTGATCAGGGTAATTCGCCCGTCTATGTCCAGTGCGAGAAGAATCACATCGACGATATCTAGATATCGCTGGGCCCTGTCTCGTTCTTGCCGAAGTGCCGCATCCGCCTGCTTTCGCTCGGTGATGTCTTCGCAGACAGCAAGCATGCAGCGCTCAGCGCCAATCTGGATGGGTTCTGCCGAGTAGCGCTTGACTCTGAGTTCGCCCGACTTGCTCCGGGTTCTGATCTCCAAATCCCTCAGTCTCCCGTGCTTCCCAATCTGGTCGATCACATCAGCTCTATCGTCGGGGTGGTCCCATAGCCCAATTTCAATTGACGTGCGGCCGATAGCCTCCTCCCGGCTAAAACCGTTGTTGCGCTCAAAAGTTTCGTTTAGTTCAAGGAATCGTCCTTCCTGAAAGGTGGTGATTACAATTTCGACGGGGGACGAGTGAAATGCTTTTGCGAATTTCTCTTCCGATAGCCGGAGTGCTTTTTCCAGACGTTTTTGGTCGGTAACGTCGTGCGCGATCCCACGAACAATGGGCGTAGTCACGCCGTCCGTTCGAAGGGTATTGTGGTACTCCCAGATTCTCCGCTCGCCGGACTTTGTGAGAACGACCATCGAGCCCTTTACAAATCCCTCTTTCTGGATGGTCAGGAGAGACTTGTCAAATTGGGGACGCGCCTCCGGGAGTAAGAAATCCCGCACAGACTTGTTCAGCAGCTCCTCTCGAGAATATCCAAGCAGCCTGATCGGGAGTTCGTTAACGGAGAGGAGGCGTCCCTCGAGGTCGTGGGTACAGATCAAATCGGCGGAATTCTCAACTAGATCGCGGTAGCGGTCCTCACTCTCACGTAGTCCAAATTCCATTTCTTTCCGAGCTGTGATTTCCTGGACCGTGCCAACTAGCGCCGAAATTTTGTTTGCTGGATCTTTCGAGGTAAACCCGATGGCTCTCACCCACTTTAGGGTGCCGGTCGGGCACACTATGCGGAATTCCTCCTCGAAGCGATTCGTGCTTAGCAACTTCTCAAGGCCTGCAAGAACGCGTCCTCGGTCCTCTGGGTGGATCAGTTCGCGGTAGGAGGTTGGATCTAAATAGAGTGACTCCAGACGCGATTCGCAAATTTGCTCGAATGCCGGACTTACGTAGATGATTTCTTTGGTTTCCGGCTTCATCATCCAAAAGATTTCTTGGATGTTCTCCGCCATTTGTCGAAACCGCTCTTCGCCTGCTTTCAGAATCGCATCCTGACGTTGCAGGTTTTCGTTCACTCTCCTCATTTCCTCCATGTTAGGGAGACTCAGTGCCGTCGGCATTAACCGGACGAGGAATACCGCCGTTGGTATAGACAAAGAAGCAGTGATTACCTTAACTCCTGCGGAGAACCAATAGGAGGGAATCCAGAGGGTCCACACATCCATCACGTGAGATGCGCCGCATGCTGCGATAAAAGCGCTAAAGCTCAGGAACATCCAACCAAATGGAATGTCCCGTCGTCTGCGCACAAAGAAGATTAGAGCGGCTGGAATTGAAAAATAAGCCAGGGCAATCAAGGTGTCGGATATCGCGTGCAGCCAGACGAGGGCCGGTTTCCACTGGTAGCAGAAACCATGTGGCATCAATCCATTCGAAGACAGCCATTGGGTAAGCGCGTTCATCGTATCCGCCGCCAGGTTTTCTCCAGGGTCAGCAAAACTATGGGTGATGCCCAACCACCCGTGGAAACAATACTGTTAGATTGTTGAATCTGACTTGTAGGAGGATGTATTCCTCGTGCTGATGGTTCAGCGCTTGGGTGTCGAGCGGTGAATGACCCAGGACATCAAATTGATAATGCGAAGTCACGCTGCTTCCCTCCTTGCGGGTGCAACAGACTCCCGTGGGCGTCTCTAGGTAGCCCAGTGTCAAAGAATGATTATATGTCTATCTCTTACATGCTATGTAGTCAAGTTAATAATATTACGCATACCGACCCTTTGCAGTTCTTCGCGCTCCTGGATTGGGGCCGGACTGTAGTGCTCCCGCAGCGAGACGTTGGGGATTTGCGTCCCCGGCGGCGGCTCTACGTCAGCAAGGACATGCAACGGTCTTATAAGCCGTTTTCTGTGGAAAACTCGGACCGAGATTTGTTGGTTGTTGCTGTTCGAAAAAGCGCTTCTAGTTACCTGAATTCTATGGACTTACGAATTGTAAATTTCGCATGGGCGTGTGTCCGCAGAATTTGGGCAGTTGCACATTGGTTACAGGGTGGCGGGGTGCTCCTCTACTGCGCCCAACGGGTACAGCTTTGACTTTGTTTCGTCGACAGCGCCTAGAGTGTTGTAAATAAGCAACAAGCTACGTAAAAAAGAGGCACTTCAAGCTATATTTTTTAACCGTTTTCGCTCCCTTAACTACCAAGGGTCGGTCGCAACTCCTGACTCCGACGTTAGGTCTGGAGAGAACATGCCTAAAGTCTGTGTCATCGATGACGATTGCGGAAGCACGAGGGCACTTTCTAAGATATTTACGAGTCTCAATGGTTTCGAGGTTTGCGCCGAGATCGAAACCGTGGACGAGGCTGTTAAGGAAGTCGGATCCCGCTCGCCCGATCTAATTATGGTGGGTTTGCCTCTGCCGAATGACACCCTCGCTCAATTCGTGTCCAATTTGAAGAAACTTGCTCCCAACACGAATATTTTCCTGCTCATTCGGAAGTGTAATAGTGTCGTTGAGAAGCAAGCGTTGTCGGTTGGCATTACTGCGGTGTTTTCGAAATTTGATGACTACGAAGGTCTAATACTCAATGCCGAGGCGCTGTTCAACCCGAAGTTAGTAACTAAAGCCAAAGCTAAGACCAATTCTCTTCAGTAGCTCTTTTCCTTGCATGGGGTTACTTTGCTGCGATCATCTTCGCTCGACTGGTGAATATCCGATAGTTTGCGAACTGCCCGCGACACCAGTACACGTGTTTCTTCTTGTAGCGAGCTTCTGCAAAAATGGTTAAGGGAACAAGGCTAGGACGCTCATCTGATTCTTTGAGCCAACCATAGGTAAGGACAATTTGATACTCCTCCCACCCTAGATACGCCTTCAATTTGTCCGAAAGATCCAGATGCTCCGACATTCGGATTATGTTAGTACCTTCATCCGTCCAAACTTCCCCGTAACATGCAACGGCGACCTTCTTGCCGATTGCGAAGAGGCCAAAATCTGTTCTGGGCGCAAACGGACACAAGTCATCCTCAACACTCGCATAATACTGAAAAACCTTTATTCTTCGCTCCTTTGAAACTACGTCGGCGGCTTGATGAACTTTTGATCGTACTTCCGTACCTACCATCTTAGGCAATAATGACCATTCGTGAGACGGGACGATCCAACCGGTCAGCAAATGAGGATCAGGTACTTGATCCAACTCCTTGTCGCCCTCGGGATACTCACGGAATTGTTGAACGCCGTCGATAACGCGGACCTCATACTCAGCCAGCTTATCGGGTTCCTTGTCTCCCGAACCCCATTCAAAGCTCTGCACTGCGATAAAATTGCGCATACCGTCTGCCAAGAGTTGAGCGCGTTCTCGCAGGAGTGTGACTTCGCCAGGTTCCTCGGGTCGGTGTTGGAGTCCATCAGAGCGCACTGGCACGAACTTTGGATTGTGGTCGGAGGGTGGGGCGAATTTTGGATAAAGGTCTGCTGAAACTGGTGATACATCCTTAGCGTTAGCGAAGATTCGCTGAGCTAGGAATGGTTGTACTTTGCTAACGAAGTCAAACATGGTTTGAGCAGGCACTGCCAGCGCCATCGTTTCAGTGGTCCCGCTTAGAATGCCTAATATTTTTTCGGTTCTCCTGTCGACGACGATGCCCCCGCTTGCTCCACCTATTCGAATTGGTTTATCGGCGGACAACTGGTAGTCGAAGGCGAGGAGGCCCGAAGTGGTTGGGCCTTTGAATATAGCTGGAAATCGCGTCAGTTTGCGAACCGGATTGGCAATTCCCTTGGGATATCCGTAGATGTCTACTTCCTGGCCAACGTCGAGTTCATCGAGACTGAAACCAAGCCCATGATGATGTGGCAGCGAATGCCGTAACTCGAAGATCGCAAGATCCCGTTTCATGGCATACGGAAGCACGTCTCCGTTGGCAAGAGTGTTTACAGTTGCGCCCTCATCGTGAGGTCCTGTGGCAAGATACCGTTGGAAAATCTCTTCTCCTTTTACTTTATGGACCCGTGTGGTCACAGCTACGTGATAGTTGGTTCCAATGAAACGGCACGTGGCGTCCAGGCAAAAGCCAGTACCAAACTTCGCATTCATGTCGAGACCAGGGCCGAGCCTCCCCGTAACACCAAGTTTTGCCGACGGGGTGAATTTTACTGAGGTAATAGGAACAACGACCTCGCTAAAATCCTGCTCGTGTTTCGAAGAAGGCGAGACTGTCGACCGACTAGGAAGGGCTTCCTGGGCCGGTCCAGGAGTGCAGAGACACGAACTTCCAATTACGACTAAAATGAATTTGCGCAAGACCATCAGGCATTCCCCTGACTCCCCACGAGTCAGTTCTGATGTTTTGCATGCGCTCCTCCACCGAATGACTAGTCAGCACAAAGGGTTTATTCCGTTTCGATCAGAGTTTTGGCTCCCATTGCGGGACGATAGTCCCGATTTGAATCGCAAATTGCGCGCTGATGCTCGCGTCCCGTATAGGAGCTTGTGCACACATTCTGGCCCACGCCGAGCCATCTACAATGAAACTAGTTCAGTTAAGAATCTCGCAGCCGTTGTCATGTTTATAACCCTCCAGGAAAGTACTTCAATATACATATATTGGTCTTGACAAGTAACCCCCGTTATCCTATTGTTCCTTCCGATTTGGAGGACGTATGCACCATGCCCAGATGCGAACGATTCCACGCCTTCCTCAAGTGATGATTGGAACGCTCATGCTTGGCGGCGTACTGCTCGCAGTATTGCTTTGGTCTATATCCAGATGAGAAGCGCCAACAACTTAGCTCTAGTAGACAAAACACGGCGATCCCAGATCGACACGGACACCTGGCTTAAACTGTCCACGCAATTTGAGCGGGTAGTAAAATCCCGCGGATTAGTCGGTCATCTATCAGAATTTTCCGAAGATGGGAGCCGGGAGGAACAAGCAAGGTGCCGTATGGTGATCAAGGCCCTGTCTAAAGAGGGCCACCTTGCGCTACGGAAGTTTGTCAAACTGTGGGCAAACTTGAATGAGCAAGTTATGGAAGATCAAAGACCTAGCACTCGTAAGGATTTCGACGACATTTTGGGGCCATCTTACCGAGGTCCGATTCACAAGCCTCGGCCGGTGTTAAACACGGGCAAGGGCAGGAAAAGGCAATAAGCATAATCAGAATTTTCAAATAACTGCCAATAGAATTGGCAAGGCAACTGCTGTGTCTTGCCATATGACTTCTTCATGTCGACTGTGGTCTGGCATCCTGGCTATCTTGGTGTCACATATTCTGTTCATTAATCCAGGCTGCGCCGGTCAGGAACCCCGAGTTGCAGCAATAGGTCCTGTTGTTAGCGTCAGCTTCGGTTACGTTTATCTCAACAGTGAAATACCTTCCGCTGGAAGAATCAGCCAAAATGGAGTTGCGTCCGGCGTCACCACTGATTTTACTCGTCGATTCGGAATTAGGGCGGAGGTTAGTTATACCAGGACCTACGGAGCGTTCGGTCTCGATCATCACAGTGATGTGCTGGCCTACCTCGGGGGTCCAGTCGTTTATCCAATACGCCGCAGGCGATTCGCAGTCTATACTCAAGCCCTCATCGGAGCGGCACGAATCACGGGTGTCATCCCGGAAAGTAATGGTAATTTCCTGATTGCCAAAACGAACAAACTGGCCTGGTCACTCGGCCCCGGAGTGGACACGAAGCTTTCAAAATCAACTGTTCTCAGGATAGGCGCAGATTATCTGCACTCAAGTTATTTCGCTCCCAACAAAGCGATTCAAGGTCAGGGGAATGTGCGCGTTATCATCAGCCTCGTTTACACGCTGGGGAAAGTCCGGTGAATTAGGGCAGCGCCAGCGGCCTGACCGAACTCTCCGTAGGGGATTCTATTCGCTGCATTCAAGCTTAGACGAACCAGCGCCGAAACATTGTTCGTACGCCTATTTAGACTTATTACCATTTCCAACAGATCGTCGCGGTCATCTTTGATCCAGCTGCTCGGTATTTCTTTGATGATCTCGATAAGTTCTTCCAAGGTTGCGTTCGTTTCTAATCGCTTCAGCCACGGATCAAGAGTTTGAAAGCTGTGGAAGGTCGAATATATGGTCCTATCGAGATAGAGGCCGTGACGAGGTAAATCTGTAAACTTCCAGGTGGGACCGCCAAAACAGAAGCCATTATCAATCATAAACAGATGAAATGTCTTTCCAAGTTTTGCGGGCCTCTTTACACATAAAATCTGTCTGTTATCTGTGTTAGATGTCCATTTGTCAAAAATTAAGATTCCGAAGAGATCAGAAAGATTCTCCACCTGGGCAGGAGCCGCTGCCTGGCGAAGCTCCAGTACCGATTGCATGGTTCTGTACGCTCTGCCATTTCTTGACGGATATTCGGATCCAAAGGCGAGTCCCGTCGCCACTGGAATAGTCTGACGTGGAAACTGGATGGAGAGTTCTGGAGTGCGGCGAACAAGGTCTTGGTGAACATCGACGAGACAAATATCGGGACAGGGCAATCCCAGAAGCCTTGCCAGCTTTCCGGCCAAATACTCGTTTATGAGAATTCTTGGGTGTTGAGGGTTGTTTTGGAATTTGACCACATAGAAGTGTCCATCGGAACACCGCATCAAGTGCGGTTGTGATCCGCCACGCATCCGACGTATATGTTCGACAGCAGTGACGATATTGGGAGAGGACAATGACGGGGCAGGGGTAACAGGGCTTGTGGCTGGGGTTCCCAGCATAGCGAGCTCCGCGAGGGCGAAGTTACTCATGCGTTTAAGTAACGTGACAGTAATATACGCACTCCTTCCAGCCCCTGTCAAGGAAATACTAAGTATCGAGTAGTAATCGTTACTAGTGGAACCCCCGGTCCGAGGGGGATCCTGAATTTAGACAGGCTGTTCTAGCGACGCTATGTGATCGCACCCTGGGTTTTCGAGTTCGCGGCACGATTCCAAAACGGGAACGCAACAGGGGCGGAAGCAGCACAAGTAACAAGCCTATTTTCATAGTTCTCCCTTATACCGGGTGCAATTGCTGCACTTCAGCACCCGGCTCGGTTGAAGGATTCTTTGGTCCAGTTTTCTTCTGGCAGATTTTGTGCAGCAAGAGCTGCGGAGTACCGTCGTGGTCTCATACGATTAGGGTGCCGAGAATGGAGGCGGGAAGTAATGCGTTGGCAGGGGATCGCAATGCTGGCAAGTGAATTCGGAAACGCGAGTGTGCGTTCGGAAACGCGAGTGTGCGTTCCGAAACGGGATGCTTTCCCGATTGTAAGTCGCAGAATGGAACGCCGAGGTGTCGGCCCCTGAAGACGGTTAGCGGAGCATTTCGGGAGGCTTGAATATTAAGAGCTTACGAAGTCTTATCGCTTTCTTAGAATTGGTCTTCAAACTGCAGCAGGAGAATTGAAGTCTCGGGACCCATCGCTCACAGTTTCGGGGTGGCGCATGAACTTTAAATACTTTGTGTTAATGTTGTTGTTAACATGCGCATTTTCGATCGCTCCATCGTCCTGGGCGAACGATCGTCCTCCAGTTCTCGTCGTAGGTACGGTGGACAAGCCTTGCCCCGGCTCAGGTTTCACCCGTATTCAGAATGCGATTGATGTTGCCTCGACGGGCCAGACAATCGAAGTGTGCCCGGGGTCTTACAGTGAGATCCTACAAATTGAGAACTCATTGTCATTGAAGTTCGATTCGGGAGCCCTCCTCATGCCAACGAGCATTCCCCAGAGTACGGTGAGCTCGGCAACGGGCAACCCCATCGCCGCGATTATTACGGTCATGAATGCTGCAAAAGTGAACATCGAAGGTGGGGTGATCGACGCCGGCGCTTCTGGAATTTCCGAATGTGCCCCCAATCTAATGGGAATTGTCTATCAAAATTCCTCTGGGACCATTAAGCGATCTTGGGTCAGGAACACACAACTGGTTTCTCGCTTAAATGGCTGCCAGAGCGGCGATGGGATTTTCATTCAGTCGGGAAACGGAGGAACTTCCGAGGTTACGATCACCGAGAATCGTGTCGATGGCTATCAAAAGAATGGAATAACCGCCAATGAAGTCGGCACTCAAGCGGACATTTCACTAAATACCGTTGTCGGCACGGGGCCAACCACAGGCGCGGCACAGAATGGGATTCAGATTGGATTCGGAGCAAAAGGGACGATTGAGCATAACTTCGTTGCCAGCAACATTTGGTCGCCGTGCGTCAGCCCGGATCAATGCATGTTTTTCGCAACAGGAATCCTGATTGAGCAGTCGGACGACATTACGATTGAAGACAATTCGATAGGAAACAACCAGGTGAATATCTTTCTCAGAGGAGATGGAATTAAGGTTCGGAGAAACCGGCTGTTTGGCTCAGTGGTTCTCGACAACATCCAAGTCCCAGGTAACAGCGCTGAGATCGAGTCGAACCAAATTTACGATTCCGCAAGAGCGGCTGTAGCGGTCTCCGGGAATGATGCCAAAATCCGAAAGAACACTATCACCAACGCTCAAATCGGAATTCTAAAGTCTGCCAATGTGCTGTCGATTGACGAAAGGGGAAATCACTTCGACGACGTGGATATCCTCTTCGTTGATCCCAGCCCCTTCCTCACCACTCCGGGCACCATCCACCCAGAAAGATAGTCGCAGTGGACAAGGCACATTCGCGATCGGTCCCCCAGCAGTACATCGCGGGTGTGCCTCCTGCCGAAACCTCCCGACTCTCAGGGAGACAGATATTCTCCACGCTCTCCTCCTTCACGTCCTAAAGCGCCTTCCAAACTTTGCCCTGTCATTCGCCAAAATGCTTGCGGGCCGGAGAATCAGTGACATACAGCCTTGGTTTGGAGCGCACTGTGCTATAAGCCTGGCCCATGGACAACCTGTTTTTGCTCTGGTTCGGAGTACTCGTTCGCCTTTTTCGCAGCCGTGGGAAGCTTGTGTTGGAGAATCTCGCGCTTCGGCAATAGCTCGCGATTCTGAAACGTCGACATCCAAGGCCACCGCTCGATTTGTTCGACAAACTGTTCTGGGTCATTGCCCATGAGTTCTGGTCCAGATGGAAAGAAGCTTTGATTGTGGTCGCGCCAGAGACAGTGGTTCGGTGGCATCGGGCAGGCTTTCGTTTCTACTGGCGTTTGATCTCCAGGGTCCGAAAGCCAGCAGGGCGGAGAAGAGTTTCGAAGGAGGTTCGGGCTCTGATCTTCCGGATGGTTGCCGAGAACCCAACCTGGGGAGCG
>WNFG01004872.1_pt1 | contig 18927 bp, 20 predicted proteins | sample 5400431 | NCBI WGS metagenome assembly WNFG01 (sample SAMN13153346, study PRJNA577476) | soil metagenome | isolation source: 120 cm saprolite under Douglas fir tree site 2 hole 3 replicate 2 | place: USA:California | collected 2015-04-18 | reverse complement strand
TCGCCGGGCTGCACGCGCGGCTGTCGCCGGACAGCATCTACTGGCGCTACTTCGGCTTCAAGTCCGCGCTGAGCCCGGCCGAGATCCGGCGGTTCACCGGCATCGCCGAGGAATGGCGGTTCGCTCTGGTCGGTGTCCGGAGCACCGGGCAGCTGGCCGGGGTCGCCCGGTACGAAGGCCAGGCCGGCCGCACCGACGCGGAGATCGCCTTGATCGTAGACGACGCGCTGCAGCACCTAGGGCTGGGCACGCGGCTGCTGCGGCGGCTGGTGGACGTCGCGGTGATGAGTGGCATGACATCGCTGACGGCCGTGGTGCTGGCCTCGAACAGGCCGATGCTCCACCTGCTTCAGGCCCTGAACGTCCCGTCAACCTCCGCCCGGGACTCCGGCAGCATCGAGGTGAGGTTGCAGCTGGCCGGGCTCGAGCTGCCCGCGGACAGGTCACGCGTCGCCGCCGCCCATGTGGCCGAGGCGGCCGCCATCCGCGCCGAACCCGCGTCCTGACGCACCAGCCGGAAAGCCGGCGCGCTGCCCCCTTGACCGGACATGGGGCTCAGCGGAAATGGGGCTGGCGCATCTGGGCCAGGCTTTCCTGCTTGTGCACTCGCTCGTCGTGGCCGATCTGCCTGAACAAGTCGGCGAGCGATTCGAAGCTGCCGTAGTCGGCCTCGAACGCCGAGGTAAAGGGCTCCTCTTCCCACTCCGGATGCTCGGCGACGAGCGCCATGTACTCGTGCTCGGCATGATCTTCGAAGTCGGCGTTGAGCTGATAGGACCAGGCCGGGTGGAGCACGTACAGAAGCCAGGACAGCTGGTAGTAGACGAATGCGATGGACTGCGGGGTCCAGTAGTAAAGCAAGCGGGACTCTTTTTTGCCCGTGCGGGCAACGAGTTCCTCCAGGATCAGCAGGTGCCATTGCTCGTTGTCCTGCTGGGCCCGAACCTGCGCTACCCGGTCGTGGATGCGGCGGGCCAGCCCGGCGCGCTGCGAGACATGGGTGATGGCGATGTAGGCGACCTGCTCCCAGCTCTGGTAGGGAACCCGCGCGACCAGCTCGAGGACCTTAAACTTCGACAGCGTCCGCTTGCGCCCGTAAAGGACGTCCAACAGCCGGAACAGTACCCTCGCGTCCAGCCCGTACGCGCGTCGCGGCGTGTCCAGCGTCTCGCGCTGCGCCTGGCCTAGTGCCTCGTGATCGAGGTGCGGCGGCAGGCTTATCGACCATACTTCGGTGTCAGTCATTTGCTCCCCTAGCGGCAGTAGACCTCTACCGAGCCCAGGCCATCGAACTCGGCGGCGATGGCGGCACCAGGCTCGAGCGGAACCGGCGCGGTGAGGCCTCCGGACAGGACAAGCCATCCCGCGCGCAGGCTCTTGCCCTGCGAGCCGAGGCGATTGGCCAGCCAGGCCACCGCGGCCGCCGGATGACCCGAGACCGCGGCTCCGGCGGCCGTGGCCACCACCTCACCGCCCGTTCTCAGCACGCAGCCGAGCAAGCGGAGATCAACCAGCTCATCGGGCCGCCGAGCCTGCGGACCGAGTACGATCCGCCCGCCGCTGGCGTTGTCGGCAATGACGTCCGGCAGGGTGAAGCGGAAGTCGTGGTACCTGGAGTCGAGTATGTCCACCGCGGCGAAGACGGCTTCGGTAGCGGCCAGCACGCTGGTCACCGTGGCGGGTGCGGTAACGTCGCGGCCAAGCAGGAACGCGATTTCCGGCTCCGCGCGAGGGTGGATCAGGCTGCTCCGGTCCACGGGCCCGCCGTAATCGACGATCATGCCGCTGGTTATCCAGCCGTAGAGCGGCTCGGCCACGTTCATGGCTTCTTGCTTGGCCCGGCTGGTCAGGCCAAGCTTGGCGCCGGTCAGCTGCTCGCCCGCGTCCAGCTTGGACTGCACGAATGCCCACTGCGCCGCATAGGCCGTGTCAATATCGATGTCGGGATGGCTGTCGGAGAACGGCGAGATCGCCGTGCGCGCTTCCTCGGCCTTAATGAGCTGGGACGCCATGTCCTTGGCCTCAATCACGTCAGACTCCCTGCGCCGGAGAACCGTGCTGTCACGGTGCCGAGGTAGGCGAATTCAGCCCGGAATACGTCGCCGGGCGTCACGCTGATCATGCGGTGGACCGCTCCCGGCAGGACGACATCACCCGCGCGCAGCGACGCGCCGAAGGACGCGAGCTTGTTCGCCAGCCAGGCTACGCACCGGGCGGGGTTGCCGAGTACGGCCGCGCCCGCGCCGGTATCGACCAGTTCGCCGTGCCTGGTCACCATCACCCCGACGAGCCGCAGGTCAATGTCGGTCACCTTGCGCAGGTTGCCCCCCACGACCAGCAGGCCGGATGACGCGTTGTCGGCGACTGTGTCGACGAGCTTGATCTGCCAGTCCGCCACCCGGCTGTCGACGATCTCCACCGCGGGAAGCGCGCCGGCGATGGCCGTCAGGGCGCGGGCCGCGGTGACACCGGGACCGGCTAGGTCCTGCTCCATGACAAAGGCCAGTTCCGCCTCTACCCGCGGTTGCAGCAGGCGATCAAGTGCCACCTCATCGCCGTCCTCCACGAACATGTGGTCGAGCAGAACTCCGTAATCGGGCTCTTTGACGCCCAGGAGCTCCTGCATGGGGAGCGAGGTCAGGCCCACCTTGCGGCCGCAGACCTGGGCACCTTGCGCGACATGCCGGTCGATATTCAATGACTGAATGGCGTACGCGTCATCAATTTCGAGGCCGGGATGACGCTTGGTCAGCGGCTCAACCGCCACACCGGTCTGCTCTGCCTGCCAGAGCCCATCGGCCAATTCGGAGAGAACTTGTTCACTTTGCACCCCACATACCTGTCATGCGCGGGCGGGCGTCACAACGAAGGTTCCGCCGTGCGGAAACTAACCCGGACCGGGTGCGGCATGGCGGCATCAGGTGTGAATGTAATCGCCTGGCCCGTCACAAAGGACGTGGTATTTCCTGCTCCCGGTCGGCGGCGGGTCCACCAGCGGCCCGGAGTTCTCGGCTGACCAAGTCGCCCAGTCCTCCCACCAGGAGCCGTCATGCCGGGTCGCCTGCTTGCGCCATTCGTCCGCCGACTCGGGATGGTTCTCTCCCACCAGGTACCACCCCTTGGGGCCGGGCGGGTTGACGATGCCGGCAATATGGCCGCCGCTGCTCAGCACATAGCGGACCGGGCCGGACAGCAGCCTGGTCGTGGCGTAGGCGGACTTCCAGGGAACGATGTGGTCGTTCTCAGCACCGACGATGTACGTGGGGCGCTTAACATCGCTCAGCTTCACAACCTTGCCCGCGATCTCCAGCCGCTCCTGGGCGAGGCGGTTTTCCACATAAAAATTACGCAGGTAGAACGAGTGCATGGCTCCGGGCATGCGCGTGCTGTCGGCATTCCAGGCCAGTATGTCGAAGACCGGAGGATCCTGACCCATCAGCCAGTTGGACACGACATAGCTGAAGATCAGGTCGTTGGCTCGCAGGATGTCGAAGGTCCCGGCCATGGTCTCCCCGGCAAGATGGCCCTCCTTGGCCATCTTCCGCTCGAGCCGCCTGACCGCTTCCTCGTCGGTGAACGCCTCGAGAACACCGGGGTCGGAGTAGTCGAGGAGCGTATTGAGCAGGGTGAGATTGCCGATTCCATCCTTGCCGGTGGTGCTGAGATAGGCGTCGGTTATCGCGGTGAGCGCCCCTCCCATGCACAATCCGACTATGTCCACGATGTCCGCCTTGGTGATCTGCTGGATCACTTCCAGCGCCTGCCTGGGCCCGTGGATGAGATAGTCATCCATCGTGACCCCGGACATGTCGGCCGGAGGGTTTCGGTAGCTGATCGCGAATACGGTCCGCTCGTGCTGGACCGCCCACTCGATGAAGCTTCGTCGCGGGGCGAGGTCCATGACGTAGTACTTGTTGATCCACGGCGGGCTGCAGAGCAGCGGGGCCGAGTGGACCTGCGGCGTCTGCGCCGAGTATTGCAGCAGTTCCATCAGGTCGTTGCGGTAGACGACCTTGGCGGGCGTGGCCGCGAGGTTCTTTCCGATGGTGAATTTGCTGGTGTCAACCTGCCGGGGACGGCCGTTGTTGTCGAGTAGGTCCTCCATGAAGTTGCGTGCGCCCTTAGCCAGGCTCGCGCCGCCGGTTTCGACGGCGTATTTAAGCGCGGCGGGGTTGGTCAGCAAGAAATTGGTCGGGGCGAGTGCGTCCATCATCAGCCCGGTCAGCAGGCGCGCTTTCGTCTCCTGGATGCGCTCGAGCCTGGCCGCGGTGACCAGCTGGTCCACGAACTCGGCGAACGCCTGGTGGTACATCCGCAGCGAGTAGAAAGCAGGGTTCTCCGACCAGGTGCGGTCGGCGAAGCGGCGATCCTTCGGGTTGAGCGGCACGGGCGGCGTGGCCGCGGTTCCCATCCAGCTCGACAGCGCGACCGGAGGTATTTCCGCGAGGTGCAGCGCGTAGCGGAGCCATGCCTGGGTCACGGCGGCCGGGTTTTCCATCGCCCCGCGGAGTACCATGGCCAGCGACCGCCCCAGCCCGGCGACATCCGGGTCAGCCAGGAAGTCGATTTCGGGGGCTAGCACAGAGGCGGCGTGCTCGGCTTGCTCTCCCGGCGTCTCAGTCGTCATGCCACTCCTGTCGTTAGTATCCTGGTTTCCTATGCGTGCCTGACATGCGGACTGTCGCCCCGCTGCTGCTCAATCCCGGACTGCGCGCCAGACGAAGACCCCTTCGGACGCCCGCACCCGCTCGGCTTGGCCGCGTACTTCCAGATAGGCGAGATAGGCAAGGATCTCGGCCATGACGAAGTGCAGCTGCGCGCCCTTGAGCGGCTTCGGGTACAGCTCGCTCGTAAGCTCGGTCACCGTGCGGCGGCCGGACTCGATCAAGGCCAGCACCCGCCCCAGACGGCGGCGCTTGCCCTCGGCGATGCTCGCGGCGCGCGCGGCGCCGTCCGTGAAGGTTTCGCCGTGCCCGGGCAGCACGAGCGCCGGCTCAAGCAGCTCGACCAGCCGCAATGACTCGAGATAAGAGCCCATGGGATCACGCTCGAAGCCGCGTTCGAAGGTAACGGGCGGTGAGATCGACTTCAGCAGGTGATCGCCTGAACACAGCAGGCGGTCCTCGGCTGACCAGATGCAGATGTGACCGGGGGAGTGGCCTGGGGTGTGCAGGATCTCCCAGGATCGGCCGCCCGCGTCGAATTTCTCGCCGCCGTGTACCCGTGTCGTCGGCTGTCCGATAGACGGCATGACGGGTATCCAGTCGCGCAGGCCCGTCGACGCCGCGGTCAGCGTGTCTCCAAAGAGGCCGTGATCAGCGAGCATGAGGCTCCGGCGGTCAACCGCGCTGTCGGGATGAGAGTACTTGGCCCGGTCGAGGTCGGTCTGGGCGTGCATCCACAGATCCGCCCCGCTGCGCCTGACCACCTCGCCGGCGATCCCGTAGTGATCGATGTGCGCATGCGTGATGATCAGCCGGCCGAGGTCGTCGAACGTGCGGCCGCATTTGGCCAGTGCGTCGCCGACAGCCCCCGTGCCGTCGTCAGCTTCGCCCGTGCTGAGCGGCACGCCAGCGTAGACGCCGCAGTCGATGAGCGTGTCGCCGGCCGGATCGACGAACAGGTAGGCGTTGATGCTCGGAATCCGGTGAATACCGAGAGGCAGCGCGAGGAGGAAAACCCCCTCAGCGACCTCGACCGGCGTCATGAAACCGAACCTGGCCAATTGCGCGGGTTTTGGCAAACGGCCTTCCGCTGAGCGGGCGGACCACAGCGGACGGCCGGGCGTCCGGTTCCGTCGCGAAGAACCGGAAGATCTTTGGGCCGAACGAGCCGTGGTGCGCGCCATCCCACTGAGCAAGAACGCCGCAGACACGGACCGGGTGCGTGCGCGACCGTTCAGAGGCGCCCGCGACGCAGCGTGAAAGGCGGAACGATGAATACGGACACCCTGTCTGACCAGCCGGTAAGTCCTTACGTGATTCATGGGGTCGCCGGGCTGCGGGAGCGCGCAGGCTCATCGCTCGGGACGAGCAGGTGGGTCACCGTGGACCAGGAAATGGTGACCACATTTGCCGACCTCACCGGTGACCGGCAATGGATTCATGTCGACCCGGAGCGGGCCAGGCAAGGACCATTCGGGGCGACGGTCGCGCACGGATTCTTTACCCTGAGCCTGTCGACTGGCCTGCTCTGGGACATTTTCACCGTCGAGGACGTCGGCATGATCCTCAATTACGGGCTTAACCGGGTCCGGTTTCCCGCGCCCCTGCCCGTAGGCTCTCGCATCCGCATGCACGTATCTTTGGCTGAAATGCGCGAGATAGCCGACGGGATCCAGGTCGTCTATCACCTCGAGTATGAGATCGAGGGCAAGGAAAAGCCCTGCTGCGTGGCCGATCTCGTCTTCCGTTATAACACCTAGCCCGGAGTGACCTGGGAGAGGTGATGCTGCTGGCGTTCCCGGCTGCCTGGGGTCCCGCTGGGTGGAAGGTCGCTGTTCTGGAAGCGCGGCCAGGCATTACTTCAGGGAACACAGGACCAGGTGACGACGACTTCGGGCGACAGTAGCAGCAGGCATGCTCGGCTAGCGCTACTTCCCCGGGAGCTTAGGAGAGTCGGTCATGGCAACCACCCGCGCCAGGCGGAAAACGGGTAGCAAAGGCGAGCCGGTGGAGAGCCGCGACAAGGTACTGCTGCTACGGATCTTCGAAACCATGGTCCTGATGCGCGCCACCGAGGATCGGATGGTGAGCATGTACCGGTCCGGCGATCTGCTGGGGTCCTTGTACACCGGGCACTGGCATGAAGCCATCGCAGTCGGTACCGCGTCCGCGCTTCGCCAGGATGACTTCCTCGCGCCGCTGCACCGTGACCTCGGGGCCCACCTATGGCGCGGCATGGATCCGGCGCAGATCATGGCCAGTTTCATGGGCAAGGCCACCTCGCCCACCGGCGGGCGGGACGGCACGCTACACTACGGCCGGCTCGACCTGAACGTCTACAACCCGCCGAGCCACATCCCGGATAACTACCCGGTGGCCACCGGGGCCGCCTTCGCCTACCAGTACCGGTCAGAAGACCGCGTGGCGCTCGCGTACTGCGGCGACGGTTCGACCTCGGAAGGCAACTTCCACGAAGCGGTCAATATCGCCGCGGTCCTGAAGCTGCCGTGCATTTTCATCGTGGAAAACAACCAGTACGCATATTCCACGCCGGTGCGTATGCAGTCGGCATCGGTTGACTTCGGCGTCAAGGCCCAGGCGTACGGGATACCCGGGGTCACCGTCGACGGCACCGACGTGCTAGCCGTTCACGACGCCACTGCCGAGGCGGCGGCGCGCGCCCGGGCCGGGGAGGGCCCCTCGCTCATCGAGTGCGTGACCATGCGGATGCACGGGCACGCCGAGCACGATCCAGCCGATTACGTGCCGCGCGAAATGCTGGAAGAATGGCAAAAGCGCGATCCGGTTGCGCTTTACGAGAGCACCCTGCTCGAGCACGGCGTGATTGACGAGGAAACAGCAAGTAAAATCCGCGAGGCCGCGCGCCAGAAAGCCATCGAGGCGCGCAAGAAAGCGCTCGGGGATCCCCTACCCGACCCGACGACCGTGGAGCAGGGTCTTTATGCAGACTGACAGCGGCCAGGCGACCTACCTCGACGCCATCGGGCAGGCCCTCATGAGCGAGATGGAGGCGGACCCGGACGTCTTCATCATCGGCGAGGACGTCGGCCAGTTCGGCGGCGCCTTTAAGGTGACCAAAGGCTTTCTTGACAAATTCGGACCGCGCCGCGTGGTGGACACCCCCATGGCCGAGTCAGGTTTCACCGGTCTGGCCGCGGGCGCGGCGCTCGTCGGGCTGCGGCCCGTGGTCGAGTATCAGTTCGCCGATTTCATCTCATCCGCATTCGACATGATCGTCAACGTCTGCGCGCGGCACCATTACCGGACCGGCGATCCGATGCCGGTGACGTTCCGGGCGCCCTTCGGAGCGCGGCTGCGGGCCGGGCCGACCCATTCACAGAGCGTCGAGTCCTATTTTGCCCATGTGCCCGGCCTGAAGATCGTGATGCCGGGGACTCCCCAGGACGCGGCCGGCCTGCTCATCAGCTCCATCCGCGACAATAACCCGGTCATCTTCCTGGAGAACAAGTATCTCTACCGTCGCCTGCGGGCACCGGAACCGCTGTCGCTGGATCCCATCCCGCTCGGGCAGGCCAAGGTCGTGCGCGAGGGCAGTCAGGTCACCATCATCACGTACTCGGCGTATGTCTCCGAGAGCCTGGCGGTCGCGGAAGAACTGGCTAAGGAGGGCATCTCGGTCGAGGTCGTGGACATCCGGACCCTGGTCCCGCTTGACGTGGAGACCATCGTGGCGTCCGTAAGGAAGACCTCCCGGGCCGTGGTCGTGCACGAAGCAGCCGTCCGGCTCGGCTACGGTGCCGAGATCGCCGCGGTCATCCAGGAGGAGTGCTTCTGGTGGCTGGACCGGCCGGTGGCCCGAATCGGCGCGAGGAACACCCCCACGCCGACGAGCCCGCCGCTCGAGGATGCGGTCGTGCCCCAGGCCGCGCAGATTGCCGAAACCGTGCGGAAGGTGGCGACGGAATGACCGACCACGACCTGATCGTCCTGGGCGGCGGGCCAGGCGGCTACGCGACCGCGCTGTACGGCGCCTCGGCCGGCCTCAACGTGGCCCTCATCGAGGAGAACAAGGTCGGCGGCACCTGCCTGCATCGCGGGTGTATCCCGGCCAAGGCGCTGCTCCAGGCGGCTGAGGTGTTCCGTACCGTCGGCGACGCCGGCGATTTCGGCATCCGCCTGTCCGAGGGCGCCACCGCCACGCCCGACTGGCCGGCCCTGAACGCCAGGAAGAACCGCGTGGTCGGACAGCTCCACACAGGCCTGTCCGGCCTGCTGCGCAGGCGCAAGGTCACCATCATCGAAGGGCACGGCCGGCTCACCGCGGCCGGTGCCGTCGAGGTCAACGGCCAGACCGCCAGCGCCCGGGCGGTGATCATCTGCACCGGCTCGGCGCCGCGCTCCCTGCCCGGGCTGGAGATCGACGGGGACCGCGTCATCAGCTCCGACCACGCGACCAACAGCACGGACGCGTCCCTGCCGGAACGGATCGCCGTGATCGGCGGGGGAGTCATCGGAGCGGAGTTCGCCTCGGTCTTCACCGATCTCGGGGTCTCCACGACGTTGCTGGAAGCCCTGCCGGACAGCGTGCTGCCCGTCGGACCCGACCGTGATATCGCTAATGTCCTGGCCAAGGCGCTCAAGCGGCGGGGTACCGAACTATACGGCGGGGCCCGGGTCAGTCCCCTCGAGCGGACCGACGGCGGGCTCCTGGTCTCGTTCGAGACCAAGACAGGCGCGGAGAAGATCGAGGTCGACAAGGTGCTGATGGCCATCGGCCGCCGGCCGGTGACCGAGGACGCGGGGCTGGCCGACGCGGGGGTCAGCGTGTCCGATCGCGGCTTCATCGACATCAACCCGGCCACCATGGCTACCTCGCGGGAGAACATCTACGCGATCGGCGACTGCGTCAACACCCCCGGACTCGCCCACGTCGCCTACGCCGAGGCCATCGTCGCCGTCCACACGATCCTCGGCGAGCGCGCGGTGCCTGTCGACTACGACAAGGTGCCATGGGTCGTCTACACCCACCCCGAGGTGGCGTGGAGCGGCCTGACCGAGGCCGAGGCCCGGGCGGCGGGCCGGGACATCGAAGTGCACAAGCACATGTTCGCGGGCAATGGCCGGGCGATGATCATCGGTGACACCGATGGCATGGTCAAGGTGGTGGCGGAGAAAGGCGGTCCGATCCTGGGTGTCCACCTGGTCGGGCCGTGGGCGAGCGAGCTTCTGGCCGAGACGTACCTCGCGGTCAACTGGGAGGCCCTGCCCTCCGAGGTCGGCGCCTTCATCCATCCGCATCCCAGCCTGTCCGAGGCCATTGGCGAGACGATGATCACCTTTACCGGCCGATCGCTGCACGGCTGAGCCCTAGGAGACATGTGATGAGCGCTGACGTTTACGAGGTCACGATGCCGAAGCTGGGCGAGACCGTGACAGAGGGCGTTGTCTCCCAGTGGCTGAAGCAGGTCGGCGACACCGTCGCCTTCGACGACCCGCTCTTCGAGGTGTCGACCGACAAGGTGGATTCCGAGGTACCGAGCCCCTACGACGGAGTCCTGCTCGAGATCCTGGTCAACGCCGGTGACACGGTCCCCATCGGAACCCCCATCGCCCGGATTGGCGAGCCCGGCGCAGTGGCGGCGCCAGGCTCGGCTCCGCCGGCCGGAGCGGCCGCGCAGGTATCGGAAACGGACGAGCCCGCGACCGAGCTTGCCGCGGTCACCGCCTCGCCGGCCGGCAACGGCCAGCCCGGCGTGCTGCTGTCCCCGGTCGTGCGGCGGATGGCGGCCGAGAAGGGCATCGACCTGACTGCGGTACCCGGTTCTGGAGCGGGCGGCCGGATCCGCCGCGAGGACGTAGAGCAGGCGATCGCGGCGCAACCCGCCGCAGCGGCCCCGCCGGCCGCCGCAGCGGCTCCGCCGGCTACCGTCCCGGCACCCGCCACGGCGCCGGGTCCCGTCGTGGCCGCCCCGAAGCCGGCCGCGAGCGTGTCCCCGGGCGATGAGGTCGTCAAGCTGTCTCGGATGCGGTTGATCACCGCCGACCTGATGGTCAGGTCGCTGAAGACCTCAGCGCACGTCTGGACCTCGGTCGAGGTGGACTTCGAGCACGTCGAGCAGGTCAGGCAACGCCACAGGGAACAGTTCAAGAAGACCGAAGGCGTGTCGCTGACCTACCTTCCCTTCATCGCCCGGGCCGTGTGCGACGCACTACGCGAGTTCCCCGCGGTGAACTGCTCGGTCGACATCGAGAATCAGACGATGACATTGCACCATTACGTGAACCTGGGTATCGCGGTCGATCTCAGCGAGCAGGGCCTGCTGGCCCCGGTAGTGAAGAACGCCGATTCGCTCAATATTCGAGGCCTGGCCCGGAATATCGCCGCGGTCGCTGCGGGGGCACGCGCCCGGACGCTGGCTGCCGCCGACATGAGCGGCTCGACGTTCACGATCACCAATCCTGGCCCGTTCGCCAGCTACGCCTCCGCACCGGTGATCAATCAGCCGAACGTGGCGATCCTGTCCACCGACGGGATCGCCCGGCGCCCGGTCGCGGTGGGCGGCGTCCCTGTTCCTCCGGTATATTCGCGATGCCATCCAGGACCGTGGCTGGGACGCCGAGCTCTCCTGACAGCGAGCCGCGTTGCGCAGTAACCGGTTCGCCGACAACGGATCGTCGCGGATCGCCTATGAGCTCTGCGGCCGTCTCGAGCGCCGCAAACCCTGGCTCGTCCTCATCCAGGGCCTCGGGTTCGACCGTTCCGGCTGGGCACCCGTCATCTCCGCGCTCAGACGGCGATTCCGCCTGGTCCTGATCGACAACCGGGGCAGCGGCCGCAGCACTACTCGGGACGGGAAGTTCACCGTGGCTGACATGGCGGCAGACGTGGCGGCCGTGCTCGACAGCAGCCGGATCGCGCGCGCTCACGTGCTCGGCGCCAGCCTGGGCGGGATGGTGGCCCAGGAACTAGCCATCAGGGACCCGCAGCGCGTGGATCGCCTGGTACTCGCCTGCACGACACCCGGCTGGCCGTATGGCTATCCCATGCCGCGCGCCTCGGTGCAGCGGATGACCGCGGCGGCCAGCCTGCCGGTCGAGGCGGCGCAGCGAAGCCTGGTGGAGAACGCGCTGTCACCAGACACCCGCAAAGAGCATCCCGGCCTGGTCGAGCGTATCGTCCGCAACCAGAAAGCCAGGCCCGGCGATCCGGCTGCGTGGAAAGCACTTGCCAGCGCCGGCGCCACCTATTCCGGCGGGACGCGGCAGTCGCTTATTCGCGCGCTGACCCTGATTATGTACGGTGACGCCGATGCGGTGGTGGACCCCCGTAATAGCAAGCTCCTGGCCGGCCGCATCCCCAGCTCGCAGGAGTGGTCTTCCCCGGGCTTGGCCATCTGTTCTTCTGGGAAGAGCCGGCCCAATTCGCTAAAGCTGTTACGTCCTTCCTGCTGGCCCCGGCGGAAAAACCAGTTAACGGCAGTGACGAAGGGCAGTCGCTACGGCGCGCGCAGTCTTCACCAGGGCCGCGATCCCATCTAGCGGGAGACACCTTTGCACCCGCGGAAGCAGCGGCGTCAGATGGAACTAGCAGGCGGCGCAGGAGAGGCCGTCTCCGCTCCAGCCACTGCGTCAAACTTAGCCGGTTCCGCCCAAGAGAGGACTAGATATGTCGACACCGAGCATGCCGCAAGACGTCGATGAGGCCGCGCGGCGGGTTAAGGAACTCAGCGATCGCCTGATCGAGCTAACGAAGAAGAACGGCATAAGCTGGCTAGAGGCCTACGAGAAAATCCTTAACAGGATGATGCAGCTTCAGGAGCGCGCCGCCGCCGCCACGCAAATCGAATGGATAAACACGCTAGCAGCGACTAATGCCGACTTCATGCGCGAGATGTCAGCAGCGTACTTCCAGACCGCTCACGAGCAATTGAAATAGTACTTGCCCGCAGCGGAGCCGCCGGATTGGCGATCAACTCGTTAGTTGTGCAGGCCAGCACTTATGGCCAGGGAACGCTGCCGGTCCGATCCTTCGCGCACGGTCCTGTTCGGCGCATGCTGCTCGGTGATCAGCGCGAAGCAGCCGACGTGGGTGCTGGTAGCGAGTTCTCTTGAAAGCCCGCGGGCGGCTATCGTCAGTACGGAACTTGCCATGTGCAGGTCGGTGCGGAGATTGGGAACGGTGAGCCCGAGGGCCGCCACAGCCATGCCGCCCGATCCGAACACCGGCACGGCCACCCCTGAAACCCCGGGCTCGAATTCCCACCGCGAAACCGCGACCCGGGTCAGCCTGATGCTGGCCAGGCACTGGCGGAGCCGCTCCGGATCGGTCACCGTGTTCGGGGTATAGCATTTCAGGCCATTGACGATAACGCGGTCGAGTATCTCGGCTGAGGAGAACGCCAGGAGCGCCTTGCCAAGGCCAGATCCTCCAGTACACGCCGTGCTGACTCGATGATCGCCGGCGTGTAGGACCTTCTGCTGCCTATGGCCTTGATGGGCAGGCCGATCCGGAACATTGACTCGTCGGTGCGCTCCAGGACCCCCCATCCCGCGAGCTCGGTAACCAGCCGGTGAGCCGTCGAAACGGGCAGGCAGGTCAACCGGGCGATTTCGGTGAGCGAGTGCTCGTTGCCGTCATGGAATGTTAGCAAGATCGCCACGATCTTGCTGGTCACCGACCGACCAGGCTCTGCTGAATTGCCCGCCATTGGGCCTCCTTTTCTGGCAGCAGCACGAGAGTACGGATAAGTGTGTCTGCGAAAAGGCGCATCTCGTGTCGGAGCTGACATGGCCTGCGGCGTGCGCCGGGGACACCTGGGTGTACGGTATCCGCCATGGCATCATTGTCTGATACGGACAAATCGGTGACAAGCGGTTCGTTCCACAGGGTGGAATGCCGGGCCCTTAAAAAATGCCGGGTCCTTAAACTCGCCGCAACTAGCTGATCGCGGTCACCGCAGACCGGTACTACAGTCCCGGTTTGTGACCTGACGCCTGGGCAATCCTGATCGGCGCGGTATGCCGGGCTTGAGCGCGGGACGGCCACCTGGATGATCATGCTGTGTGAGAAGACGAGATCAGCAGGTGGCCGCCGTGGCCATCGTAGAAGGCAAGTGCTGGCTGGAAAAGCTTCAAGATGACCTGCGCGCGCTGATCGCCCCGGTGTTCGCGCAGGCCAGGTCCCGTTTCACGGCGTTCGCCTATGTCGGCGCGCTGCTGGCAGAGCCGGCGGACCGCAGGTCGTGCTGGCAGCTGGCCGAGGCTGCCGGGCACCTTACGCCGCGGCGGATGCAGGCGCTGCTGGCCGGGCATGCCTGGGACTGGCGGGCGGCGCTGGCCGGCCTGCAGCGGTTCATCCTGGCTCATCTGGGTGACCCGCAGGCGGTGCTGGTGCTGGATGAGACCGCGGAGCTGAAGAAAGGGCAGATGACGGTCGGGGTGGCCCGTCAGTACGCCGGAATCACCGGCCAGGTGGAGAACTGCCAGACCGTCGTGTTCACCGCCTACGTCACTGCCCGCGGCCACGCCCTTTACGACTTCCGGCTCTACCTGCCCAGGGCCTGGTGCCAGGACAAGCAGCGCCGCGAGCGCGCCAAGGTGCCCGCCGAGGTGGAGTTCAAGACGAAGACCGAGCAGGGCACGGAGATGGTCACCGCAGCGATCGGCGCGGGCACCCCGTTCGGGTGGGTGGCTGGCGATGAAGTCTACGGCCGCAGCGGCAAACTGCGGGCCGCGTGCGAGAAGGACGGCAAGGGCTACGTACTCGCGGTCCCGGTCAGCTTCCGGGTCCGGTTGCCGTCCGGGCGGAAGCCCACCGTGGCATCCCTGGCCAGGCTGGTCCCCGCCCGCTGCTGGGAGACCCGCTCGTGCAGCTCGGGCTGCAAGGGCCACCGCTGTTATGACTGGGCGTGGGCGGCAACCGCATCCCCACGGCACTGGGTGCTGATCCGCCGCAAGACCAGCGATCCGGTTGAGCTGGCATTCTTCTACTGCCACGCGCCCGCGGGCCAGCCGGCGTCACTGCCCGCGCTGATCAATGCCGCCGGGAAGAGATGGCCGGTGGAGGAGTGCCACCAGCAGGCAAAGGGGCAGGTCGGCCTTGACCAGCACCAGGTCCGGCTCTGGCCCTCCTTCCACCGGCACACCGTGCTGTCCATGTGCGCGCTCGCTCTGCTCGCCGTCGCCGCCGCCCGGCCACCAGCCCTCGCCCCGCCGGCCGCCCCCGCCAGCGGCGCAGCCCAGGAGCCGTGGCACTGGCACGAAACCGGCATCCTCCCCGCCACCGCGGACGAGCCGCCCCCGCAAGACCCCGGCATGGTCAAGGTCAGCGTCCCCGAAGCCCGCAGGCTCCTCAACCTGGCCATCACGCCCATGACCAGCGCCGCCCGCCACCTCGGCTACGCCTGGTCCCGATGGCGACGGCGACATCAGGCACGCGCCCGTTACCACCATTACCAGGCACGCCTGCGAGCCGCCCCCACATGACCCAGGAGTTACTGTCAAGACCTGTGGATCAAGATCTTTCCGGCTGTCCCGGGCCGGACCTGTTCGCCAGCTTGCTCGATGAGCTTGTCGCTGATGAAGGTCGCTGCGGCAGGCCATGCGAGCAAGCCGCAGCAGTCTGGCACAGCAGGCCCGGCGGAGCGAGACGGCTTCACCGGGACGCATGGTCGCGTACCGCAAGCAGCCGAAGAACGCGGCCAGGCCGGGACGGATGCTCGCGACAGCCGCCAGGAGATGCCGGACCCTGCCCCGGGCTGGCGGCAGCACGGCCGCCGACTTCCCCGGCGACCGCGGACGTCTTGCCTGTTCAAAGCGGCGGCTCCGTTGCGTGCAACTCAAGGATGGTGATATCGGCAGTCTTTGGTGACGGGAAGCCAGCCGAGGTCAGCACATCTTGGAACTCCTCGCTGGCCCAGCGCGTACGGACGCGCTCCTCCGACTCCCACACACCGATGATGTACAGGGCTCCTTCACCGACCGCGCAGTGATGGCGCAATTCCCCGGCGCCGGTCGCGCCCCCGCGGCTCATGATCAGCGAATGCGCCCTGTCGTAGGCCCGCCGCAACTGGTCCACGTCGCCGTCGAAGCGGGCAATCAGCATGACAGCCATTCCCTGCCTCCAGATGCTCCATGGCCACGAGCCAACTGTCGCAGACTGCCGTGGGCGAAGCGCTGCTATCGATCGCGTTGCTTCCTGAGCGAAGCCAGCTCACCACATCACAAACCCGGACTGTAGTACCGGGACGGACTAGGACGTGATCTGGGCGCAGCAGGCCATCGACGCGCTGCTCGCGCTGAAGGACGCCGCGGACACGGCTCCCGTCTCTCGATCTGGACTGCTTCGTCCTTTTGACTTATTCGTTTTCTTGACTCTCTATTTCCTGGACGGGATCGCTTGCGGCGCCAACTCTCTCGGCGGTCAGGGATAGTCTCGGGCCGCCGTCTGCCGCGGGGACCGTTTTCACGCTGGTCGTTTGTGTAGCGAGGGTGTACCTGATCGGAATAGTCTGGAGTAAATCGGGCCGGAGAGCGGACGGATGGCGGCGGACACGGTTGGTACAGCCCAACACCAGGTCGCTCCTAAGTCTGTCCTGGAACGTGTCTTCGCGATGCTGGACTGCTTCAGCGCCGAGGAGCCGGAGCTGACGCTGGCGGAGCTGGCGTCGCGGACAGCGATCCCGAAGTCGACGGTACACCGGCTCGCCAAGGTACTGGTCGAACAGCGGCTGCTGAAGCGGACTGACGCCGGGTTCGGCTTGGGCATCCGCCTGTTCGAGCTGGGGGAGCTCGTGGGTCAACGGCGCGACCTCCGGGACGCTTCCCTGCCGTTCCGTTCCTGGAGGAACTGTTCGAGCTGACGCACGAAATCATTCACCTCGGCGTGCTTGAGGGAAACGAAGTGCTGTACTTCGTCAAGATCGTCGGATATAAGGCGTTTCCGCTGCCGACGCGAACCGGCGGGCGGTGGCCGGCCTACGCGAGCGCGCTGGGCAAGGTGCTGATGGCCTTCGGGCCTGCGGATCCGCTGCAGATCCTGCCGTCGGCGGGCCTGAAGCCGCTGACGCCATACACGATCATTGATCCGCACCGGCTGCAGCGGGAGCTGGCCATCGTCCGCCGGGTCGGGTTCGCGATCGAAAGCGAGGAGGCCGTTCTGGGAAACGCCTGCGTGGCCGCACCGATCTTTGACTCTGCTGGCCATCTTATAGCAGCGGTCTCCATCAGCGGGCCGCCCTTGCGGCTTCGGCCGGTGCAGCGAGCACCAGTTGTGCGCCGCACAGCGGCCAAGATCACCCAGCGAATCAGCGGTCAGTTGTCGGAGGGCTGGCGCTGATCCGGCGTAGGCCGTGCTCAGTGCGCTATCCGACCGCGCCGCGTCGCCGCTTCTTCAGACGGGCACTGTGGCGTAAACAGCCGCTTCGTATTCAGTCGCTGAAGAACTCGCTCACGTTCCGGTTGAAGTCCTCAGTGCGCTCAATCATTGACCAGTGCCCGCAGTGGGAGAACACGCTGAGATCGGCGTTGTCGATCAGCTCCATCAGCCGCAGGGAGGTCTGCACCGGGATGACCTGGTCCTCCCGGCCATGGACGATCAACGTCCTGTGCGGGAGCCGGCGGATATCGTCCTCGGGGGTGCACATAGCCTCCACCCAGCGCTGCCGCGGGGCGGGGAACATCGCGGCAAAGGACTCCTGGAAGCCGGGCTGGATGCTGCCCCGGTATCGTACCTCCGCGAGTTCGTCGTTCACGAGGTCCCTGGAGTAAGCGAATACGTCGAGTACCTTGCGCATGTTCTCGAATGACGGCTCGTAACCCCAGACGCGTTCCAGGCCCTCGGTGATGGGAAATGGGACGCCCATGCTACCCATCAGCACCAGCTTGCCGATCCGATCGGGATGCTGGGTCGCAATGCGCAGCGCGATCGCGCCGCCAAAGCTGTTGCCGACTATGTGGGTCGTCGGCAACTCCAGCGTATCCATCAGGCCGACAACCTGGTCAGCCCAGGTCTGTACGCCGTATTCGATGTTCGCCGGCCGTTCTGTAAAGCCGAAGCCGACCATATCCGGCGCCAGCACCCGGAAGTTCTCCGCGAGGGCAGGCAGCACGAGGCGCCAGTTGGCATAGGAGGTGACTCCAGGTCCTGATCCATGGATCAGGATCACCGGATCGCCTTTGCCCGCCTCAAGATAATTGGTCTTTATGCCATTGGCGTCCGCGGTCGCGCCGATCTCCGGCTTCTCGCCAGTTGTCATGCTCCGCTCCATCCAGGTGAGCACGCTTGTTGGACAGTCAGGGCCGCTCGTTATGCCATCGTCCGGTCCTGGTCTCTGGTATCGCCTGGGAGGCGAGTATCGTGCGGTAATCGCTCCGCTCATACCCGATCGCCCGGCAAAAGCCGTTTAGCAGCACCGGATGAAGGCCCATCTCGTAAAGAGCCGCGATGTCCTTCGACTCGAAGCTCTTGCGCTCCTCGTCGGTAAGGTCGTAGCGGCTGACGTCGAAATCCGGTGCCGCACCGCTGCTAACCTCGCTGGCTCTCAGGTAATCGAATACGCACCTGTGCAGCTGATACAGGCTCATGACACCTCATCTTCCGGCAATGTCATTCAGAGGCGCTTCTCCGGCTCCGGCGTCTCCGCAGTCTGCCACTCTCGCGAACAGAGCACCGCTCTCCTTCTGCTCAGCAGGAGAGGCGGGTGAAGCCCCGCGGGTTGAGGATCCGGCTCCGGTGACGCATCCCGGGTTGGTCATGGGTGTTAGGAGATGGGCTGGAAGCGGGAGACGGCCATGCCCGTGATCCACGGATAGATCGGCTCATAGGCCAGGGTCTGACCGCGCGCCGGTGCCAGAGCCCCGGCGACCGCGAGCCAGCTGCGGATCTCGTGCGCCCCGTTGCCGGCCAGCTCGAGTTCCTCATCGGGCACATCCAGCACAGTGTCCAGGTCGCCCCGCTCCAGCACGTCGAGGAACCACCGGTCGAACTCCTCGTCGATGTCGCCCACCCGTGGCACGCCGATGAAGTGCGACAAGCCGCCCGCCCCGACCAGCGCGACCCGGTCCAGCCCGATATAGGAACGGATGGCCTCGCCCAGCGAGACGCCGAACGCGTACCAGCGCCGCAGCGGCATCATCGGTTCCACCGCGCAGTTCTGCACGATCGGTACCAGCGGCAGCTGCAGCTGCGGGTCGAGCTCGTGGTACACGGTCATCACCCCGTGATCCAGCTCCAGTTGGTGCGAGAACGCGGGGTCGAACCCCGTGTTCAGCAGGCTCCGGG
>WNFG01004795.1_pt1 | contig 18930 bp, 18 predicted proteins | sample 5400431 | NCBI WGS metagenome assembly WNFG01 (sample SAMN13153346, study PRJNA577476) | soil metagenome | isolation source: 120 cm saprolite under Douglas fir tree site 2 hole 3 replicate 2 | place: USA:California | collected 2015-04-18 | reverse complement strand
TGCCCCCGCGTTCGTTTGAGGGGCTGGTGACGGCCCTGATCAATGAGCTGGCCGCCGATCCCCGCCCGGATGAGGTGCTGCTGGTCCTGGATGACTATCACCTGGTCGATTCCGGGCCGGTGCACGAGTCGGTGGCGTTCCTGCTGGAGAATCTGCCGCCGGGCCTGCGGGTGGTGGTATCCGGCCGGGCTGACCCGCCGCTGCCGCTGGCGCGGCTGCGGGCCCGCGGCCAGCTAGCTGAGCTGCGCACCGCCGACCTGCGCTTCACCCCCGAGGAGGCGGCGGCGCTGCTAGGCGAGACGGCGGGGCCGGGCCTGCCCGGCACGGCGGTGGCGGCGCTGGTGGCCCGCACCGAAGGGTGGGCGGCGGGGCTGCAGTTGGCCGGACTGTCGCTGCGAGGGCACGCGGATCCGGCCGGGTTCGTAGCGGCGTTCAGCGGCAGCCACCGCTTCGTGCTGGACTACCTGGCTGATGAGGTCCTTGACGGCCAGCCCGGGCAGGTGCGCGCGTTTCTGCTGGAGACCTCGGTGCTGGAGCGTTTGTCGGGAGAGCTGTGTGACGCGGTCACCGGCCGGGCCGGCAGCCAGGCGATGCTGCAGGACATCGAGCGGGCGGGCCTGTTCTTGGTGCCGCTGGATGAGGTGCGTGGCTGGTGGCGCAACCACCACCTGTTCGCCGATCTGCTGCGCGCCCGGCTGCAGGCTGAGCAGCCCGGCCGGGTGCAGGCGCTGCACCGGGCCGCGGCCGCCTGGTGCGACGAGCATGACCTGGCCGATGACGCGGTGCGGCACGCGCTGGCGGCCGGGGACGCCGCCTGGGCGGCGCGGCTGGTGGAGCGGCACGTCGAGACGCTGCTCGGCCGCAGCGAGGGCGCGACCCTGCGCCGCTGGCTTTCGGCGTTGCCGGCGGAGTCGGTACGCGACCGTCCGCGCCTGTGCCTGGCCCAGGCGTACGGCGCCGCCATGGGCTTCCAATTGGAAGCACTCGAGGCCCTGCTCGATGACGCCGAGCGCGCCTTTGCGGTCAGCGGCGACGAACCGTATGAGGACCCCGCCGGGCGGCCGGCGAGTGTGCTGGCCAATGTCCCCGCGGGGATCGCGTTCCTGCGCGCCTCGCTCGCGCGGCTTCGCGGTGATGCCGCCCTTGCGGCCGGCTACAACCGGCAGGCCCTGGCCCAACTGGGCGAGGACGACTGGTTGATGCGCTCCTTCGTGCGCTGGAACCGGGCGGTGGCGGACTGGCTGGGCGGCCGGCTCGGGCCAGCCGAGCGCGGCCTGGCAGAGGTGCTCGCCGAGCGGCGGGCGGCCGACGAAGCGGTCCGCCGCGTAGGCGGCGAGCCCACAGAGGTTCTCCGCGCTGTAGAAGGCGGCGCCGAGTTCTTCGCTGGCTTTCTCGCCATGCGCGTCTGCTACGACCTGGGCGAGGTGCAGCACGCCCAGGGCAACTTGGATGCGGCACTGGCGACCTACCGGCAAGCGCTGGACACGGCCGGCGAGAGCAGCCAGCCAGCCCACACCGGCCTGGCGCACGTAGGCCTGGCCCAGGTCTTGTACGAGCGGAACGAGCTGACCGCCGCCCTTGACCACGCCACTCGGGGGGTCACACTGTGCCGGCAGCTTGCCTTCACCCCGCCGCTGGCCACCGGCCTGGCTGTCGTGGCCCGGATCCGGCACGCGCATGGTGACGCGGCCGGGGCCCTGGAGGCGATCGGCGAGGCCGGGCAGGCCGGGCTGAGCCCGCAGGTGATCACCCTGCTCAACCCGGTGCCATCGCAGCGGGCGCGGCTGCTGCTGGCCCAGGGCGACGTCCACGCGGCCGCCCAGTGGACAACGGCTGCTGGTCTCAGCCCAGACGACGAGCCAGATTACCCGCAGGAGCCGGCATACCTGGTGCTAGCCCGGGTGCTGCTCGCCCAAAACGACCCCGGCCCGGCGCTCACGCTGCTGCAGCGGCTGCTCGACGCCGCGGCCAGCCAGGGCCGGACCGGCAGCATCATCGAGATCCAGGCGCTGCGGGCGCTGGCGCTGGCCGCCTGCGGCGATCACGCCAGCGCCATCGGCGCGCTGACCGAGGCACTCACGCCCGCCTGCCGGCACGGCTACGTCCGGGTCCTTGCCGACGAGGGCGCGCCGATGCACGCCCTGCTCGCCCAGCTGTCCGCTGCCCGGCCGGGCCAGCAGCACGCGGCTCACCGCATCGACCGCGGCTACCTGGCCGCGCTCTTGCGCGCCTGCGGCCAGGCAGACGCCACGCCGCCGCCGGGGCGAGCCGCCGCCGCGCCGCCGGGCCTGGCCGAGCCGCTGACCGACCGCGAGCTGGAGGTGCTGCGGCTGCTCGCCGTGGGCAGGTCAAACCAGCGCATCGCCCACGACCTGGTCGTGGCGCTCGACACGGTCAAAAAGCACGTGACCCACATCCTGGGCAAGCTCGGCGCCGCCAACCGGACCGAGGCCGCCGCCCGGGCCCGGCAGCTCGGCCTGATCCCCTGACACCCGTCCCCAGCCCGCCCGGTAGCACCTTCGGGTGAGGGATCGCCGCGCCGCGAAACTCCACCCGGCAGGCACCTTCGGGTGACGCCCCACGGCGACCCGGATTCGTACCGTTCCCCGAAGAGCCGGGCCAACAGGGCCGGGCTGGGCCCCCAGCCACCGGGGGGTCAGCAGCCAAGGGAGCATGACATGACCACTGCAAGCAGCCGGGGCCCGGCCCTGCGGGGCAAGGGGCCGGGGCGCAGGATGACCGGGTCGATGGGAAGTTTCGTAGTCCGCCGCGCCCGTCTGGTGCTGGTCGCGGCAATGCTGGCCGTGGTCGGGTTCGGCGTGGTCGGGTTCGGCGCGTTCGGCAAGCTGAAAACCGGCGGCTTCCAGGACCCGGCCGCCGAGTCGACAACCGCGCAGACGCTGACCGACCAGCGCTTCGGTGGCTCTGACGGTGTCGTCCTGCTCGTCCACGCCGAGGCCGGGACGGTTGACGACGCGCCCGCACGAGCAGCGGGCGCCGAGGCGGCGAGCCGTCTTGCGGCGGTGCCGGGCGTGTCGAACGTGGTGTCCTACTGGCAGACGCGCAATCGCGGCCTGAGGTCGAAGAACGGCAAGTACGCGCTCATCCTGGGCAGCACCAAGAGCGACCGCGATCTCAGCGCCTCGGAGTTGGCGAGCCTGCGATCGCACAGCACGCAGGTCGACGTCACGGTCGGCGGCAGCGCGGCGATCGGCAACGACATCACGAAACAGGTCGGCACGAGCCTGCGCAGCGCGGAGAGGATCGCCGTGCCGATCATCCTGGCGCTGCTGATGTTCGCGTTCGGCAGCGTCGTGGCCGCGCTGCTGCCCCTGGCGATCGGGGTGATCGCGATCCTCGGCACGTTCGCCGAGCTGGACGTGCTCGGCTCGGTGACCAACGTGGCGATCTACGCGATCAACCTGACCACCGCGCTCGGCCTGGCGCTGGCCATCGACTACGCGCTGCTGATGGTCAGCCGTTTCCGGGAGGAACTCGGGCGCGGGCAGGAGCCGGCGCGGGCGGTCGTGCGCAGCGTGCAGACGGCCGGGCGCACGATCGTGTTCAGCGGCGCGACAGTCGTGGCCGCGCTCGCCGTGCTGCTGATCTTCCCGCAGTACTTCCTGCGCTCGTTCGCCTACGCCGGGATCGGCGTGGTGCTCATCTCGATGACCGCCGCGGTCGTGGTGCTGCCCGCACTGCTGGCCGTGCTGGGCCGGCGCGTGAACTCCGGCCGGCTGCCGTGGGCGCGCAACCGCGAGCCGTCCACCGCCGCGCCGTTCTGGGGACGGCTCGCCGGGCAGGCCATGCGCCGCCCGGCGCTCATCGCGATCCCGGTGCTCGCCCTGCTGATGCTGGTCGCGCTGCCGCTGCGGCACGTCCAGCTCGGCACGCCGGACGACCGGGTGCTGCCGACCACCACGCAGAGCAGGGCGGCGGGCGACGTGCTGCGCGAGGACTTCACCGGCAACAGCGCCACCGCGCTGAACGTCGTCACCGACGGCCCGCTCGACCGCGCCGCGCTGACCGCCTACGCGACCCGCCTCTCCGACCTGGCTGGTGTCGCGCGCGTCGAGACCAGCGTCGCTACGTTCGTCCACGGGAAGGCCGTCCCGAACTCCGCCAACCCGACCCTCGCGCGTCCCACGGCGCAGCGGCTGTCCGTCGTGAGCGCGGCCGATCCGCGCTCGAGTGCCTCGAAGGACCTGGTGCGGACCGTGCGCGACCTCCCCGACCCGGACGGCGTCCGCGTCTACGTCGGCGGCCAGACCGCCCAGCTGATCGACACCACGCACGCAATCGGCACCCGGCTGCCGCTCGCTGGACTGCTCATCGTGCTCACCACGTTCATCGTGCTGTTCCTGTTCACCGGGTCCGTGGTGCAGCCGATCCGCTCGCTCGTGCTCAACGCCGTCACCCTCGCCGCGACCGCCGGGCTGATGGTGTGGATCTTCCAGGAGGGGCACCTGTCCGGGCCGCTGCACTTCGCCGCGCAGCCGCTGGACACCAGCATGCTGATGCTGCTGTTCTGCATCGCCTTCGGCCTGTCCATGGACTACGAGGTCATCGTGCTCAGCCGCATCAAAGAGCTGCACGACCAGGGCCGCGACAACCGCACCGCAGTCACCGACGGGCTGACCCGCAGCGGACGCATCGTCACCACCGCCGCAGCGCTGATCGCGGTGACCTTCTTCGCCAACGGCACCGCGACAGTCAGCTTCCTGCAGCTATTCGGCATCGGCGCAGGGTTCGCGGTGATCATCGACGCGACGCTCGTGCGCGCCGTGCTGGTGCCGGCCTGCCAGCGGATACTCGGTCGTGCCGCGTGGTACGCGCCCGCACCGCTGCGCCGGCTACAGACCCGCATCGGCCTGGCCGAAGCCCGCGGCTGACCCATCTCGGCCCCCCACCGGCACTAGCCACGAAGCACGGTCTTGACCAGTGACATGCACCCAGGGCCGACACTGCTCATGCCCCAGCCTCGGACGTGATGATGATGAGCCTCAACGAACCACAGAGGCAGGCCCTGGGCTCCATTGAGGACGGCCTGGCTGGTTCTGACCCCACGTTGGCTTCCATGCTGAACATCTTCAGCCGGCTGGCCGCAGGCGAGGAGATGCCGGTACGCGAGAAGATCCGGGTGCGGCGCGGGCGGCCGGCAGCCCACCGTCCGCGCCGCGTCCGGTGGCACCCGCGCCGGGGCATAGCCCTCCCGCGAGCGCGCCGACGGTACCCGCGCCTGGGACCTGGCCGAGCCGCTGACCGACCGCGAGCTGGAGGTGCTGCGGCTGCTCGCCGCGGGCAGGTCAAACCAGCGCATCGCCCACGACCTGGTCGTGGCGCTCGACACGGTCAAAAAGCACGTGACCCACATCCTGGGCAAGCTCGGGCGCCGCCAACCGGACCGAGGCCGCCACCCGGGCCCGGCAGCTCGGCCTGATCCCCTGACACCCGCCCCCCAGCCCGCCCGGTAGCACCTTCGGGTGAGGGATCGCCGCGCCGCGAAACTCCACCCGGCAGGCACCTTCGGGTGACGCCCCACGGCGACCCGGATTCGTATTGTTCCCCCGAAGAGCCGGGCTACCCATCTACCAGTGGAGGATGTCATGTACGACCCGCCTGCCTATGTATGGGCGATCACCATCGCCGGGCCCACCGCGATCGCGGCTCTGACCTGCATCGTGCTGTACGGCGGTGCAGAACGCGCAGGCCTGGGCCGAAGGCGCGCAGCGCTGCTCGCCGGGGCCGCGGCCGTCCTGCTCGGCGGCTGGTTCAGCGCCACCGCGGTGATCGCGGATCACGGCTGGTACCACACGCTGCCGTGGTTTCCGGTCGCGGTGGCCGGGTTCCTGGGCACGCTGCTGGCGCTCAGCCGGATCCCGGTGGTGGCACGCCCTCTGACGGCGCCGGGCATGGTGAACCGCCTGGAGCTTCCGCACACGCCCGCGTGGCCGGGGTGGTCTTCCTGTTCTACCTGGCCCTCGGTCACCTGCCCGCGCTGTTCGCCCTGCCCGCCGGCGTGGGCGACATCGCCGCCGGTATCGCCGCGCCGCTGGTCGCGCGCAGGCTCGCGCAGGGCACCGGCCGCCGCGCCGCCTTGTGGTTCAACGCGTTCGGCCTCACCGATCTGGTCGTGGCCCTGACCCTCGGCGCCCTCACCGCATACCAGCTGCTCAAGGTCACACCCTCCAGTGCGCCGATCACTGAACTCCCGCTCGCGCTGATCCTGACAGCCACCGTACCGCTGCTGTTCGCCCTGCACGTCACGTCCATGTTCACGCTCGCCAGAGCCCCACGACCAGCGCCGTCAGCCGCCGGCCCGCTCATTTCCGGCGCCACGCCGGCTTGAGGAGCGAGATGGACGGCATCAGCGAGGAGTACGGCGTAGATCAGGCAGCCACCGGCTCGGCCCAGTCTGAGCCGGTGGTCAGCGTCCGCGGCCTGGTTAAGCGCTACGGCAGCCACGAGGCGGTCGCGGGCATCGATCTCGAGGTGCGACGGGGAGAGATCTTCGCCTTCCTCGGCCCGAACGGCGCGGGCAAGACCACGACGGTTGAGATCCTCGAAGGCTTCCGGCAGCGCACAGAGGGACAGGTTTCTGTCCTGGGGCACGACCCGGCCACGGCGGGCGGCGCCTGGCGGGACCGGGTGGGCGTGGTCTTGCAGGAGTCGGAGCCCGAGCCTGGCCTGTCCGTCCGGGAGTGCCTGGCCATGTACGCCAGGTTCTATCGCGCGCCGCGGGATATCGACGAGACCATCGCCCTGGTCGGTCTCACCGAGAAGGCGGGCGCGCCCGGCACCAGGCTGTCGGGCGGCCAGCGGCGCCGGCTCGATTTCGCCCTCGCCCTCATCGGCGACCCAGAGCTCATCTTCCTGGACGAGCCGACCACTGGTTTCGACCCGTCCGCCCGCCGCGCCGCCTGGGAGGTCGTTGCCGGGCTCCGGCAATTCGGCAAGACCGTGTTCCTCACCACCCATTACATGGACGAGGCGGAATACCTGGCCGACCGGATCACGGTGCTCTCCGCCGGGCACATCGTGGCTGAGGGCACGCCGCAGACGCTGGGCGGGCGCGACCACATGACCACCGCCATCAGCTTCACGCTCCCGGACCACGTGCAAGCGCGTGACCTGCCACCCGGGCTAAGCCCGCTGACCGAGCCAGGGCCGGGAGGATCGACCGTCCTGCACAGCGAGAGCCCGCTCGTCCACCTGCAGATGCTCGGAAACTGGGCGCTCGGCCGCGGCTTCGACCTTCCCGATCTCGACGTCCAACGCCCGACCCTGGAAGAGGTGTACCTGTCCCTCACCGGCTCTACGAGCAAGAAGGATCAGCGATGATCAGGATGGCCCTGCACCTGTCCGGCTACGACCTGCGCGCCTTTCTCCGCAACCGCCAGTCGCAGTTCTTCACCCTGGCCCTGCCGGTGCTGTTCCTGGTGATCTTCGCGTCGGTGTTCGGCGGCAGCGGGCACACCACCCAGGTCGCAGGCGGCCGGATCAGCACGTCGGTGTACTACGTGCCCGGCATCATCGCACTCGGGGTTATCGCGGCGTGCTTCGGCGCGTGCTCACCGCGGTCGTCATCGCGGTGGTCATGGCCGCCGTGCTGCTCGGCATCGGGTGGGCCGCCTACGGCGCCCACGTCCCCGGCCGCACCGCCCTGGCCCTCGCGGTCACCGTGGTGATCGGCGCCGCCTCGTTCTGCTGCCTTGGTTACGCGCTCACCTCGCTCATCCGCAACGAGGATGCCGCGCTGCCCACCTCCACGGCGATCACGCTGCCGCTCTACTTCATCTCCGGGGTGTTCGCCGCCGTCACGGTACTGCCGCACTGGCTGGCGGACGTGGGAGAGATCTTCCCTGTCCGCCACCTGGCCAACGCGCTGCTCGTCGCCTACAACCCGCACACCACGGGGCTAGGGTTCGCCGGCCTGGACCTGCTGATCGTGGCGGCCTGGGGAGCCGCGGGCCTTCTCATCGCTCTCCGCAAGTTCAGCTGGCTGCCGCTCGGACGCTAACCCGGACAGCCACGCACCCACCCTCACAGGAGGAAAGACCATGGCCAAGGAAGTCCAGACCCAAACCGGACGATGCTCCACGCACGGAACAGTCGAGGCAACACGTGAAATCCCGGAAATGGGATTCCCCTTCGTCGTCTACGCCATCTGGCGGGCCGTCGCCCAGCGCCGCCCATTCCTCTGCCCAGAATGCCAAGCAGCCGTCCAGGCAGACTGAGCCTGGCCGGAGTCCCTTCCGCCAGGCACCGCCCGCCTCCCTGCAGATGAGTTCGGCGCGGTTGCGCCGTTGTCCGCCGACGGGCAACTGTCTGCTTACTGCCGCGTCAAGACCTGGCAGGACGCCGGACGGGTACTGACCGAGATCCGCTCTCTGGGGCTGACCCGCTCCAGCGGCCCAGCTGCCGGCCTGGCCGACGACTTCACCCTGACCGCCGGCGACGTCCCCGCCAAGGCAGACTCCGGCCAGAACGCAAAGCCCGTGACATGGAGCCTCGTTTTTCGACACGTGCTCCCAGAGCACCGCGAAGGGCCAAGACACCGGATTCACGGTTAAGCCGGCTGCAGGCCGCCGGTCGGGAGATCGCGAATGCGGCGCAGGGGTGACAGGTAGAGCCACAGGCCCGACGAGCAGCCCCCGATGACGGCGACCCAGAGCGTGGTGTGGACGCCGAGCACGGCGCCGAGTGCCCCGCCGGCGAGTCCGCCAAGCGGCAGCGTGCCCCAGTTGACCCATCGTGAGGCGGCGCTGACCCGTCCGCGCAGCCGGGCGGGGCAGGTGGCCTGCTGGTAGCTGGTCAGGGCGATGGCGCAGAGCGTCGAGCCGAACGTCCAGGACATCCAGCCCACGGCGAACAACCCGACCCCCCAGCCGGGCCGGGCCACCGGGATCAGCAGGCCGGGCAGCGTGAACACAGAAATCGACAGCCAGCTCAGCCGAGCCGATCCGATCCGGCGCGTCAGCGGTCTCGACGCCAGCCCAGCGGCAACGCCGCCGGTCGCGCCCAGGGCCAGCAGCGCGCCGACATAGGCGGGGCGCAGGTGGATGGCCCGGATGAGGAAGACCGGCCCGATCGTCTCGACCATGATGACGAAGAAGTTGGCCGTGCCGCTCCAGGCCACGGCCCGGCGCAGGATCGGCTCGCGGAGAATATACGTGAGCCCTTCCCCGACCTGCGAGCGGAGCCGCGACTGTCGCTCGCCGCCGGTCCGGACGATGCGCGGCTCCCTGCCGCGGATCGCCAGCAGGCAGCCAGCCGACACAGCGAAAGAAAGCGCGTCGCTCGTCATGGCCAGCGCCGCGCCGAACAGCCCGACCAGCACGGCACCGAGGCCAGGGCCGGCTATCTGTGCAGCGGCTTGCGTCGTGGCCAGCTTCCCGTTCCCGTCCGCGAGCTGATCCCGGTCGATCAGCGCCGGCAGGTAACTGGCGTAAGCAACCAGGAAGAAGACGCTGACGACACCCGAGGCCAGCGCGACGATGTACAGCTGGCCCAGCGTCAGCACCCCGGCGGCTTCAGCGACCGGCACCGAACCGATGACCAGGAGCCCGGCCGCATCGCACCACAGCATCAGCCGTCGCTTGCTCACCCGGTCAGCCAGCATCCCCGCGGGCAGCGCGAAAAGCAGGTACGCGCTGGTGACCGTCGCCGACAGCAGCCCCACCTGAAATGTCGTGGCATGCAGGATCACGATGGCGACCAGCGGCAGCGCCAGGACCGTCACCTGCGACCCGGCCTGGCTGACGGTCTGCCCGCCCCACAGCAGCAGGAAGTCCCGATGCCGCCACAAAGCCGTGCTCGCCCTCTTGGCGTCGGTCACAACAAGCCAGCCCGCCTTCCGGCCGCGAACATGTCCAATCTCGCTGACCCGAAGCACAGCCGAATACCGCGCGATCGAATATCTACCGTCCACCGGTTTAGCAGATGGAATGAGCCTGTGCGGTGCTCGGCGGCGGCGCGCCGCGCACAGGCAGCCCGACTGTCCGTTACGCGCTGCGCCCGCGAGCTTGCGGAGAAGGCCCGCCGAGGGGGTGGATCTGGCCGGCTGGTGCCTTGCGGGGTCGGCCAAGAACGTCCTAGAGATGGCACTCGATATGGAGATGACCGAGCATCTAGGCTAGGAGAGGCATTGCGCGGCTGGCCGTGATAGCGGAAATTCGCGCAACGGCACCCGGACCACCCTTCCGCACCGAACGCGCCGGACACTTGGTCAGTTGTGCGGCCTGCCTTGCTCAAGTTCCTCGCCCGCAGCCCCGCGAAGCGACCGGATCGGGGTCCGGGCCCGCGTCCTCGACGAGACGTATGGGCCCGACGAGATGTATGGGAAACGCGGCGTCGCCGAGTAGCGAAGAGGCCCGCTGGAGCGTTACTCGCATGTCGGACTCGAGCATCTGGCGCCGCTGCTCGATCAGGATCGTGGCGGCGGCTGGGTTGCTGCCGATCATCCGCCGTATCCAGCTCATGCCCGGTCCGTGCTGAAAACGTTGCGATACCCGGGTCGAGCCGTGGTCTGCCTGCAATTCGTACGTCCAGGTAGACGACGGGTGTGACGGATGACCGACAACCCAGCTGAAGTGGATGGGTGGGCGGACAACGGTTACCTCCCCGGTCACCTGCCACTGGAGGGGTCCGCGCCGATTGTGGGCGAGGAAGCGCGCTCCTTGGACGCAGCCCTCGTCCGTCAGCCACCGCGCCGATTCGACCTCGGGGCTCAAGCTCGCCATGCGCGGCAGATCGGTGAGCAGATCCCACACGGTGCCGATGGGGAAGAGGATCTGGACATCGACGTGCGCGATCATCGCTGACAGGCCGGCATCGATGCTCAATGTTCGGCTCCGGATCCAGCGCGCGCTGGATCCTCAGTGACAGGCCGGAGGCGGGCGAGCACGTCGCGGCGGCCGCGGACGGTCAACCCGATCTTGGTGGCCAGGTCGATGTCGATCACGCCGGTGAGCAGCCCCAGGATGGCGCGGGGTGGGCCGTCCAGGACCAGGTCGGGGTCGGCGGCGCGGCCGATCCTGCTGTGGACCTGCCCTCCGCCGACCTCGATGACGGCTTGCTCGTCTGATGCGACGAGCTGGATGACCACCGACGGGGCGTCGGGGTCGGCATCAGTGGTGAACCACACGGGGGCATAGGCGAGCCAGCGTGCCTGGAACGCGTCAGCAGGCCGTTCGACGGCCATATATCGCAGTCCCCAGAGTCCGAGCGCCTTCAGCACCGGTTCCAGCGTCAGGCCGTTCTCGGTCAGGGTGTAGAGGACGGTGGCGACGGGCGGCGGCGCGTCCTCGCGGCTGATCAGCCCCGCGTCCTCGAGCTCCTTCAGGCGGGTCGACAGCAGATTGGTCGCGATGCCGGGCAGCCCGTTCTTCAGGTCGGTGAACCGGCATGGGCCCTGCAGCAGCAGCTCGCGGGCGATCAGCAGCGTCCAGCGATCCCCCACGACGTCGAGGGCCCGGGCGATCGAGCAGTACTGGCCATAGTTCCGCATGCGCTAAGCCTAACTCATTCTCGGTTTAGTTTTAAGATTTAGTAGTTGCGAAACTCTATCATCTAGATGTAATTTTCAACTATGACTCGCACACCTTCGAAACCGCTCGTCCTCGTCGCCTTGCTCATGGCGTGCCCGTCGCGATCTCCGTCGCCGCCGGATCGACCGTCGGCACCCGGCTCGCGGTCCGTCTCGGCACCAAGACCATCGTCACCGCCGGGCTGGCCCTGCAGGCGATCTTCTACTTCTGGGTCGCCAGCGACATCACGCCCATACTCAGCTACGGGATGATCGCCATCCAGATGGTTGTCTACGGCGTGGGCCTGGGCCTGACTTCCGCGCCCTCGACCGAGTCGATCATGGGAGCCGTCGCGGCCCACCAGGCCGGCGTCGGCTCCGCCGTGAACGACTCGACCCGCCTGCTCGGCGGCACCCTCGGTGTGGCCGTCATCGGCAGCGTCTACGCCTCGCTGTACGACTCGCGGCTTTCCACGTCCCTTCCCGTGACGTTGCCGCACACCCTGACGAACCTCGTCCACCAGTCGGTCGGGGCAGCGTTCGGTGTCTCCGGCCAGCTCGCCGCTCACGGCCAGGGCGCCGCGGCCGACGCCGTCCACCAGGCCGCCGCCAGCGCCTTCGACCACGGCCTCAGCGTCGGGTGCGTCGTCGCCGGAGCCGTCGCTGTCGCCGGCGCGCTGCTCGCGGGCGCCTTCCTGCCCGCCCAACCCCCGCAGATGCCCGGACCTGAACACCACCTAGCCGAACTGATACCTACCACAAGCGACGGAAAGGACCTCGTGCGATGACCTACGGAGAAACGACTGTCGGCCAGACGATCGACCAGCTCCTGAGCGAACATCCAGACCTGGACGCCTCGGCCGACGGTGCGCTGGACAACCTCGACCAGTTCCACATCGGCGGCGCCGACGCGGTCGACCTGCTTATCGGTGGCCTCGCGCTCGCCGAGGGCGACCGCGTCCTGGACATCGGCTCGGGATTCGGTGGACCCGCGCGGCAGATCGCCCGCCGCACCGGCAACCGCGTCATCGGCGTCGACATCACCCCGGCCTACGTCGACGCCGCCCGCGACCTGAGCGTCAAGGCCGGATTGCGCGACCTCGTCCACTTCCGGGTGGGCGACATCGCCACGTTCGAACCTGACCCGCTGTTCCAGGCCGCGATCACGATGCATGTCCAGATGAACGTCCAGGACAAGACCGCCTGGTTCGCGCACATCGCCCGTTGCCTCGCCCCCGGCGCACGCCTGGCCATCTGGGAGGTCTGCCAGCCGCGTCGGGCCGACCTGCCCTGGCCGATGCCGTGGTCACTCGACGGCACCGACAGTTTCGTCGTCACCGCCGACTCACTACACGCCTCGATCGAGCAGGCCGGCTTCACCACCACCGAGTGGACGAACGAAACGGCCTGGGTCCAAGCCTGGATTACCAAGACCTTCGCGAACGGCCTGCCCGCCGGACCGGTGCTGCCGATGCTCCTCGACGACGGCTACACCCGAGTCATCAACTACACCACCGCACTCAGCGACGGCTCCCTCGAGGCCTGGCGAGGGTCCTTCACCAGGGACGCCGGCTAACTCGCCCGCCGAAGGCTTTCGCCCAGGCAGCCGTCTCACCGCGCAGACAAGAAACCGACGCGCCGGACAGGAAGGAGATGCGTTGATGCTCGTCGGCCCGTTCTTGGGCAGTCCATACTCTCCAACGTCGTGCGATCACAGGAGCAGTCCTCTGGATTGATGCTTTCGAGCGTGATCGACGGTGCTCTCCGTGGCTGGGGCAATGGTGACGGCCGCGGGCCGCCGTGAGGCTCGCTGGTCGGCGAGGGTCATCACAGCACCTCGTCCAGGGTCGCCAGGGCGTGGCCGACGTCGTCGCTGCTGTTGTAGAAGTGCGTGGAGAAGCGGGTCGAGCCGACGCGCGGGGAGACGATCACGCCGCGCTCGGTGAGCGCGGCGGCGATGGCCTCGCCGTCGTGGCCGGGGAAGCGGGCGGTGACCGTGCCGGCCCGGCGGGCCGGGTCGCGGGGGGTGAGCAGGCGCGCGCCGCGCTGGGCCAGCCCGTCGGCGAGCTGGCTGGCGAGCTCGCGGTTGTGTCCGGCGACCTCAGCCAGGGACAGGCCGGAGATGTAGCCGATAGCGCGGCCGAGCGCGATCGCTGCGGCGTAGGACATGGTGGAGTACTCCATCCGCCGTGCGGTGGCGGCCAGGGGAAGCCACCGGGCGTCGAGGGAATAGGGGTGCTCGGTGCTGCGCCAGCCCACCAGCGGCGGCCGGAATTCGCTGAGCAGGGTGGGGCTGAGGTAGCAGACCGCAGCGCCGAAGGTGCTGCACAGCCACTTGTAGGACCCGGAGATGAGGACGTCCACGCCGGAGGCGGTCACGTCGATCGGCACCTGCCCGGCGGACTGGGTCGCGTCCACGATCAGGACCGCTCCGTTGTCGTGCGCCAGCGCCGCGAGTTCGCCCAGGTCGAGCAGGTGGCCGGTGAGGTACTGGATATGGCTGATGCAGATGGCCGCGGTGGCGGAGTCCACGCTGTCGACGATCTTGTTCACGTCGAAGCTGTCCGGGTCATCCAGCACGCCGACCAGCCGGACCTGGCAGCCGGTGTCCTCGGCGATGCGGTGCCAGGGGTAGGTGACGCTGGGGAAGTCCACCTCCGAGGACACGATGTTCTGGCCGCGGCCGGGCCGCAGCCACCAGGCCACCTGGTTCAGGGCCTCGGTGAAGCTGGTGGCGATCGCGATCGTGTCCGGGCTGGCGCCGAACAGTGCCGCGGCGCCGTGGCGGGCGTCGTCCAGGATGCCGATCTCGGTGTCCTCGTCCATACCGGTGGTCCCGGCCTGCGCCAGCTCGAGCTCGAACCCGTGCGCGGGGGTCACGACCGAGGCTGGTACCAGGCCGGCGGAGGCGGTGTTGAGGTAGGTGAGCCGGTCCAGGACGGGGAAGTCCTCGCGGCGCAGCCCGGGCACGGACATGGCCTCACTCCTTCATCTTGCGTCGTCTTGCCAGATTGCCGGACAATATGGCAATCTAGTGCATGGCAGGTAAGGCTTCAAGGGATGAGACTGGGTGGTCCGGGTCCTTGACTGCGATGACGTCCGGCGCCTGGTCAGCATGGCGGACGCGATCACAGCGGTGCGCGAGGCGTTCGCGGCGGCAGACCGGGGCGGCGCGGTGATGCCGGCCCCGTTCGGGATGTACCTGCCCGATGTCGGCGGCGAGGTGCACGTGAAGGGTGCTTACCTGACCGGCGCGCCGGTGTTCGCGGTCAAGACCGCGACCGGGTTCTACCGCAACGCCGAGCTGGGGCTTCCGGTCAGCGGCGGGATGACCATGGTCCACGACGCGATGACGGGCACGCTCCGGATACTGATCGCCGATGGCGGGCTGCTCACCGAGCTGCGGACCGCCGCAGCTGGGGCGGTTGCCGCTGACCTGCTGGCCCGGCCCGGCGCGCGGTCGGCGGCGGTGATCGGCACCGGCGGGCAGGCCCGCTACCAGCTGCGGGCACTGCTGGAGGTGCGCCCCATCGAGCGGGTCACGGTCTGGGGCCGCCGCCGCCAGGCCGCTGAGCAGTACCGGCGCGACATGGCCGCGGCCGGGGTGGCGGTTTCCCTCGCCGCGACCGCCCGCGAGGCGGTGCAGGGCGCCGAGGTGGTCATCACCGCGACCAGCAGCACCGGGCCCCTGATCGAAGCCGGCTGGCTGGCCCGCGGCGCGCACGTGACCGCGGTCGGCTCCGACATGCCGCACAAGCAGGAGCTGAACCCGCGGATCCTGGTGGCAGCGGGCAAGTACGTGCCGGACAGCATCGACGCCGCCGCGGCGTCAGGCGAGCTGCACCACGCGCTGGAGGCCGGCCTGCTGGAGGTGGGCTCGGTGTATGGCGAGCTGACTGCCGTGGCGTCCGGGCGGCTGGCCGGCCGTACCGCCGACGATGAGCTGACCGTGGCGGACCTGACCGGCCTGGGCATTCAGGACGCGGCGGTGGCCGCCCTCGCCGCCCGGCTCGCCGGTGAGCACGGCGTCGGCCGGGATGTGCCGCTGGGAGACTGGTGACCGTGGCGAGCCCGATCACCGGCCTGGGTGCGAGCATTCAGCGGCGGAGCACCACCGAGCAGGCCGCCGAAGCCGTCCGGCAGGCCATCTTGTCCGGCCGGCTGCTGCCGGGCATGCCGCTGCGCGAAGCCGCCGTCGCCGCTGAACTCGGCGTCTCCCGCAGTACCCTCCGCGAGGCCGCGCGGACCCTCGCCAGCGAGGGCCTGGTCCGCTACCAGATGAACCGCGGCATCGTCGTCGCGGACATCACCGGGCCGGATGCCGCAGACATCTACGCTGCCCGCGCCGCCGTGGAGCTGGCCGCAGTGGACGCCCTCACCGGGCACCGGGACCCGGCGGTCTACGGGAACCTAGCCGACCTGGTTGAGCAGATAGAACGCGCCTTCGGCCGCGGCGACGTCGCCGCCGCGCTCGACGGTGACCGGCTCTTCCACGCCACCCTGGTCGCGGCCACCGGCAGCCCCCGGTTGCGCCGCTTCTATGGACAGCTCCAGCAAGAGCAGCGCCTCGCCCTGGCGCTGGCCGAGCGCTCCAGCCGTGAACTCGGCCGGACCGCAGACGACCACCGCCAGCTGCTTGACGCGCTGCGCGGCAGCCGGGCACAAGCCCGGGCGCAGCTCACCGCCCACCTGGACGCAGGCGCCGCCGAGCTGCAACGGCTGCTCGACCTGCTCGCTCATCGGAAAGAACTCGCCCATCGGAAAGAAAGAGGGACAACTCGTGGCTGACCACGGTGGCGGCGGCGGCTGGGATCTCATCGTGACACCCTGGCACCTCGATGAGCACATCCCGGCCTTCCCGGTCCCGGTAGGCGTGACCGAGACGATCTGCCCGTCCCTTCCGGCCGGCCCCGCGCCCGGCCGCATGACGCTGCTGTACCAGGCGGTCGCCGGTGCGGTGGCGCGGGCCGCCAGGCCGCTGCTGCTATCCGGCGACTGCCCCATTGCTCTGGGAGCGGTGGCCGGGCTGCAACGCTGCTATCGCGACCTGGCAGTGGTGTGGCTGGATGCGCACGGCGACTTCAACACCCCGGCCATAACGATCAGCGGCTACCTCGGCGGCATGCCGCTGGCGATGCTGACCGGCCGGGCACCCGAGCTCTTCTGCGATGCGCTCGGGCTGCGGCCGGTGGCCGACACCGACGTCGTCCTCGCTGACGCCAGGGACCTCGACCCCGCCGAGCGCGACGCCCTGACCGTCAGCCAGGTCCGCCGCGTGCCCGCCGACCCGGCCGCGATCACCTCCGCCCTCGACGGGCTCGGCCGCACGCCGGTCTACCTGCACCTCGACGTGGATGTCATCGACAGCGCGCAACTGCCCGGCCTGCGCTTCCCCTCAGGCCCCGGGCCCGCCCTCACCCAGATCGAGGAATGCCTGGCCGCCGTCTGCACCACCGCCGACGTGAGAGCCGCCTGCATCGCCTGCGCCTGGCTTCCCGATCGCATCAGCGACCAGACCACACGCGAGACAATCACCCGGCTCGCCAGAGCACTCGGCACCGACCTGGCATGGCACGAACCCACCGGCCGCTGACCGTTCAATCAGGCACTGGCCGCCCCTCGCGAGCCGAACGCCGCCATCACAACGCCGGAACCGGCCAGGCCGCACCCGCCGCGCCGCGAGGCAGCAGTTGGGCCAGCGTGCTAAGGATCGCGCGGTTGGCGCGGGACAGCCTGGGGCGGTTGACCTGGCGAAGTCAGCGAGCGGGGCTGAACTCTACCCACAGCTCCCGCAGGGTGCGGGTGAAGTACCCGGGGGCGAACTCCGGCTCACAGCCGGGTGCCAGCTGGATGCCAGGCAGTACGCGCAGCAACTCCTCGAACATGACCCGCAGCTCAAGTCTGGCCAGGTTTGCGCCCAGGCAGAAATGGGTGCCGAAACCGAACGCGACGTGGTTGTTGTGCCGCCGGGTCACGTCGAATCGGTCTGGCTCGCCGAACTCCCGGTCGTCGGTGTTGGCGGCCCCGTACATGAGAAGTACCTGGTCGCCTTCGCGTAGTTGCTGGCCATGCAGTTCGTGGTCCACGGTCACTGTCCGGCGTATGTTAAGGACGGGCGTCGCGTGCCGGATGAACTCCTCCACAGCTGTCGTCCCGAGGAGCGACGGGTCCGCCAGCAGGATCTGGCGCTGATCAGGGAAGCGGGTAAGATTCCATACTGCTTGCCCGATGACCGACCGGGTCGTCTCCGCCCCGCCGTCGAGCAGGAGCAGGCCCTCCTGGATGATCTCTGGGATGTCCAGTGCCTGGCCTTCTATTGTCCCGTGTACCCAGGCCGAGACCAGGTCGTCACGCGGGTCTTCCCGGCGGGCCTCGCATGATCAGGGCCATAGAACGCCGCGTCGGCTATGAGGTCTTCCAGGAGGACCGGATGCTGACCTCCACCAGCCGTGGCGCATTCCTTCACGAGGCGCAACGCGCGGTCGAGCATCTCGACACAGCCCCCGCCTGACCCACATCCCGCAACGCGTTCGCGTTCGCGTGCCTGCCACCTGTGGTCGCACGGCGGCGGGCATGCGGATCTGCCTATGAGCGAGCGTCCGGCTAGTGCACGTGCCGGTCGCTGCTTCGGCCTGATGTGCACCGGGGGTCCCGGGTCAGGGCCGGCCCGGGACCTCAATTGCTTGCTAGCTCATGGAGACCAGGCGTGCGCCGCCGTCGGTCTCGATGATGGTGCCTGTGATGTTGGGGTTGGTTGCGGCGAGGACGACAGCGTCTGCGACGTCGTCCGCGGTGGCGATGCGCCTGGCCGGCAGTTGCTGAGCGGCCTGGGTGAAGTAGGCGTGCCGGGCGTCCTCGGGCAGGCCGCCCCACCAGGGGGGTATCCACGAAGCCGGGTGAGATGCCGTTGACCCGGATCGGGGCGAGTTCCGCAGCCAGCGGCTTGATGAGGGCCTCCACGGCACCGTTGAGTGCGGCGATGCCGGCGGTGCCGGGCGCCAGGTCACTGCCGTGAAGGGCGAGATCTATAGCGGGACCCTGCAACCGGAATTGCTCAAGATCTCCGGATTCGCTGTCGGCGTGGAGCGTTCGCGACAGCCGCTACGCGATGACTACCGACCTGACCCGCCGGTGATCATCGCCACCGTGCACGGCAGCGCCCCCGACGAGCGGCTCGCGCTGCTGATCGACGGTTATGCACCACCGGTCACTGTCCGCAGTGAGGCCGTAGCTGCCGTCTGCAGATACCCGGTGACCCTGGGGCGTCTCAGTTGGGGATCCGCATGCGTACGCGGCTCGCAGACGATGCCGATGAGTTTCGGGTGGATCTGGGGTCAGGAGGAGTAGTGGAGCCGAGCCGATGGGAAGGAACAACAATGAGCACGATGACCTCCGTGCGGGCG
>WNFG01001658.1_pt1 | contig 18932 bp, 15 predicted proteins | sample 5400431 | NCBI WGS metagenome assembly WNFG01 (sample SAMN13153346, study PRJNA577476) | soil metagenome | isolation source: 120 cm saprolite under Douglas fir tree site 2 hole 3 replicate 2 | place: USA:California | collected 2015-04-18 | reverse complement strand
TCAATGCCGTCATACCGAGGATCATGATGTCCCCCCTTCAGCAGAAGCTCCGCCTGGATGACCCGGTTGACCGACAAGATACACTTGGCCGCCTCCACCCGCAATGGTCAAGCCCAGTTTTGAGCTCCTCGTCGTTCTCTAATGCTGGGTCAGTTTCCGATTACCACGTTTGTCGTCCAAGTGAAACACTTTGAATAGACTTTATACGAAAGAGTACTTTACAAGGAGAAGCCAAGTTGTATCTCCAGGCTACGGACCTAGCAAAACTGCTCGTGGCTGGTGACCCGGGCGCGGCCCAATTCTTGGGTGTCGGGCACTCATATCTACAAGCGAAACACTGGGTCAACTCGCGGGAGTTACTCGTCGTCTTGTATGGGCATTTCGACGAGCCGCCTCAGGGTGGTTTTACTCTTCAATATTGGGTTGCCTTAGACGGGAATGTCCACAAGATTTCGCAGCTCGCGCGCGAGAAGCCTGAGTAGGAATCGCCGGTATAACATTCAGTGGAAGTCGGGTTACCATACATCTGCCCATCCATTGAAATCTTTCGGAAACAGTCTCAGGGATTCAGGACGGCGCTCCCATCACTTGATCCCCCGAACCGGAAAAATGGAGTTGATTCAGGTTCGAAGGACTAGCACGCGATTTGTGCTCATCGTAGCCGCCGCACAGTCGAAGTCAACGATGACTAGCCTTTCTGGTGGGTTACAAAACCAAGTCCTCCCAGACGGAGGTTGAGCTGTTTCAGCGCAGCACGGTGCCGTAGAACACATCGCGCCCTCCGCGCAGGTCTCTCCCGTAGGAAAGGACTACCGTCACGCTTCCGAGAAGTCGAACCTTGCACTGCGCTCCCGTGTCCCAGAGCCAGCGCTGCGAGCCAAACAGACCGGAGGAGTCTGCCACCGCCCCGGTATCCAGAAACGGGCCGAGCTTCACGGTGAAGAACGCAGCACGGTAAATATTTTTGTCCATCTCCCAATTCGCCAGAAAGTAGCGGCGTCCCAGCGGCGCGGCTCCTTTGCGGCCGTCCAGTGTCCCAGCATGGCCGCGAAGCCACAGATCGTTGTCGCGCTCGATGCCAAGTTGGAAGAGTTCATCGAGCGGCGCCTTCCCGGCAGTCCCTCCAGCGCGAAGCTGCGCCAGCATTTCATAGTCGTCGCCCGTAGCCCGCGGTAGCCAGCGCGCTCGCAGCGATCCGCGCAGTGTGGCAAAAGGACCCACCGCATCGGCAAAGTCGCGGCCCGCGCGCGCTTCCGCCGATGAATCCATCGTGAAGCGGCGCTCGGGGATGCGCACAAGAGATCGCTCCGCGCCCAGCCAGTACGCGACCGAGGTGCTATCCGTGAAGAACGGCTGCTCTGATGCGGAAGCGTGGCCAGCGAGATTTCGGAAGGCTCGATGAGCAACCTCGAGGCCGGTGCTCCAGTTCCACCGGCCGTTCACAACTGACCGAAGATGTACGCCGCCTGCAACCCGCCGCATATTCAAATCAGTCAGCGGCACACCCGGAGCGAAGAATGTCTCCGAGAGATTCCAGTTTTCATTTCGCGCGTCGAAGTAAACCCGCAGGCGCAAGGCAGGATCGTGAAGGAGCAGCGCGGAAAGGGAAGCAGCGAAGCGGCGTTTTTCAGAATCCCAGCGAGCGAGCGACGTGAAATTCACCGCTGCGCCGGCGATGTTGTAGTATTCGGGATAAACGGTCGCGTACGGCAACCCGCTCAGGAGAGAAATCATTCCTTCGAGCTTGGAATCTCCCCACCGGTTGCGCTCAATCACATGCAGCGTCGCGTCGTAATCACCTGAGCTGGAGGCCGCGAGTTCGATCCGCTGGCGCGGGAAAACGCCGAGATTCTCCAGCCGTGTCTCCGTGCTGAGAAGCGCATCGCGAGTCAGGATCTGCGGAGCATTGAAGCCCACCGCGCGAGCCAGCAATTCTTGCCGGAGCCGCGGCGCCGGCGCAACATTCACCGACCGCAGCCGCGGTTTGTCCACCGCATTCCAGTATTTAAGCGCCGCTTCAAGATTGCCTTCGAGAAAATAAAGCGTGCCGAGAAATTCGCGCGCGTAGGCGTCTTTCGGTGCCAGCCGAAGGGCCTCGCCCAGGGCGCGCTTCGCAGCCTGAAAATCTTTCTGTTTATAGGCGGCGCCGGCGGACTCGACCAGGAACCGCGAATCTCTTGGCGCTTTGCGGTGGCCTGCCTCGAATGCATCTCTTGCGTCATCCCAACGTCCGAGTCGCGCCAGCGCCAGCCCGGCAAGGAAGTCCAAATCTGCGGATTGGTTGACAGGGCCGCCCGCGAGTTTTGCGGCTTCTTCCCACCGTCCCGCGTCGAACGCTCTTTGCGCCGCCGCGATGCGCTCTGAATCCGGCGCAGACTCCTGCGCATGGAGCCCGCTGCCCGCGGCGGCGAGCAGGCCCGCAACAATGCCCATGCGCAATCCCAAAATGAGGATCAGTTTGCCGGTTCGGGCGCGGCCAGGAGCATCCAGTTGCGGACAGCCTGCCATTCTCTCTCGAATTCTCCGCGCTCAATGCGAAGCAGTTTGCCGCGCGCGGGATCGTTGACGAAAACCGCCTCCTGCTCCCAATCGATTCCCGTCACGACCACGTAATGCAGCGGCGCCTTCTTTCTGCCCGGCTGCATCCCGATGATTATCGGCCTGCCTTGCGTCAAATGCTCGCGCAGATCGTTCCATCCACCGCTGATTGCGAAAACGCGGAAGCCCGACTCTTTCAGATACCGCTCCATATCGGACGCAAATATGCCGCGCGCTTTGGGAGAATACAGTTTCTTCTGGATGGTGTCGGAGTCGGCCCGTCCCGCCACGATAGCCGTCCCGTGCGCGCTCCAGTATTGCAGGAGCATCGCCAAAGAAGCTGAGCCACAGCCTTCTTCAGTTTGCTTCACGAACGGAACATCGAGCCACACGCCTGCTTTTTCCTGGGGCGCCGGCAGGACCGAACGCCCCTGGAAAAGAAGCAGGAGCAAACCGAAAGTAATCCGGTTCATCCGCGTAACGTATGGCTTCCAGTTGGGAGAGCTAACGAAGCGCAACCGCCAGGACGATGATGCCGATCGCGATCAGGATGATCCACAGCAGATCGCGGTCTGAAATGCGCCCTGCAGCGAAGTCTTTTTGCGCTTCACGAGACCTCTCGGCAAGCTTGGCCAGGTCTTCATCGCTCAGTTGGCCTACGGCCTTGTCAATCTTCTGATAGTCGAGATTGACGGATTTCAGCGCGCTTTGCCCCTTCTCTGAGGACAATAGCCCCCGGACGGCTGCCTCATTGGCTTGCCGTGTTTCCGCGGGCCGGGCCGCGTCTTTTTTCAGCTCGTCCAGCGAGACCACATGCTGCTTTTCCTGTGCCTGGGTCCGTGCGGGCATACCCGCGAAAGAGAGTAGAGCGGCAATCACCAGTGTGCGTGAACACCACGTCCCATACAGTCTCATGCTGCCTCCTGTCGTTTGGCCGGGGTCTCTTTAGTTTACGAACTACCATGCATCATGACAAGGTGCTTTGAAATCCCTTGTCGAAAAACAAAAGCCAAGTCGGCAAAGCTACTGCTCGGCAGGCAATGCCGGCTGGTACTTGGTCATGTCAACTTTGTCCCACTCGCCGCGCTTGATACCTTCGCGAATCTGCGCGGCGGTCTTGCTTTTGCGGAACTGTTCGTACGCGTAGAAATCCTCCTTCATGCAGATGTTGCAACCCGCCGCGTGCCGGCTCACAAAACAGTCGAGCAGGCTGCCGTGGCCCTGGCTGCGGTCGCAATGGCAGTAACAGGGCTCTTGGTACAGAACCTTCTTGATGCGTGCCGCTACCGCGTATGCATTTTGCTCCACGGGCTGCGGAAAAAGGCCTGGGCTCATTGTCACGGGGATCGCGCCTGATGGAACCTCACTGTGAAAGGCGGGAACGGGCGCGGCATTTTCAGCTTGCGTCGCGCGACCACCAGAGTGTGACGAAGCCCGTTGAGGAACGAGCGCCAGGACAAGCGCCAATCCAGTTAAGGTCAAGCTCGCAAGAACCTTTCGCGCACCGCGCATCGCACCCTCCCCTGTTTCCAGGCCGGCATAGTTCTCTTAAAAGGGCAGTCTAACCAAAACCCACCCTGCGTTGCCGCCCTGGGGATTTCATGCCCGCCAATGACTGCCGGCAATTATTGGGTGGCGCCGGTATGCCCCGGATCATTCGCCGGAAAAGGAAAAGGAGCAACGGGAAATCGCCCCGCAACGTGCCGCGCCCGAAGATTGCGCTGCACTCGCCGGCCCCAGCCTCGCACAAAGGAAAAATTCAGCGCGCCGCCGATCGCCGAGCTGGCCAAAGGAATCATGCGCCCCACCCACTTTTCAGCCGCTTCCTGACCGAGCTTCGCGGCCAGCCGCTCGGCGATGCGCGGCGCAAGTTTCTCGAAAATCTGCTTCTCCGCCAAGTCCTTGCCGTAGTCGACCCCCGTCGCGGCGGCGGCAGCCATCCACAACTCCAAGCGCTCGCTCTGCCCCCGGGTTTCGAAGCCGTAAAGCAGGCAGAGTCTCTGAATAAGCCTCAGCGTTAAAATGGTGAGAAGTCCCGCATCGGGCACAAGCGTAATCATTCCGCCAAGCCCGAACCCCGCTCCTTCGACCAACGCCAGCCTTTCAGTCTCGCGAATCAGCGTTCTGGCGACGCCGTCAAGCCGCTCCAGCGGCACACTGTACATTTGTGTGAAGTCTTGCACCCAAAGTCCATGCTTCTCTCCGAGCTTGCGCCGGAAGTCTTCGCGGTCGATTTCGATCGAGCGCAGCCCGCGCAGCAGGCCAAACCGCACGAAGCGTCCAAAACTCCCCCTTGACGCCGAATTGTGTAACCCGCCCATGTCACCTATCATCCTACGGTGGTTAGAACCCGGCAGCAACCCTGGCGTTGCACAGCGGAATCACGGGGGTATTGCACGAGAAGCAGCATCCCAACTACGGTACCACTTGACGTGGAAGCTCTTTTAGGTAAACTGCATTTTTCTTTATGGCCACGATGCCACAATTCGTTCCGGCCGAAGTCCTGCACGACTTTGATTTTCCGCAGCGCGAGGCCGCATTCTTCTACGGTCTATTCTTGCGCGGGCACTCCGCCGAGCAATTGCGCAGAGACATCGAAGTTCCTCCGGCGGTGCTCGCGAAATGGCACCGTGAAGCAGAGCGCGAGCCTGAGCTTCGCGATATTTTCACCCGCATGGTGGAATACCGGCGGCACGTCCTGGCGATTTTCGATACGCTGATCGGCTGGGACGGCCAAACTCAGCGCATCCAGTAGGATCTCCCAAGAAACGCTCTCCCCGATTCTCGCCCCTGGTCTCTTATCCGTGTCCTTTTCTCCTGCTAAGCTTAGTCAGCCTTCCTGTACGAAAGTTCAGGTCAAAAACTGTCAGGCAACCTATCCTGCTTCCCCCGACTCTAAGTCGAATCGGGGGACAAGTGTCACAAAACACAGGAGATTCCTCGATTGACGTGGAGCTTGTCCGGAAGGTAGAATCCCTACGTCCTAGAGCTTGAGGTGGATTCATGTCACGGGTACTACGCGCCCTCGTCGTCTCCGTCTTTTCGTTCGCTATAAACATGCCTTCGGTTTCCGCACAGCAGGCCCAGGACCCTGGCGCTGCTCCCGCCCCGCAGAAAATGGATAAGGACCAGAAAAGGAAGGCTAAGAAAGCCCTCAAAGAGCTGGACCGGCAGTACAAAGAGTGGCTGAACGAAGATGTGATCTACATCATTGCGCCCGAAGAGCGGAATGCTTTCCTCCAACTGGACACCAACGAAGAGCGCGAACAGTTCATCGAGCAGTTCTGGCTGCGCCGCAGCAGCAACCCGGACCTCCCTGACAACGATTTCAAGGAAGAGCACTATCGCCGCATCGCGTACACAAACGAGCATTTTGCTTCGGGAATCCCCGGCTGGAAAACCGACCGAGGAAAGATGTACATCATGTGGGGACCCGCGGACGAGATTGAATCTCATCCCACCGGCGGAACCTATGACCGCCCCATGGAAGAGGGTGGCGGCTCTACAAGCACCTATCCCTGGGAGACTTGGCGCTGGCGCTATCTCGAAGGCATCGGCGAAAACATCATTCTAGAGTTCGTGGACCCCAGCGGCTCCGGGGAGTATCACCTGACGATGGATCCTTCCGAAAAGGATGCGCTGCTCCACGTTCCCGGCGCGGGCTTGAGCTTGCTCGAATCGATGGGCATGGCTTCGAAGACCGAGCGCTTTACTCGCTCGGACGGCACCAATCTACCGACGGCCATGGGTGGACAACCGGCCAGCATGAATGAATTCAGCCGTCTGGAGCTTTATGCCAAGGTACAGCGGCCTCCGGAAGTCAAGTTCAAGGACCTGGAGGCGCTTGTAACTGCACGCATCGTGCGCGACCAGGTGCATTTCAACTGGCGCACCGATTTCCTCAAAGTAACGAATGAAACCGTGCTGGTGCCCGTAACCATACAGATTCCGAACAGCCAGCTTTCTTTTCGCTCCAAGGAGGGCGTCCATTCCGCAACCCTCAACATTTTTGGGCGTGTGAGCACGCTGACCGGCCGCGTGGTGCAGACCTTTGAGGAGCCCGTTTCCAAGGACTTCCCGGATTCTCTCTTCCAGCAGTCCTTGAAGCTCCAATCGATTTATCAGAAGGCTGTTCCGCTTCGCCCCGGCCTGTACCGGCTGGACCTCGTAATCAAAGACGTCCAGAGCGGAAACGTCGGCGTGGTCAACGCCAGGCTCGCTGTACCGCGCTTTGGCGATGACAAGCTGGAAACGAGTTCCTTGATTCTTGCCGATCAGATCGAACGCGTGCCGGCAAAGCAAATCGGCACCGGGCAATTCGTGCTGGGTTCTTCCAAAGTCCGGCCGAGGATGGAAGGCGATTTCACCACCAACGACAGGATGGGGATTTACCTCCAGGTGTACAACCTGAAGCCGGACGAGAAGACCCACAAGTCCAACGCGACATTTCTCTTCACGGTGAAAAAGGGCGACCAGCAGGTCATGCAATTCAAGGAAACTTCGGACGACATGAAGCAGACCGGCGACCAGGTGACCATCGAGCGCCTGCTGCCGCTCGCAACTCTTGCGCCCGGTAAGTACGTCCTCGAAGTTGTCGCTACGGACACGCTGGCCAAGCAGACCATTTCCAAGACCGCGGATTTTACCGTGCGCGCTGCGGCGGAAACCAAGACGGCCGCCAATGCCGCGCCGGCAGGGAGGTAACAAGACGTGAAACAAGGACAGCTCCGGCTCCTGGGGGCTCTGGTCCTGGCTGCTGTGGTTTTGTCATTCGCGGCAGAGCCTGCTGCCGCGCAATTGAAATTTGTCTCGGGTAAACTCGCCGGAGTTGTCCGCGACACTACAGGCACGCCGCAAATGGGCGCGAGCGTCGAAGTCATCCCGGAAGCAACAATCCCCGCGGCCGCGCTCGCTTTTCTCACCAACACGCAAGGTATTTTCCGGGGTGAGCGCCTCGCTCCCGGTTTCTATACTGTCCGCGTCACCCTCGCTGGCTTCCTCCCCACTCTCGAAAAGCACGTGCGGATCACCGCGAATCTCACGACTGTTGTCCGTATCCAGCTGGAATCCATGTTCGCGTCTATCGAGCGGTTGCGGCGGCAGCCCTCCGCTTCCACCACCGAGCCGGATGACTGGAAATGGGTGTTGCGTTCCGCCGCCGCCATGCGCCCTGTTCTTCAATGGGTGGACGATGATGCGCTTGCCGCGGCAGGTCTAAAGGACGAGTCGCGCCACGCGGCGCCTGGGCGGGCGCGCATTGAATTTACAGACGGGGCCAGGCGGCCCGGTTCGGTTTCGAATCTTCCTCCTGCCCCGAATACCGCATTCGCTTACGATCAAAAGCTCGGTGGAACGAGTCGGCTGCTTATCGCGGGCCAGATGAGCATTGGCGAGCAATCGCCCGCGGGCGCCATCGCCACGGTGTGGCTGCCAACTGGATCGCTCGGAGCCGGACCACACACGGCGCTTGCGCTTCGGGAAGCCAAGCTGGGGCCGGATGGACCAACGTTCCGCGGCGCGCGTCTAGATCAGGGCGGCTCGATCGTATTGGGAGATCGCGCCGTGCTTCGCTACGGCGGTGAGTATGTTTTAATTGGGCTTGGCCACCCAGCATCCTCCCTGCGTCCACGGCTGGCGCTGGAGACCCGGATCTCAGACGACTGGCACGCCGCTGTGATTTTCGCATCTCTCCCGGCCGGGCCAACCCCTTTGGAGACCGGGGAACAAGAAGTCGGTGGCTCGCTCGCCGCCGCCCTCAATGAACTGGATGCCTTCCCGGCACTGCTGTGGCGCGGAGGCCGGCCTGTCCTCGAAAGTGGATGGCACGAGGAAGTTGCTGCCGAACGTAAACTCGGCACGCATGGCAAGCTGCAAATCGCCGGATTTCATGAAGACAATCGTCACATCGCCGTGTTTGGCCGAGGTAACGATCTCCCAGCCGCTGACTATTTTCAGGATACCTATTCGAATGGCTTTGCATACGACGGAGGCTCTTCGAGCAGTTGGGGCACTCGCGTCGCGCTGCGTGAGAAACTAGCCGATGACGTGGAGTTGACTGCGCTCTATGCGTTCGCCGGGGCGCTCGCTCCCTCGAGCGGGGTCGCCGGCCCGCTTCGTGAATTGTTCCGCACCGAAGGGCGGCACTCCATTGGAGGGGCAGTCTCGGGAAAGGTTCCACGCTCAGGGACGAAGGTCAAGGTGGGATACAAGTGGGTCAATGGCATCACGCTTTCCCGCGTTGATAGTTTCGGCGAATCGCAGTATCGGGTTGAACCTTATCTCCATATCGGAATGCGTCAGCCCTTGCCAAGGTTTGCTCCTGGTCGCTGGGAAGCCAGCGCTGACTGCGACAATCTACTCGCTCAGGGGTACGTAACACTCACCACAGGCGACGGCAGGGCCACTTTGATGCCTGCCTTCCGCACGTTCCGGGGCGGGCTCAGTCTGCAATTTTGAGAAAGATTTACCTTCGGAAAGCTGTATGCGCCCTTCCAGAAACTGGATTAGAGGCAGGTCTTCAGTCCATTTCTTTTGTAAGTTGTTGAAAAGTAATAGTCTTGTGTTTTCTCATTCTCCCAAAGAATGGAGATGTAGTTGCACCTGGTTTTAACTGGCGGGGTGTCTTACCGTCGCGCTGGAAGTTATGAAGCAAACTCTTCGAGTTAGTCTCGGAGCAGTCGTCCTGGCGCTCGCCACGCTGGCGGCGATGATCTTTGCCTGGCTGAATTTCGTCCAGAGGACGGAGTTCGAGACTCCGGATGACGGGGTGGCGTGGCTGGACACCAACCGCGGCGTCCAGGCGTGGAGAGTGGCTACGAATTCCCCCGCTGCCCGTGCCGGCGTACACGAGGGCGATCTGCTCCTGGCGATCAACGGCGTTTCCGTTGCGAGGCAGGTAAACGTACCGAAGCGTTTGTGGCGTGCCGGGCTCTGGACTCAGTTGCGCTACAAATTGGTGCGTAACAACGAGGAGTTTGAGACTCCGCTGGTGACTGCACCCGCGGAGAAGCCAGCCTCCATCGAGAACTACGAGCGCGTCGTTGGCTTAATTTATCTCTTCATTGGGCTGTTCATTTTTGCCAAACGTTGGAATGCTCCCAGGGCTGTTCATTTTTATATTTTCTGCCTCGTCTCGTTCATCCTGTATTCGTTCCACTACAGCCAAAAGCTGGACACTTTCGACTACGAAGTTTATTGGGCGAACATTCTGGCGCAACTCCTGGCCCCGGCCCTCTTGCTGCATTTCGCCCTGGTATTCCCGGAACGCACCGAAGGAGCCGGCCGTTCGCTTTCCAAGCTCAGCTTTGTGTACCTTCCTCCGGCCGCAATCCTGCTGCTCCACGTGAGCACGGCCCTGGGAGCTCTCGGTTTCGTCCCGTGGCTGGGGTCACGCATCCTGCTTGATAAGATCGAGTACGGCTATCTTGGCGCATGTTTCCTTGCCGCAGGATTCGTTTTTTACAGCAGCTACCGCGGCGCTCCCGCGGGCGTCCTGCGGCAACAATTGAAATGGCTCACCGCCGGGACGTTTGTCGGAACCCTGCCGTTCGCCCTTCTTTATATCGTGCCCCTGGTATTCGGCGCCGCCACGGAACAGTGGATGAAGTTTTCCACGCTGAGCCTCGTGCTCATCCCGCTGTGCTTTGGCTACGCCATCATCCGCTACCGCTTGATGGACGTGGACATCATTTTCAAGCGCGGTCTGGCTTACACCGCGGCGACAGCAGCCGTCGCGGCCGTCTATTTTGCGCTGGTCTTCCTGATTGCTTACATCTTCCACGCGCAAACCACCGGCCTCGTGGGCGGCATGATCGCCATCGTCATCGCCGCGCTACTCTTCGAGCCCTTCCGCGTGTGGATTCAGACGCGGCTGGACCGCTTCTTCTACCGCGACCGTCTGGATTACCGCCGCACGTTGATCGAATTTGGCCGCACGCTGACTAACGAAGTGCGGATCGATCCCATGCTCGGCTCGGTCATGGACCGCATCTCCCAGACGCTCCTGGTCGATCGCTTGGCGATCTTCGTGGAAAATGCCGCGCAACCGGGTCAGATGCGCCTGGCGCGGTCGATGGGCGTGCGCCTCGCCGAACCCATGGATCTGGACTTCCTCGACCCTGCCCGGCCTGAATTTGCCCGCGGGCCGCTATTCTTCGAGTCGCACCGGCTGGCGCGAAATGTCAGCGATTCCGTCCGCCGCACTCTCGAGCAGCTCGACCTCAACTATTTCGTTCCCTGCAGGATTCGGGAGCACACCGTGGCAGTCCTGGGGCTCGGCAAGACCGTGGACGGCGATTTTCTCTCCAGCGACGACGTCGAGCTGGTGGTAACCATCGCAGGTTACGTCGCCGTGGCGCTCGATAATGCGCAACTCTACAATTCGCTCGAGCAGAAAGCCCTAGAAATTGCCCGCCTCAAGGATTTCAGCGAGAACATCGTCGAATCCCTGCATATCGGCGTCCTCGCCGTCGATCTGGAAGGCATTGTGGAGTCCTGGAACACGCGCATGGAGCAGCTCTTCGGCGTGGTTCGCCAACAAGCCGTGGGCCGGCAGCTTCGCTCTCTCCTGCCGGAAGAATTGGCTTCGGAGATCGCCGCGCGCGGTGAGCAGGAACAGATCACCGGCATCTACAAGCAGCGCCTGCATCACCAGGGGAAAACGTTCACGCTGAATGTTTCCATCACCCCGCTGGTCAGCAAATCCGGGGAGCACATCGGCCGGCTTCTGCTTTTTGACGACGTGACGCTGCGCGAGCGCATGGAAGAGCAAATGACCCAGACGGAGAAGCTGACTTCGCTCGGCCTGCTCGCGGCGGGTGTCGCCCACGAAGTCAACACGCCTCTCGCGGTGATCTCCAATTACATCCAGATGCTGGCCAAGCAAATGCCTGAGGGGGATCCCCGCCAGGGCATTATCGACAAAATCGTCAAGCAGACGTTTCGCGCCAGCGAAATCGTCAATAACCTTCTCAATTTTTCCCGGACCGGCGCACCCGAAGCATCCGACATCGATGTGAATCGCGTGGTGGAGGAAACACTTTCCCTGGTGTCGCATCCTTTGAAAACCTCGCAAATCCAGGTCGTGAAGCATCTCGGCGAACCGCTTCCGCCGGTGCGCGGTTCGGCGAACAAGCTTCAGCAGGTTTTCCTGAACCTGTTTTTGAACGCGCGTGACGCCATGCCCGGCGGCGGCATGCTGGAAGTGCGCACCGCCGCGCACAACGGCAGCGTGGAGATCGAAGTCGTCGATACCGGAAGCGGCATTCCGCGCGAACACATTCATCGCATCTTTGACCCCTTCTTCACCACCAAGGCCAACGGCCGCGGCACCGGACTCGGCCTCTCCGTCACCTACGGCATCATCAAGGAACATTCCGGGAAGATCGATGTCCGCTCCACTCCCGGCAAAGGCACATCCTTCCACGTTGAATTCCCCGCGGTCAGGAAAGCGGTCCATGTCTAAGGGTTCTATCCTGGTAGTTGACGACGAATCGGAAATCCGCGAAGGGCTCGAGGTGCTGCTCACCAGTGAAGGCTACGGCGTCTCGAGCGCCGAAACCGGCGAAGCGGGCCTCGCGAAGCTCGAAGAGCACCCTTACGATTTGCTTTTGCTGGACGTGAGCCTCCCGGACCGTAACGGCCTTGAGCTGCTCCGCGAGATTCGCCGGCGCGACCCGCATCTTTCCGTGGTCCTGATCACCGCCTATGGCTCCATCGAAATGGCGCGGGCCGCCTTCAAGGGCGGAGCGGTGGATTACATCACCAAGCCCTGGTCCAACGACGAACTCCTGGCGCAGGTAGCCCAGGCGGTGGAATCGCGCCGCCTCCGTGAAGAAAACGTTCAGCTCAAGCGCGCGCTCAAGCAGCGCTTCAATTTCCCTAGCATCATCGGTAAAAGCGAAAAGATGCTGACCTTGCTCGACCTGGTTACGCAGGTTGCGCCATCCCGTTCCACGGTTCTGATCAGTGGCGAGAGCGGCACGGGCAAGGAACTCATCGCCAAGGCCATTCACTCCGCCTCTACCCGCGCCGACAAAGCTTTCGTCCCGGTGAACACCGGATCAATTCCCGTCGACCTCCTCGAGTCGCAGCTTTTTGGCCACGTCAAGGGCGCCTTCACTAGCGCCGTGGCTTCGAAAAAAGGTCTGTTCGAAATCGCCGATCAAGGCACGATCTTTTTTGACGAAATCGCCACCATCAGCCCGGAAACCCAGGCCAAGCTTTTGCGCGTGATTCAGGAGCGCGAGTTCATGCGCCTCGGAGGCACCGAGCAGATCAAGGTCGACGTACGCATCGTGGCCGCCTCGAACGTTGACCTCCTGACTCTTGTTCGCGAAGGCCGCTTCCGCGAAGATCTTTTCCATCGTCTTAATGTGATCCACCTCCTGCTTCCCCCGCTCCGCGACCGCCGCGAGGATGTGCCCCTGCTCCTGGCCCATTTCCTTGACCGCTATTGCCAGGAAAATGCCAAGCCTCTTCGCCAGTTCACCCAGGGCGCCCTGAAGCTATTGATGGATTACGATTGGCCGGGAAACGTCCGCGAACTGGAAAACGTCGTCGAGCGTGCCGTGGTGCTTTCCACGCAAGAACGGGTTGACGTGGACTTGCTCCCCGAAAGCGTCCGCAGCAAAGAAATCGTTCGCGGTGTCCGGCTCCAGCTCTCAGAGTTTCTTCCTCCGACGCCTGGCGAGTCCGGCTCGCGTTCGGCCGCGGATAATTCGCAGCCTTCCCTGTTTCAAATCATGGATGAAATCGAGCGCCGCATCATCATTGACATGCTCGAACGCACTGCCTGGAACCAGACCGAAGCCGCCGAGCGCTTCATGATCCCGCTCTCCACGCTCAATCAGAAAATCAAGCGCCTGGGCATCGACGTCCGCCGCCGGGGCCGCGCCGATGAAACGCTCTCCGCTTCCATAGGAAAGTAAATCGACCGTCTCCAGAGGCTGCCCCCGGCCGCCCTTTGCGCATCGACTTTCATCTTGCATCTCCGCATCGCTGTAGGCAGAGTATCGCGGGATGATACTCCGACTCTCGAGTCCCGCCGCGCCCGGTCTTCTGGCTCTGATTGCCCTCGCTTTCGCCGTCGGCCTTTCTTACTTCAGCATTCGCGCGGCGCGCGCCGCATATTTTGCTGGTCGAAATACTCGGGAAGGCTTTGCCCGCGCCGCGCAACTCGAGCCCTCCAACGCCCGCTACTGGTCCCTCCTGGGCCGCTATTGGCAATATAACCTCGCGGATCCCGATCCCCGCCGCGCCATTCAGGCCTACCGCTACGCCGTGTCTTTGGACCCGCGGTCCGCGGCCGCTTGGCTGGACCTCGGCACTGCTTTCGAATCCGAAGGCGATCTCGCATCCGCTCGCGACGCCTTCCTTCAAGCCCAACGCGCCTATCCGTTATCGGCCGAAGTCTCCTGGCGTTATGGAAATTTTCTCCTGCGCCGCGGCGAACTGGATCCGGCTTTTGCGCAGATCCGGCATGCCGTGGAAATTGATCCCAAGCACGCGGCGGAAGCTTTCTCGCGGTGCGTGCGCGTAGTTCCTGATATCGATGCGATTCTGAACCGCGTGCTGCCGCCTTCGCGCGATGTCTATCTGGGCGTGGTCCAAGCCCTCACCGAAGAAGGCCAAACAGAACCGGCCCTGACGGTTTGGTCCCGCCTCGCCGCCCTTCATCCGCATCTGCCGCTCTCAAACGCCTTCGGTCTGGTCAACGCCCTGATCGAGAAAAAGCGGATGGCCGAAGCGCGCCACGTGTGGGATCAAGCAGTGGCCTTCGCCGGCATTTCTCCTCCGCCGGATCCGCCGGGTTCGCTCGTGTGGGACGGCGGCTTTGAATCCGGCATCGTGGGCGGCGGCTTCGCCTGGCGCTATCCGCAAACTTCTGAGGGCGTCCAGATCGGCCTCGATTCCCAGGAAAAACACGCCGGCAATCATTCGCTCCGCCTGACCTTCGATGGCAAGCACAACGTCAATTTCACCGATGTTTGCGAATACCTGGCCGTTCAGCCATCGGTTGCTTACCGCTTTTCTGCCTGGGTGCACACTCGCGAACTCAGCACCGATCAAGGCCTGCGGTTCTTGCTTCAGCCTATCGCCGAATCGGAAACCCCTTCCTTCTGGACACCGGACGTTCGCGGAAGCGAGCCGTGGACGCGCATCGAAATCTCCTGGACCTCGGGCAAAGACGTGTGCGGGTTGCGAATTTGCGTAGGCCGCTCTCCCAGCCGGAAGCTCGACAGCCAGATCCAAGGGTTAGCCTGGGTCGATGACATCGCGCTGTTACCCGGCTCTGCGGAGCGCGCGAGGCCATGAGGCTTCTTCGCGTCGGCATTTGCGCTCTCGTCGTATTTGGCGTCGCCGCTCACGGCGCGGTCGAAGAATGGGCCCGCGCCGTTCTCGAAACCGGTGCGGGCCTGCTCTTCCTGGCCTGGGCCTTGCGCTTCTATCTCAAGCGGGAACAGCAAATCGTCATATCCTCCTTGCTGCCTCCGCTTGTCTTGTTTTCATTGATTGTTCTCGGGCAATGGGCATTTCGCGGCACTGCTTCCTCATTCGAAACCCGCGTCCAGCTGCAACTCCTTTTAGCCTGCCTGATTCTTCTCTTCTTGGCGGCCCAAGTCTTCCAAACCATCGAGGATTGGCGCGGCTTCGTCTGGTTTGTCATCGGCTTCGGATTCTTGGTGGCCATATTCGGCATCCTGCAGCACCTGACGTTCAACGGGAAGCTCTACTGGTTCCGCGAGATGCGCTATGGCGGGATTCCCTTCGGTCCGTACGTAAACCGCAACCACTTCGCGGGATTTGCCGAACTGGTGATCCCCATGTCCTTGGTACCGCTGGTGCTCGGTAAGGTCCGCCGGGAGCGCTGGTTTCTCGTGGGGCTTCTTGGTGTGTTGCCCATCGGCGCCCTGTTTCTCTCCGCCTCGCGCGGCGGGATCATCAGTTTTGCGGTGGAGCTGGGCGTTTTGGCGTTCTGGCTGGTGCTCCGCCGCGCCCGCGGAAGACATATGCTCGCCGGTGCGGCCGTCCTTCTCGTCGCCTTCTTATTGGTCTCCTGGCTCGGCGCGGATAAAATCCTTCAGAGATTTTCCTCGCTGCAGTCGCTCGAGGTGACCGCCGGGAAGCGCGCCTCCATGCGCGCGGACACCTGGCGCGTTTTCCTCGATCATCCTTGGACAGGCACGGGTCTTGGCACGCTCCAGACCGTTTTCCCTGCCTACGAAACCCTCTATGACGGCAAGATCGTCAATCACACCCACAACGATTACCTCGAAGCGCTGGCGGAGACTGGCATAGCGGGCGGCCTGTGCTGCGCGTGGTTTCTCGGTGTGCTGCTGTTTGATGCCTCCCGCCGGATTCTGCGTCCCAATGCATCTTTTGCATCCGCCTTGCACCTCTCCGGCTTCATCGGCTGCGTCGGCTTTCTCTCCCATAGCATGGTGGACTTCAACCTGCACATTCCCGCAAATTTTCTGCTCTTCCTTCTGTTAGCTTATTTGGCAACATACTTGCCTCGCCAACACCACGCCCAGGCCTCGCCCCGGAACGACTTCGCCAACCCCGTGTAAATCCTTTATTGACATCTCCGTTCTGCTTGTATAATCGACGCGGGGGTCATTCGCATGCAGCCAGCCAGTCTGGGTGCGTTGACGTGGTGTTTCGTCACGAACGCCCTGCTTGGGATGCTGGTTCTGGCGCCGCCCAGCCGCGCGCAGGCCGTTCTTGAGACGCCACAACAGACCAATGATCGCATCCGCGCACTTTCCTCGCTTGCGCGGATGGCGCCGCACGACTACGTCATTGGCAACGGGGATTTGCTTTCCGTCGAGGTCTTTGACGTAAAGGAGCTGACCCGCGAAGTCCGCGTCAGCCAGACCGGCTCCATCGGCATTCCGCTCGTGCCCGTCCGCCTGCACGTCGGCGGTCTCACCGAAACTCAAGCCGAACAGAAAATTGCGGAAGTCCTCGAAGCCAATGGCCTGGTTTCCCGCCCGCAGGTTAGCGTCACCGTCCGTGAGCGGAAAAGCAAACCTATCACGGTAGTGGGTGCCGTAGGCCACCCCATGGTCTATCAGGCCGACCATCAGGTGACCTTGCTCGAAGTCCTCGCAGAAGCCGGTGGCATCGCGAATGATGCCGGAGATGTGGTCATTATCACCACACCGGTCCGGGAATCCTCCCCCAGTCAATCGGAACCTCCTGCCTTGGGCCCCGAAGATGCCATTCCCGCAAATCCCCAGTCTGCCGAGCGAATTTCGAATGCGCCCGTTTTCCCTCCCGTGGCCGCAAGTTCCTCGGAGGGCGCCTCGTCAGCAAAGCAGGGTGCCTCCCCTCCCCCGTTGACCGCTCAGGAAAAAACTCCCTCCGCGACAGCTGCAGCACAGCCGCCGCCCCTGCCCAGCAACACCATCACCGTTAACCTGAATGATCTGATGGAGACCGGGGACACCAAGAACAACATCGTTCTCCAGGCCGGCGATGTCGTCACCGTGCCGCACGCCGGTATCGTTTATGTCCTCGGCGCCGTCACCCGGCCCGGTGGCTTTGTCCTGGCAAATGATCGTGCGCAAATGAGCACCTTGAAAGTCCTTGCCCTGGCGGGCGGTTTTAACCGCACCGCAAAGACCGACCGCGCCGTGATTATCCGCAGAGATAGCCAGGGTCAGCAGCACGAAGTCGCTGTGGATCTGAAGAAAGTTCTGAATCGAAAGGCTGAGGATTTGCAGCTCCAGCCCAGCGACATTTTGTACGTTCCGGACAGCGGAGCCAAGCAGGCGATCCTCAGAGCCGCCGAATTCGGCGTTGCGCTGGGATCCGGCGTAGCGCTGTACCGCGTCGCGTATCACTAGAACATGCCGGAAGACAACAAACTCGTTCCCCGGGAAAATGGCTCCAACGGCACCCTCGATGTCGTTCCGTTCTCCGCGCGCATTCCCGCCTGGCACCTATCGCCGCGCGAGCCTCATCTCTACGACTACCTTCTCATTCTGCGCAAGCATCAGTGGCTGATTCTGTCCTTCTTGCTTGCTGTCGTAACCATCGTCAGCATCGCCACGTTCCGCATGCAACCCGTCTACGTCGCCACAACCCGGATCTTAATCGACCGCGAGAATACCAATCTTTTGCCCTTTCAGGGCGCCGATTCCTACGATTACATGATGGATTTGGAAAACTATATCGAGACCCAGTCGAAGATTCTTACTAGCGAGACTTTGGCGCTACAGACTATTCGCACCACCGGCCTCGGCGCGCGCCCCGAATACGCCTCCCCAAACGGTCCTTCCGAGGCTCTCGCCAGCGGCAGTCTCGCCAATCAGAAGCGCCCTCCCGAACTCGGTGAATTTCTCGGCAGCCTCAGCGTCAAGCGCGTGCCCAACAGCCGCCTGATGGACGTGAGCTTCGAATCGACGGATCCCCAGCTTGCCGCCCGCATCGTCAACGCCCACCTTGAAAACTACATCGAGCAGAATTTCCGTGGCCGTTATGAAGCCACGAAAAAGGCTTCCATTTGGCTTGCCGACCAGTTGAACGAGCTCAAAATCAAGGTCCAAAAATCCGAGGACGCCCGCATCACCTACGAGCGGCAAAACCAGATTTGGACTCTCGACGACAAGCAGAACATCACCACGCAGCGCCTCGCCGATATCAACAAGCAATTGACCGAAGCGCAAAGCGAGCGCATGCGCAAGGAATCGCTCTACGAGTTTGCCAAAGCGGGTGACATGTCCGGCGTCCCGCAGCTTCGAGATAATCCGGTGTTGCAGAATGTGATTCAGAAGCGCGAAGTCGCTCAATCGGATTACAACGACTCCTTGAATCAGTACGGGCCGAATTTTCCGAAGGTGCAGCGTTTGCAGGCGCAGATCAAGGATCTCGACGGGGTCATCGAAAAAGAGAAAGTAAACGCCGTCAACCGCATCGAGAGCGATTATCGCGAAGCCCGCCAGCGCGAAACCCTGCTCACCCAGGCCTGCTCACCCAGGCCCTCAATCAACAAAAAGCGGAAGCCAATCAGATGGCCGAGCGCCTCGTCGAGTACAACATCCTCAAGCGCGAGAACGAGGCCAACAAAGCGCTCTACGACGGCCTGCTGACCAAGCTCAAGGAAACCGGCATTTCCGAAGCCCTTCGCTCCTCGAACATTCGCGTGGTCGACCCCGCCATGATTCCCGCCTATCCCGCTCGTCCCGCGAAAACAAGAAATATCGCGCTGGCTTTTCTCGTGGGTCTCGTGGGCGGCATCGGCTTGGCCCTCCTGCGGGAGTACCTGGACAACACCGTGAAGACTCCCGATGATGTTGAGGCGCTCGCTCGGATGCCTTCTCTCGCGGTCGTGCCGCAGTTTGCCGGACCCAGCGGCAAAGGGAAACGGCAGCAGGTTTTCCCCGGTG
>WNFG01001750.1_pt1 | contig 18944 bp, 13 predicted proteins | sample 5400431 | NCBI WGS metagenome assembly WNFG01 (sample SAMN13153346, study PRJNA577476) | soil metagenome | isolation source: 120 cm saprolite under Douglas fir tree site 2 hole 3 replicate 2 | place: USA:California | collected 2015-04-18 | reverse complement strand
AAGCCGATCTGCAGAAGCAACAAGAATTGCAGAAACAGCAGCAGCAACAGGCAGCCGAACAAGCCGCCGCCCAGAAGAACGTCGTAGTTGCGGTGATCAAGCCCGAGTCGGTCAAGAAGAAAGCTTCGGCTTCTCCTAATCATTATTTCGCGCACCAGGGAGAATTGCGCTTCGTCTCGCAGCCGGACGGCGCAAAGGTTGAAGTTGACGGCTGGAGCGAGCCCACGTGGTTGACGCCGTTCAAGGCGTCGAATCTGGCCGAGGGACAGCACACCGTGGTCTTCTCGAAACCCGGCTTTGCCCGCGAAGCTCGTACCGTGAAGGTGACGGCCAGCAAGAGCGACCAGCTTAACGTCATTCTGAGTCCCGCGGTGGCGATGATTCGCGTTGACAGCACGCCGCAGAATGCAGCGATCCTGGTCGACGGCAAGGACACCGGCAAGACCACGCCGGCGGAAATCACCATGGAAAAGGGCGAGCACAAGGTGCAGGTGCGCAAGCGCGGATATAAAGATGCAACTACCTCGCTCGCTTTCGTGGAAGGGCAGAAATACAACTACGCGCCCACGCTCACCTTCCAGCAAGGCGGCTTCTGGCGGCATCTGCTGGGCGGCGATTCCATTCCTGACGGCAAGGGCGTGCTGTACGTGCATACCAAGCCGGAGGGCGCAACGATTCTGGTGGACGGCCACGTCGCTCCCAAGAAAACTGATGTCCGCTGGGTGCTTGATCCTGGCTGGAAAAGAAACCGTGACCTATGGCGCGGCTGATCATCTCCTCACCCGACGGTAAAAAAGGAATACTCGAACTCAACAAGCCCATCACTACGATTGGCCGCGGCAACGCCAATGACCTTGTTCTCAACGATTCCAGCGTCAGCCGCTTCCATGCCGTCGTAAAACTTGAAGACAACGTAGTCTTAATCGCCGACCGCGGAAGCACGAACGGCGTAGTCGTGAACAGCGAGAAGATCCTTCAGGACGTGGAACTGAAGAGCGGAGACATCGCCGCCATCGGACGCTATGAACTGCGCCTGGAAACGATTGACGAGAAAGCCATCCAGGTCCGGCGCGCAGAGTGGCCTTCCACGCTGAACCAGATCATGCGCAGCCGCGATGAAGTCAGTTCCGCCCGGCCCGCGGTTGTAACCGATTCTTCAATCACGGAACTGGCCGGCCGCATCAAGAAGCTGGAGCATGAAAACTATCTTTTGACCGTGCTCTACGATGCCGGCAAAGCGCTGAATACCAAGCTTTCCATCGACGACATCGGGGCGCAGGTAATGTCGCTGGCCTTTCGTATCGAGGGCGTGGAGCGCGGCTTCATCATGCTCTTCAACGAAGCGGGAGAAGTAATCCGGCAGAGCGAAGTCCGCTACCGCAATCCCGAACATTCAGCGTCCCAGCCGCAGATCATTCTCAGCAAGAGCGTGCTCGACCTTATCCGCAAAGAGCGGCAGCCGATTCTGATCCACGATGTCAGCGCGGACGAGCGCTTCAGTGGCAGCGAGAGCATCCGCATTTCCGGGCTGCGCTCCGCGATGTGCGCGCCCCTGCTGGGCACCAACCGCGTGCTCGGCGTTCTTTACGTTGACAATCTGGAAAAGGCGTCCGCGTTTACTCAGGAAGAGTTGAATGTGTTTGCGCTGGTGGCGGCCCAGACCGGATCGGCCATTGACAACGCCATGGCCCACCAGCAGATTGCGCAACAGATCCTGCAACGTTCAGCGCTGGAACGCTTTCTTTCTCCTGAAGTCGCGGAGATGGTGGTGGCGAATCCCGACATCCGTCTCGGCGGCGTGAACCAGAAAGTCACGGTGATGTTCGCCGATATCCGCGGTTTTACGCCGATGAGCGAGAACATGGGACCGGAGCGCGTGGTGGAAATCTTGAACGAATATTTCACCCGCGTCACCGATGTGATCTTCGACAATGGCGGAACGCTCGATAAATACATCGGCGACGCGGTCATGGCCGTCTACGGCGCGCCCATCACCAAGGGCGACGACGCGGTCAACTGCGTGGAGTCGGCCATCCAGATCCAGCGGCTGCTGATTGAGCTGAACCGCGACGCGGCAACGCGCCAATGGCCCGAGTTGCGTGTGGGCATCGGCATCAACACCGGCATTGTGACCGCGGGAAACATCGGCTCACCGCGCAGGATTGACTACACCGTGATTGGAGATACGGTGAACACGGCGTCGCGCCTGATGTCGAACGCAGCGGGCGGACAGATCCTGATTTCCGAATCCACCGCGTCGGAGCTGGGTGAGGATTTCAGCATGGCGCCACTGCCGCCGCTGCACCTCAAAGGCCGCACTGGTCCGGTGAGCGTCTTCAGCGTGGATTGGAAGCAGGATCCAGCAAAAAGGCGCCTCAGCAGAGGCGCCGGGAATTCGCACTAGGAAGTTTTACTTCGTCGCGCCTTTTTTGCCGCTGCCTGCGGCGCGATGAGCAACGATTAGATCTTTTACCTGATCGTAGGTCGCCTGAGGAATGATGTTGCGTCTGACCAAATCGTCCTTTCTATTGTACGGACGGCCGTCGACAATCTTCTTCGAGTAGGCATCGCCGATACCGGGCAGTTTGGCCAGGTCTTCGGCGCTGGCGGAATTGATGTCGACCAACGCGGCCTTTCCGGCCTTCTTGGCTTTTTTGGCGGCTGGAGCTGTAGATGGAGTAGAAGTCTGGGCCAGTGACATGCCGGCAAACAGCGTCAGCGCGCACAGCACTGCCAGAATCTGAGCAAATTTCCGGACCATGAGGTATCTCTCCTTGGATTGCAAAGTCGGACTCAAGACGTGCCGAGCAGTCTAAGGGCGAGACAGTAAATTGTCAAAAAGAATGTAGGTCAGTCGTGTTCGAACTATGCGGGCTTGCGACCAGTATCCTTCGCGGATTCCCAGGCGCGTTTGGGGCGCTGCGCTTCCGGCAGGTCGCGGCCTTCGACGCGATCATACATATAGCTGTCGCTGACGGTGCCAAGCGATTCGTTGTACAGGCTCACTCCACCCAGCGCTTCACGCAGCTCTTCGGAGAATTGATGTATGGCTTTCAGGTGGTCGGCGGTTGCCGGAATTTCAGCTTTGCTGGTTTTGAAGAACTTTTGATAGCCCTTGTCGACCAAACGGGAGATCTCGCCGCCAATCAGGTAGCCGGGTTTGGCAAAGATGCGCGCGGCGCCGTTATCGTCCTTTTCAATGGCCGCAGAGACGCCCAGTTTCTTTACGAAGACGCGGCTCTGCGTGCCCGGCGCTTCCAGGATGTCAAAGCCGTGCTCGCGAAGCCACTCAACCGCTTCTTCGTAAGTCCGTTGCTCTGTCTTTGCTGCCATGTTTTTCACCTTTGCATGGATTGGACTCCGCGTACCCGGAGTTGTCAACCAACCCTTTTGGAGATGTCGTGAAGCGCTACTGTCGCACAAATAGGACGATTCGGGCAAGATTACTGTTGCGCGGAAAGGTACCCCCGTCCATCCCCATGATATGCACGTTAGTGCTTTATTCGATTGAGGAAACAGGGCTTAGCGCTCATAATCGCTGCTTTAAAGAGGAATTTTTCTATGCGTAAGGTCGCAACTGCCATCGCGCTGCTCTCTTTTCTCGCTATAGCTTCTTCGCAGGAACTTAAGACCAGGCCCCGGCCGGTTACTCCCGTTCCCCAGACCTCGCGCGCGCTTGCCAATAACGATCCCGTCTACCTTGCCTTACGCAATGTGAAATTGGGTGCGGAAGTCATTCCCGTCCATGGCTTCCGTATGCATCGCGATGCCGGCATCTTCACTTTCAGAAGCGGCGCCTTCTATCTGCTTGAACCTGTGAACGGACGGACTACGGGAGCGGTTTTCCTTGGCGACGCCTTCTTCAGTCTCACTCCGCCCACGGAAGTGGAACGGCGCTATCTCAAGATCCTGGCCAAAGAAGAGTTTGTTGAGCAGTTTGGCGCGGCAGTCTTCCGGTTTACCGATGGCACCGAAGAAGAGCTGCGCAAAGCTATGGACAAAGCCGCGGAGCTGCCCTCGGGCGATCCGGGCGGCTTGCTGAAAGAAACCCAGGACCAGCTCAGGAAGAGGCTGAAAGAGAATCTTGATGTCCGCCTGCTGCAAGACCTCTTGAGTTCGCAGAAAGGCGGAAAGTTTGTTGCCTTCATCCACGGCAGGAGATTCAGCGGCAAGCTGATTTACGACATTGATCCGTACGGCGTTGTCTCCTACATTCCCGACCCAGGACCGATATTTGAGGCGGGACCGCGAGTCCATGAATTTTTCAGACTCGCTCCGGAGGAAGTAGCGCTGACTGCCTGGGATGAGAACCATTACGGCATATGGACATCGTTTCATTTCTCCAGGGAATACGAGGCTGGGACCGCGAGCAGCGGCGAGCAGAACCTGCCGTTCGTGGTGACGCACCAGAAGCTGGACACGCAAATCGCGAAGAACGCTAAACTCGACGGCCGCGCGGAGACCAGCGTAACAGCCCTGCGCGATGGCGTACGCGTGCTTGCCTTGGATCTTTTTCCCACATTGCGCGTGGACTGGGTCGCCGGCCAGGACGGCCAGCCGCTGTCGTTCATTCAGGAGGGTACCGAGGAGGACTCGGATTTCGCGGTGCTCCTGCCCAAAGAATTGAAGAAGGACGAGAGCTATACCATCATCACCAAGTATGCCGGCAAGAATGCCGTGAGCGACGAGAGCAATGGAAATTACTACCCCATCGCGCGTGATAACTGGTATCCAGGCCAGGGATTCAGTACGTATGCAACTTACGAGATGTCATTCCGCGTTCCCAAGGGGATGAAACTGGCGGCGACAGGCAAGCTCCTGAGGACTGTTAACGAAGGTAACGAAAGCTTAACCGAGTGGGAGTCACACGCCGCACAGCCGGTTGCCGGCTTTAATTTTGGCGACTTCAAACGCCAGGAAGGGCGGGACCTCGGGAACCACTACGATATTGAAACCGACGTCAACGCCGAGTCTCCCAGCGTGGTCAACTCCCTGAGAGGCAGCCCCTACGCCGGGGCCATGGGCACGCTGAGTACAGTCAGCATGATGAAGAAGGCCATGGCCGAAGCCCAGGTCGCCATGGATCTCTATACGGATTATTTTGGCGAGGAACCGTACAAGAGACTCGCCATGACCCAGCAAACCGCTTTCAATTATGGCCAGTCGTGGCCCGGACTGGTCTTTCTTCCCATCAGCTACTTTTTCGATTCCACCACGCGCCACTTTATGGGGTATGGGAACGAACACGGGTTCTTCAAGTCGCTCGGTCCACATGAAATCTCCCATCAGTGGTGGGGCCACACGATTGGCTGGAACTCGTACCGCGACCAGTGGATGAGCGAGGGCTTTGCCGAAGGTTCCGCTTCCATCTTTCTTCAGCTCATTTACACGGAGCATGGCCTGGATGAGTACCGCGAGTTCTGGGCGCACCAGAGAAAAATCCTCACCGACACGAATCCGCAGGGCAAGCGCGCCATTGACGTGGGGCCCTTGACGCTGGGCTATCGCCTGTCGACGGCCAGGACCGGCGTCAACATTACGCGTGACCTCATTTATCCCAAAGGCGCTTACGTTTTTCAGATGGTGCGCTTCATGCTCCAGGACAACACCGTCAAGGACGTGGATGGTCGCTTCAAAGCTCTCATGCACGATTTCACCAAAACGTACTCCAGCCGGTCAGCCACCACTGAAGATTTCAAGGCCATGGTGGAAAAACACATGACCCGGGAAATGGACCTTGAGGGAAACCACAAGATGAATTGGTTCTTTAATCAGTATGTTTACGGGACCGATTATCCGCACTACAAGCTTGAAAACTCTTTCTCCTTCGATACCGACGGCACGGTGATGATGAATTTCAAAATCTCGCAATCGCATGTGAGCGACAATTTTGTGATGCTGGTGCCGCTCTACGTGCAGGTGACCAAGGGACAGGTGGTCCGGGTTGCGCGCATTCCCATGAAAGGCAACACAAGTTCCGAGAGGCGTGTTCGTTTGGCAGGGCTCAAGGTCAAGCCTGACCGCGCCATGCTGGCTTATTTTGAGGACGTACTGGGTGAGATCGAGAACAAGTAAAAAAGGTGGATGGCGATCGCCCGTCCGCGGAAACTTAAAAAACCGGCGCCCTGTTCTCCCCCGAGATTTTCGGCGCCGGTTTTAATGTCCTCCTGAATTCAGGAGGACCAGGCCGCTCATCTACATCCGGCCAAACTGTTTCTCGCGAACCAAGCTGTCGCACGCGAACTTCGTCCTTAAGCAAGATGCCGTGTCTCTGTTGCTCAGGTCAATAACAAACCGCGACGGGTACTTAACTAGTGAGTAACTACTTAGGGGCACTCGACAGCAGGCCCTTCTGATGTATACTGAGCGCGACTTGAGAGTAGGACGGAGCCAGTTTCTTTATGCTTTATACGGCTCCGAAATAAAGCTGTGGGGGCAGCTACTTACCTTAGGGTACTGCATTTGCACGACGATCTTTAGCATCTCTTACCTTTGATCGGCAGCGGCCCCGGTGGGGAGGGTCCTTATGGACCTATGGTTTATTCGTTTTTGTTTTATTGTCGTTGTTGGTGTTGCTTGTTTCTTACTGAAGCCCTTCGGACTGGAAAAAATTCCAGCCGGAGTGGTGGGAGTCGCAATCGGAGCGGCGGTCGTCGTCTTTGAGATGCGGCTGCGCATTGTCAGCCTCAAACGGCTGATCGGCGCGGTGATCGGAAGCATTCTCGGCATTCTCGGCGCTTATCTGTTCAGCGTTGTCATCAAGAACAGCATTCCACACGAAAGCAGCCAGCGTTTTCTGCAGCTCATGGTCATGCTGCTGATGTCGTACGTTGGCCTGATCGTCGGCGCCAACAAAGGCGACTTGCTGAACCTGGCGGCGCTCGGCGGGATTTTCGGCGCGGAAAAGCAAGGCCGCAAGAGCTTCAAGATCCTCGATACCAGCGTCATCATTGACGGCCGCATTGCGGACATTGCCGACACCGGCTTCCTCGATGGCATCCTGGTCATTCCGCAATTCGTGTTGCGCGAGCTGCAGTTGGTCGCGGACTCCGCCGACTCGCTCAAACGTAATCGTGGACGCCGCGGTCTTGACGTGTTGCAGCGCGTGCAGAAGATCGTCACCGTCAACGTGCAGATCGTCGAAGACGATTTTCCCACCGTCCGCGAAGTCGACCTCAAACTGATCGAACTGGCGAAGATGTATGAAGGCAAGATCATCACCAACGATTTCAACCTCAACAAAGTCGCCCAACTCCAGGGCGTGGAAGTGCTCAACATCAACGAACTGGCCAACGCCCTCAAGCCCATCGTGCTTCCCGGCGAGACCATGCGCGTCTTCATCCTGAAAGAAGGCAAGGAGTACAACCAGGGCGTCGCCTATCTCGACGACGGCACCATGGTGGTGGTGGACAATGCGCGCAAGCTGATCGGCAAGAACGTGGACATCGCGGTGACATCCGTCTTGCAGACCACTGCCGGAAAAATGATCTTTGGCAAGTTTGACGAGCGGAGCCGTCCTGTCGAACGCGTGGAGCCCAAGGTCGAGAGCAAACCCGAATTGCGCAAAACGCAACCTATTGTCGTGGAATCCGCTCCGCACACGCAGGGCGAGTAAAGCCCGGCGCAAAACCGATTATGTGTTATCGAATCCATGCAAGTGGTTTCCGATAAAGTGCTCTCACGGACAAATCTTGCGGTCGCGCTCCTCCTGCTGTCTTCATTCGCTGCCAGTGGTGCGCTCACGACTCTGGTTTTCGCGCAGCAGACTTCCGCCCCGCCGGGCGGGAACATCCAGGTCACAGTGGTTGATCCGAACGGCGTTCCCGTTGGCTCCGCCGTAGTCACGATTGGGCGGGAGGGCAAACAGCTTTTCACCGGCAGCACGCCTCCTTCGGGGACTCTCACAATCGGCCCGTTTGCGCCCGGGGTTTATAAAGTCACGATTCAGCGGCAGGGTTTTTACACCGCGTCGGTGGCCCAGGCCACGGTTACGCCCGGCCAGACAACGACGCTTGACGTTCATCTGCAGTCGGTGCGCGAGTATTCGGAAGAGATCGAAGTCACGGCGCAGCCTTCGCCCATTGATCCGCAACAGACCGCAAGCACCCAGACAATTGACGCTACGGCGGTTTCGGAGATTCCTTACTTTCATACGCGCGACTATCGCAACGTGCTGCCGTACATTCCCGGCGTGATCGCGGGCCCGAACGGGCAGATCCACGTGGCCGGGTCCTCTACTCAGGAAGTTGGCGACTATCTCGACGGCTTCGAGGTCGGCCAGCCGGCCGGAGGCGCGCTGGGAATCAGAATCAATCCTGACGCGCTGCGCCGAATCGACATACAGAGCAGCCGCTACTCCGCGCAATTTGGCAAAGGCTCCGGCGGCCTGCTGAATCTGGAAACGCAGGACGGCGACAATCACTTTCGCTACAACGCCACCGACTTTATTCCGACGCTCCAGACCACGCGCGGCATTCAACTGAACAATTGGACGCCACGGGCCTATCTTTCCGGCCCCATCATCAAGGATCGTTTGTGGTTCCAAGTCTCGCACCAGGGCGAGAATGACGTAAACATCGTGCGGCAACTTCCGCGGGGCGCGGATACGAATGACGTCTGGCAGACAGCGAATCTCGCTCGCTTGCGCCTGAACCTGACGGAAGGCAATGTTCTTACCGCGAGCGGTCTGCTGAATCTCTTTGATTCCGACAACAGCGGCATTTCGCCGTTTGACCCGGTGTCGGTTTCCACGCTTCAGGACTCTTCACTTTATTTGTTCGCGCTGAAAGATCAGATCGCTATCGCGAAAGACGCGCTGCTTGAATTTGGCGCGGGTTTCCATTCTTCAGTGACTGTCGTCCGCCCGGAGGGAAACCTGCCGTACATATTCACGCCCTCCGGCCGCACCGGAAACTTCTTTGAGTTCTCCCGCGGACACTCGGAGCGGACGCAGGCGTTTTCCAACCTTTATCTGAAGCCGGGCCATTGGTTCGGCACGCACCAGTTCACCATAGGCGGCAGAATCGACCGCGTGATCTTCCACGATTTTGTTACCCGCAACGTGATTCAGTTCCTGGACCAGAACAACAGCCTGCTGCGCCAGACTTCATTTCTGAACGTGCCGGTTTTTAGCGTTTCCACCGTGGAATCGAGCGGTTTCATTCAAGACCGCTGGTCTGGCGGACGCTGGCTGCTCGAACCGGGGCTGCGCTGGGACAGAGATAGTTTGCTGATGCGAAATCTGGTGTCCCCACGGCTGGCTGCCACGTATCTGCTGGATAAAGGTACGGAGACCAAGCTCTCCGCCGGCGCGGGTCTCTACTACGACCGCACAAATCTTGAAATGATCAGCCGGTCGTTGCAAGGCGACCGCACCGACGTTTTCTTTGTGCCTGCGGGCCAGCCTGCTATCAATTCGTCATTCATTGCCCGGCCACAGCAGCTCTTCATGCCGCGCTTTGTCAACTGGAGCGTGGGCGTGGAGCGCCGGCTGCCATCGAACATTTACGCTCATCTGGAATACATTCAGCGCCATGGGACGCACGGCTGGGCGTACGAGCAACTGCCCAGCAACTCTTTTGTCCTCGCCAACAACCGCCGGGACCGCTATGACGCGGTGCAGATCACGCTGCGCAAAGAAATATTTCGTGGATATCCGGTCCTGATTGCCTACACGCGATCTTCGGCACGGACGAATAAGTTCCTGGACTTCAACCTCGAGAATCCGGTCTTCGGCAATCAAGTCGGCGGTCCGCTGGCCTGGGACGCTCCCAACCAGTTCGTCTCCTGGGGATGGCTCCCCGTGCCCTCATTCTGGAAGGTGACCAAACTTGAGTTTGCTTACTCGGTGATCTGGCGCACTGGTTTTCCCTTCATCACCGTGGACCAGTTCGGCCGGCTCGTCTCCGGACCGGACACGCATCGCTTTCCTGATTTCTTGACTCTGAGCCCGGCAATCGAACGCAAGTTCGGCTTCCACGGATTCCGCTGGGCGCTGCGCCTCGGCGTGGACAATGTAACCGATAGACGCAATCCCACGGTCGTAGACAACGACGTGAACTCGCCGACCTTCCTTAGATTCTTCGGCTCCAATCACCGGACGTTCAACGGACGGATTCGATTGCTGGGACGGAAGTAGGCTCTTTTTTCTTTATCCCGAATCCCGCAGAGCGGAGCGAGGGATCCATACCCTCGCAATAGGCTAACCAGGCGGCATTCTCACCCTGTTTTCATCGCGGCAATATGTATCCCTCTCCCGCTCCGCGGGATTCGGGATAAAGAAAAAACCCAAAAGCAAGAAACTGTAATGCCGATTTCATCCTGCAACTGAGGCTGTACGGACAGTCACAACACCAGTAGCCTTAACCAATGAGCTCGCTATCATTCTCGCTTTCCGAACTTGAGGCCACCGCCGCATTAGTCAACTCAGTGGTGCCGCCTACGCCGCAATACTCCTGGCCGCTACTGTCGCGGCGCGCCGGGACTGAGGTATGGGTCAAGCATGAGAACCATACGAACATTGGGGCCTTCAAAGTTCGCGGTGGAATTACCTTTCTCGATGACCTGATGCGCTCGCAACCCGCAGTCAAAGGAGTCATATCGGCCACGCGCGGCAATCACGGGCAGTCTGTGGGCTTTGCTGCGCAGCGTTACGGGATTCCTGCCGTGATGGTGGTGCCACATGGCAACAGCCGGGAAAAGAATGCGGCCATGCGTGCGCAGGGAGTGGAGTTGATCGAGTATGGCGACGATTTTCAGGCCGGCAACGAGCAGGTGGAGTCGATCGCGAAAGAGCGCGGGCTGTTGCGCGTGCCTTCGTTCCATCCTTTGTTGGTTCGCGGTGTGAGCACGTACAGCCTGGAGTTTTTCCGGGCTGTGCCTGACTTGGACACAGTCTATGTTCCGATCGGCATGGGTTCCGGCATCTGCGGCATGATCGTTGCCCGCGAGGCCCTGCGCTTGAAGACAAAGATTGTCGGCGTGGTATCGGCTTCCGCGCCCACTTATGCACTCTCATTCTCCGCGGGTAAAGCTGTGCCGCATGCGGTCAGTACTCGCATTGCCGACGGTGTTGCCATTCGCCAACCTGACGAACTGGCGCTCTCCGTGATCTTGAAAAATGTCGAGCGCGTCGTCCAGGTGACCGACGACGAGGTGGAAACCGCCATGCGCGCTTACTTCAGTGACACCCACAACGTGGCAGAGGGCGCCGGCGCCACGGGCCTTGCCGCATTGTTGCAAGAGAGTAAAAAAATGAAAGGCCGCAAAGTGGGACTAGTCCTGAGCGGCGGCAATGTGGATATGGAGGTCTTCACGCGCGTGCTGGAAGGCGCGGCGGTGGCCGCGGCATGACGCTTCTATCTTCCTCGACGTGAAACATCGCAGGCGAGGGCGCCTGCGCTCCACGTCTCTCAGGGAAGGGGGTGCGCGCCACGCTTCTGGCATAAGTATCGATAGCATGGCCCTGGAACAGGGAGTCTTACCGCAGAGTACGCGGAGTGCGCAGAGATTTGATTCATTTATCCTCTGCGTTCTGCGTACTCTGCGGTAAATGCTCTTTCTGTCAGGGCAGGCTCTGCGCTCCACAGTTCTGGTTTGGCTAGGATCTAGAACCTAGCAGCCAGGAGCTTCCGGTGTTGCCTGCAACAGCGTGCGCGTGTACTCGTGTTGCGGGCGAGAAGTAATTTCCTCCGAAGTCCCGATCTCCACGATCTCTCCCTGCCGCATTACGGCGATGCGGTCGCTCAGATAGCGCACTACCGGCATGGAGTGCGAGATAAAGAGGTACGTCAAGCCGAAGTCGCGTTGCAGCTTTTTGAGCAGGTTCACAATCTGCGCGCCGACGCTCACGTCCAAAGCGGAGACCGGCTCGTCGCAAACCACGAACTTCGGCCGCAACACGAGCGCCCGCGCGATTCCGATCCTCTGGCGCTGGCCTCCGGAAAATTCGTGTGGATAGCGTCCCAGCGCCGACTCTTCCAGTCCAACAGCGTTCAACATTGCGGCAACTTGCTGCTTGAGGTGCGCCCGCGACGGTCGTCCGTTAGCGGAATGTATGACCAGCGGCTCGCTGATGATCTCTTCCACGCGCATGCGCGGGTTCAGTGACGCCATCGGGTCTTGAAAAATGATCTGCATGTCGCGCCGCAACCGGCGCAATGCACCGGAGGACGCCGCAAATACTTCCTGACCATTGAAGATCACTTTGCCGGACGTCGGCTCGATCAAGCGCAGAATGATCCGTCCCAGTGTGCTCTTGCCGCAGCCGGATTCGCCCACCAGACCGAGCGCCTCACCGGCATGAATGTCGAGTGAGACCTTGTTCACTGCCAGCACGGTCCGACGCGACTTGCCGAACGCGTCGTCGGTCTTGTAAAGCTTGGTGAGGTCGCGGGCTTCGACCAGTGGCATGGCTTTACTATACTTTGGCGGCAGTTACGTCCCAAAAGCAAAAGGCAGACAAATAATCCGAGGTGTTAAACTGCACGTATTCCCGCGGCCCGTCGCGACCATGATCACCATCTCCAAAGAGGACTATCTCAAAGCCATTGCAGAGGCTGAAGCAGAAGGCCAGACTGTGATCGCTGCCACGCTTTCGCATTGGCTGTCAGTGACGCGGGCCGCCGTGGCCTTTGCTCTCAAGCGTCTGAAGAAAGATGGCTTGGTTTCGATCAAAGCGGATGGACACATCCAACTCACCGCCCAGGGACGCCAGGTTGCGGAGCGGACCATCCTGCGCCACCACCTGATCGAGCGCATGTTGTCCGAGATGTTCGGGATGGAATGGTACGAGGTGCACGATGAGGCAGAGCGGCTGGAACACGCCGTCTCGCCGGCGTTTGAGAAGAAGCTGGTAGAAAAACTTGGCCACAAGGACACCTGTCCTCACGGCAACGACCTGTCGCTGCGCAGCCCCGCGGAACGACGGAAACGTGGCTTGCGTCTGCTGAACGAAGCGGAAGCGGGTTCACGGTACAAGATTGCCAGCCTCTACGAGCGCGACCGCAAGCTGCTGGAGTTTTTTGATAAAGAAGGAATTCGCCCCGGCGTCCGCATACGCGTGGAAGCCCGGAATTACGATGGCACAGTCTCACTCTCCGTCGGAAACCGCGAGATTCGTCTTGGCGCAGCCGCCGCGGACAAGGTCTGGGTTAGCAGCTCTTAAATATGCCTCGCCTGGATTGAACCCACCTTGTGTAATAGGAAGGATGGATCTGCGGCGTAGGCAGGAGACCCTCGACGGCAGAGGAATCCACTTCGACAAGGAGCGAGCGATTGGGGTCATCCTCACAAAAAACCTGCAAATTCGGCCAAATCTCGCGTTCTCAACATGTTAGAATTTAGTAACTTCGGCGAGAGAACAACCGTTTTGATTGAACTAGCACCCTCCATCTTGTCGGCGGATTTTGCGCACTTGGCCGCGGGTGTTCAGGCGGTTACCGAGGGCGGCGCCACCCTGCTTCATATTGACGTAATGGACGGCCATTTTGTGCCCAACATTACGATCGGCCCTCCGGTGGTGGCTTCCCTGCGTAAGGTGACTGCTCTGCCGCTCGATGTCCACCTGATGATCGAGAACCCGGACCAGTACATTCCGGCGTTCGTGGATGCGGGAGCGGACTGGATATCGGTGCATCAGGAAGCCTGCATTCATCTCCACCGGACCCTGGAGCTGATTCGCAGTCACGGCGCCCAGGTTGGGGTGGTCATCAACCCGGCAACCCCGGTGCAGACGCTCGAAGAAGTGCTCGGCATGGTGGATTACGTCCTGGTGATGTCGGTGAATCCCGGGTTTGGCGGACAGAAGTTCATTCCGTTCGCGCTCGATAAAGTCCGTAAGCTGGTCACTATGCGGAGCGCGCGCCGCGCCAATTTCAGAATTGAGATTGACGGCGGCATCACGACGGATACAATCGCTGACGCCGTTCGCGCCGGGGTTGAAGTCCTGGTGGCCGGCAATGCGGTGTTCGGCAAGGGAGATCCCAGGGAAAACACGCAGCGTCTGCTGAAGCTCGCCGCGGAAGCCACTCTGCAAAGGGTCTGAAGAATTCATTTGAATCTGAGGTAGGAAATGCGTCGAATTATTACCAGTATCGTGTTTGCCTGTGTGCTGCTGCTGGCGGCCGCCGGATGCCGTCATGCCAAGGTCACCAACCCGATCGCGAACATCGACTCCAAACAGCCGGACAAGACGCTTTTTGACCGCGCCATGAAGGAGATGAAGGGCGCCAAGTTCGTGGTCGCGCGCACCCTGCTGGAGACGCTCATCAATACCTATCCCGACTCGGAGTACGTCGCCCGCGCCAAACTCTCGATCGGCGACTCGTGGATGGCGGAAGGCGGAACCGCGGCAATGCAGCAGGCTGAAGCCGAGTACAAGGATTTCATCACCTTCTTCCCCAACCTGCCGGAGGCGGCGGAAGCGCAACTGAAGATCGCCGACATCCATTACAAGCAGATGGAAAAACCTGACCGCGACTATGCCCACGTGGTGCGCGCGGAAGACGAGTACAAGACCCTGATCCAAACCTATCCCAACAGCTCGCTGCTGCCGCAGGCCAAGCAGAAGCTGCGCGAAGTGCAGGAAGTCCTGGCCCAGCGCCAATTCGGCGTCGCGCGCTTCTATTACCTGCGCGACAACATGGCCGCCGCCCAGGCACGCTTCAAATCGCTGGCGGATTCTTATCCCCTGTACAGCGGCGTTGACGAGGCGCTTTACATGCTCGGCTCCATCTATGAGCGCGAAGCCAAGGCCGTTACCACACAAAAGCTTCCCGAAGCGGTAAAAGAGAAACTGCGCGCGGAGTTTGAAAAAGGAGCGATTGACGCCTACTCCCGCATCATCACCCGCTATCCCGCCATGGGCCGCATGGAAGACGCCAAGAAGCGGCTGGCCGATATGAAGGCGCCCATCCCGACGCCCACACCCGAAGCCATTGCGCAGAGCAAGCAGGAAGAAGACAGTCGTGGTGAAACCACGCGCTTCAACGCGCTCGTGGGTACATTCAAACGGCATCCCGACGTTGCCAAGGCCGCTCAAGCCGGCGAGCCCAGCATGGAACCGGTGAAGGACACCAGCGCGGTGGACATTGTCCGGACTCTGACGAATGCGACGACACCAACGCCTGCCGCGACAGCAAAGCCTGCGGCAACCGGAAGCCGCACTCTGGGCATTGACAGCGCAAAAGCGGGTACAGGAACACCGGACGCCAACCAGCCTCCGCCTTCCAGTGACACGCAGACTCCAGGCGCGCCCCAGCGCGTAAATGAACTCCAGCCCAATGACCAGCAGACAACCGACCAGCAAACTGCGGCCAACGGCAAAGAGTCCACGAGCAAGAAAAAGAAGAAGGGGCTGCGCAAAATCATTCCCTTTTAAGGCTGCTGGGCGCCGCGCACCAACGGACTAGCACCCTTGGCTAGTGCCAGGAGGTATACCACAGGGATAACACCGATAGCCTTTCCGTTGACTTGAAGTAGTATTAGCATTAGGTTTTGCGTATTTCCCTGGTTTAAAGGTGTTTTGCCGTGCCACTGAAAATCTTATTCGCTGACGACAGCATGACCGCTCAGAACATGGGCACAAAAATCCTGACGGAAGCCGGGTATGAAGTCGTGGCCGTCAGCAATGGCTCCGCCGCGCTGAAGAAAATTGCGGAACATAAGCCGGACCTCGTCATCCTCGACGTATATATGCCCGGCTACAGCGGCCTGGAAGTCTGCGAAAAGCTGCGCAATTCCATTGATACGCTCAACACGCCGGTGCTGCTGACTGTAGGCAAGATGGAGCCCTACCGCAGGGAAGACGCAAACCGCGTGAAGGCGGATGGCATCATCATCAAGCCGTTTGAAGCCAGCGACCTGCTGGCCGTTATCAAACAACTTGAAGAGCGGATCGTGCCCGTGACAACCACTGCGGTCGGGGACCAGACGATGTATCTGGAACGTCCGACTACGCTCACCGACGAGTACCGCCAGGAGGAATTTTCGGTACAGTCGGCCACCGTTGAGGCAGCCGGCATCACGCAGCAACCGCCGCTTCCGCAGGCCCAGCGCGCCATTGAAGTTCCAGACTATATGGCGTCGACGTCGGTATTCAGCGATTTGCTGCATCTTCCCGCTGCCGCTACGGCAACTACTGAAGCTGCGGCGCCCGTTGCCGAGGTCCAGTCGGAACCAGCTCCGGTCATGGCAGAGACACCGGCTCCATTTGAGGTGCCTCCAGCCGCCTGGAACTGGGACGCCGGTTCGGTAGCGACAGATGGCGCAGCCGAGTATCCGCAGAGCACCGTGCAGGAAGAGCCTCCGCCGCCAACACAGAAAATAGCGCCCTATCGGGAGCCAGAGGTCGAGACCGTTTCGCCGGTCCCGGTCCACTCAGCTCCTGAAGAGATTGCCGTACCGCTGCATATCGCTGAAACTTCGGACGCCGGCCTGTCTGTGCCCGACATGCTGACGAGCTATTCAGTAGAACCTGCGCCCAGTAACGTCGCGCAATATACGTCTGCTCCATCCGTCGATCCCGCGTTGGTGACCGACAGAACCGAAATTACCTCCTTCGCGACCAGGTTCGGAGTGCAGAACGTGGAACCAGTCTCGGACGGCACTGAACCAGAAGCAGCCGCCGCGGAAATTGAGACTTTTGCAGCGCAAGAGACGGATCTCGAGCCGCCTCCACAGCCTGAAACCAGTGCTCCCGATGATTTCGAAGCTCGGGTCGCTGCCGCCATGTCAGCTTACGAGCAGCCCGAAGGCATTGCAGCGCAGCATGAATCCTGGCAAGCCGAGGTGCAGGCAGTTGAGCCGGTCGCTGATACGGTCCAGCCAGATCCTCTACTCGAGCAACAGGTGAGCGCTGCTTCACATTCTGGCCCGCTCGTTTCGTCCTTTGTTCATGACACCGCGCACGTCGGGGAAGATCACGGGCCCACGGTCGCGGAGACTGCTGAATCCGCAATTGATCACTACGGTCATGAGATTGCGGCCAATGTCACCTCTGAATTACCCACGGCCAGCGCCGCGATTTCTTCTGTCTCAGCCAATCCGGAAGTTATTTCCCAGATTGTCCATCGCGTGCTCGACCGGCTGAAGCCTCACTTGATCGAAGAGATCATTCGCGAGCTGGCTTCAGGAAAATCTGAATAGCTTTTTCAGTTTTTCTTTTCGAAGAACCCATTCATTTCTGCATACGTAACGTTGTTGCTGGCCAGTGCGCTGTATGTGCCTGCTGTCTGCACCTCATTGGCAAAGCGGCGCAAAGCGCTCATGGCGACGCGCATTGCTCCGGAACCCATACTGACCCGTTTAACACCCAGCTTACCTAGTTCCGGAATACTGGGCATTCCCGCGAGCCCCAGCACGTTCACGGGCGCTTTCAGGTGCTCAACCACGCTGCGGATGTGCTCGGGTTTGGTGAGTCCAGGCACGAAAATGCAGTCCGCGCCCGCCTGAAGATAGGCGCGGCCGCGCTCCAGCGTGGTGCTCATCGCGGCCTCCGGCGATACGCCGTCCTGCCAGTAAGCGTCAGTGCGCGCGTTGATGACGAGATGGATTTTCATCTTCTCTGCGAGCCTGCGGACGCGCTGAATGCGGTCCATTTGCTCGGCAAGCGGATAAAGCGGACCACGTTCCGTATAACCGGGAAGGGCGTCTTCGAGATTCATTCCGACTGCGCCGCCCTCTACGATCTGCTCGATGTTCCGTTCCAGGTCCTGGGCCGTCGCCGAGAAACCGGCCTCAATGTCCGCAGTCACCGGAACGCTTACGGATTCGGCGATGCGGCGAATGGCGTCCACCATTTCCGGCCAGGGCGTATGCTGGCCATCGGCGTGACCCAATGCATTGGCGACAGCGGCGCTGCTGGTGGCGATGGCGGGGAACCCGGCGCGCTCGACGATGCAAGCGCTGGCGGCGTCCCACGCATTGATGAGCACCAGCGGAGCACTGCCGTGATGGAGTTCCAGGAGACGCACGGCTTTCTGCGTTTGGGTCATATGCACCTTTTCCAGCGGATTGGCTCCGAACCATTTATCATAAACGGAGCGGTTAATGTAGCCCGCGGGAAGGTTGTGCCCTTAGATACCGGGCCTTGCTTACGGTTATTCCGCCTATCGATTGTCTCGAACTCGCTTTTACCCCTTGGAGTACAAATGAAAACGGTTTCACTGGAACAGGAGCTGAATCCCTGGGAAGCCCAGGCAGCTCGATTCGACTTTGCCGCCCAAAAACTGAACCTTGAAGAAGGCCTTTGGAAGATTCTTGGTTCTCCTACGCGCGAGATTATCGTGCACATTCCAGTATCGATGGACGATGGCCGCATCGAGGTCTACACCGGCTTCCGGGTGCAGCACTCGATTGCCCGTGGTCCCGCCAAAGGCGGCGTGCGCTATTCGCCCGACGTGACTCTCGACGAAGTCCGCGCGCTGGCCAGCTGGATGACCTGGAAGTGCGCCGTCGTCAACATTCCTTTCGGAGGCGCGAAGGGCGGCATCATTGTCGATCCTAAAAAACTCAGCAACTCGGAACTCGAAAAACTTACCCGCCGTTATACCGCCGAACTCATCGAATTCATTGGTCCCGAAAAAGATGTTGCCGCTCCCGACGTGAACACCAACGAGCAGACCATGGCATGGATGATGGACACATACTCCATGCACATGCGCCAGACCGTGGCGGCCGTAGTGACGGGCAAGCCCATCAACATCGGCGGGTCGCGCGGACGCCGCGAAGCCACCGGCCGCGGCGTGATGATCGTGTGCGACGAAGCTCTCAAAAAATTCGAGATGCAACGCGAATCCACGCACGTGATTATTCAGGGCTTTGGCAACGTTGGCTCCAACGCGGCCAAGCTCATGGCCGATGCCGGATACAAGATCATTGGTATCGCCGAATACAATGGCGGACTCTACCGAACCAATGGCATCAACATTGACGACCTGCTCGAA
>WNFG01002777.1_pt1 | contig 18960 bp, 18 predicted proteins | sample 5400431 | NCBI WGS metagenome assembly WNFG01 (sample SAMN13153346, study PRJNA577476) | soil metagenome | isolation source: 120 cm saprolite under Douglas fir tree site 2 hole 3 replicate 2 | place: USA:California | collected 2015-04-18 | reverse complement strand
CCGGTGCGGGTGTATTTGGACTTCACGCGCGGGAAGGTCAAGCGTTCTCGCAGAGAGGCCAGCGAAATCGCGCAGATCCAGGACCGTATCAAAGCCAAGCAAACCCCGATCATGAAGCCGGCCGCGAGCGCCCACCCGCTACCACTCGCGATCGGGCCAGTCAGAGCGCGCCGCCTGCGGATTCCATCCGGATTCGCATAAATGAAAGCCAAAACCGCCTGAGGATCGACGATGTCGCAAGCCCGCTTCGAGCGCCATGAACATCCCCTTCTTCGACGAAACTATCGCGTAGCGACCACGGCAATCGAGTCTTTCGTCGATTTGGTCGAACGTTGTCTTCGCGTCTTGATGCCCGGAGCCTTGGTGTACGCACGCCCGCGAATGGGGAAGACTCATGCGGTTGACTATGTGTGCTTGCATCTCGCGCGGGTGCGCCCCGAGGTGTTGACGATACGCATGTCGTGCGAACATCATCGAACAGATTTCGAGGGGTCGTTTTTCAGCTCACTGTTGATAGCGGCCGGGGCGAGCGGTGACGTGCTCAAACGATCCATCACGGTTAAGCGCCAGGAACTCATTCGTCGCTTGCGCGAGCGTCTTGCGGCACGAAAAGGGCACATCGTGGCGTTGTTCTGCGATGAAGCTCAGCGTCAATCACGAAACTCCTACGAATGGCTGCGTGACGTGCACGATCAGCTGGCTTATCACGGGATCCGCTTGATCACGTTTCTAATCGGGCAACCGCAGCTGCTCGCTCAGAAAGCCGGCTTTCAAATGAGCGGGGATGAGCAGATCGTCGCCCGTTTTATGATCGAGCAGATGTTATTCCATGGTATTCGCGATGCTGGCGAAGCGGCAACGTGCCTCGCTGGATACGACAAGACCCGCTATCCCGAAGGCAGCGGACCCACCTTCACCGGCTTCTTCCTCGAGAGAAGCTTCGCCGCCGGCCTGCGACTCGAGCACAGTGGTGCGGATCTCTGGAACGCATTCGTCAGAGCGCATGCACACGCCCAATTGACGGGGCCGCCCGAAATCCAGATGGACTACTTCACCCGCGCGGTGGAAAGCTTGCTGGCGCAAGGGAACCGGTTTGATGATCCGGCCTTGGCATTGAACGAATCCTATTGGACACAAGCGGTCGAGGAGTCCGGTTATGTGGGTGCCCAGCGATCTGTTGCCCCGGCGCTTGGCTAACGCCCGGCATGCTACCCATATTGATTGTACCCGTGGTGAGGCGGGGCAAACATCGTGGTATGCCGTGGTAGGGTTTGCACCGATCACACTCGGAAGGCTTGGCGAAGGCGGACTGCTCCAGCAGTTTGGGGGACCGCTAGCGACCCTGAACCTAGTTAAGGTTGGATAACGATCGTAGCGTTCAACGGTGCACCAAGATCCGTGGCATTAAACATGAATCCCTCTCCCTCGATCCCGGCCATTGTGCAAACCGTCATGAACCATCCGGCGTCTTCTCAGCTTACCCGTATGGCCTATCCAGTGATCGGCTCCTCTTCGTCGAGAGCTTCAGCTACCAGCGCAGGACTTGGCCCTCAGATCCTACTACCAGACCCTTTTCCGACCATCGACCACGACATCAACGCCCGTAACGGTGTGGCACCCTTACAATGCGTCCTGTTGTGTCGCCAATAGCTGCACGCCGAAGATGGATCTTGAAGACTTGCAGACGTTTGTGGCGGTTGCCGACGCCGGCGGCGTCTCACCGGGCGCGCGTCGCCTTGGGGTGTCGAAGTCCATCGTCAGTCGCCGGCTATTTCGCCTGGAAGAACATCTGGGCGTGCAGCTAGTTTCGCGAACTACCCGAGGCGCCGCGCTCACGGAGGCGGGCGTGACGTTTCGGGACCATGCCGCGCGAGTCTGCTCCGAGATTGACGTTGCTCGGGAGGCGATCCTACCGGCGGGTGATCTTTACGGACAACTGCGCATTGCGGCGCCCCTGTCGTTCGGGACGACGCACCTCGCTCCTGTGTTCGCGGAGCTGGCGCGACGGCATCCACTGCTCAACGTACATACGTGCTATAGCGATCGCTTCGTCGACATTGTCGGAGAAGGCTTCGACTGTGCCGTTCGTGTGGGTTACCTGAACGACTCGAACCTCATCGCACGGCGAATCGGCCCAATCCTGGGAAGGCTCGTCGCGAGCCCCGCATACATCAAAGAACACGGCGAGCCGGAGACGCCGGAGGGCCTACTCCGACATCAGGCGCTCATGCAGGGTACGGAGACCTGGCATTTCGTCGACGGACTGGCATTTCGTCGACGGAGACAAGAAGATCCCGATCCATCCGCAGGGCCGATTCAAGGCGGATAGCGGGGCGGCACTCGCCGCGGCCGCGGTCGCCGGGCTCGGCATCGCGGCGCTCCCGGATTTCCTGACCGAGACAGCCTTGGCGTCCGGCGCCTTGGTCCCTGTGATGAGCCGCTACCCAGTTCCTGAAGCCGGAATTTTCATGGTGCGGCCGCCAGGGCGCCACACGGCGCGAAAAGTGCGCGTTCTCACGGATCTATTGATCGAACACTTCGGGGCTAGTCCCGGAGGACTTGGCCTCTACCAGACCCTCATCCCACCATCGACCACGCTATCCACGCCCGTAATGCAGGAGCTTTCGTGAGCAAGAGGAGCCGTTCGATGCTCCCGGTGAGTGAATGCGGGCGTTATTTAGATCGAGTTCGAGAGCCTTTACCTCGACTTGCTAATCGCACCCCACTCCCACCGGAGCCCTGAAGGCGAACCCGTGGTGGCCGAGGGCAGGCTGCGGTAGTACCGAATCGCTTTCCTCAAGCGCGTTTCACGGATTACCGTTGCGGCGAGACTGCTGAGCGGTACATCTTTCAGCGAGCCACCAAATCCACCGATGGCTGTGCGTGTCGCACCGACGACAAAGACTTCGCTTGAAAGCATTGCAGGTATCCTCGTAACTTCAGCCAATCCGATTCCTGGGTACTGATCGCTCAGTACAGCCGCTATTCCACGCGCCGCTCGCGTCTTCGTATCTCGTCCGCCGCCCGGTCGCCTAAGAGCGTGCTCCCAGAGCCTGCTCCCAGGCACGTTGTGCAATCACTGGTAGCGCAGCCACCATCTTCTCTGCATGTGCCGAAGACGCGTTGCCACGAATCAGGCGTCCTTTGATCCCGTGAACAATGGCGGCGAGCCGAAACAAACTAAAGGCAATGAAAAAATCGAGATCAGCGATGCCATTTCGCCCCGTTCGGTGACAGTAGGCCGCCACATACTCCGATTCGCTCGGTATGTTCAAGGACTCGAGATCCGCACCCCAGAGTCCGGCAATGAGCATTGGAGGCATCCGGTACATCATCACGTGGTTCGCAAAATCGGCGAGCGGGTGCCCAAGTGTCGAGAGCTCCCAGTCGAGAACGGCCACGACCCGGGATTCCGTGGGATGGAACACAAGATTGTCGACCCGAAAATCGCCATGAATCAGCGCGGTTTCATCGCTGGCCGGGATATGCGCCGGCAGCCATTCAATCAACCGATCCAAGTGCGGGTCGCGGCCGGCGCCCGCATCAGTCAAGTATTGTTTGGTCCAGCGGCCAATTTGACGTTCCAGGTAGTGGCCGGTCTTGCCGAAATCCGCGAGTCCAATCTTTCGGAAATCGATGGAATGGAGCTGAGCGATAGTTTCGTTCATGGCGTCGCAATATCGCGGACGCTCTTCGCGCTTGACTTGTGGAAACGTTGCATCCCAGACGTTTCGACCCGTCACGCAGTCCATCACATAGAACCATGTGCCAATGACCTGATCGTCGGTGCACAGCCCATAGACATGCGGCACGGAAAAGCCAGTAGGCTCGAGGGCCCGCAGCACTCTTGCCTCACGATCCACGGCGTGAGCGCCTTGAAGCGTGGTTCCCGGCGGCTTTCGACGCATCACATAACTCATACTGGGCGTCACAAGTTTGTAGGTCGGATTGGACTGGCCACCCTTGAATTGCTCGACGGTTAGCGGGCCCCGAAATTCCGCGACGTTCTCTTCAAGCCATCCCTTCAGGCGTTCCACATCAAAGCGATGCGATTCACGCACCGCCGAGGTGCCACTCAACTCATCGTCGCCGCTCATGCGAGGCACCGCTTGAGTTCATTGCGCTTAATGTGCTTGGCGATCGACCACTTGTGAACCTCAGTGGGGCCATCGTAGATCCTGAACGCCCGCATCTCCCTGAAAACTTGCTCGACGATCGTGTCTTGCGTGACGCCCGCACCGCCCATCACTTGAACACAGCGATCGGCGATGCGATACAAGGCCTCAGATACGGCGACTTTCGTCATCGCTGATTCGCTGCCGCCAGCAGCCCCCGCGTCGAGCACCCCAGCGCACCAGTCGATCATGAGTTCCGCTTGCTTTAATTCAATGCGGTTGTCGGCGAGCATAAACCCCACGCCCTCGTGATCGATCAGAGTCCGCCCAAAGGCTTCCCGCCGAACCGCGTATTCCGTCGCGATTTCTTGCGCCCGCAGGCTAGCGCCTAGCCAGCGCGCACAGTGGGTCAGGCGTGCGGGAGCGAGGCGAACTTGGGCGTAGGAGAAGCCAGCTCCGACTTCTCCAAGGACGCAGTCCCCGGCAACTCGGACGTCATTGAGAGCCACCATGCCGTGTCCACCGGGCATGGAACTGTCAATCGTGTCCAGCACCCGCTCGATCACCACCGAGGGTTGGGGAAGTGGGACCAGAAACATCGTCGCCGCGCCTTCCGTTTTCGCCATCACGATGCCGAATGCAGCCCCCTGCGCGCCGGTCACGAAGGCTTTACGTCCCGTGATGCGCCAGTCCGATCCTTCGGGGCGTGCCGTCGTCTGCAGCATGGCAGGGTCGGACCCGGCGCCGCCGTCTGCCGCGGGTTCGGTCATGAGAAATGCCGAGCGAGCTTGCCCCGACAGGAGCGGCGCAAGAAATTTCTCCTTCTGCGTGGGCGTTCCAATCTTGCCGAGCAAATACATGTTCCCTTCATCCGGGGCGCCCACATTGACTGCAGTGGGTCCAAGCGGTGACAGTCCCGCGGCGCGTAGAACGAGTGCTGTACTTCGGTGATCGAGATGACTGCCATCGGGGCGAACATGCGGCGTCAGCACACCCGCCGCCGCGGCCCGGGTGCGTAGCTCCCTGACGAGTTCGCTGGATGGGCCGTGGCTACCCCATCTCGAATCGTGCTCGAACGAGACGACAACGTCGCGAACAAACGCTTCCACCCGGGCCGCAATATCGGCGGCCGAAGCTTGGTCCGCGCCGTCAGCCATTCGGTCTCCCGTACCGAGAGACCTTAAAGGCGGGATGCCGCCGGTCCCGGCGTCGCCTCGCTGTGGTCATTGCGCCAAATACCCGCCATCGATGACTAATTCTGCGCCCGTGACGAAGCTTGATTCGTCACTCGCCAGAAAAAGGCACCCGTAGGCAAGCTCTTGCGGTCGCGCCATGCGCTTCATCGGCGTGGCGGCAATCACGGCGTCACTGACGCTCTTAGGCTGCTCGTCCAACACCATCGGAGTCGCTACGATGCCCGGATGAATGGAGTTCACGCGGATTCCGTCTATTGCGTAAGTCACGGCCGCATTCTTGGTCAGATGGCGAACGGCGCCCTTGGTTGCATGGTAGGCCGCTGCACCAGCCACCGCGGAAATACCCCAGATGGAGGAGAAATTGACAATCGACCCACACCGATGGGTGCGCATGTGCGGGATCACCTCCCGCATTCCGAGGAAAACCCCGGTTTGGTTCACAGCGACGACTCGATTCCAGTCGACCAAGGCCTCCCGATCGATTACCGCCTGCGAGCCGCCAATTCCGGCGTTATTGACGAGTATGTCGATCGATCCGTGGTTCACGATGATGCCCGCGACGACGGACTTCCAATCGCTTTCGCTTGCCACATCCAAGTGAGAAAAGGTGATGTTTGGGTCCGTGAACGCGGGCGAGGGGTCGCCAACGTCCGTTGCAATCACACGAGCGCCTTCTGCCGCGAATAGCTCGGCGGTGGCCCGGCCTATCCCGCGCGCTCCGCCCGTTATCAACGCGATTCGACCTGCCAACCTTGCCATGAAAGCCTCCTATAGCTAATGCACAGGACAGATGTCAGCCAATGCCACCGTCGATGGTGATTTCCGCGCCGGTGATGTAGCTGGCACTGTCCGAGGCCAAGAACGCCACCAGCCGCGATACCTCATCGACAGAACCTACGCGGCCAAGTGGGATCATCGCTTCGAACATCTTCATTCGCTCCGCATCATTGGCACCCAGCATCGGCGTATCAATCAGTCCCGGGTGAATTGAGTTGACGCGGATCTTGGAGGCGGCCAGTTCCGTCGCCGCGAGCTTGCTCATCCCGCGTACCGCCCATTTGCTGGTGGCGTAGGCAAACATCCCGCCCACGTTCTTCATGCCGGCATTGGATGAGACATTGATGATGGAGCCGCCGCCCGAGGCCACCATGGCATCGACCACCGAGCGCATCCCCAAAAACACGCCGAGTTGATTGACACGATAGTGCAGGTCCCAGAGTGCCTGATCGGTGTCTCGCAACGGCGCCGGCCGGTAGACACCGGCATTGTTGACGAGAATATCCAGCCGCGAGAATCTTCCGACCGTTGCCGCTACCACCGCTTTCCAAGCCGCCGCGTCTGCGACATCGTGCACCATGAAGTGCGCGTGCTCGCCGAGCTCTGCGGCTAGTGCGGCTCCCTCCGCACTAACGTCGGTGAGTACGACGTTCGCTCCTTCGGCGACGAAGAGTCGCGCCTCGGCGGCTCCCTGGCCCCGCGCCGCACCGGTAATGATGGCAGTCTTTCCTTCCAAGGATTCCATATCGAGACCTCTTGCTCTCTCCACTACCAATGTCGCGCGGCAGTGTCCGGCCATAGGAAACGACCGCGATCGGCACTGCCGTAGTCGGGATCCAAATAGATGTACATGCGAGATATCAAGCGGTCGCGAAACTCGAATATGCTGCAGAATCTGCCGCCCGGTGTTTTACCGCCTTCCCATTGGGTTCCGTCGCGCGTCTCACCGCGGGTAGTGCCTTCCACAAAAACCGTGTGGCCCACCGCTATGCACTTAAGACCCGGCTTGTCGTGGGCAATCGACTTTAGGGACCCCAAGAGTCCTGTCGCCAGCTCCCCAAACGCCGCCTTGCCGCGCCGCACGCCGAACTTCGGGAAGAAGAGCTCGACGTCTTCGGTGAATAAATCCAGGACGTCGGGTTGGCCCGCGTCCGCGCGCCGATAGTATTCCTCGGCGAGCTGTATCAGAGCGCTTGTGGTGGCTGTCTCACCCATGATCGTCTTCTCCGTGTTGCCAGGCCTGTCCTCATGCACCGTGTTCGACGGTGTATTCTTACTTCAAGCGGTAGCCGACCATTATCCCATAGGTTGCAGGCATGCCGGCAATACGTGCGACCGTATCAACCACATGCGTCACCGTTTGCGCATAGAACTTGTCAGTCACATTGTGACCCCACAGCTCGACGCGCCAGTTCCCCGAATTGATTCCGGCTCGCAGGTCCACCAGCGAGTAGGAGTGCAAGGTGTACAGAGGCACCTCACCAAAGGCGGCGAAGCTCGCGCCCTTGTAGGAGTCGCTGGCGCCGACATACGCCGCAATGCCGTTGCGCAAATGGAAGTCATATTCGACATCTCCGGTGAACAGCCACCGGGGGGTGTTCGGAAAAGCCTCGCCCTCGATGTCCACCTGATTGTTTAGAGGGTCGTTAGTCGTGAAATTATCGGTGACCCTAGAATCAACATAGGTGCCGCCAGCGGTTACGGTCAGGCTTGAAACGGGCTTCCAGGTCACATTCAATTCCCCGCCCACGACGCGCGATTTCGGGATGCTGACGAGACCTGGAAGATTGCCGAATGCCGTCGTGATGTAGCCGATGAGCTGCTTGTCCTTATAGTCATAGTAAAAGGCGGCGGCATCGACTTGCAGTGAGTGCGACAGCAGAGTCTGCTTCGTTCCTAGTTCGTAGGCCAGAACCGACTCCTGCTTGATCGGGTCAAACTGGTTCGGAAAGAGACCGGGAACGGTGGGGAAGCTGCCCGCCTTAAAGCCTTTGGTGGCATTGACGTAGTACAGGCGCTCTTCTGAAGGTTTCCAATTCAAACCCGCCCGCCAGGACACATTGGATTCGTCTAGATTCTTCGAGACGATAGGGACGGCCGCGAAGGTGGTGGGGTCGAGTGTGACGCACGCTCCTGGTGCGATGGGTGCCGAGGCGATTTGGGAGAACGCCGCCGCGAGCTCTCCATCGCCGGGATCGAACAAACACCCGAGAAAGTGATTGTCGTATTTGGTGTACCGCACCGAGGATTGCGCCGACCAAGTGTCCGAAAGCTTGAAGTCGAGACTGCCAAAGGCCGCTTTGGTATCGATTTTCTGGTGATTGGCATTGATGAAGTCGTGGTAGCGCAAAGGGCCGATGCCGGAGTTGGACGCCGTGTAGGTGCCCTCCTGGTCGTCACGCGTCTTGTCATCCTGATAGCTGGCCCCGATCATCCACCGCATTCTCTTCTCGGGCGTCGCGCCTGCGAGCCGCAGTTCCTGAGAGAATGATTGAATCGCAGCACGGATGGTCAGGAGAAAATTATCAAGGTCGGTGCCGTCGGAGTCGACGGGCGCGTGCTGCTTGAAGTCAGACCACGCCGTGATGGAGGTCAGCGTGATGGCGTCAGACACATCCCAGTCACCGCGCAGCGAAAATTGATGGAAGCTGTCATTGCGCCTGAAGTTCGTGTTCGGGTCCCAGTCTGCGATGCGCGCATCGTTTCGGGCGGGGACATACGTCGATAGCGCCGGAGCCAAGTCCTGATAGCCACCCGGCACCGTGGGCGCAAATTGGACAAACTGTGCGGCTTGCGTATCGCTCTTGTCGAGCCAACCATTCGCATTGAATTCGAAGCGAAGGTCTTGCCTCGGCTTCCAATCGAGAAGCAGTCGGCCGGTCGAGAAGTCGCGCACCCCAAGCTTGGCGTTGCGGGTTTCACTCATTTGCCAGTCATCTCGCTGCTCGGTTCGCACCGCCACTCGGGCCGACACGGTATCCGAGAGAGGACCGCTGAGAAATCCCTGCGCGTCCGCTTCATTGAATCGACCGTACGTGGCATCGGCTCCCGCTTCGAGGTGTTCGGTTGGTTTGGCGGCAATGAAGTTCATTGCTCCACCGGTCGAGTTCTGACCAAACAACGTGCCCTGCGGACCTTTCAGGACCTCAAGTCGGTCCAGGTCGAAGGCGGCGCCTGCTGTCATCGCGGAATAGGGCAGGGGGACTTGGTCCACATAAACGCTGACGGTCGGTGCTACTGCCACGGCGACATCCTTGAAGCCGATGCCGCGAATGGTATAGATCGGCGTGCCGTAGTCGCTCGGCTGGTAGGTAAAGCCGGGGACGAGTTTGGTCAGGTCAGACACCGCCACAACGCCCTGCTTCTCGAGTTGCTCGGCAGTGACCGCGGTGATCGACATCGGTACGTCGCGGGCCCTCTCGGAGCGCTTCTCCGCGGTGACGACGACTTCCTCAAGTTGAGTGCTCTCCTCCTCGGCACCGGCGCCTGAGTCTGCGGCGCGTATTGAAGCGCTGGCCAGCAGTTGAATTGCTATGAGGCTTGCGCCCGCCCAGTAGTGGCTTCGCATATTCGACTTCCCCCGTTACGTGATGGCTGTATCGCCATGTCTGCTCTCGCGGCCCCGATAATCCTTGAGCTTTGGCACGATGTCAATACTAAACTTTCCATTCGTGAAGTTTTAATTGTTCGCGAACAGAGTTGAGATGCGAGCTCTCGGGCCGTGCTTTATGGCTCCAATCCGCGCCGGATTGGCGCGCTTGATGGGGTCCGCAGTCGGCGCTTTTCGACTACCGCAATGCGGCCGTAGAGCCTATGCAGGTACCTGATGGGTAATGAATTTATTGGATACTGAGCAGGTAACTAGGCGGCGTTCTGAAGGGATCAGCGAGCGGGCCGCCATACACTCGCCCAACAATTGAACTCAAGACCGTGCGCGTGCGAGTCTGCTTTGGGTTCAGCGTCCGAAAATGGTGGCGTCTACGAGCCGCCAGTAGGACTCCGTCACAGCCGGGTCCGTCACGTTGAGGCCCGAGGTGGCGCGCATTTCACTACGTAAAGACGAGAGCACGGACATGCAACCGATGAGCATGTAGTAGAACAAGATTGGATCGCCCGCGGGCAGGCCGCCGTCCTTCTGGGCCTCCGCGATTTGCGGCACCAGCCGATTCATTGTCGGTTGCAGCATATTCTTGACGAGCCATTTCAAGCGCGGGCTTCCTGGTATGTTCTCTCGCATCATGAACTGGTGGAAATCGACGTGCTGTATGGTGAACTGCAGAAATGCACGGAACTCCTCTCGCACCCGATCGACGGCGCTAAGGGATGAATCGGGCGGGATACGAATATCCCAGCTCTCGCGGATTTCGGCGAATGCATCCTCCGCCACGGCGCGCCATAAGATGTCCTTCGTTCGGTAGTGGTAGGTGATCAAAGGATGCTGCATCCCCGCTCGCTCGGCGATGGTTCGGGTGCTCGTCCCGTCAAAGCCACGCTGCGCAAACTCTGTGAGCGCGGTTTCGAGAATGATCTTCCGAGTGTCGATCGCACGCTGCTGCTCACGACGTTTTCTCTTCGGTCGAGCACGGCTACTCGTGGGCGTCGTTCGCTTGCGAGCCGGCTTTGGATTTTCAGGGATCTGTTTGTCGTTCATGGTCATGGGATTATCGCCGAAAATCGACGGGAAGGAGGGCCCAGGATCGCGGCGCCCGACGCCGCGTGATCCGGCTGCCGAAACGGCCGGTACTGAGCCCGTCTAGCGGGAGCGACGACGAGCGAGCCGAGTCAGGCCGAGGACCCAGCGGCTCGTAGGCGCATGAGAAGTTTTCCCGTATGTTCGCCGCTATAGAGCCTTTTAACGGACTCGGGGGCCTTCTCGATGCCACCCAAAATGTCCTCCGCGTACCGAACCTGGCCCTGCCTCACCCATTCGGCAAGGGTACGGACCGCTTCCGGGAACCGTGGCGCGTAATCGGTCGCCAAAAACCCGCGCATGCTAGCCCGCTTGACAATGAGGTGCCGTTCCGGACGGGGACCTGTATTCCAGGGATTCCAGCTCGCATACGCAGCGGTTCCACAAATCACGGCACGGGCGCCGATTCGACGCTGTCGCATCACCGCGTCACTAATAGGACCCGAGGTATTGTCGTAGTAGATATCGATTCCATTCGGGCAGGCGGCGTGAAGCTCAGCGTCAAGATTGACACTCGACTTGTGCTCATTTGTCCCCCGCCTTCACTGTGATCCAAAGGCTAGGCGCGGTCATTCCCGCTGTCAACATAAACTTTACAAACGGAAAGTTTACTATGGACAAGCGCCGAGATTTGTGGCATCAATTAGGCACAAGGCAGAGTGTGGCTGGACCGGCAAGAGGGGAGGGGGCGGCGCATGATCGATGTACCGGTGCTCGTTGTCGGAGGAGGGCCTGTCGGGCTCACGACGGCGTTTGCGTTACAAAAGCGGAACATTCGCGTAGTTGTCGTGGAGCGCAATCCAACGACGACGCGACACCCGAAGATGGACGTGACCAACGGCCGCAGCATGGAACACTTCCGTCGCTTGGGGATCGCGGACAGGATTCGCGACATTGCAGTTCCTCGGGACCATTGCATGGATGTGGCCTGGGTTACGCGGCTGTCGGAGTGGGAGCTCGCGCGCTTCGAATACGCCAACGTTCATGAGTGGCGCGATGACATCCGCGCGCGAAACGATGGCTCTCAAGCTCTCGAACCCAACATGCGCCTGAGTCAGGTCGTTCTCGAACCGGCGCTGCGTGACATCCTCGAAACCTGCCCACTGGTCGATCTTCGGTTTGGATGGGCTTTCGTGAGCCTGACGCAAGATGCCGAGGGGGTGACCGCGACGATTCGCAATACCGCCACCGGAGCGACTGAAACCGTACGCTGCGCACTGCTGGCCGGATGTGACGGCGGTTCGAGCCAAGTTCGCGACTCTTTGGGCTTCTCGTGTACGGGTAAGTGGAACGTATTGCCCTTCTACATGGTTCACTTTCGCACGCCGTCCAAGGACCTGATGCAGCGACATGGCCAGGCGTGGCATTACCAGTCTCCTGTCGGGGGAACCCTCATCGCACAGGACGACGAGGAGATTTATACGCTGCACAATCTGATTCCGCCCGGCGTTGACCCGAAGAGCATCGAGCCCAAGCGATTTCTGTTCGACTCACTGGGTGTGGATTTCCCATGCGAAGTGATACAAGCCAATCCCTGGTGCCCCCATCTTGTCGTCGCCGACCATTTCGGTTCCGGACGTGTCTGGCTCGCCGGAGATTCCACCCACCAATTCATCCCGACGGGCGGTTATGGCATGAACACCGGGATTGGCGACGCCGTGGACGTCGCTTGGAAGTTTGCCGCCATCTTGCAAGGCTGGGGCGGGCCGACGCTTCTCGCGACCATCGAGTCCGAGCGACGAGCGGTGGCACTGACCAACTGCGATGCGGCGGAAAACAACATGGGTGTTCGGCTCAAGATTGCCGAGGCCTACTCCCCGGCCATTCATGCAGACACCGCTGAGGGCGCGGCCGCACGCGCCACCCTGGGGCACCTGATTCAGGAGCTGGGCAATCTCGAGAACGAGGCCCTCGGAATCGAGCTCGGCTCCCGCTATCGCAATTCTCCGATTGTGTGTGCAGAGCCAGACGAGCCGGAGTGGCGGATTGAGGATTACATACCGAGCACTTGGCCGGGAGTGCGCGCTCCACACGTATTTCTGTCGACTGGAGAAGCGATATTCGACCTGTTGGGTCCGGATTTCACCCTGTTAACGTTTTCCGACATTGATGTGACGGATTTTGTTGAGGCCGCCTCCGAGCGCGGCGTGCCACTGTCAGTGGTCCGCATTCGCGATCCGCACGTGCGGCAAATCTACGAGCGAGATCTGGTCCTGGTGCGACCCGACCATCATGTCGCGTGGCGAGGCCGGACCCCGCCATCGGATCCGCTCGCCGTGATTGATCGCATACGGGGTGCCTGATGAGTGACGCTACCCAATCCTATGTTCGTATCGAGCGCCCCGAGCCCATCGTCCGTGCCGACTCGGTCGCGCATGTGGTTTTTGAAAGACGTGACGTGGACTCTATGTCGCGCTTCCTGGTGGACTTCGGTCTCATCGCCGTCGGGACTCGTGACAATGTTCTCTATTTTCGCGGTTGCGACGATCGGTCCTACTGCGTGGCCATCGTGCCCTCAAACGTGGATCGCCTCGCAAGCATCGCATTTGAAGCCCGGGACGCGTCCGACCTAGATCGGCTCGCGCAAGCCACGAGCGCAAAGGTGGAACCGGACCAAGGTCCGGGCGGTGGTATGCGCGTGCGACTCGCCGACCCTGATGGGCTGTGCGTCGATGTGATTCATGGCGCTCAACGCGTTGAGGCCTTATCGACACGCCGTGAAACCCTCCTTTTCAACACACCGGAAAACAAGCGCCGGGTGAACCAGACGGTGCGACCGCCGCTCACGCCAAGTCCTGTTTTCCGGCTGGGTCATGTGGTACTACAACGCCCGGACTTCGATCGATCCATGCAGTGGTACATGCGCCATGTCGGTCTAATCCCGACGGACGTGTTTGCGCTTCCGGACGGACGGCCGAATCTTGCCTTTATGCGTTTGGATCGCGGCGCTCAGCCGGCAGACCATCACTCTCTTGCCATTTTGGGCGGACCCGCAACCAACCTTCTGCACGTGTCCTTCGAGACCTTCGACATTGATTCGTTAGGCCAGGGTCAGCAGTTTTTGCGGGCCGCCGGGTGGAAGCACTATTGGGGTATCGGGCGACATCAATACGGAAGCCAGCTGTTTGACTACTGGAAGGATCCCGCCGGCGATGAGTGGGAACACTACGCGGACGGTGACGTCATGAACGTCGATTACCCCACGGGCTACCACCCACTGGAGCGAGGAAGTCTTTGGACGTGGGGCGATGATCTGCCGGACGCGCTGCGCCCGAGGTTCTCCCTTCGCCTCCTGTGGTCGATGTTGACGCTCAGTCGTCAAGGCAAAATCGATATGAGTCGAATGGCGGGCGTCAAGCAGGCGCTCAGCGCGCCACCTAGACGATGGCTGAAATAAATCCACCCACTTTGCAGACTGCAACCAAGGAAACTGTATGGGAGTCATGATAGTTCGATTCGGCGAAGGTGATGGTAGTCGATGGGGCCGAATTGTCGGGGATGCGCCCACAGCAGCGGAAGCATCGATCGACGTTGTCCCGCTGGATACGCGCGCCGAGACCACGGGCGATCTGATCGCGGCGGTTGAAGGCAACCGTTCGCTGTTGGACGCTGGGGTGTCCCGTCACATTTTAGGTAGCGCCCTGCGCTCGCCCATCACCACCGGTGCCCGCTTGCTCTGCCAGGGTCTTAACTATCGCGATCATGCGGCCGAGGCGGGGCATCACGAACGAAAGCAAAATCTTCTTTTCACGAAGGCGAGTTCGTCACTGTCCGGTCCCTATGATTCCGTCCGTCGTCCTGCAAACACTCAGCTCCTCGACTACGAGGCAGAAATCGGCGTCGTGCTGCGAAGCGATCTGCGTCCGGCGCAGATCATCGGGAACGACACCATCGGCGAGGTGGTAGCCGGCGTCGTCTTGTGTAATGACGTCTCGGCTCGCGACACGATGTTCGGTGCGTCATTCTTTCAGTGGTTTGAGGGCAAAAGTGCATGGACCTTTTGCCCTGCGGGGCCCGTGCTGTATCTATTGGACCGCGGCGAGGTCGCCGCAACGCTTGAGCACTTGGAATTGAAGCTATGGCTGAACGGCGATGCCAGGCAGTCGGCGGTGTCGTCCAATCTGATTTACAAGCCGGCCGAGACGCTGACGCACGTCGCGAGCTTCATGTCATTGAGCCGCGGCGATGTGATTCTGACCGGGACGCCGGGAGGAGTCATCGCGCAGGGTTCCCCCAAGCTATTCGAGATCCTGAAGAACCAACTACACGCCGATATCCCGCGGCGTGATGCGATGCGTGCGGAATTGCTCGCCGGTGCAAGCTTCCTCAAGCCGGGCGACAGAATGACGCTCAGTCTACGTGACGGTCATGCCAACCTGGATTTGGGTCGGCAGGATACGATCGTCACTCAGGCCCAATAGACAATAGCTGGTTTCTCACACAGACAATGCAGTCATGGAACCCATAGGCATCGCCGGTGCCGGTATTGGCGGCCTGAGCGCCGCCATCGCGCTGGCTCGTCACGGGCTCGCAGTAAGGGTTTACGAGCGCGTCACACAGTTACGGGAGGCCGGTGCCGGCATCCAACTGGGTCCCAATGCTTTTCGCATGTTCGAGCGTTTAGGCGTTCAGCACCCGATGCAAGACATCGCCTTTGAGCCTCGCGCTATTGTGCTGATGGATAGCCTCTCGGGGTCCGAGATCTGCCGTCAGCGGCTGGAAGGATCGTTTCAAAGTCGGTTCGGTTACTCCTATCGGGTTGGACACCGAGGAGATGTGCAAAAAGTGCTGCTGCAGGCTGCGCGCAGCTATCCCGATCTTATAGAACTTCATCTGGGAGAGTCAGTTCGCTCGTTCGTGCAAGGCGAGGGCGAGGTGACGGTGACACTGGAGAGCGGCGCAACGGCGGTCGTGTCGGCCCTCATCGGCGCAGATGGCCTTTGGTCCGTGGTACGACAGGCAATCCTGCGCGATGGGCCACCCCGAGTATCCGGCCATATCGCCTATCGAGCGGTGTTGTCGGTCCCGGAAATCTCGCCTGACCTGCTGAGTGATAACGTGGAGGTCTGGGTGGGACCGCGACATCACCTCGTCTGCTACAAAGTGTCCGGCGGTAAGTCACTCAACATCGTCGCCATCTTTCACTCCTCGCGATATCTGGAAGGTTGGGACACTTCAGGAGACGCAGCCGAACTCAATGCTGGCTTTGCCGATGCCTGCCCACGCGTGCGACGGTTGCTCAGTCTCGTGCAGACCTGGCGGATGTGGGTGCTCTGTGATCGTGATCCGATGCCGGGCTGGACTCACGGCCGAGTCACTCTGCTGGGCGATGCAGCCCATCCAACATTGCCATACCTCGCACAAGGGGCCTGTATGGCGCTCGAGGACGCGGTTTCACTAGCCGACCAAATCGCTCGGCAATCGGACGACATTCCCGCCGCGCTGTCCGACTACGAGCGTGTCCGCCTGGAGCGCACCGGGAGCGTGCAATTGACCGCCCGAGAGATGGGCGTGATCTACCATGCGGATGGCCCGGCGCGCGAAGCGCGCAATCGGGCCTTGTCGGTGCGCGATGCTGACGATCACGAACCCAATGCATGGTTGTTTGGAACCGACGGCCCTCGCGACAAGACTTCCACAACCAGCTTTTTCGGCCGCGTACGTTGATGGTATACAACGTAAGGACCGCTCCCTTATCGGGGCTGCATGACGAGAGCTTGTGAGCGGATATGGTTCATCGGGTTAACGACCACACCCTGCACATAGGGTTTAATCATCCGTTTGGAGACAAGAAAATAAAGCGGCACTAAAGGGCGCGCAGTTGCAGAACCGGTTACGAGTCCGGATTCAATGGGCGTGGAGTTACCTCACGGGTCAACGAAGCTCGAGAAGCCTTAAGACAAGGGGAGATCTGGGGGCAGCGGGATGAATTCTGTTTCGCCGGCGACTTTGGGAAATCGGTCCTGCCGCCAATCATCCTTTGCCTGCTCGATGCGCTCTTTCGAGGTTGAAACGAAGTTCCAATAGATATGGCGTGGCTCGGGAAAGGGTTCGCCCCCGACCAATATTAAATGAGCGCTGCCTCGTGCCCGCACGACGATTTCTGCACCAGGTCTGAAAACCACAAACTGCGCTTCGCTGAACGTCTCCGATTGGCCTGCGATTTCTGTCTCACCTGAGACGACGAACATCCCGCGCTCAACATACTCGGTCGAGACCGGTAGTCGGGCCCCCGGTTTCATCACGGCATCGACATACATCAGGTCGGAGCAGACCGGCACCGGCGATCGCTCACCGAATGCTTGGCCGGCGATGACGGCCAGCGAAACCCCGTCGGCCTCGATCTCCGGTAGCGTGCCTGCTGCATGATGCGAGAAGCTGGGCTGCATCTCTTCCAGCGCCTTCGGTAAAGCAACCCAAATCTGTTGACCGAAGAGCGTCCCGCCCTGTGCCTGAGCCGTCGGAGGTGAACGCTCCGAATGAACGATGCCATTGCCCGCGGTCATCCAGTTCACATCGCCGGCGCGGATCGGCTGAACGTTACCCACGCTGTCGCGATGGATCATCTCGCCTTGGAGCAAGTAACTGAGCGTCGATAGGCCAATATGCGGATGAGGACGAATATTGGCACCGGCACCCGGGCCAAACACGATCGGTCCGAAGTGATCCAGGAAGATAAACGGACCGACCATGCGGCGAAGAGCAGAGGGGAGCGCGCGACGAACCCGGAAGCCATCACCCAGATCCCGCCCGGACGGAATGATCACTCGTTCCACCGGCAAATCCGGCGCTTCAACCGACATTGTCATTTTTTGCCTCTCAAGCGCGACTAACCGGATCTGATCATGATGTTGCGAAAGGGCGCGAGGGTTTCAGACGCGTGACTGGAGGGATGACACCCCAAATGACCGCACAGCCATCATCGAAGTGTCATTCCGTCTCCAGGGCCCGCCCCTTCGCAAACTAGCGGGCAATCTCGTCGACCAGCGCCGGCGTGGCGTGCTAGCGCTTTTGTGCCGAGCGCCGGTCTAAGCTCAGTGGACCCGCGCCGTTGGCCACGAGCAGCAGGAAGCCTCCCGCAATCGACAGGTTCTTAAAAAACATGATCATCTGAGTTTGATCGGCGAGGTTGCGATGGAAAGTAATCGCGGTCAGCAACGAAAAGCCCGCGAGAAGAAAGGCGACCACTCGGGTCTTCCAACCCAAGACAATGGCCAAGCCGCCGAGTACTTCGGTAGCGATCACAACCGGTAATAAGGCGCCAGGAACGCCACTTGCAGACATGTAGGCAGCCGTTGCGCCGTAAGCACCGACTTTACCGAGTCCCGAGAGCAAGAAGAGCAAGCTCAAGAGAAACCGGCCTGCGACTTCGACAACATTCACGAGCTTGATATTGGCGCTCACACCAGGCGCCGAAACATTGACGGATGTATTCATTGCAGTCTCCATAAGTAAGTGTTGATTAAAGGGCGGGCATCCACAGTTTGTCGTTCTCGCCTTGAAGTGTGGTGGCGTTAGTCGAGCCCAACAATCTGCAGACGCAGTGCGTCCAGTTCCGCGTCGGGTTTTTCGCGAGCGGCTCTGAGCATCTCGTCCGCGTCAGCACCGACCGCGCCACGGCTTGGCGCGGGGGTCTGCTCGGCCAGTTCTATTATGCGCGTGGCGGCCGAAACCGAATCCAGTCCGCTCGCCTGCATGCTATTCATCTTGGTCGCGAACGTGTCGAACGCCTTGCTGTATAACGCACGTTGGTCCGGCGTCATGCCGTCGGCCATGTGCGCGAGGGCCGAAGCCGTCTTTGCCGGGCCGCCAGTCCTCATGTTGCCGCAAGCAGCGACCACGACATCGATGCCGAAAGACTTGAGTTCGGCGCGATAAACGGCGGAGAAGACTTCCATGGCTGCCTTCGATGCACCAGATGGTCCGTTGAATGGCAGTGGCACGGTCGCTGTCCAAGTGCTCACTTGAACGATGCGGCCCCGTGACTTGCGTAGGGCCGGCAGAAACGAATTGATGACCGACAGGGCACCGAAGACGTTGACATCGAACTCGCGGCGGATGGCCTCGAGCGGCAACACTTCGATCGGCCCGGGCGTCAAGATACCGGCGTTGTTGATCAGCAAATCAAGACCTGCATCGCCGAGTGCATCGGACACAGCTTTCGCCCAGGATTTCACCGCTG
>WNFG01001580.1_pt1 | contig 18973 bp, 15 predicted proteins | sample 5400431 | NCBI WGS metagenome assembly WNFG01 (sample SAMN13153346, study PRJNA577476) | soil metagenome | isolation source: 120 cm saprolite under Douglas fir tree site 2 hole 3 replicate 2 | place: USA:California | collected 2015-04-18 | reverse complement strand
CACGCATAGGATCCTGTGCGCCAGCCCGGACTACCTCGCTCGCCGCGGCGTCCCGGTAGCGTCGGCGGACCTCGCTCGCCATCACTGCGTCATTGCGGGCCCATCGACCGGCAGCGCTCACTGGGTGCTGGACGGGCCGCGTGGGCAGGAAACGGTCGCGGTGTCTGGACGCTTCGCCGCCAATGAAATGCAGGCGGTGGTCGCCGCAGCGATTGCAGGTTACGGCATCGCTCAATTGCCCTACCAGGTCGCCGAGGCGTCTGTCAGGGACGGGCGGTTGCGCCGCGTTCTCGACGACTACACGACGCCGGTTGGCGGGCTTTATGCCGTGTATCCGAGCAGCCGACACGTTTCGCCTTTGGTCAAGGCATTCATCGAGCTTGCAGCCGAGCGATTGGCCGCCACCGGGACCAGCGAGGATGACAAGGCTTAGCCGTATTCAACCAAAGCTTCGGCTGACAGGCTGGCCCTCTGTTTGCTTTGGGGTCGCATCGAGACCTTGTAGCTTCGTTCGGCAGGGTCTGGACATGGCACTCAGCAGCCTTTAGCCAACGCGTCGGCATGTCCGCAGTTGCGCGGGACCGATCGGCATTCTCGTGCGATCGATGGAGAGCAAGCCGATGCTGAGCTTCGACGTTCAGCATTGCGAGCTTGCGCAGGAACAACTCGACATTCATCGCATCGAGCAGCAGACGATCGGTTTCATTCGACATGGTTCACCTCATGTTTGCCGGCGCTTGCGGCCGGCGTGGTGGCAAGCAAGTGGATTGACTCGAGAGAGCGGTGCGGTCTTCCCCCACCCCTCCCCCGCAATCCCCGCGTCAAGGCTGGAGAGGGAAGGGAGCAGGCCGAGCGAGCGGCGCCGTCAGGGCGTCACATTCGCGCTAGGAAATCGGAGGGAGACACCCGCGATATGAATCGGGACCGCTCGCCGCTCAGCGGGGATGCGGGCGGCGGTGCTGGCGGACGTATTTTTGAATTATGCGCCGCTTGCGGTTCGCAACTGGCCCCCGGCCCGGCCTAAACCCCGACCGCAGCTGATCGCCTTCGAGGCGCACTTGCCGATTGTGCACGAATTGTAGCTGATTTTCGTTACGTTGTCAAGTGAAAAATTGCGGCCGAATCGGAAATTCGCGAGGTTCCTACGAAAATGGATGGATGACCGGCTCAAGCCCGGCCATGATGACCCCGTGAGTCATCACGCCCGCGCGCGCTGCTCGACGTTGGCGATCCGCTCCGGCACGCCGAACTCGCGGCGGCAGACCTCGGCGAGCGCGGCGACGCCGGCGCGGATCGCCGCATGCGAGGGATTGGCGAAGCATAGGCGCATCCGGCTCCGGCCGTAGGCCTTGTCGGTCGACCAGTCCGGTCCCGGATTGATGGCGACGCCGGCGGCGAGCGCGGCCTGGGCGAGCTTCGGCGTGTCGACCGCGTCGGGCAGCTTGACCCACAGGAAGATGCCGCCTTCCGGCTGATCGAACTCGGCCGCCGTCCCGAAATGCTCGGCGAGCGATTCGGTCAAGGTCGCGAGCTTGGCGCGCAGCCCCCGCGTCAGCTTGGGCACGTGCTCGGTGAAATGGGCGGCGCAGAACTCGGCGAGCACCATCTGCTCCAGCGCGCCCGAGCCGGCGTCGGTCTTGAGCGCGAGCATGCGCGCGAGCAGCTCCCAGGGCGCGACGATGTAGCCCACGCGCAGCGCCGGCGCGATCGACTTCGAGAACGATCCGATATGGATGACACCGCTGCGCCGGCTCATGGCGTAGAGCGCCGGCGGCCGGCGGCCGTCCCAGATCAGGTCGGAGTAGCAATCGTCCTCGAAGATCGGCACGCCGTGGCGCTCCGACAGCCGCAGCAGCTCGCGACGGCGCTCCTCTCCCATGATCGTGCCGGTCGGATTCTGCACGGTCGGGATGGTGTAGATGTATTTCGCGCGGATGCCGCGGCGCGCGAGATCGTCGAGCGCCGCCGCCGCCGCGTCGATCCGCATGCCCCCTCGGTCGAGCGGGATGCCCACCGCGTTGACGCCGAGCCGGGCGAGCCGGTTCAGCGAGCCCTGGTAGCTTTCCTGCTCGATGAGCACGGTGTCGCCGCGCGCCAGCAGCAGGCCGTTGACGAGGTCGAGCGCCTGCAGCGAGCCCGACGTGATCAGGATCTCGTCGCTCGCGCAGGCGATGCCGGCGGTGCGCTCGAGCTTGTCGGCGAGGAATTCGCGCAACGGACGATAGCCGAGCGGGCCGCTTGCGAGGCCATAGGTGGCGAGCGTCGCGCCCTCGCGCGCCAGCACGGCGGTGGCCGCCGCGGTCAGCCGATCGACCGGCACCTGCTCGGCGTCGTTGTGGCCGCCGATGAAATTGTATTCGGGAAAGCCCTTCCACTTGACCGCCGGCGCCGGCAGGCCGGCGGGGAGCAGCGGGGCGAAGTCGAACGGTCCGGAGGTCATGGTTGCGGTCTCTATTCTTCCAATGGCCCGCCGCGGGGATGCGCGAAGCGCGACCCCGTCACGCTCGACGGCCTGCGATGCTAGGCTGCCGCGGCGCAGCGGTCCAGGGACGCGGCCGCGCCAAAACGCGTCGATTTCGGAGAGGCACGATGGACACGCGGGACCTGCAGGAGAAAGGGTTGAAGCTGCGCCGGGAGATGCTCGGCACCGAGGCGGTCGAGGCGCGGATGCGCGCGCTCGGCGCCTTCGGCGAGCCGCTGCAGACCATCATCAATGCCTATGCGTATGGCGACGTCTGGAGCCGTTCCGCGCTGCCGCTGGCGACGAAGTCGCTCGCCATGATCGCGATGATGGCGGCGGCCGGGCGGACGAACGAGCTTCGCGTCCATCTCAAGGGCGCGCTCGGGAACGGCTGCAGCGCCGAGCAGATCCAGGAGATCCTGCTGCTGGTCGCGATGTATTGCGGGATTCCGGCCGCGAACGAGGCCCATCGCGCCGCGGTCGAGGTGCTGCGGGAGAACGGAGCGGTATGAAGCTCAAGCATGCATATCTGCGCATGGGCGCTTCACACGAGCTCTGCAGTCGACTGCTTGAGGATCAGGTCGCGCGTCGGCGGTTCTATTTTATCAATCTATGCCAGAGGCGACAGAGTAGGCTCTTAAACGCGCTGCCACGGGCGCAGCAGCTTTGCTGCTCGGATTTTTCTCGGATGGGGGAATGGATCCCTCCGTCTCGCGTTGGATTCGGTGTCTGTGGATTGTCGACCTGGCCCCCGGATGGGGTCTGTGACGGCTCGCTCATCAGCTCCCCGCTGTATGGCTGTTCTGACCAGAAGCCCTGGACGCTACCACAAGGCTCGTGGCCGTTGCTTTGTCGCGCGCGGCAAGCGCTGTGGCGAACGCGCGGTGCATGCGGGCCACGTCGGGTTCGATGCCGGTAAACAGCCGGAATGCCTCGACCGCCTGGTGTACGCACATCCCGCCGCCGTTGAGCACACGGGCCCCCTTGGCGGCAGCGGCTTTGATGAACTCCGTTTCGATCGGCGTATAGATGACGTCAGCAGCCCAGTGCGACCCTTTGAGCGCAGATATCGGCACCAGATTACCGGGAAAGCCGCGCATGCCAACCTGTGTCGCGTTGACCACTCCGTGGGCAGCCGCGATGTCACGCTCAAGATCGGTCGTGACGCGGCAGTGAGACGCGCCGTAATGCCTCGCAAGATCGGCATTGAGCGCATTCGCGCGCGCGCCGTCGCGATCAAAAATGACGATGACCGCAGCGCCCAAATCCATCAAGGCAAAAGCGACTGCGCGCCCAGCGCCACCCGCGCCGATCAGCACCACCGTCGAATCCTTCGCACTGTTGCGTCCAAGGCTTTCCTCGAAGCCATTGCGCCACCCGCGCCGATCGAAATTGTAGCCAATAGTGCGGCCGTCCGGCTCAATCGCGACGGTATTGACGGCGCCGATCTGAGCGGCTTCCTGGTCCACCGTGTCGAGCAGCGCGATGACATCCTGTTTGAACGGATAGGTGATGTTTGTGCCGGCGAAGCCGGCGGCTTTGATCGCATCGAGGAGATTCGCCAGCCGCCGCTCTAGCAGACGATCAACATCCATCAGATGATAGAAACCGTCGATCCCGGCAGCCGCGAAGGCTTCGCCAAACAGTGCTGGCGAAAGGGATCCCATGATGTTGGCGCCAATCAATCCGAGCAGCAGCTTGCGCTTGCTCATGACACGCCTTCCACTGGCGCCAGGCCGCCGCTGAGAAACAGTTGCGCGATCTGCGGATCGGCAAGGATTTGCGACGCTGTGTCTTCGATGCGGGTCTGGCCATCCTCCAGTACCAACCCGTAATCCGAAACCTGGAGTGCTTGCTTGGCGTTCTGCTCGATCAGCACAATCGTGATGCCCTTGAATTGGGACGTCGGCCTAACGAGGGTGATCACACAGGCGGGCGTTCTGGATCGCCAATACCGATTGCGCGGCGAAGGTCTGCAGCAGATCCCAAAGTCAACATCGTTCCGCGGTCGGCAATCTCGGCGATCACCGTGGTTCGCCGGCGAATGCCTGCCGCAGCGCTGACAGCCGGTCGAGCGCGGCGGGCGGCAGCGGGCCTTTTTGGATCGCGGCGAGCGCATCCTCGAACTGTTGCGGCGTTGCCATACCGACCAGGATGGTGCCCATCGCCGGATGCGACAGCGCAAACCGCGTGGCGGCTTCAGTCAGGCTCACGGCGAACCCCTCCTTTACCAGCGGCATCAGACGGCGGGCGCGTACGACATCGGCGTCATAGCTCATAGCCGAGCCGATCGGCTCGGGCGGCGAACTCGCAATCGGATGACGCTCGGCCGATCCGGACAGCGCACCGCCGGCGAGCACGCGGATGCCGACGACGCCGACACCGGCCGCCATCGTATGATCGAACAGCCGTCCATAATCCTGTGCCGGATAATTCGTCGGCAGCCCGGCGGCCGCCGACGGATTGAGCATATTGTAGACCACCTGCGCGCTGTCGAAGGCGCGCGCGTCGATCACCTGATGCAGCGCGCCCATGTCGCCGATTGCGGTTAGCCCAAGGAAACGCGTCTTGCCCTGCTGGCGCAGCCGCTCGAACGCCGGCACCACGTCACCGAGCACCTGTCGGACGCTGAGCGCTTCCCCGCCGCCGGTCTCAGTGATCGCATTGTGCAGGTGGAAGATGTCGACCCGATCGAGGCGTAGTCGCGCCAGACTGCCTTCGAGCGACTTCGCCACGGCGTCGGCAATGCCGCCGAAGTCGCTGGTCGGCAGCCGGACCTTGGTGCCGACGACAATGTTGGCCGGTCTGAGCCTCTGCAGGATGCGGCCGAGGTTCTTTTCCGATTCGCCGTTGCCGTACTGCACCGCGGTGTCGAAGTAGTTCACGCCGACGGCAATCGCCCGCGCGATGGTGTGCTCCTGGTCGAGCGGATCGCCGCGCACCATCAGTCCGCCGACCGCGCCGCAGCCGAAGCCCAGCACCGAGAGCTGCATTCCGGTGCGCCCGAATACCCGCATTTCCATCGCCGTTCCTCCGCCGCCGCGAGCAGACCGCGCACGATACTCGAAGTTGCGAATTATCCATCATCGCCGCCGCTCTCGCAAAAAGATTAACCAGGGACTTCGGAGCGGACGGAGGCCATGATTTGCGGCGGAATCCTTAGTGGTGGTCACCTGACGGCACCGCCCGTGATGCCGCTGATGAATCGATCAAGGAAAAGATTATAGGCGATGGCCACCGGCACGCTCGCGATCAGCGCCGCGCCCATCAATTCACCCCAGTAGAAGATATCGCCGCGGATGAGGTCGGTCGCGACGCCCAGCGTCACCGGCTTCTCGTCCGAAGAAGAGATGAAAGTCAGGGCGTAGACGAACTCCTGCATCGTGAGGGTGAAGGCAAAAATGATCACGGTCAGGATCGCCGGCACCGACAGCGGCAGCACCGTCTTCACGAACGCCCCCAGCACGGTGCAGCCGTCGACGATCGCTGCTTCCTCGATTTCGCGCGGTACCGACTTGAAGAATCCCATCAGCAGCCAGGTACAGAACGGGATCGTGAAGGTCGGATATACCACCACCAGCGACCACAGCGAGTCCTGAAGCCCGAAGTCGGAGACGAGCCGCGACAGCGGCAGAAACAGCAGCGTGGGCGGCACCAGATAAGTGAGGAAGATGCCGATCCCGAGATTCTCGCCGCTGCGGCCCGGCATGCGCGCAAGACTGTAGCCGGCGGGCACCGCCACAGCGAGCGTGATCGCAACCACGCACACTCCGATCAGGGCCGTATTCCACAGCCACTGCACGAACAGCGTGTCCTCGAACAGATATCGCAGGTGCTCGAGAGTCGGTGCAGCGTTGAACCAGTAGGGGTTGGATCGGAGGTTGTAGAGGTCGCCCTCGGTCTTGAACGTCGTGATCAGCATCCAATAAAACGGGAAGGCGGCAAACGTCACGAGCGCGATCACGGCCGCGTAGAACGAGCTTTCCCCTGCGATTTTTCGGGCCAGCCGGGTCATCTCAAATCTCCCGGCGCCGGAGCGCGCGTAACAGGAAGATGACCGCGACCAGCAGGAAGGGAAACAGAAACAAGCAGATCGCAGCGCCGTGAGCGACGTCGCCCGACAGGATGCCGACTTGGAAGGCCAGCGATCCCAATACGTGCGTGCCGTTGATGGGACCGCCCTTGGTGAGCAGATAGACGACGCTGAGATCAGTGAAGGTGAACACAGTGCCGAAGATCAGCGCGATCACCACGATCGGCGCGATGATCGGCAGGATGATCTGGTAATTCCGCCGCCAGAAGCCCGCGCCGTCGACGGTTGCCGCGTCGAGCACGTCCTTCGGCACCGAAGTGAATCCGGCTATGAAGATCACCACCCCGAACGGGAACAGCCGCCAAGCATGGACGACAGTGACGGCGATCATCGCCAGATCCTGCTGGCCCAGCCACTGCCAGCGATGCGCGGGATCCATCAGGCCTATGGCGACCAGCGTCCAGTTAATCACGCTGTAGAGAGAATCGAACATCCACAGCCAGGCGAGCGTGGCGAGCGACACCGGCACTGCCCACGGCAGCACCACGAGCGCGCGGGCGAGGCCGCGGCCGGGGAACTCCTGCATCAACAGCATGGCGGCGAACTTGCCGAGCAGCAGGCCGATGATCTGGGCGCCGATGGTGAACACGAAGGTATTGATCAACGTGCGTCGAAAGATGTCGCTGTCGATGACGTCGATGAAGTTCTTCAGCCCGACGAACCGATAGCTCGGGTCGAAGATGGTGAAGGCGCTGATGCTGTAATAGATGGCGAGGAAGAACGGCAGCGCGACCAGAACAAAGACATAGAGGATCGCTGGAGCAATGAAGAGCGGGCCGACCAGCTCCGGACGGTCGAGCAAGAACCGGGATTTCGGCCGGGGGGCGATAACTGCGATCGCCGTCATGGCGGATATCTCCGCGTTACAGGGCGTTGGGTGTTGCGCCCATCCCGATCGAAATAGCGCAGCTCCGTCTCGCGCACCGCGAACACGTGCCAAGCGCCGGGTGAAATGCCGTTGAGCGTCGCATGCGCTGGCAACTTGGCCGTCACCTCGCGTTTCGCGGCTCTGCCGTCGAGCGCGCCATACAAGATATGCTCCGAGCCGAGGTACTCCACGCGGTCGACGCGGAACGGGAACTCGACGACCGCAGTGCCGTTGAGGAGCTCCTTGGGTAGGAAATTCTCGGGGCGAAAGCCCATCGATCCGCCCTCGCGCTCGATCAAGTTCATGGGAGGCGTGCCGAGAAAGCTCGCCACGAACTCGTCCGCCGGATGCTCGTAGATTTCAGTCGGGCTCCCGACTTGCCGCAGTGTGCCGTGGTCCATCACCGCGATGCGATCGCCCATCCCCATGGCCTCGACCTGATCGTGCGTCACATAGATGGTGGCGGTGCGCACAGTCCGCTGGAACTGCTTGAGCTCGCTTCGGGCGCTCGCGCGCAACTTCGCGTCGAGGTTTGACAGCGGCTCATCCAGCAGGAATACCGTTGGGTCACGGACCAGCGCCCGCGCGAGTGCGACACGCTGGCGCTCGCCGCCGGAAAGCTCGCGCGGGCGCCGTTGCGCAAGGTGGTCGATCCCGAGCAGACCGGCTGCCCACTCGACCTTGCGTTTGATCTCGGCGCGCGCCGTGCCTTGGGTCCGCAGCGGGAAGGCGATGTTGTTCCAAACCGTCAGGTGCGGATAGAGCCCGTAGCTTTGAAACACCATGGCGATGCCGCGCCCGCGCGGCGGCATGTCGTTGACCACCTGGCCATCGATCAGGACCTGCCCGGACGTGGGCTTCTCCAAACCCGCGATGATTCGGAGCAACGTGGTCTTGCCGCATCCCGACGGCCCGAGCAGCACCATGAATTCGCCGTCGCGCGCCTCCAGGCTGATGCCGTCGACAGCCACCACGTCCCCGAACTTTTTTCTGATCTCGTTGACAGCAACCGCGGCCATGTAGATTCACTCGATGTCCCAGGGCGTGCTAGTGCCGCGTTCCGGCTCGTGCGTAGCACACGGGAAGGGCTAGACGACGAACATGTAGCCCGCACTGCGGCGAAGAGCACCCCACAGCGCGGCAGCTCCCCGCATTTCGTTTCGCTCCACGCAGGCTACAGGAGCGGTACCGAGGCGGCGGGGCGGGTTGCGGCGACCCGAGTGGGGACCCGCCCCGGCGCGAAGCTCAAACTCGCTCCGCCCACTTCCTGTAGATCGGCTCGATCTCCTTCTGAGCCCATGCGACTGCCTCCTCCGGCGTCGCCTGGTCGGTGGCCGCCTTGGCCATCATGTCGACGATGATGAAGTTGTTGACCACCTCGTCGGACGCGGGTCCGGACGGCCCCGGATAGCCGAACGTCGCATGCCACTCGGCGGCGCTCTGCAGCACTTGCAGCTTGTCGGGCGGGTGCGAGCTCGGATCATTCGACAGGATCGGCATGGGCTGAGGCACGAGGTTGGCGAACAGCGGGTGGTTGTAGCCGGTGCTCGCCTGGAAAGCCTCGACCCCATGGCCGGCGTAGTGGCGCAGGAACTCGATCGCCGTGTCCTTGTTGCGCGCAAAACGCCAGATCCCGTAGGAATTGGGCGAGCTGCCGGCCAGCCGGCGCGCCGGTCCAGCCGGGCTTTTCCAGACGTAGATCTTGTCGGCCAATTCGGGGGTGGCCTTCTGGATCGACCGGTACGCCGATATCGGATTGTGAATCCATGATGCCCGGCCCGACGCCAGGTAACGGTTGTTGCTGGCATCGTCCCAGGACAGGACTTCCGGCTCCATGGCCTCTTTATAGAGGGCGCGCACGAACTTCACGGCCTCGAGCGTCTGCTTGGAATTGAGCGTGACGCGCTTGCCGCTCTCGTCGCATTCGGAGGCGCCGTAGCTCCACAATATGCTGCGATAGGAGACGTTCGGGTCGACCGAATGCCCGAGCCCGATGCCAACCGGGTTGCCCTTGGCCTTGAGCTTGGCTCCGCCGACGCGGAGGTCCTCCCAGGTGTCCGGTTTCATCCCGATCTCATCCCACAAGTCTTTGCGGTAGAGGCCGGGGAAGCTGATGTAGTAGTCGGGAAACGCGCTCCAGGTCTTGGTGCCCTCGTTGTAGGCGATCTGACGGCCGATCGGTTGGACCTTGCCGTACTTCTTCTCGAGTTCTTCGACGAGGTCAGTGAGATCCGCCAGATGCTTCTGGAACAGGTGCGGCCCACCAAAGCCGTTGAACATGATCAGGTCATGTCCGGCCCCTGCCGCAACCTCCGCCGCGGCGCGTGCCGGTTCCTCGAGGTGCGGAATGTGATCGACAGTGACGGTGATGCCGTTCTTTTTTCCCCAGTCCTTCGCGAAGCCATCGAACCAGGTATCGAACTGGGGAACGAAATGGCTCCACTGGATTATCTTCAACGTCTTGGTTTGAGCGAGTGCGGTCGACACGAACGGCGCCGAGAGTGCCGGCGCCAAGCCGGCCGCCCCTGCAATGGCGCTCGTCGTCTTCAGGAAGTGCCGTCGCGTGACGGAACCTTGGTTGTTTCCTCCGTATCCCATCGCACAACTCCTGTTTGCTATGTTGACGATGATGTTGCTGATGCTCACTCCATGACTGCGCTCGACAACCGGTGCGGCGGCGCGCCACCGGCCTGATGGACGTGACAGTTCATGCGGTCATCGTCCCGTCCCGGTCGACTGGCCCGAGCGCGCTTAGGCGCAAATGTGCAACGCAGCGTGAATGCCGGGTTCAGTACGACGCACCCGCCGGAGCGGGCCAACGCCCGGCCCTCCGCCTCTTGCGCTTTCCCGCGCGCTTGCGGCTCCCTCTGGGAGGGCCGCAATGCGAGGTGTCGCCCATACCGCCGGCGCAATATGGCCATGCGCTGTTGGTATGGCAAGCGGATTCATGCCGACGTGATGATCGTGCGGGCCAACCAATGGTCAAAAGCTCGGGGTCAGCCGCGGCGGCACGTCCGACACTGCTGTGCGTCGCGAAGTGCCAGGGCCGAAGTTGGCCATGCTACCTCGTTTCTCGCGACGCGATGCGGCGCGATCCCAGTCCTAAGTGAGTTCGTCGGCGATCCACCTCGTGACCGACCGCTGGGTCGGTGACCAGCCGAGATCGGCCGCGGCTTTGCCGCGCACACGGCTGTTTGAGCCGAGCGAGAACACCGCCATGTTCCAACCCCAGGCGGCGATCGCCTGCTCGGCGGACCAGGATTGGGGAGCGCCGAGACCAAGTCGGGCCGCGATGGCCTTCGAGATTTCGGCCAACGCCTCCTCGCCGCTCTCGACGTACATGAATGTGCCGGCGGGCGATTTCGCGATGGCTAACGCATAAAGCGCCGCGACATCGGCGATATGTACGTTCGACCAACGGTTCAGTCCGCGTCCGATGTACCGCGCGACCCCGGATGCCCTGGCTTGGCGCACGAGCGCGGGGATCTGGACGCTCTGCGCCGGGGCCCCCAGAGCATTGCCGTAGATCATCGTGTTGCAGAGCACCACCGAGCGGATGCCGGAAGCAGCGAGCACCAGCCGGTCGATCGCGACACGAGCGGCCTTATCGGCGTGCGGCTCGATTGGCGTCGCCTCGTGAAAGATTCGATCGGACGGCTCACCCATGGCGAGATCGGCCACGATGCTGCTGCCGCTGCTATGGATCAAGGGTTTGCCGGAACCGGACAGAGCGGCAATCAACGCCTCGACTGCACCGCGATGATCGCTGCTGGCCGCATTGACGACAGCATCGGCAGCCCGGGCTTCGGCCTGCAACAGCGCCGCGTCATCAAGCGATCCAACGACTGCTTCGACGCCGTACGCTCTAACCGCGTCGGCCTTCGCCTTGCTCCGAACGAGGCCGCGAACCGTATGGCCGTCTGCGATAAGGGCTGATGCAACCGCGCCGCCAATAAAGCCATTCGCGCCGGTGATGAAGATTTGCATTTTGCCCCTCCGGCGTTTCGGTCGCGACGAGAAACGTAGCTGCCAACTCGAGTCCGCTTCACGTCGCCAAGTCGAACACCGAGACCACGCGGCGCGTGCTGCGACCCAAAAGTCCTACCGCCAGTCCTACCGCCAGTCCTGCCGCCCGAGCTGAACGTGGCGTTCGGCGATGGGTTATCTCGACAGCCGGGTCATTGACGATCGCGCCAGCGCTCTACAAGCTCAATTACGATCCGCGCACCGGTCGCGATCATGGCGCAGAGGCCGGGAATCCTCACCGTCAATCCGGGGGTTCCGCCCAATTCGCTCGCGGAAATCCGCCTTTGCCCACCCTACAAGTCCTTGTAGGAAAGTGTATGGAGTGGGACGCTCCCGTCGATGAGACGTGTTCGAGGTATGGGATATGGACGCCGTGCCACAAACGCAAACCATGGTGCAACCGGCCCTGGCCGGCATCAAGGTGATCGATCTCACGCAATTCGAGGCGGGTACCTCCATCACCGAGACGCTCGCCTGGCTCGGCGCCGAGGTCATCAAGGTCGAGAACCCGGTCGGCGGAGAGCAGGGACGCAGCGCGTCGTCGGATCGCAAGGATGCGGACAGCTACTACTTCATGGTGCTCAATGCGAACAAGAAATCGATTACGTTGAATCTCAAGAGCGAGCGCGGCAAGGAGTTGCTGCGCGATCTCATCCGAAAGGTTGACATCTTTGCCGAGAATTTCGCGCCTAGCGTAATTGAAAGGCTCGGCTTCTCCTACGACGAGGTCGCGGCGCTGAACCCGGGCATCATCTACGCAACCGTGAAGGGCTTCGGCAACGGGAGCCGTTACGAGAAACACCTCGCCTTCGACATGATCGCCCAAGCATGCGGTGGCGTCATGAGCATCACGGGCGAGACCGCCGGCCGGCCGATCAAGCCGGGCGTGACGCTCGGTGACACCGGCACCGGGCTTCACGCCTGCATCGGCGTCCTCGCAGCGCTTTACCAGCGCACGGTGACTGGCCGCGGTCAGAAAGTCCAGGTTGCCATGCAGGACGCCATGGTCAACTATTGCCGCATCGCGTACGCGTCGCAGCTCCTCCACGGCAGGGCCTGCCCGAGAATGGGCAACCAAGTGGTGCTCGGCACCAATGCGCCCTCCGACATCTTCAAATGCAAGCCGGGCGGACATAACGACTACGTGTACATCTATACGAGCCGCGCCAACAACCAGCAGTGGGAGCGCCTCCTCAAGATCATCGGACACGAGGAGCTCAAGGACGACCCGCTCTATGCGACGCCGCAGCTTCGTGTTCAGATGCTCGACGAGATCAACGCAGCCATCGAGGCCTGGACAGTCCACCACACCAAGCATGAGGCAATGCTGATCCTCGGTGAGGCGGGCGTCCCGTGCGGCGCGGTCCTCGACACGGGCGAGCTCATGAGCGATGCGAGTATGCGGGCGCGCGAGATCTTTGTCGAAGTCGACCACCCGGTGCGGGGCAAGGTCACGATCCCGGGTTGGCCCGTGAAGATGTCGCAAAGCTACGTGCCGGTGACGGCGTCGCCGCTGCTCGGCGCACACAACGCCGAGGTTTATGCCCAGTGGCTTGGCCTGTCGACCCGCGATCTCGACATGCTGAAGCAGGACGGCGTGGTTTGACGGGCGCTTGCGGCGGGGGCTCCTCGGCGATCCGCCGCTCGCCGGTGCCGACGATCGTGCTACTGAAAGTCGCCCCAGTTCCAGATGGCTGTTGAGAAGCTTCTCGCCCCGCCGTCTCTTCGAACTTGGAGAAGCCATCAGCAACGACAGAGGAGCCCCCAATGGCAATCGGCTCAGACATCGTCGCAAAAGCAATGAAGCACGAGGGCGTGACCGACTTCTTCTACATCATGGGAGCGCCCATGCTGGGGGTGGAGAAGGCGTGCATGACGCTTGGGCTTCGCGGCATCGATGTGCGCCATGAGCAGGCGGCGGCCATGGCGGGCTTCGCCTACTCGCGCCTTCTCAACCGGCCGTCATTTTGCATGGCGGCCTCCGGACCGGGCGTAACCAACCTCCTCACCGGCATTGCCCACGCGTGGGCCGATTGCACGCCCGTCATTGCGCTCGGCGGCGCGGCGCCGGTCGCTACCTGGCATCGCGGCGCATTCCAGGACATCGACCAGCTCGCAATCTTCAAGCCGTGCACCAAGTGGTCGGACCGCGTGCACCACGTGAGGCGCATCCCCGAGCTCATCCACCTTGCCGTTACGCAGGCGATGACCGGCAAGCCGGGGCCGGTCTACCTCGATATGCCGGGGGACATCCTCTACCAGGAGGTCGACGAGTCGAAGATCGAGTACCCGGCGCCTTATGACCACGCGAAGCGGCCGCGGCCGATGCCGAGCGCCGGCGAGGTGCGGGGGATCGTCGATCTCATGGTCAAGGCCGAGCAACCCGTGCTGATCACCGGAACGGGCGTGCTCTGGTCCGAGGCCGATGCCGAGATGCAGGCATTCGTAGAGGCGGCGGGGATTCCGTTCTACACCACGCCGCAAGGCCGCGGTGCCATACCCGAGGACCACGCGCATTGCTATCCCACCGCGCGGGCGGCGGCGTTCCGGGACGCAGATCTGATCGTCGTGGTGGGCACGCGCATGAACTACGTGATCGGGCATGCGGCCCCGCCGCGCTGGAATGCCGCAGCGAAGATCGTGCGCATCGACATCGACCCATCCGAGATCGCGAACTCGCCGCGCCGCCTCGACATCGGCGTGGTCGCCGACGCGAAGGCAGCCTTCCAGCAGCTGACGAATGCCATCAAGGGCAAGGTGACGCCGGCCCACTACGAGACCTGGCGCGAGCGCCTGCGCATCCGCAACGTGCAGAAGATGGCGGAGGCCGAGCAGCAGCTCTCCACGTCCCAGTCGCCGATTCACCCGCTGAGGCTGTGCAAGGAGATCCGTGACTTCATGGACCGCGATTGCATCCTGTGCGTCGACGGCCAGGAGATCCTCAACTACGGCCGCCAGGCGATCCCACAATTCACGGCGCGGCACCGCATCAACTCGGGTGCATTCGGAACCATGGGCGTCGGCATGCCTTTCGGTGTCGGCGCAAAGGTCGCCAAGCCCGACAAGCAGGTGATCGTGCTGCACGGCGACGGCTCCTTCGGCATGAACGCTATGGAGTTCGACACCGCCATGCGTCACAACCTGCCGGTCTTGACGGTCATCAGCCAGAACGGCGGGTGGACGGGCGACCCGAACAAGGAGAAGCCGGGCCGCGATCTTGGCTACCCGCGTCTCGACAAGTTCGGCGAGGCGTTCGGCGGGCACGGCGAGTACGTGACGAAGCCCGACGACATCCGCCCGGCGCTCGAGCGGGCTAAGAAAGCAGTGGCCGAGGGAAAACCGGCCCTGGTTTGCGTCGTGACCGACCACAACGCGCGTGCGACCACAGCAGCCTTCACCAACTACTCGACCTGAATAAGAGTGGCCTACGGGGCCGTCCATGACAAGCGCGGTCCTTCGCCACCCGAAAATCGAGGATGTGACAAACGCACAGTCGCAGCACATGTTGCGATGGCCGCGAGGGGTGACAACGCGAGGTGCCGGCCTTAGCGAGATGGCCGGGCCAGCCCGGCCACGCCGAAACAAAATCAGTCGCTGTCAATGCGTACCCGCTGCCCGGTTCACGCCACGAATTTGTAGCCATCGCCCCAGCGCCGGACGCGTCCGGTCGAAGGTGAGGGGAAATGCGTCACGCACATGACCGTGGGCGCGTCGCAGAAGCGGTCGAACACCTTGCGCCGCGTTTGTCCGGCCTGCCGGGAATCGTAATCTGCCCGCATGCCGAGCTCGGGATATTTTCCCTGGATCGGCGAGTGGATCATGTCGCCGGTGATCAACGCGTCCTGTCCGGGCTGACCGACCAGCACCGAGTAATGGTCGATCGTGTGTCCGGGCGTCGGAATGAACTGGATCGACTCGTTGAGCGCAAAATCGCTCTTCACGATCTGCGCGCGTTGGGCCTCGACGATCGGCAGCACCGAGTCAGTGATCCAAGGAACGCCCGATGGATCGTCCTTCTCCTTCTGCGTCCAATGTGCAAGCTCGCGGTCGGCCATGACGTATTTCGCCTTGGGAAAGGTCGGCACCCAGCGCCCGTTCTCGAGCCGCGTGTTCCAGCCCACGTGGTCGACGTGCAGATGCGTGCACATCACATAGTCGATGTCGTTCACCGTGAGCCCGGCGGCCGCAAGGTTCTTCTCGAAGCGGTCGCTGTTCATCATGTTCCAGAACGGCCGCGCCGACCGCGGCTTGTGATTGCCGACGCAGGAATCGATCAGGATATTTTGGTGCGATGTCTTTATGAGGAAGCTCTGAACGCACAGCACCAGCCGGCGGCTGACCGGATCGATAAATGTCGGCTGCAGCCAGGAGCGGTTCTCCTCAAGCAGCTCTTTGGTGAGCGTCGGGAAGAATTCCATCACGTCGAAGAATGGTCCCTGCTGCTCGACCACTGGGCAAATCGTGATGTCCTGGAGCGTGATTGCTGTCGTCATCGGAGCGCTTTCCTCAGCCTGATCAAGAGGCGGCGGATGTTAGTGGTGCGTCGAGCCCGCGCATAGCGCCACCTGGGCCCGCGTCGCAAGGTGCCAATCTCGTCGGTTTCGCGGTGCCGTGATTGGTCCGGTCGGGTGTGGGTCATTCGCGTCGCGGCCGGTCGGGGCCACACGTCCACTCACTTCCGCTTCGCTCCGATAGCGACCGAATTGTGTGCGCCGCGGCGAACGACGCGATGTGCCACTTGCGGACACATGCACCGCAGCAAAATGCAGCTCTATTCGATCGCCTCGTCGGCAAGCACGCCGGGCGGAATGGGTCAGGTCGAGGGATTTGGCGGTTGTGAGGTGATTACTAGCTCGAACTTGGTCGGTTACATCACCGGAAGGTCAGCTGGTTTTTCGCCCCTTAAAATGCGGTCAGTGTAGACGCCAGCCTGCCGATGCATATCTATGATACCCACGCCGTAGCCATCAAACCGCCGGCCGTCGCGTCGCGGGCACCCCTAGGCGGGACGCGATTCGCGACGACCTGGTCGGCTCGGGGCACATCGCCTATCCGGCGTTGTGGTGGGCTGCAAAGGGGCGGCGTGATATGCCAGCAAGCAAGCCACCTCGTTCACCCTCTACCGCTCGTTGCCTTGCGGGCGTCAAGCTCTCTCAGGAACTCGTCCGGCGGAACATAGAACGGGTTGACGCCCAGCATCCCACCTACAAAGACCAGTGGATGCGTTCTCATCACGTCCATAACGATGGACGCGCTGAATTTCGTGAGATCGTAACCGCACACGACGCAATTGTGATACTTCGCAAGAATACCGTTCGCACGGCTCTCGTACTCGACAAGGTCATCGGTTCCAGGAAAGTCATGCAGCGCCCACGCCATGTTCCCCCACAGCCGTGTGCACTCGAAGCCTTGTCGTTTGCATCCACCCAGGATCTCATCGACGAGGCCCAGCATGTCATGTTGATTGAAGCCTCCCGTACGCAGGTACGTGTCACCCCAACCGTGCAGCGTTAGTTGGCCACGCCGTTCGCAACCGCGAACATCCACACCGGCGCCATTGAGCCGATGAGCGTGCTCGTCGCGCTCGCGATCGTCGGCGATCAGAATGCCCTTGTCGCCGCAGTCCAGCCCTTCTTTCAGGAACGGCAGCAAGATTTCATATTCTTCGTCGCGGCCGCGGAAAAACGCGCAAATATGCGCAGGCCCTTCCCACCTCGTTCGTCCCAGGGTCGCTGGTGAACTGCGGGTCATCGTCATCCCATCCAGCGCGGCTTCTGACGGCCCTCGATTACGCAGGATTACCTCATGCGCGTCAAGCGAGGAAGGCGACGCCGGCGGAGATCGCCCGCCATGCCGAGGAAGCCGGTTCGCGACCAAAAGCGGGCGTAAATTCAGGGCAGTGATGCGTGTCGCGAAGTGCCATACGCGGCCATTAGCCCGTCTTATTCGATCACCTCGTCGGTGGGGGCAAGCAGCATCGGCGGAATTTCGAGACCGAGCGCCTTGGCCGTCTTGAGGTTGAGCACGAGTTCGTATTTTGTCGATTGCCGGAATGGAAGATCGGCTGGCCGGTTTCGTTATTCGTGCGACCGTGTATGATGGCGGCGCCACGTCGCGCTGTCACGACATAAGGCGCCGCACGGGGAGTCACCGCATGCGGAAGCTCGTGGCCTGGGTTGCCGGACTGTACCTCGCCGCGCTCGCCCTCTATTTGCCCGTCTGGTGGGCGCTGTTTTTCGGCGGTTACTTCGCCCCTCGGCTCTCGTCGGAGGTGATCGCGCTCGTCACTTGCTTCCTTCCGGCGGACGTATTCGCTCTCGCGACCTTTATCGGGTTCGTCTCGGGCCTGTGGCGGCGACCGAGCGCATGGACTCACATCTGCGGCTTCGCATTCTGCGGCTCTGTCATCTACTTCTGCCTCTTCGCGGGATGCGCCATCATCACCGGCGCGTTTCCAGGGGACCTCGTCATGCATCTCGCGGTGTGGCCGTACCTCGCCGCCGCCGTGGTCATGGCGTGGTGGCTTCGCGCGCACTTTCCTCGCGTCACGCTGGGAGTAGACGCCGCGCCAAACGCTTCGCTTTCCGCGCCCTCGGCACCGACTACCCCGCGAGCCTCACCGTAGTTATGGGTGACATTACACTTGATCCATTCGAGCCGGTCACGCTCTGGCACATCCGGCGCACGGCTGCCGTGATCTTCTGATCTACTAGGAATCCGGCCACTGCCATCTGGTCGCGATGTATTGCGGGATTCCGGCCGCCAACGAGGCCCATCGCGTCGCGGTCGAGGTGCTGCGGGAGAACGGAACCGCGTAGGGTGGGCAAAGGCGCGGAACGGGAAGATTCGGCACACGCACTTTGCGATGCGCCTTTGCCCACGCGCCTTGTCTGCCTTTGACGCGTGGGCACGGCGCTGCGCGGTTCAGGTGGCGGGACCCGCGTTCTTGGCTCGCGCCTTTGCCCACCCTACGGTTGCCGCGTCGGCTACTGCTGCGCGATGCCGGCGGCCTCGCGCACCTTGTTCCAGCGCGCGTACTCGCTCGCCAGGAGCTTGCCGAAGGCGTCGGGCGTGGAGCCGCGCACCACGACGCCGGCCTTGGTCAATTGCTGTCGCACCGTTTCCTCGGCGAGGATCGCGTTGATCGTCCGGTTGAGCTTGGCGACGACCGCCGGCGGGGTGCCGGCCGGCGCGAACACGCCGTACCAGGTGGTGACGTCGTAGCCGGGAAGCAGGCCCGATTCGATCGCGGCCGGCACGTCCGGCACCGCCGGAAAGCGGTCCTTGCCGGTGACCGCGAGCGCCTTGAGCTGGCCGGACTGGACCTGGCCGAGCACCGCCGAGACCGTGTCGAACAGCACGTCGACCTGCCGGCCGAGGACCGCTGCGATCGCCTCCGGCGAGGTGCGAAACGGCACGTGCAGGATGTCGACGCCGGCGGTCTGCCGGAAGAGCTCGCCGGTGAAATGCTGGGTGGCGCCGAAACCGGGACTGGCGAACGAAATCTTGCCCGGACTGGCCTTGG